>JAEEGH010001561.1_pt1 | contig 65438 bp, 69 predicted proteins | sample 9134181 | NCBI WGS metagenome assembly JAEEGH01 (sample SAMN16246544, study PRJNA631951) | gut metagenome | biome: gut microbiome; feature: rumen; material: DP-attached | host: Bos | place: Iran: Karaj | collected 2018-10
TACTGTTGTGCCGGACTATAAGTCGACAGGTGTGAAGGACAATAAGCGCAGTTGGGACTGGCCCGTCATCATTCGTGCTGTGAACACGCGTGATGCCATGACAGCGACGATTGAGGAGATTCCTTACAGTCTGCTGCACCACATCACTCAGCGTATTGTTACTGAGGTTCCGGGAGTGAACAGAGTTCTTTATGACTTGACTCCGAAACCTACAGGTACCATTGAGTGGGAATAGGCTATGAAACGATATTGTCAGACCTTACAACTCGTGGATAACGACGAGTTGATAGCTCAGTATGTGGAGGCCCATGCCCATGTGTGGCCGGAGGTTATTGAGGGGCAACGCCAGGTGGGGATTTTGGATATGCAGATCTTCCGCCTTGGCAGGGCTCTCTTCATGATTTGTGACACGGTGGATGATTTCGATTGGGAGCGCGACATGGCGCGATTGGCCACGCTGCCCAGGCAGGCTGAATGGGAGGCGTATGTGGCGCAGTTTCAGGGGTGTGATCCTAATGCGCCCAGTAGTGCCAAGTGGCAGAGAATGGAAAGGATTTTTTGAATCTTTCCATTTCGCGAAATAAAAAGAAAGGGGTTCTGTCCTTTTCGAACCGAAGGAGCAGCGAGAGCAATGCCAAACTTGTTTAAGCATTGCCGAGTCTGAGGTCGACGACTGTCAAAAGGACTAAAAGGATTTGTTCTTTCCGGAAAGAACCAAAGGGGATTTCTCCTTTTCTTTGGCGCAAAGAAAAGAAGTAAAAGAAACATCCACCTATCCCAAGCCCTTCCCTATATGGAAGGGATGTAAACTCAAAATCGCAGAAACCGCGATTTTTCGTACCTTTTGGTAAGCCGGGACGACGGCTTATATTTTTTTTATTCATCGCGTTGTCCCGCGATGGGATTTTTATAAGTCTTGGGCTTAATTCTTACTCCATGTGTTAGTTGATAAAATAAGATAAGCCGTCGTCCCGGCTTACAAGAACATTGCAGAGAAACGTCGGCTTCTGCGTTTCTCTGTTTACATCCCCTTTGAAGGGGCTTGGGGTAACAGTCTTCTTTGGTTCTTTTTCTTCTGCTGTCAGAAGAAATGAACAGAATCCTTTTGCTTCTTTTCGAAAAGAAGACCCTCTTTCGTCTGTCAGACGAATCTGGCCCCGTCATCGGGACGGACCCAAAAGACCTGAAAGGTTTTCTCGTACTCCGGGAATTGATCAAGGTAACGCTTGGTCAATTCGGTTTGTATGGCATCCTTATGTGCTGGATCCACTAATGCGATACAAGCACCTTTAAACCCTGCACCGGAGAATCGTCCTCCATAAACACCCGGCAGTGAACGCATAATTTCGTATATAGCAATCAACTCTGGACTGCCACATTCATAGTTGTGGATGCTACTCTCACATGAGTCAAAACTCAACTTTCCGAACAGCTTCAGATTGCCTGTTTCCCACGCTGTCACGCCCTGTCTTACCCTGCGATACTCCGAGTAGAAATGCTCAGCTCTACGCGCAAATCTAGCAGGCATAGCAATGCGAGTCTTATCATACGTAGCCTTAGGAATATCGCGAAGGAACGTTTTATCGAATGTCTTCAGAGGTTGGTCAGTATAAGCCAGCATATTCCAAGCGGCCGTCTTGCACTCATACACACGGAGATTATAGTCGCTATTCACCAGCGAACGAGTGAGACCACTAAAGAAGATACCAATCTCAAACTCCGGCATTTCAGGATTCCGCTTGATGATACGCCAGTCATTGCTGTCGCAATCGAGGAACAACAGTCCGTCCTTCTTGCCCAATGCTATACAAGCCTGATCCAACAAACCATTATTAAGTCCAATATACTCTCGCTCTGCCTCCGAGGCAATCTTCACCACCTCAAACGGCTGCAAAGTAATATCATTAGCCTTGGCAAATGCCATGACGTATGCTATCAACACAGCTGCAGATGATGACAATCCGCCTACAGGAAGACTGCCTTGAATAACTCCCTCGATACCACGCTTCAGTTCAAAACGTTTTCTTAGTGCATATTTAGCACCACGGGCATAGTCTCCCCAATGTCTTTCCTTCACTTGTGAAGGCTTGTCTATTTCAAACTCAACTTCACCTTCAAAGGTCTTTGATGACAACTTGACGGTACTGTCTTCTCTGACATTGAACCAAAGGTCAACACCTTTATCAATGGCAAATCCCGTCACCAATCCATGTTGGTGATCCACGTGCGCCCCCAACGGACACACCCGATACGGACTAAAAATATGATACTTATAGTCTTTCATTTTTATCTGCGATATCTGTGTGACTTAGTATTTTCTTATAATTTTGAATCAGATTTTGTATAATTTTGAGGACGGAGAACGACCCATAATAATCCGTTTCATCCGTGCAATCTGTGGTCGTATATATATTAGAAGTTATACACCACATCAACAGTATTACCGCTGGTACCGACAGCAACGTTACTTCCCTTACCGAAAAGCTTATCGCTTAGCCACCAGGTAAGCTCTGCAGATCCAAATCCGACCGCAGCTCCAGCTACCACATCATACCAGTGATGACGCTTATTGGCGATACGTTCTATACCTATCGCTGTAGCTGCCGCATAACCTGCTATGGGAATCCAGATGTTATCTTGACGGAACTCCTTATCGATGGAGCGAGCCGCAGCAAATGCCATAGCCGCATGACCTGATGGGAATGACTTATTATCCGAATGGTCTGGTCTTTCTTCTTTGATCATAGCTTTCAATGCCGTTTTACCAACATACCCCACACCAACCGAGGCGATGGTATTCACTGCAAATCGAGGCCAGTTATGTCCAGTCATTGGCTGCGAGTATGCCTTTCGTTTACTCTCTGCATCCCGATAGAACTTATTCCGTCCGAGGTCATATCGGATACCGAAATCAATATCAAAGAAACCATTTGTGCCTGCAGCCACCTCCATTCCAGTGGTACTTACGCCCATACCTTCACTCGTAGTCACCTGATATCCTAGCGAACCAAATAAGCTCAACCTATCATTCAAGCGATAGGTCTCTTCCAAGCCAATACCTCCTACTGGCGATGCCGAACTTACTACGAATTGTGAAATAATGCCCGCTCTCACGTAGGCTGAGGTCTCCCATTTTCGTTCTGGGTTATAACCGGCAATCATATTCGTCAGGTTCAACATAGCATCCAGCGAAACAACTGCCAATCCACCTTTCTTATAATTCTTTTTCGGGTCATCAGCAGGAGCAACCCACTCCAGTCCATTATTCGGAATCAGTCCATTGTCCCACTGTACTCTACCCCGTAATGCAAATTCGGGAGTAAACCATTTACCTAATGCTCCATTCAGACCAAAAGTCAATCCCTTCGGTATCACCTTCGAAAAATTACATCCGTACGGATTCATCAGACTCATATCCATACCTACTTGCACGAACCAATTGTCCCAAATCCCGTTCGTCAGCACCCCTGAATCATGGGGACTGGAAGAATGATTCGATGAAGCGTAGCGCGAATCAGGGTTCCTGTCCCCGTGATTCAAACGACCGAGTTCCACTTGTGCGCCAAGGCCGATAGTCAGGTATCCATTTGAGTTAGACCCAGTTCCAGTTCCTTCGACTTTCTCCGACCCCACAAATCCACTACCTGTCATGATATACGCAATATCCCCATACACACTCCATCGGTCATTAATCCGATAAGTATTCAGCACACCTATTCCCGCATTCAGCGCGCCCTTCTTTACTCCGAAGTTATAGTTCACGCCAATCCTCGGATACAAACTCGCATTCCATGTCCTGTCAGCCCGATATGCCCCGAACAGGTTATGCAGATTGAATAGCGCATCGCCATACAATGCGATATATCCGCCCTTCTCTCTGTTCACCCCAGGCTGGTCAAACGGTGCCAACCAGTTTGCATGCCCATTCTCCAGCAACGGCAGCTTATTCTCCCAGTTGAACTTTCCACGAACACCGACCTGATGCGAGAACCATTTGCCAGCAGCCAGTTCCAGTCCGAACGACTTTCCATTAGGAAAAACATTCGAGAAGTCATATCCATACGGATTCTGCAGTGTCATGTCAAGCCCCATCTGTACGAACCAGTTCTTCCAGAACCTATCCGCCACCACGACATTCTCCGTCGCAGTTCCTGAAGGCACATCAGCCATCAGCCATCCGCCATCAGCCTTCGCCACCTCAAACACCTGCGCATGGATATTCTGCGAACTCATCACGCCCGCTACTACTAATACTATATTATATATACTCTTTCTGATCTCTTTCATCGCGCCAACCGACGAATAATCGCAACTCTGTTGCGTTAAATACTCAAGAATCACCCTTTAGGGCGAAAGCTTTGTGATTCTTACTAAAAACTTGATGGAGAGGGGCTTCCCTCGCAATCAATTAAAGCCCCTATATAGGGGTTTGGGGGTAGCAGTCTCTTTTGGTTCCTTTTTCTCTGCTGTCAGAGAAAATGAACAAAACCTTTTGGTCCTTTTCGAAAAGGACAAATTCTCTTAACTCTTATTTCTAAGAGCCCCAGCCCATTCCGAATATTCCTCTTCATCATACGGAACACTCGCTTTCAAGCACCGATAATTCTCCACTTTCTTCAGCACTTCCAGCTTCTGTTTCAGCATATCATAATGCCCTGCATTCACCACTGCCACTGGCATTTGCATATCCTGAGAATACGACGGAGACACTTTCGTCTCCTTAGACAAGAGGAAGGCCGATATCCCGTAGGCGACATACAGCCCTACCCATCCATTAAAATACAGGTGAATCCTGTCTCCAGCGTTATTCACCTCATTCAAAACAATCTTATCACTCATTTTCCAATTAATATTATCAAAACAGAAGGTTCACCCGTCTTTAAATAAACCCAAGACTCACCCCGAAGGGGCACAGGCTCTGTGAGTCTTACCAAAAAGTTGATGGAGAGGGTCTTCCCTCGCAATCAATTACATCCTCTCCATATAGGGAGAGGCTTGGTAAGGGTGGATGTTTCTTTTAGTTCTTTTCTTTGCGCCAAAGAAAAGGACAAACCCTTCTTTGGTTCTTTCTTCGAAGAAAGAATACTCATACAGGGAGTTCCCTGCATCAGTAAGCATTCTTATCATGAATAAACACCGTTTTGGCCGTTAGCCATATAATACGGATATCCAGCCAGATACTCCAATGCTCCATATACCAGATGTCACGCTTTACACGGCCTTCCATCTGCCACAGCTCCTTCGTCTCACCACGGAACCCCGTCACCTGTGCCCAACCAGTTAGTCCAGGCTTCACAAAGTGACGCACCATGTATTTGTCTATAAGCTCAGAATACATCTCTGTATGCAGCAGCATGTGCGGCCTTGGCCCTACGAAACTCATATCACCTTTCAGGATATTCAGGAACTGCGGCAGCTCGTCGATGTTCGACTTACGCATAAAGTTTCCGAACGGGAACTTTCTCGGATCATTCTTCGTGGCCTGTATCTTATCCGCATCCTTGTTCACATGCATCGACCGGAATTTCAGCATTTCAAAGTCCTTACCATCTATTCCCGTGCGTTTCTGCTTAAAGAACAGCGGCCCAGGACTCTGGATTTTTATCATTAGCCATACAAATGGGAATATAAATGCCGTTGGAATCAAGAAGAACAGAGACAACACAATATCAAAAGTCCTCTTAATCGCCCTATTCACCGAGTTCTGCAGCGGATTCTCATACGTGGTGAATATCTCCATATCGTCCAAATACTCACGTTTCAGGTTCAGTCCCATCGTCTCCACACTCACCGGCACATAGTAGAACCTGATTACCTTATGGTCACAGAATCTCGATATACGTCTCACAACATTCTTTTCTGTACGCGATACACATAGATACAGCTCATCACCCAAAGCCAAGCTGTCAGGCATATTCATACCCTTAAGAAAATCTTCTAACGTTCCAAGTCTTTTCAGTCCCTGTTCATATACGCTTTTTTTCTTCGTTACTCCATCAGGCATTTGTTCTTTCACATCATCCAACAAGCGTCCCAAATCCACGTCACCATAATAGCCTAGGATGTTATATCCCAATGTGGGGTCGTTCATCAGCTTATGGTATATACCAATCAATTCCGGGTCACTACCCACCAACGTCACCCGCCTAGTATTTCTACCTGCCTGACGGTACAGTTTGATAAACCATCTCTCAATGAGTCGCTTGATAATCAACGCCACAAAGAATGTCGTACCCACCCAGAACTGCATCCACCCGATTGGCAGATAGTAGTCAAACACCTTCAGCAGCACGTATGCCAATACCGACTGTAGCGCTGTCAGTCCTACGACACGTTGCAGCACATCCCCTGCACCCACCATTCTCAGATGGATGATAGTCGAGAACCTCATCTGCGCTAGCATCAGTGCAATGTTGTTCACCAATATAAATATCTCAAGGCTCTTGTCTGGCCAGTTATCCACCGTCCACGATATTCTTGAGCCCACTAAGATAATGGCGTTCAGCACAGCGAAGTCGCCGAACATCACTATCCACTTAATTAATCTGTTTGATTGATTATTACTACTCATATAGTTTGTATTTCGTTGTTTCAACCTTAAGCTACTAAGCCACTAAGCTATTAAGCATCAATGAGCCATTCTCCAAAAATAGTGATAAACCCTGAACACAGGTTCCCACATGCATTCTGATGGAAAATACCGCATCATTCGTATATCACGTTTTATTCGCTGGATATTCTTCTTAATGGCATTATTTGCCTTCTGGTTCTCGGCATCGTAATGACCAAAGTTTCCACCCTTCATTATTTCTGTCAAGAGAATCTTGCCCTTTTTCTCATCCTTAGGAGCAATCAGATACTCTTCCGGTAATCCTAACACATCATTCAGCACCCACATCATCGCACCTGCAATCTTTTCTAAACCGAGATACTGTAATATTTCAATAAAATTCGTGTCATTAGTGCGATTCGTATTCGACTTCAAAAGATAATAGTAATCAACAATCTGTCTCAGTCCAATTCCCTCATGCAACAGGTGGTTATACACATGGCTCAATTGAAATACGATATTGAATTCCTTATTGGGTATCCGTATCTTTCCGGCATCCTCCGATAACTCTGTGATTTCTGTGCTTTCTGTATGACTTTTAAACCATTTTTGCAAGCGAAAATTATACAATGGGTTAAACATGAATGAAGGGCGGTAATGCATCTCCACCTCTACTCCATTAAAGTCCCCATAGTCCACATGGTGGTAGCATGCCTTTGCATTGGGATTCTTCTCCCTTGCAAACCGGATTACTCTTTTTACATCTTCCTTCTTACATATTACATCTGACTTTGGTATCACCCACGCATCAATATCCCCAGGTGTCCTCCACAGTGGATCAGGATACATCAGGGCATTCCCTTGCCCTTTTAATATGCAGGTCTCAAATCCATTTTGTGCAAGAAACTTTGTGAGTTCTACACATTGTTTATTCAACACTCTATTTTGGCCCTCTATCAGATTCACAAATCCTATCCACTCTAGAAGTATAGTAGTCGGTATATTAAGTGCCTTATCTTCTTTCTGAATCCCATTAAAAATAATGCCAACTATTGCCTGTTTCTCAGCCCACTTCTCCATTCTCTTCCAGTCTATTCTTTCTGATGACAAAGGGAGTGAAATATCATTATTTAGACAATATCGTAGAAAGTCCAAATAACAATCTTTAATGCTATTTTCACATTTCGACGCTTTATTTCCGTTTTTTCTTATTACCTTTGCAGTCAGAATGCTAAGATGGCTCATAGACCAAATCAAGTTTTGGTGGTATATCTTTAAGGAGAAATATGACCTTTAGGCTCTTTCTTTGCCAATATTCCAAAGGAAGAGGGGATTTCCTATCACATACCTCCTCCACATACGCTTCGGTTCTATGACGAGACGGTACAACCATTCCAGGGAATGCTTCTGCCACCACATAGGCGCACGTTTCGCTGTACCAGCATAAAAATCAAACACAGCCCCAATGGTTCCCACATGACAATGGATGTTCAGTTCCTTCCAGTGCGAGTAAGTCCATTTCTCCTGTTTCGGTGCCGTCATGCCAATCCATAACAAGTCAGGATTCGCCTCATTGATGGCATTAATAATTGCCCTATTATCTTCTTCTGAAAACTCTGGCTTATAAGGAGGCGAATAAGTCAACACCTCCAAATGCGGATAATCCAAAGCCGCTTTTTCTTTGATTAAAGAAAGTACTTTTTCTGAACTGCCCATAAACATCACCTTAAGCTTATCACCATTCACTTCTCGTTTTTCACTTTTTCTTTCAAGTTGTTCCATCTCGAAAGAAAACAGGTCCCATCCTGCGATTCTTTCCTTTGGTTGGCTCTTTGCCTTCAACCATTTGCATGCCTTCAGTATACTTGCCCCATCAGGGATAAGGTAATCTCCATTAGAGAGTGCTTCAGCAAACAATCTATCGTCCTGGGCAGTATTAAACGAATGTGCATTGATAGTATTTATCAACACTTTTCCATCGGGAATATTCTTCAAAGCATCCATCGACTCCAGGATGCTTAACTCACTTAGCCTTATCATAATATCAATCAATTACATATATGAGTCTGCATCTACATAAACTATAGAACCATCATAGATCCGGTTTGTGTTACTATATGGCAGAAATATCGATTCTGGCATAGGAATGTTGGATATTGCTAAGCGTTTTATAGCCACGCTGTTATCTCCAATTCTGATATTTGCAGTCTTCATCGCTAAAACAGGGATGTCGGTTTCTTGTCGTACCTCCTTTTTTATCCAGCCGCGAGACGTTGTCTTTTCATAGCATAATAAAGACACAATCACTTTATCGCCTGACTTAGCAAAAGAAAGAATCAGCCGCAAGTCATCTTGATTCATAACTACATCTTGATCCAGAACAAGTTCTGCTTTCTTTTGTCCTTTCCAAAAGATACACAATGACTTATTCACCACAGATATGGTTAAATCATCATTCGCCACGACACTCACTATATTACCTCTTTCTTCCTCGCATCTAAAATCCACAAGCACATTAAGACTGCTCAATCCACAACTAATAGCGTTTATTATGTTTTTCTTCGATGAACTAGAGACGAAATAAACACCATCACTTATTTTTGTCTTATTCTCTGTTCTTATAACGTTCTTACTACACAAAGTTTGTACATTCTTGAAAGGCTCATGAAATAAAAGTTTATCCTTATCTATCAAAACCTTTATATCATTGAAGATCTCTGGATAATAATATGACACAGCATCATCTACCATAACTGGCGTGTAATAAACAACGCCCTCTTTTTCATTATAACTAGTAACACAACAATTAGTGAAAGAATTGTACAAGCTCTTAATTACAAAGCCACAAGAGCCTAAAGAAGGATTGCCTTTAGAATCTTTTGCATATCCATCTGTATTAGAAATGCAATTTGACAACAGATTATACTGCCCTTCCACATAGAAGCCCTTACAAAAGTTATCCTGTGTCTCGCAATTTGTAATTTGGCATCTATTGCCATGCACAACAACAGCTGCCGATGTCATTGGATCAGCTTTCCCATTAAAAATGCTTTTTACATTACTAATCTTGTTGTTGCTGCCACCAATATACAAGCCGTCTTTCTTGTTATTGGTTATATAACAATTATATAAAGAACTGTCAGTACATCTCATCCTCACTCCAATGACATTATGAGAGAATGTTGAATTACAAATATTAATATTGAATCCTGCACTTTCGATATTCAACCCCGTTCCAAAATGATATATACATACATCATCTATTGTCATCCATTTATATGGCTGGGGAACACCGTCTTTTATGCCTTTTGTGTAGAGATATGGATGATTTTCTCCTTTCGAGCCTTTTGTATTTTCTACCATAAGACCGCAGTTGGCATCATTCCCCACTATCGACAGATTAGAGATTCTGAGTGCAGCAGACTTAGCTTGCACAACCACACAATCAGCTTTTGTCCCTTTAATTTGTTTGATAAGTGTAGCTCCATTGCCACATCCTATCAGCGAAGTTTTCTTTCCTAATTTAATTGACGACACCTTATAAGTGCCACTACCTAGATAAATAGCGCCTCCCCCCATCTTGTCGAGCGAATCCAAAGCTATTTGAAGCGCTTTTGTATCATCATGCACTCCATCGCCCATTGCTCCAAATGCAGTAGGATACAACCTTCCCGGTTCTTCAGTGGCAACACGACCAATGGCGGCAAAAGCTACTGCACTTTGCAAACCAATCAATACAAATAGTAAGAATTTCCTCATTATCCACTATTTTGAGAAAGTCTTCCAATACTCAAAATACTCTTTGCCTTCTCCTCTCAACCAGTCAATCGTTTCTTTCACATTCTGCTCATAACTCTGACTGAATGCGCCAAACAACGCAATGGTCACATTGCTAGGGGCATAGAAATCCTCTATCATATTGCGGTAACGCATAGAGTACAGCGGGAAATTAATACCAAACAAGCGAAGAAAATCACCTACCAAGGCAGCTGTACCAAAGAAAAATTTGGGTATACGCTTGATGTTCTTCCCTGTCGTTTCTTTCGACAGGGCATTCAGCCACACATAGCTGTCAATAGGCATATCCCCCAGATAGTACGTTCTCTTATCTGAAAGTTCAGCCGGAGCATTCATAATTGCATCCAACTGACGGACTAAGTTTTTCACGTATGCATACGTTCTGATGACGGGCTTCTTACTTGGATGAACATACATTCCCTTAGCAATGAACTTCCATAATTCGTTTGGATAGCGCATATGCCAAGGTCCCCATACGTTACATGGTCTGAAAATTGTCCATTTACATTTCATGCCTGCCTTACGGATATACTCCTCATCCATCTTTTTGCTGATACCATATACCGTATGAGGCGCATAACTGTCATCTGAAAGTCCGAAAGGCACTACTTTATCCTTATAAACATACTGAGTTGAAGCGAACAGCGCATGTTTCACGTAATCGTGCTTCAATATTTCGTTCACAACATTCTCCGTTCCTTCTGTATTCTCGATATAATCTTCCAGTTTGTCACTCAGCGTATCTGTTCTAGCCGCAAGGTGAATCACAATTGTTGGCTTATACTTTTCAAAAGCAGCAGCCAATGCCTCCTTATCCATGATATTACCTTCATACCAATATTGATGTTGGCTTGGCTTTGTAACATCCGCCTTGTCGTAGTTCACAAAGCGATAACCCTTTTCTTCAAACAGTTCTATCAGATTGGTGCCAATAAATCCTGAAGCACCGGTAATCAGTATAAAATCTTCTTTTGTAATCATGTCGTCATTATGCTTTACAGAGCGACAACAGATAATCCTCCCATTGTCGTTCTATCTTATCACTATCAAGCAAATTTTCTATTTCAAGAGCCTTTTTCCCCATCTCGTCAGCCTCTATCGGATGCTCTATCATATATTTAATTCCCTCATACACTGCCTGAGCATCACCTCGTTTCACCAACAAGCCATTCTCTTTATTGTTAATTAAGAAAGCCGCTCCTCCTGGGCTGCAATCTGTAGCCACTACAGGTATACCAATAGCCATTGCATCCATCAAGGCATTCGATATTCCCTCGAAATCAGAGGTAGAAACCCATACCATTGCATCCTTAATGTCTTCTTGCGGATTTTTGCTTACTCCCATTAATATAGCTTTCCCTTCAAGTCCCAGTTGTCTTATCTGTGCCTTAAGTCTCTCTTCGTCATTGGTCCCAGGCCACTGACTACCATAGATGTGTAATTGGTAGTCTGGATATTCCTTTACTATCTTTGCAAAGGCATCTATCAACACATCTTGTCGTTTCTGGAAAATATCTATACGCCCATGCGCGGCAATGATATGTTTTCTCTTGTCATAGCTTTCACACCTTATGTTTGTCTTCGACACGATAGGATTGGGGATAATGGCTACAGGCACCTTGACATTATTATAATAGCCACGCGCCTTGGGTAACTGAAACACAGCCCCATCTGCCATGCCAAACAAAGGCTTAAACAACTTTAATTTCCAATAACCTGGTTTATAAGGATCATTCCTTTCACATACAACAGATTGGGTTCTTAATCCGTAACACGCCAAAATGTTATAGACGTTGGCATCCAGTTGGAACGATACACTTACATCAGGACTAAACTCCTTAATAAGTTTCCTAACCTTAATTATTGTCCCGAAGAATCCCTTATGTTCGTCTGTAAAATCAATCCATTTGATACCCTCTGACAATTTGATATCCTTCTGCAGAGTATTATAAGTACATACTGTAACTTCATGTCCTTTCCTCCTCATAGCTTCCGCTACCCACATAAACATTGTGGGTGCTCCGCTATAGTCGAGAAAGCGAATTAGCATAAATACTTTCATATCTTGGCAATAGTCCAAATTTATATAATTTCCGTTAACAATGTCACTAATTTGTCAACATCATGTTTCTTTATGATAAGTGGCGGCACAAAACGTATAGTATTGTTCCCCGCAGCGATAAGAATAAGACCATTGCCTAATGCTTTCTTAACCATCTCTGAAGGATTATCCTTAAATTCCAACCCCTGAATCAGACCTTTACCGCGATGATCTACTATGCAATCATGCTTTGCTTTCAACTCTTCCAACTTGTCCCAAAGATATTGCCCAACTTCGTTGACATGTTCTACAATCTTTTCATCTTTGAAGATATCAAAAACCTCGCTGACAGCTGCACATACAAATGGATTACCGCCATAGGTCGTTCCATGATCACCATACGTCATGGAAGCGGCTTTATCGTTACAAACAAAGGCACCTACGGGTACTCCACACCCCAAAGCCTTTGCACAAAGCAAAACATCTGGCATAATCCCATATCTCTGATAGGCAAACATAGAGCCTGTTCTACCCATGCCACACTGTATCTCATCCAAAATCAGCAAAGTATTATGCTTATCACAAAGAGCTCTTACACCTTCTATGAATTCTTGTGTTGCAGGGTACACGCCACCCTCGCCCTGAACCGTTTCCATAATAACTGCTGCTGTGTTATCACTCATAAGAGCTTCTACACTTGCCAGATTGTTATATTCTGCAAAATCAATATTAGGCAACAATGGTTCGAATGGCTCTCTATATTGTAACTTACCTGTTACACTCAAAGAACCTAAAGAGCGGCCATGGAAGCTATGCTCCATAGCAATGATATTATAATCTTTCTTTCCTGCCGTATTGGCGTGTTTCTTTGCCAGTTTAAGAGCACCTTCAACAGCCTCTGTTCCACTATTTGTAAAGAACACATGTGGGAGTCCTGATGCTTCACGTAGCTTTTGGCCAGCAATAGATCCTGGCTCATGATAAAACAGGTTAGAAGTGTGGATAAGCTTGTCTATCTGAGCCTTTAAAGCATCATTATATCGCTCATGGTTATAGCCTAAGGCCATAACTGCAATACCTGCACCAAAGTCCAAATATTTCTTTCCTTCTGCATCATAGAGATAAACGCCATCACCATGATCAAAAGCTACTGGGAAACGATGATAAATATGAAGATATGAATCTTCTGATGCTTTTATAATTTGTTCTGTCTTTGTCATATTCTTACAATTCCTTTATTTTAAGTGTCAAATAGTGAAGTGCTTCCATGCACCACGTCGCCGTGGTCTTGTTCACATCATCCAATAGTTCGTTATACTCTACAAAATCAGCTGAAACGACTTTCTTACTCTCAAATATTTTATCTATAAATGTATAAAAATCACCATTCCACAATCCATTTTCTACTTTTGTTCCAGTTCCACATACCAATGCCGGGTCCATGGAGTCAATGTCAATACTAAGATGGACTCTGTTTATATTTCGAGCCTTAAGATTATTTGTTATTTCAGCCATAACAGCATTCATTCCTCTTTGCTTTACATCAGAAGCTGTAAAGATATGAAGGTTGTGCTCCTTGGCCATATGGATCTCCCCAGGATCTAAATCGCGCGTTCCTACCCAATAGAAATTGGAAGGATTTACAGTTTTGACAGCCACCTCATTCATACTTGACTTGCACCAGCCCATCAAGGCTGCACAAGGCATACCATGCAAGTTTCCACTTGGAGAGGTCTCTTCTGTATTAAAATCCCCATGTGCATCAAGCCATATAATACCTAAGTTTTCACAAGCCATTGCAGCGCCCGCACCACTTCCTAACCCTAAGGAATGATCGCCTCCGACAACGAATGGGAAATAGCCCTGCCGTATAACTGATGCTACTTTATCTCTCAACTGAGCTGTTGTATCAACCACCGTATCAAGATATTTCACTTCCGGGTCTGCTGCATGCTTACCTTCAGCTATAATGGCAGACTGGACATTGCCTAAATCATAGCATCCCGCTATGCCAGACATCATATCTATGACACCTGCCTTTCTAAAGAAGTCAGGAGCCAATTCAACTCCTTTTCTATCGGCACCTAAAGCTAAAGGGAATCCTATATAAGCAATTTTCATCCAACAAACCTATTTGTTATAGAAACGAGAGCTCTCTTTGCTTAAAATAGCTGTTCCAATACCTTGATTCGTAAATATTTCAAGAAGAATGCAGTGAGGCAGACGTCCATCCATTATGTGCACTCGTGAAACACCATTATCAATAGCGTCTTTACAACTCTTCAACTTAGGGAGCATACCACCCGTAATTGCGCCACTCTCAATGAGTGTAGTCAGTTCATCATAAGGAAGCTCATATATCAGCGATGAAGGATCGCTCGGATCTCTTAACACCCCAGGTACGTCTGACAAGAATGCAAGTTTTTCAACTTTCATAGCCTTTGCTATTGCACAAGCTGCATCGTCTGCATTGATATTGTATGTATCAAAGTTGTCATCATATCCCACAGGACAAACCACAGGGAGATAATCATTGGCAATAAGGTCGTTAAGTATTTTAGGATTAACACTATCTATTTCACCTACCAGACCAATATCTTCACCTTTAGACAGCTTCTTGTGTACATGGAGCATTCCACCGTCTTTACCACTGATGCCAATGCTATGAACGCCTAATTGCTCGATCATCTTAACCAGTGTTTTGTTCACACGGTTAAGTACCATTTCAGCTATCTCCATAGTGGGTTCATCGGTCACACGCAATCCATTCACGAAATGGGGCTCCATGCCAGCTTTTTCTACCCACTTGCTGATTTCTTTACCGCCTCCATGCACAATGATAGGTTTGAAACCCACAAGCTTCAGCAGTACGGCGTCCTGGATAACCTGCTTCTGCAAGTTCTCATCCAACATGGCACTACCACCATACTTAATAATGACTACTTTACGGTTAAATCTCTCAATGTAAGGCAGGGCTTCAATCAGCACTTCAGCCTTCTTTATTAATTCTTCATACATATTCTTAGCCCTTTCGTTTTCTATGATCTGTAATCTCCATTTATCTTCACGTACTCATAAGTAAGGTCACAGCCCCATGCGGTGGCATTTTCATTGCCATTCTTCATATCACAAACAGCAGTCACATACTCCTGTGAAAGGATCTCGGTGGCCTTTTCTTCGCTATAACCCGTACTAACACCATTCTCAACAATCTTTAGCTTGCCGGCAGAACTCTCAAAAAAGATATCCACCTTTTCAGGATTGAAATCAACACCTGAGTAACCTAGTGCACAAAGAATACGCCCCCAGTTGGCATCATGACCGAAGATGGCGGCCTTAGTAAGATTAGAGGTTATCACGCTCTTTGCCAGTATCCTTGCATGCTCTTTCGTATCAGCATTCTTGACTTGACATTCAAACAGACAAGTACAACCCTCACCATCTCCAGCAATCTTCTTAGAAAGGCCTTCCAGTACTGCGTGCAATGCTTCACAAAACTTATCATAGTCTTCGCCTTTAGTTGTTATGACATTGTTCTTTGCCTCTCCATTAGCCATTAAAAGAACTGTATCATTCGTAGAAGTATCACCATCGACAGAAATCATGTTGAAGGTATCTTCCACATGTTCTCGGAGTGCTTCTGCCATCAATGACTTGCTGATTGCCACATCAGAGGTGATGAAGCAAAGCATTGTGCACATATTCGGATGAATCATACCAGAACCTTTGCACATACCGCCAATAGTAACTGTACTACCATTTAGGTCAAAAGATACAGCCACTTCCTTTGGTTTTGTATCTGTAGTCATAATAGAACGGGCAGCAATGTGGCCGTAATCTAAATCAGAGCCTTTTGCTTCGTTTAATAGAGAAATACCAGCCACAATCTTATCAATTGGGAGTTGCATACCTATCACACCCGTTGATGCAACAGCAACGCTTTTCTCTGGCACATTGAAAACCTTGGCCGCTGCTTCTGCTGTAGCTTTACAATATCCTAAGCCTTCTTGACCTGTACAAGCATTGGCAATACCAGCATTGATAACCACCGCATGCATTATATCGAAGGTATCTATAATTTCTCTATCCCATACAACCGGTGCTGCTTTCACCACATTACGTGTAAAAGTTCCTGCGGCAACGCAAGGTGTGGCACTATAAACCAGTGCCATGTCATTTCTGTCCTTGTACTTAATTCCAGCATATACACCAGCAGCTTCAAAGCCCTTGGCTGCTGTTACGCCTCCTTCTATTTGTTTCATACACTACTCGTTAAATGCGATTATATTGGCCTCATTGAGGGTAAAGTCATAATAGTTCAAATCTTCACGATGTTTCCAACCTATTTGGTGCCAGAAAGCATTTCCTGCATCATTGGATATAAAGGCTATCAAGGCAATCTTATTGATATTCAGATCCTTTAATGCCCTCATACAGAAGACTACCATCTGCTTTCCTATCCCTTTTCTTCTCAGTTCTTCTTTTACACAGACGTGATACATATATCCGTAGCGCCCATCATAACCACACAGGATGGAACCTACCACTTCGTCATTCTCTATAGCAACAACACTAGTTGTTGGATTCCTTTTTAAGAAGGCTTCAATTCCTTCTCTAGAGTCATCCACACTTCTAATACCAAAACCTTTTATACTTTTCCACAGAGCATAGACCTTATCATAATCTCCAGGAACCATTTTTCTTAACTCCATCTATACATATCAATTAACAAGGGAACATCGGTACTTGCAAGAGTCCGGTTTCTTCCGGTAATCCAAACATCAGGTTCATATTCTGGATAGCTTGACCGGCAGCACCCTTCACAAGATTATCCATCGCACCCATCATAATTATACGATTAGTGCGATCATCAATCCTAAAGTTAACATCCACATAGTTGCTTCCGTGAACGTTCCTAGTCTCAGGGCAAACGTTCTTATCGAGCACTCTTACGAATCTTTCACCCTCGTAACAGTCATCATAGATTTTCTTCACCTCCTCGTATGTTACAGGCTTAAGAAGATTAGCGTATGCTGTTATCAGGATACCTCTATTCATGGGTACCAAGTGAGGAGTAAAATTAATTAGGACTTCTTTGCCTGCTATATAGCTTAACTGTTCTTCAATCTCGGGTGTATGTCTATGTACAGTAACTCCGTATGCTTTGATAGTCTCGTTCACCTCACAATAGAGGTTATCAACCTTGGCTCCCCTACCAGCACCAGATGTGCCAGACTTTGCATCAATGATGATGCTCTTCGGATCAATCAAACCAGCTTTCAGCACAGGCTGTATTGAAAGTGTTGAGCATGTAGGATAACAACCAGGATTGGCCACTAATCTTGCCTTCTTCACTGCTTCTCGATTGATTTCACACAAACCATAGACAGCTTCTGGTATAAACTGTGGAGACTTGTGTTCTATGCCATACCATTTCTCATACACAGAAACATCTTTGATACGGAAATCTGCACTCAAATCAATGACCTTTATCTTCTTAAGAACATCCTCAGATACAAGAGCAGCACACAGTCCTTGTGGTGTTGCAGTGAACACAACATCAACCTGCTCTACCAGTTGTTCAAGATTATCATCCAAGCACTCGGCCTCTACCAGTTTGAAGAAATTCCTATATACATCTGAATACTTCTTGCCAATATAGCTATGAGACCCATACCATACTATCTTCACATCACTGCGTTGAAGCAGCAGTCTCACCAATTCATTGCCCGCATAACCTGTCGAGCCTATTATACCTACTCTTATCATTACTATATCATTATTTCTTAATAAAACATATCTATTCCTTCATTGCCAAAACCTTTGTTGGTAGATTCAGACTCTTGTTTATTTTCTGGCAATGTTATCCATGATCCCATTAGCAAATCGTCTTCATACCTATCAAATGGTATTAATCCGCTACCATCATAGAACGTTAGTTCGCCAAAATACAAGTGGTGGTTAACAATATACCAATCAACCCTAATATGCGGTATGTCTTTCGCTAAAATCTCGCTTAGTCTAATCATTTCGTCCAATAGCTCAGGGCGTTTTGCTACTTTCTCACAAACCTTTCCATAGCTACCTTGCGAAATACCGGTCTTATTCCAATCCCGATCATAAAAAACTTGTGTATGATTATTCGTAAAACGCCCCTCATGCAGTTCTATCAATTTTACTTTACCATCAAAACACATAACTTTATAATCATTTAGAGAAGTCTGGCCTAGTTCCTCTAAATATTCTTCTGCAATTACCCTATGCTTAACATTTTTATAAGGCCATTCTCTCCAAACATCATATAAATCAACATTTAGACTATCATTCAATTTAGCCACAGCATCTTGTTTATCAAACGAATTAGAATCAGTACAAATAACAACTCCCTTTGCACCTCCACCATTTGTTGTTTTTAATACAAATTTGAGAGGCATGATATCCCAATCTATGTCTTCCGTTTTATCCCAGACTCCAAGGGTTGGAATCACATACTCTCTTCCAATAAGGCCTGCAACATAATCCTTGACTGCATACTTATCTACCATCTGAGTATACTTTGGATTGCGATCATAGATTTTCAGCCACTGTAGCTTCTCGTTATACGTTTGTGGGTTCTTCCAATTTGGAAAGCGACCAAATACATTATAATATTTTAGGGACAAATACTGTTTATCAGGTAAAATCCTAATAATTTTCTTGATTAATATATTCATCTTTTTGTCATTTAGTAAACAATTTCATCAACAAACATAAAAAACTAATCGACTCTAATTACAATATTTCTTATCAATCTTCTTAAAAGATTCAAGACATCTGATGTCATTGTAATTTTGTATGTATTAAGAGCTCTCTTATATTTTTTCATTAGATCTATATAATTAACGCCACGTTGCATTATTATAACACTAAGCAAGTTTTCTGATGTATCATATCCTACATTCCTGTAAAAATCAATCATTCTTCCTCGTAAATCCAATCGTGAGTCTATCATCTGCAATCTTGCCTTATCAGTATTACTACCCAAGCCTGGTTTAAAATATTTATACACAACAGTTTTTTCAACAGCAATTCTTTTTGCAAATCGACTACATTTCAAACTAAACATCACATCATTGCCCGCTGGTATTTCGTCAAAAAGAATATTATTATTTAACACTACATTTCTTTTTACCATTCTTGACCATGGCGTCCACAAATTATATCTGAGATGTTTCTCAGCATCTTTTTTCTTTTGCAAATAATCATCAATCAATTTTTCCGTTTTGAATTCTGTCACAATCCCTTTTTCATCGAATATACATGCATTTAAATAAACGAGATCTACGAATTCGTCATTTACGTATTTCTCAAGAAGTGAAGACAAATAGTCTGTAAAATAGTCATCTGCATCTGCAAAAACTAGCCAATTTCCATTTGCCTCTTTCAAAGCATAATTTCGAGCACGTCCAGCTCCTTTTGTGTGATCAGCATCTATATTGATGAGTTTTACGTCTGTCCTAATTATATTCGGTTTTCTATCATTGTCGCTGTTGTCATCCACTACAATTATTTCCAAATCATCACGCTGTGGAATACTCCTTAAACAGCGATCAAGCAGCTCCGGGCAATTATGGTGTGGAATGATAAAACTATAATTTATCATAACTGATAATTTTGAAAAAGAGTAATATCTGATTATTCTAAAATAGCAAAGATATATCTTCGTATTTGAAAGAGCCAATTATTCCCTCTATTTTTGACGAGTCAAAGAATGTTGAACCACTTTCGATTAATAAATCACGGGTAGGATAATCAACAAAAGATAATTTGGCACCATATCTTTGGGCTACCACATCTGCCACATCTACTAGTGAATATGTTACTCCGCCAATGTTATATACATCATTTATTCCTTCAGACGATGTCGCAATGTTAACAATCTGTTTGCAAAGATCTCCCATACTTGTAAATGTTCGTCTCACTTTGCCCGTTCCATATAGCGTAATTTCTTTTTTTGTCTGGGCTTGGCGTATCATAAAGCCTAAAGTTCCAAAAGAATAGTCATTTCCCAGAAGATTGCCAAAAGGTACACATATGCGGACAATAGTAAAAGGGATCTCAAAACTATTCGAATATGCATATAGATAACCCTCACATGCTAGTTTATTGACAGCATAAATGGTTTTTGTCTCTTTTTCATCATTTTCCCTTAAGGCATATTCCACACCCTTATACACAAGCCTTGACGATGGGAAGACTATTCGTGGCCTGAACGGAGACAAACGTATAGCATTCAACAAATTCAACAATGTGATCTCATTAATATTCACATATGTCTCATACTTATCAAAACCAGCATACGTCCCCGTAAGGCCTGCAAACATAAATATTGTGTCAACGTCAAAATCTATCTTTTCTACAGAGAGCCTATCTGTCATGTCGACATTCACACAGTCAGGACCTGACACATCATAGCATGACACATACCAACCCGTACGACGCAAATAATATGAAATATGTCTGCCGATGTAGCCGTTAGCCCCAATAATAGCCGCTTTCATTATTTCAACAAATTAACGAACTCATTAATTAAATTTTCTTGTCTCAAAAGGACTTTATAATTCTCTTTCCTAACAGAAATGTCTGAAACACATTTTACAAAATGCATGATGGATTTAAGAAAAGCATCATCAGCAGGTAAGGATCTTGTTTCGACATCCTGATTCTTCTTAATGGTATATGATGAAGCAAAACCCACAGGAGCTGTCAATATTCTATTGGATGTGATAGTACCCTTGCTTCCCCAAATCTCAACCTCACATTTATAATCGTTATCCATACCGAAAGCCAACTGCGCTGTCAAGCCATCAGCATTAACCATTGTAGCAGAGCCAAACATCTCAACTTCAAAATCTGGTAAGTAATTAACTTGAGCTGATACAACTTTTGCTGTATTTCCTAACAGGTAATTAGCATATTTCATAGTATACCCACCAGCATCGAGCAAAGCACCTCCACCTAATGCCTTGTTATAGCGGAAATCATTTTGTGCTCTTCGAGGGAAGCCGAATGAAATCCTATACAAACGGACATCTCCAATCTCTCCACTTGCCACAACATCATCAATAGCTTTTAGCTGGTCATGGAAAACGAACATGTAGTTCTCATGAAGCGCTAACCCTTTCTCACTCGCAATTTTAACAAGTTCATCGGTTTCAGCCAAACAAGTAGTAGATGGTTTCTCCACAAAAACATGCTTCCCATTCTCTAATGCCATTTTAGCCCACCTGAAATGTAATGCTGGGGGTAATGGAAGATAGATGGCGTCAATGTCATCTGACTCTATCAATGTCTGATAACCTTTAAACATTTTACCGCCATAGGTATCTATAAAGGTCTGCGCCTTACTGCATTCTCTGTCCTGCTGCTCACAAATAGCCGCAGGCGTTACCTTTGAGATATCACCGAACCACTCTTCAGGACTAGCGTATGCAATACCAACGAACTTTATTCCTTCTGCCTGTTGTAACGCTGGCATAAATCTACGGAAAGCAATTTCCGAAGGGCATATAATTCCTATTCTAATCATAATCAATAAAAACTAATTGCTGACAGCAGACTACGGGCAGCAATATTTAAATAATTGTTATAAGTCACAAATGAAAGCATCTGGTTGAGTGTCATCCAGCAGTAGTTTTCTTCGACCTCAATAGGGAATTCGTCTCCTACCTCTACAATGATGTTCAAATTTTGTTCTTGGAAGAACCTACCTCCTTCTTCACTCTGATAGCTGCTATACCATATCTTATTCTTTGGCGCTTCAAGAACTGTTTCCAGATATGGTATTGTATATTCATTTTTCCCTTTGCGGTAGTTTCCTGTCAGACACTGTACGGTAGGGGCCATCTCTACCACGTCAAAATTTCCGCTCTCCAACTTAGCCTGAACCAAAAAATGGTAGATGCCGTTAATCTTCTTCACAACAAACCCCATCAAGCCTTCTTGTGCAGAGCGGACCATCGGCTGATCCCAGACAACGACTTCACGGTTACCAATCTCAACACGTACACCAATCACATCAAAGTATTTTCCATCATCATGACGGATAGTTTTCCCATCATACGACCAATGACACATTTCTGATATGCCTATTGGCTTAACACTCAACTCATATTTGAACTTCAAAGCTGTTATCCACTGGATGATGTCTTGAAGGTCGTGCAGGTGATTTCCTGAACTCAATACAGAATAGAGGAAAGAATCGGGTTTCGAAGAATGGACACCAGTCATACGCTTTACCCTGTCGAGCAACTTAAGAGAATGTTCAGAATAACTGCCAAACTTGATGCATGAGATAACCGTTCTGCTATCCATGTTTACCACATTCGGATAACGCAACAATTCCTTAATCTGACCGAGTGAAACCCAGATAAAGCCATTTTTAACTTCTATCTCTTCTTCCTCGTCGACTTCTACAATAATATTTCTATTACGCTTATGAAGGAACCTGGCACCCTGTTCAGATTGTAACTGGTCAACAAGAACAGTAACATCTTTCTCCCCGTTAAAATATTCCAAATAGATGGGAGACTTACCACCATGTACCCTAGTATAGTTACTGCGAGTAGCCTGCAATGTTGGCGACAGCTGAACTATATTCAGATTACCTGGTTCTATTTTCGCCTGCATCAGGAAATGCAGCACTCCATTGAATTTCTTAACAATAAAGCCCAAGAACCCTATTTCTGGCTGATTGATAATAGGCTGGTCCCATTCTGGTGTATTTCGATAGTTAGTCTGAATACGAATACCATCTATACTGAAAAATTTACCTGAATCATGACGAATTCTGTCATCACGATATGACCATCCTTTCAGCTCACTGATTGGAATCTGTTTGATATTTGATGCCACCTCCTCATTCTGCCTTTTCATCCAGTCGAGTATCTCCTGAGTGGAAATGAAACTACCATGACTTAATGCAGAAACCAGAAAGTCGAGTTGAGCATCTTCTACATTTCTCGTTCTCATTATATCAATTTTATATCTCGTTATTAACAATATGGTAATAATAAGAATTTTTATTATCACACCCCTTAAAACGATGATGCACCTTCTGTATCATGTGAGTCTTTTTTATTTCTTTAGCACTCTCTGCATCGTAATCTTCATAAATATTGCTTTGGAAATAGTACAAATCCTCATTGTTAAGAGGAACATTATCTACCATATCCTTTATGCATGGTATTTCCTCGTAACCAAGTGCTATAGTAAAGTCAATAAGAAAATGATCAATTAGCACAGGGTATTTCTTGTGATATTCTGACAATACATCTCTTACAAAAGAATTAAGTGGATTACCTTTTACACCCGCCATTGCAAATCCCGTCCATCTTTGTCTGCTCACATATCTCTTGTAGGTACATCGGCGTTTTACCGTCCAAAAAGGCAAGGCTGGCATATTGATGGGATTTAATGCGTATATTGTTGTGTCAAGCCAAATACCGCCATATCTTGATAGTAAATAATTCCGAAGAAAATCACTTAGATATACGAGATTAAATGTATGATTATTCAGTCTTTCTGCAATGTGTTTGGGAAAATCCACATAATTACCGATATTGTTGAAGTCTAATATCATTAAAGGATGACTTCCTGCATGTTTTCTTATCGAGCGCAAACATGCCTTAACTATTTCTGGCATACCATCCTCTCCCTGATACCAGCAAAACCAAATAGGAGCATCAGAAGGAATTGATTCATTCTCAACTATACAGTCTTTATATCGGGCAATGATATCACTGAATTGTTTCTTCAAGAAATTAAGTACTATTCTTTGACGTAAATCTTGACCTTTTCCAACATATTTCTCAAAAAACTGAAGAACGAATAGAATTGAGGGCAAAAAAATGCCATAAACAGAACATCTTGAAAGATAGTCTCTAATTGCTTTCATAATTATCTTTTAAAATTTCATCTATTTTCTTAGGCATATCTTCCCATTGGTTATCTTGGATATAACGCTTGCATAATTTCGGGTCAAAATCCAATGTAAGTTTTTCAATATCTGCGAATGTGTTGTAACAAGAAACTATCCCTTTCATATCTGCGAAATTTCCCACATTTGGACCTATAATCGGTTTGCAGAAGTTTAATGAATATATCAATGCCCCAGAACTTAACACAGAATCTGATGAATAAGTAAATAAGATATGCTTACTTTGGGAAATCCAATCTTCTAATTCATTATCAAAAACGAATCTATTAACAAAAGAAATCCTTTCATTACAATACTTATTTATCAATAAAGCATAATTATCATCTTTACACAATCCACAAATAAGAATCTTCTTATCACAATAAAAGCCACTTGTTCTTACATATTCCAAGAATTCCACTATTCCCTTTCTTTCACTAATCTCTCCCCAAATAATATAATCCCATTGGATTTCTTTAGTATCAATTATCGAAGTATTATATACAGGATGAGGAATGTAAACACATTTATTACACTGATCGCGATATAACTCATTAAAGATATTCACACCATAGGAAGAATGAGTAATAACATTCGTACTTACTTTAGCCATGGTTTTCATTGCAAATCGTGAAAAAGGAGTATTGCCTTTATGCGGATGTTTGTTGTGAAAGACCCACACAATATCTTTACCGATAAGCCTACAAATAAATAATAATATAATATCAATTAAGAATTGAAGTTTTCCAGATGTTGAAAAAACCAGGTTTTCTATCCAGCTAAAAATCAATAATTGAGCTGAACAATTAAATACGAAATCTAAAGACTCTTTACCTGTAATACAATAGTCCACAACTTTATAATTTCCGTTTCCATTATAGGATTCTACAAAGTTGTTAATATATTGATTTCCAGGATTATCTTTTGTTCCCCTAGATTTGGGGTATATAAACACTGTTTTCATTGATTGGGCTTGTCAACTCATTTTGTTTCGATTACTCATAATCAAATAGTAGATTCCTCTCGATGAAATCAAGGGAGAAAGCTCGGTCAACCAATAATTGTTCGTTTACAACATTCCAGTTAATCGGAGTATTAATCGTCTCTGCAATAACATCTGTGGAAGCTGCTGATATCATTCGTGTTGTCAGATGAAAATGACTTAAAAGATGAGCAATTCGAGTAGCACCTCTCGTCTCATTTGTCACGACAACAAACGGTCGATTGAAAAGAATAGAGAATACTACACCATGATATGAATCAGTAACAATAAAGGAAGCATTAGCTATTTCTGAAAGCCACCGCTCGACGGGTTCTATAACCTTCAACTTTGAAAGGTCACCAGTTTGAGCTCTTATCTGTCGGCATGGCAATTGTAGTCGCTTTTCAAGAATTTCACATATTCTTTCGGTTTCCACTTCCTCGTCAAGTACATACTTAAACAGATAATCACATTTTGTCTCTATAGAATAACGGTCTGTTAGTCGATGATAATCCTTCTGTTCAAGTAGCAGGGTTGGATCAATCACCACGACAATCTTTTCTTTTTGCGAAACGAAATGTTGCTCAAGCAATTTGACGGCAGACTTCTCTCTAACAGACACTGACTTAAACTTTTTTAATAATTTACCACACCGGACAGCAGTCTCTAAAGGATACTCCTGAAAATCCACTCCAATGGAAGCAGCATAACTAAATCTCGGAGTTTTATCACTGCTCTTTAAGAAGCCGAAATAGTAATCCTCTATGCTGTTTTTTGCATATTTGTACCTCCACACCTGATCACTGCCCACTATCAGGCAGTTAAACCGTTGCCGTTTACATTCCTTTCTCAACGCACGGGATGAAAAGAGAGGAGAGGTTATTTCCAAATTATCAGAGACAAATCGATCAGTATTTTCACTTAACTTTTCAATTATTCTTTCATTTCTGTTTGGAATGCCAAAAGTTAAGAGTTTCCTTATTTTGGTTTTCAGGCTGAGATTTCTCCGTCTGTTGATAATCAGAACTTCATGCCCCATTTTACGGAGTACCGTCGTGAGGGCATATGCTTGTAAAAATCCTCCATAATTGTTATTGAAAGGCACTGTAAGTATTCCTATCTTCATTCTCTTTTCAATTAGAAAACTGTATTGAACAAATATTCACCTAAATCAAAGGCATGTCCGAAAAAGATTGTTGTCTATAATACAGTTATTTCACGATGATTCGATGTATCTCTTTTCCTTTTTTCATTAAATAGATTCCTTTTTGCCTAATTAACAGGCTTGTCCGTCCTGACTCAAGGTGAGTAAAGAACAACTGTCTACCTCTTATATCATAGACATTAACTATTGAAGTATCGTCATCCTTTAAAGAAGCAATATCAAATGGAACCCCGGCATGAGCTACATAAAAACGATTTGATGCATTAATTGAAGGCATGACCAATTTTGTACTTACTGATTGCTTTACATCTTTTCTAATAGTAATACCAGCCATTTCTTTATCTATCTCAGAAAAATCAAATATAATATTCTCCTGTTTTGCTAGATGACCTGTTTTAACGCCTACTTCAATAAGCGACTGCGATTGTGTTGGATCTGCCCCATATATTTCCATCCTTTCAGAATGATAATTCTTAATCATAATAACAGAAGGGTGATTAACTATCAAAGATAAATTTTCGTCTTCATAACATCCAGGATAATAAAAAACAAAACCATAGATGCCAAGTCCGCTGTGATTGACCACTTGCAAAGAGTCGCTGTTAACCAATATTCTCACATCTCCTTCTGCAGGATAGTCTTCCAGATCCTTTTGGTGAAATCCTGGTAAGACAATATAAGCATATTTGTCATCGTCACTCCCATGTTGCATACTTAAAGAAAAAACCTTGCCTTCTATGGGTGCATCAGCTACGTAACCTTTATTAATTGTAGTCCAATTTCCTTTTTTATATTTATTAGTAAGATTCAGCACTCCACCCTTTGGAAAAAAATACCCAATTCCATTATTATAAACCCATTTAAAACTATCAATCACATCAATTTCTTCTTCAGATGAAAAATCGATAATTTTTCCAGATTTGAGTGAAGCGGAAATCCGCCCCCCCAATTTTGATCTATAGTAGTATGGTAGGGATAGTCTGACCGGAGTCCAGCTCCAAGACAGACGACCTCATCATCGAAAAAAAACCACGATTTCTTAGCACCTGTTTTAATATCCTTTCTCTCATCGTAATAGCTATAAACACTAACTCCATAAACTGAATCACTGACACCTCCTGCAAAATCGGAGAATCCTTTCATATTACCTTTGAAAGTAGGTATGTCTCCTGCTGGGGCTGTTGTCCCTGGAATTAAATTCCAGTCCCATAATGGCATAACATCATAGTACTCATCTCCCGTTCGCATGATACAGGAACTCCCATCAGATAAATAATAGCCTAAGATATTCTCGTCATTCAATGATTCCGTTCTATTTGTTCTGTTTGAAGACATCTTCACACTAAAACTATATTCTGGGCGAGTGTGAAGCGTATAGTCTGCTCTGTAATAATGAGTATGTGAGGACATTACTCCTTCACTTGCGTTTAGTTTTCCTTCTATTCTCTGCTTGGCTAATATATATTCTTCTTCACTATCTTCGTCGAGTTTTTGCATCTGCTGACAGAAATATCCCCATAATTCAGGTCGTTTCAATCTACTCTGACGACTAATATCACGACCGACACTATTAAAATTCATCACCTGTCCCCTAATGTTTTTCAGATAATTATCCTTGAAAAAACGCCTGAGGATTTCCATTTTGTCTTTACTCAATTCATAATCCGTTCCATAGGTATATTCACAAACATCAAGGATTGATGTCAAGAAACGATCCGCATACCCGCCCATATATAACTGCTGCCCATGCTGGAAATAGCTCCCGTCTATCTGCAATCCTTCGTCATAAGTATAGACAATCGGTTCATAAAGAAAAAATAATGACTGTTCCAGAAGGGCTTTATCCTTAACAAGACAAGCACGGTATAAGCGATGCATAGCTATATCTGTTCGATTTGCTCCAGTATAAGTTTCGGGATCACCACCTTCTTCCTCCATCCTCAATATTAATGAAGATCTGAGATTATCAGGGATATTCTTTACCCCTCTATCCATCGCAATTAAAAGAATACCTATTTGCTGCGGTTCGTCTATAGTATTCTTCCACCAATTGTCACAGTTCGGATTCAAGTCATACCAATATTGAAGGCCTTTTACAATTTTACTTAAAATATCATTATCCCCATAGTAAGCATTATTTTCCTCGGGATAAGTATAAGCGCAAACCATATCCTTGATTCTGGACAGATGCCGAATGGCATCCCATTGTACATTAAAATAGCTTGAATAATCAATATCAGGATAGCTGCCTTCATCATTCATTCCATCAATTGCTTCCTCAACAAGAGAATCTATCGGGAATTCAATATTGCAAATATTGCGTATGAAAATTCTGCCCTTAATTTCTTCAAACAAATCATTTGCACTGATTGTACATACAACCAATGTAAACAATGACAATAACAAGTGTCTTTTTTTCATAGACAAATTAATCTTTGTGCAATCTCCTATTAGGTACAATGCTATTCTTTACCATTCAAGAACTTTGCAATTTCATTTGCTAATAAATACGATGAAGCCTCGACAGAATGGTTTTCGTTATCAGAGTTTTCGCCTCACTATCCAGTCCTAAATACCAGATAGAGATCAATACAGACAAAACCGATATTCCAATTAAAGCAAAGAACTGAATTATCACGTGACAAAATATTGATTCACGATATATATATATTATTATCGGCACTGGAAGCGATGCTATTGTTACCTTAGCACAAGTAATGAAAACATCTAAGATGTCAACGAGTCTATATCCAGCTATTTTAATTATTAGCGCTGGCTTCTGAACTAAGCCCAATATCATATAAAGCACCAAAAGAGCCCAAGCTAAAGCAACAGGAGACATTCCTATATAAAAAAGAACATAAACAATTGGAAAGACAAAAATTCCAAGAGTTGGACCAGTCAAAGCATTCTCCCGAATTTGTCCTTTTGCGTACAGGGCTGTATAGAAGGAGCTGTCAAATACCTGAAACAAACTTGTGATAATGGCTAAACGTAAAAAGACATCCGTATATTCAGGAACTTCCTTCAACCAAAGTGAAAGCAATGTATCCGTAACCAGACAAAGAGGCAAGCACAGAACAAGAACCATATAATAAGAATACTTTGTAGACGCAAGCAATAAACTCTGACTTTTTTCCAAATCACCTGAAGCGTATCGTTTTACCACTTGCGGTGTAAATGCAGTACGAAAATTATTAATGAACTGGTGTGACACCATACTTACCTGATTTGCAATAGCTCGTGCTGACACAACAGCAGGTGAAAAAAACATATTTAACAATATGATGGCTCCTTGATTATTCAAAGCAATTGAAGTGTTGGCAAATAGATTCCACCCACTATAGGACAACACTTCTTTCAATATTTTTTTATCCCAGACCATCTTATAGTGCGTCTCCTTATAAATTCTTATGACATACCAACGATAATAAAGGGCGATTCCTACCTGTACCAGCAAAAAAAGTACAGAATACAACTTCAATTTATCATAGTCGCCTAACATCAGCAAATATACAATAAGAAGCTTCAACATCACCTCGACAATACTGACATATGCATATACACCCATTTTTTCATGAGAGATAATTGCTGCCGTGTAAGGCACTTGTGTAATAGTGAAAAAAGAAGCAATTATACTTGTATGGTAAGCAAATACTGCTGCCTCTAAACGTTCAGGAGCTATTACTAATTTGTTATAAACAAACCATAGGCCAACTGTCTCTGCAATCAAGATTACAATGAGTGCTAAAAGAATATGTACACTCAGAATGGTAGAAAATGTCAACGAGAGCCTATCTTTATCCCCACGCCCCATCTCGTATGTCAAAAAACGAGACGAACCGGTACTCAATGCGCTGTTGACAAAAGCCAACATTGATACTACTCCAGCGACAGACTGATAGATACCAAAATCATTAATGCCCAAAACGTCTAGGATAACTCTGCTTGTATATAGGCTTACAAGCATTATCAACATCATCCTAATGTACAGGAAGAGGGTATTCTTTGCTATTTGCTTATTTTTTCCTTCCACAATATTTTTTTACAATTATCAATTTCTATCCGTTCAAAATATTTGTGATGAGCCATTTCATAAATAGTATAGACTATTGCGAGACACATCAAATTATTATGATATATTCCCTGTGGCATCGTCAAGCCAATGAGTATCATATATAGTCCATAACAACTGATATACAAATATCGTTTATCAACTTTTAACAGCCAAAGGTTTATAAATAACAAGACTGCAATTATGGCGAATGGAATACCTGTCTCCCATGAAAGGCCTAAAAAACCCAAGTCTACTGGATAGAAATGATAATCTGTCGCTAATAAAGAGCGTTCCTTCGAATACTCTGAAGGAAACTTTCCTTTAAACTGAGACCATTCGCCGAAAGGGGTCCTTCCCGCACCCCAAAACATTTCTGCGTCGCTTTTAAAAAATTCCGTGTAAAAATATACTATTTCACGACCGCGTATATAATCATCGTTTTCAAAGTTCTGTGTTTCGTTTCTACTAATCATTTCCTCTACCTTGTCACTTAGCAAAGGTATGGTAAAAATGGCAACTAAACTTAACACTCCGACAAAAGTAACTAAAATAATACTTCTGAAAGTTAACTTATACATTCTAAGTACCATGATTGTCGTTGAAATAATACCCGCTGCCACCATTGTACGGAAACCTTGCAGAAAAATAAAGAGAAACCCAATTACAGCAAAAAAAAGAAATAATTTTTTTTTCAAAGCCAAATACTTATTTAAGCAATATAAATACCCTAATGTCAAGAATCCATCACAAAAAATACGGACTCTACTCTCTTTATCAAGATATTCATCTTCTGTGTCAAGCTTAATAAAATGCCAATCCATAAACATATACTTTAGCGCATATAAAGCCAATATGATCATAAACATAAACATAATGACTTTTTCCCAGAAGGAGATACTCAGCTTCCATGTTCTAAAGGTAAAATAGTAAAAGACTAATAATAACGAGGTCCAACCTTTCAAAGAAGTAATGAAATCCTGATGCCTAAAATAATAGCAAGTTATCATATTAAATAAGGCAAATCCCAAATAGTAGGCAAACAACTTTTTACCTACTGCGCCTTTTGTTTTCAGCCGGCCTCTTGCCAATATAAATATCATTGACAGGTAAATTACTGTCCCCACAATGCCCATATACCATGAATATGGAATAAATTCCAAGTGATGAAATTGGAAGACGAAAAGAATGTAGAGGCAAGTTGGGATAAGTAAACTATTCTCTGAATATTTCATTTTCTACAAAATAGAGAAATCACAATTGTCAGGATCATAGCGTAAACGAGAGTTGATATTGATGCCATCAATCGCCTTCACATCATTGTCTGACAGTTCGAAGTCAAAAATATCGAAATTTTCTTTCTGGTGCTTGGGGTTAAGCGAACGTACCAATGGAATGACACCATTCTGAATGTGCCAACGAAGAATAATCTGTACGAAGGTTTTATTATATTTCTTTTCCAAACTCTTCAAGAGAGGGAGTCTTACCAAACGATCATCGTAGCGAGCAACAGGGGTATATGCCTCTACTGCTATACCTTGTTGTTTATAATATTCTATCAAAGGTTTCTGCGTAAACAACGGATGAATCTCGAACTGACCAACTTCCGGTCTATATTTACAAATTTTGAATAATTCCTCCAAATGGTGTTGATGGCAGTTGGCTACACCAAGATGTTTCACCAAGCCTTCTTCTTTAAGTTTCTCCATCTCCCGCCAAGTATCAAGATACAAACCTGTTACTGGCCAATGAAACTGAAGAAGATCAACATAGTCAACGCCTAAGCCCTTTATACATTTCAGGAATTCTTCTCTGACTGTATTTCTCTCCTGAGCACGATTGCTAACGCGAGTAGTAATAAACAATTCTTCACGAGCCACTCCGCTTCGGTGGATTGCCTCGCCTATCAACGTGCCATCACCATATGAAGATGAATAGTCCAACAATCGGAATCCAATTCGAAAAGCATTTTCAACGGAATTGATATAGTCCTTTCGCATTTTGGGGAGCCTATAAAACTTGTTATAGGCCTTATCGCAGAAGAGCATCAATCCTGCTTTTTGTTTTTTCAATTTAGGAGTGTATCCCAACCCGCCAGGACCTATACCAATTGGTGGAACTGACCCTTTGAAAAAAAGTTCTTCCAGCTCCATATTCAAAACTTTAGAACCGTGCCACCCCAGCTAAGGCCTACACCAAAACCTGAGATCATTACTTTATCACCACTATTGATGGTATGATTTGCCATGCAATCCTTAAGTCCAATAAGCACCGTTGATGAAACGGTATTTCCTGTAGTTGCAAGATTAACATAGAACTTATCCTTTGGCAACACACACACCTTACGGATGGTATTCAGCATGAACTTATTAGCTTGATGGAAAACATAATAGTCTATGTTGTCTTTCTCCAAATGGTTCTTTGCCAGAATGTCTGCCATCATAGCAGGAACTGCATCAAGGGTAAAATTGAAAATGGCACCTCCATTCATATAGAGATAATCGTCATACCAAATATGACCTTCGTCATCCTCTACATATTTACCTGTTGCTTCCTTCTGTTTGGCAGCTCCAGTCTTTACAATTAGATTATTTGCCCCACTACCATCTGTACCAAGCGAGAATTCTCCTATTTCTGCAAATCCCTCTGTAGAAATCAAACATGCAGCGGCACCATCTCCAAAGATAGAACGGTCGCTCTTATCTGAGGGATGAAGATATTTATTGTAGGTCTCAGCTGTCAGTAATAGTACGTTCTTTGCGATACCTGCAGCAGTAAGTCCTTTTGCCAGTGCCATACCATAGACACAACCTGAACAACCCAAGTTATAATCAAAAGCACCTGCGGATGTCGGAATGCCTAGTCTGTTTTGAAGGATGCAAGCTGTTGACGGCAAGAAATAATCAGGACTTTGTGTGCAAAGCATTAGAAAGTCTATAGACTTAGGATCTATCTGATATTCCTCAAACAGTTTTCTTGCTGCCTTTTCTGCCATATCTCCGGCTGTCTCATTCTCAGAAGCCAAATGACGGAAATCAACTCCAACTTTCTGAGCTACTTTTTCCACGCTCCACTCTGGGAACTCTTTAACCAGTTCCTCGTTAGTTACCACCGTTTCAGGTAAGTAATATGATATTGCTTTAACAAATGCCATTTTTAACTTAATTTGCCCCTCCCGAAATTTTAACATTACTACCTGTCATCCAAGTACTTGCATCGGACAACATATAGACCGCTAAATTTGCTATATCTTCAGGTTGTCCATATCTTTTTAGAGGGTATTTTAGTTCATCTTCTTTTAATTGTACTTCGTCTATACCATCCTTCAAAATGAGCTCTGTCCACACCATTGCAGGGCTAATGCAGTTCACACGTATATTTCTTGGTGCTAATTCTAAAGCCAAACAGTTAGCATATGATACTATCGCACCCTTTGACGCACTGTAAATAGAATTGCCAAAACTTGGTGACAATAATGCTATAGACGCTATAAAAACAATAGATGCAGACTTGTTAATCTTTTTCTGACGGAGCAATTCTGCCTGCAACATAACTGGCGCTTTGAAATTAACGTCCATCACTTGATTTACATTGTCAACATGCAAATCTTTGCATGGTATACGTTGACCAATGCCTGCACAATGAACCACTCCATCGAGCTTGGGCAATTCACTCACAAACGAAGTCAACCTAGCAGTATCTGTTAAGTCACCAGACTTGATAATTGCACTATCTTCCTCCATCAAAGAACTAGTTTCCTTCAACTTTGCTATATTGCGACCGTTAATAATGACAGTTGCTCCCATCTTAGAGCATGTGACAGCAATGCTTCGTCCTATTCCAGACGAAGCACCTGTAACAAGAATAACCTTACTTTCTAGTGAAAAGGGATTAAAAGCGATCATTACTTTGAAGCTATGAGGTTAAACAAATCCTCAACTGTTTCACATTCGCGTATTTCTTTACCAGTAATGGTCTTTCCATACTGAGTCTTAGCCAACGCTATTACGCTCATGCCTGTTAATGATGACCATTCGTCAAGGTCATGAAATTCCGTAGATGCAGTAATTTCAGAAGCATCAGTGTCATCAAATTGTTCTGCAAATGCAGTAATAAATTCATTTAATTCCATTGTTTATAAGTATTTAAATTAATATTTCCATAATATATCTTCATCAATAACCTCGGCAGGATGACCAGAAACAAGTGTATTTGCAGGTACATTCTTTACTACAAGCGATAATGCACCTACAATTGCGCCATCTCCGATTTTCACACCTGGCATCACCGTACATTGTTCTGTAAGCCACACCTTATCTCCAATAATGACAGGTCGAGTATTTTTATAACCCTGACGATTCATATAATGAGAACCATTATTGTCCCTAATGGTGATATGACGACCTAACATCGTATTTTCTCCTATTGATATCTTCTCGCCACAAATTATTGTTGCTCCAATATTTGTAGCGCCCCCCCCTCCAAACGATAATTCCGCATTAGCGAAAATCTCAATATCTGAACCGTAACCTATTTTTGTATTTCCATCAAAACGGAGTGTTGCTCCTTTATCTATCAACAGACGGGTTTCTAATTTTGATTTGCGAAATTTTTTTTGACCAAGAATAAGTATGCCTTTTTTCTCTATTTTTGCTCCTTTTTTTAATTCAATAACACAATGAGGGGTTGGCAAAATATAGTTACCATGAATTATCTCACTCAGGGTATTGTATTTAAATAGTTGATAAAGAGCCGTAGGGTTTAATTGGGTTTCATTCCGAATTACTAGAATTGCTTTAATTATATGTTTCAATTGGGATTTTTTACTTGACTTTTTGGGCATTATATATTTCCCTGCGATTTGCAGAAAAGACATTTTGTCAAGATCGCTAAAGAATTCTTCCCTATTTACCTTTGGTCGGTCTACTGAAAGATTTAATGAACGGTTGCCTGCTTCTATGCTTTCAAAAGGAACTGGAACATAGTTTATTCTCTTCTTAACTATTTCAAAATATGCTTCCCCTTTTTTTGAATTAATCATAACAAGCGAGGTTCCCAAATTCTTTTCTAAAGTCTTATCGACTTTTTCTATACCCCAGAAGTCTGCAAGCGTTATGTCGGCAATACGAGGATAACCTTTAAACTTACAATCATAGCATGACGGGCGACAATAGACGCCTGTTTGTAAATAACCTTTTGTAAAATTGCTCTGATCTTTTGTCTCATAATATGCCTTCCCATTTTCTAGGATTACCTTCTGAGTAAGATTGCGCCAACCATACTCCTTAGATTTAGCCTTGCAATAAACTACTTTTGATCCATAACGTTCCTCGTATGAATCAAGATACTTTCGCCAAACTTTGGGTGAGTTAATTCCTCTACATATATAATCTGCTATAATCAGATTCTCATAATCTTTCCGCAAAAATGCTCTTAAAGCCGTCATCTGGCAAGGAGAGCCACAAACAAGTACTTTTTCTCCGGCCTTAAGCAAATCCCTCACTTGAACATAAAATCCCTCTAGATGACTCTGGAGATACTTGCTGCTTCGCAATTTTGGAAGATCTTTTTTGTCGTTTGAGATATATTGGCGTAAAGAAAAATCTTCATTAAAAATAGCACCTCCAACATATCCACCACCTTTATACATGATATCTGCTAGGGCAGAGAACAAGCCTCCAGATGTAGAATCAAAAACAACTTCCAGATTCTTATGCTCTGCTGCATAACATATGCTCTGAGGAAGATCATTCTTCTTAAGCTCCTTAACGTTGATTATAGGGCATACCTTTTCGCAAAGCCCGCAATCAACACACATCTCCATATCCACTTCAGGATACCAGAAGCCCTCATTGTCGGTCTTGAAGGTAATCGCTTGCTTTCCGCATACATCACCACAGGCGTTGCAACCGCAGCAATCTACTTTATTCTTTATTTGAATCATTCCTTTCAATTACTATAAAATGGGCAAAATATAGGTTATTAAACCTTTTGTCGCTAAATATGTTTTAATGTATTTGAGTTTATCTCAGATTTCATTTCTTCAATAACCTTCAGGAGGTATTGTCCGTACTGGTTCTTTAACATGGGTTTTGCCAATTCACGCATCTTCTCCTCGCTAATCCATCCATTTCGGTATGCTATTCCTTCAAGACAAGCCACCTTTAGTCCCTGACGTTTCTCGATAACCTCAACGAAAGTAGATGCTTCTGCAAGTGAATCATGGGTTCCAGTATCTAGCCAGGCAAAGCCACGACCGAAGACCTGAACTTTCAGTTGTCCGTCTTTCAAGAACTCTTGGTTCACTGTCGTTATTTCTAGTTCTCCACGGGCAGAGGGTTTGATGTGCTTAGCAACATCAACAACCTTATTAGGATAAAAATAGAGGCCAACCACAGCATAGTTACTCTTTGGTTCCTTGGGTTTCTCCTCAATGCTCAGACAGTTTCCCTGTTTATCAAACTCTGCTACTCCATAACGTTCTGGATCTGATACCCAGTAGCCAAAGACAGTGGCCTTCTTATTCTCTTCAGCGTCTTTCACCGCTGAACGAAGTAATCCGGTAAAGCCACTTCCGTAGAAGATGTTGTCACCCAAGACAAGGCAAGCGGAATCATTGCCAATGAATTTTTCTCCAATAATGAAAGCCTGTGCCAGACCATCCGGACTGGATTGCTCCGCATACTCAAAATGCACGCCATAATCAGAGCCGTCACCCAACAGACGCTTGAATCCTGGCAGGTCGTATGGCGTGGAGATAATCATAATATCCCTAATCCCAGCCAGCATTAATGCACTGATGGGATAGTACACCATCGGCTTATCATAAATCGGAAGTAATTGTTTGCTAACTCCTTTTGTGATTGGATAAAGACGGGTTCCAGAACCGCCTGCTAATACTATACCTTTCATAAATTCACATTTTTATTTATGACTTTTGTCACTCGGTAAAGTAAAAATACATCCTTCTTTACGCTCGCTGCTCCAAAAGTTCATATATATTTTATTCAGAAAACTCTCTAATTCGTTGTTCCTCAATACGTTTACAAACAAGTATCTGACCATTCTTCTCACTCATAATATAACCATCAAGGCCCTGAAGAACAACCTTCTTGGCATCCTCTGCATGTACAACACAATTGGAACATTCGTACATCTTCACATTGCCGACAACACCATTGCCATTGGCATCTTTCTGTAGTTTATCATGTAAGGAAGCCCAATTTCCAAGGTCGCTCCAACCAAAGTCTGCGGGGTGAGTATACACTAAACCATCAGCTGCGGCAGGTTCCATCACAGCAAAGTCAATGGAAATCTTTTCGCACTGGGGGAACACTTCGTTCAGTTTAGAGTTCAGTGTTGAGAGTTTAGAGTCTGTGGTAAGTGTAGTGTTTACTGATTGAGAGTTTACAATCACATCCATCTGCTCTGCTATCACTGGTTTGTATTTGGTAATACAATCTGTGATAGTATCTATATTCCAAACAAAAATACCGGCATTCCAAAGGTAGTTACCGGCCTTGAGATACTTCTCAGCAGTTTCGTAATCAGGTTTCTCCTTGAATTCCTGTACTACCTTTATCTCACTACTTTTATCTTTCAACTGACTATCAATATTACGCTCTGAACCATCAAGTGTTTCTACATAACCATAGCCGGTTTCTGGACGGCTTGGTTTGATTCCTATTGTGACAATGGCATTATTGCTATCAGTAAATGCAAGAACATTCTTAATTACCCTGCGGAATTCTTCGGGATTCATTACGACTGCATCAGCAGGGGTAACTACTACATTTGCCTGAGGTTCTTCTTTTTTGATACTCCAGCAAGCCCAAGCTATGCAGGGCGCTGTATTACGGGCTGCGGGCTCTGCTAAGATATGCTCTGCAGGTATATTAGGCAATTGTTCCTTAACAATGTCCACATACTTCAAATTGGTAACCACCCAAAAGTTATCCATAGGACATACTCCCTGAAAACGATCCACAGTCAGCTGAATCAGAGTGCGTCCGCACCCCAATATATCTATGAATTGCTTTGGGTATTCAGGAGTACTCAGCGGCCAAAAACGGCTACCTACTCCTCCTGCCATTATTACTACGTGGTTATTTCTCATTGTTTTCGCATTGTAAAGAAAACCAGATTATAAGTCAATTGAGAGTCTTTAATGAGATACTTTGATAAGAACTTGCTCCAATTATTTAGCACTTTTATCGAGTTTAAAGGCCAAATAAACAGAAAGTATTGCATTTAGTAATAGAGCTACCGCCATACCATACGAAGGGACAAATAGAGCCCATATCACACATAATAGTGAAACAAATGCAACGATTAACATTAATTTCTTGTCACTCATAATAAAAACATTTAAAGATAACAGTTATTTTTACTCTATAACAATTTTGTCGATAAAATAAGAAAAATGAACCAAGACTAATTCCGTGAATCGTCCAAGCATGATTTTATCATCGTCAGTATTTCTTTCTTCACAAGAGTCCCAATAATGGAACCTCACCTTAAGTTCATTATGACTAGTATTATGCTTGAGAGTTATACAGCCTTTTTCTGCCCATTGGGCAGTGGTATGTACAAGAACCTTATCATTAGCCTCAGTCTCCACACACTTCCATGACCTAATGTCATTGCCATTGGAATCGGCATTATTGAGAACACTCTCAAGTATCTCTTTCTTCAGTCTCACCGCATTGGGGGTATGTACTATGTAGTTCATTTTGATGTAAGATGTTTGATGTAAGATGTTAGACGTAAGATGGAAGATGTAAGATGGAAGAGTCAAACGACACATCATATCCCTCTCCCCTTATTACTATTTCTTTTCTATTTTTTCACTTGCCATTACCCGCAATTGAACTGCTAAGTAGTTTACCGTTGTGCCATTGCTGCTTGATTCTGAGTTTTTACTCATTGTTACGTTATAACTTACCTCTATTTGAGAACTAATTCCATTTAGATACTCACACAACTCCTTGATCAAATCTTGTTCGGTGCCCTGATATGGAGTCACACAATCTATTTGCATAAGAGAATCCTTCCCAACATTGTTCTCCAAATACGGAAGTAACGTGTCAGGACGATTAAACTTTCCTTGGTAATATATTAGTGTAAACATCTTGTTTGTATATATTCTTTTAAAAGGGGCGGCCCACTGTTATTGAACCTTTATATCTTTATGAGAGACCAGCGGGTTCCCCGCCCCATTATATTTCAGTCTCAGGAAAACCTATGGAATATTCAGAATATTATTGTATATCAAAGTCATCAGTTGAAAATCGACTCTTGCTATATCATATACAGAAATTGCATCCTTGTCTTTAGGATTACTCCTATAAACAGCTTCTATCTGAGGGTAATATACAGAAGACAATAAGGAATACGTTGACAAAAAAGCATTTCGCTTTTCAACATTTCCTCGGTCTGCATGATATTGCTTTGCTGCCCACTCAAAAGCACCAGATTGCTTTGTGTAATTTACTAACACATCTAAATACTTATTCTCTGCCATAAACTATTCTTCTCCATTATTAATCGGTGCAACATTATTGCCAACTTCAACATGATTATTGAGGTTATTTAATCCATTAACTTGTGGTGCTACTAATGTTTGTCTGTTATTCGCATTATCAGGCACACCTGTCATAGCATTTACTTCTCCATGAATAGCTATAACGGTAGCCAATAGTGTTTCATTATTCTTTTCTATTGTCTCTGTTGTTTTTTCCATCACACTAACAGCTGTATTTATATCCCCCCATTGACGACTGGCTTCCAATGCCGAAAAATAGGAATATAATATAGCAAATATTGACAGGACTATTGACAATAATGTAGCTGCGAACTCAACATATTTTAAAATATCTGAGCCTTGCAATACTTTATCACAATATATAAAAGAAATTAATGCAATAATTGTTAGCCCCATCAAAACAATCACCCACCACATTATAACATGCTTACGCGCTAAGGCAATCTCCTGTTGTCTTTTTCTTGCATCTCCTTTGCTCTCAATTCCAACAGTATCAGGTTTTTTGACCATATTCCATGCCTGTTTCCATCTTTCCCAGTATTTCATCGCGCACCTCCTCTCACTCTATTTCTGTATTCATCTATGATTTGCCCCAAAAGATATATCATACGGGCAAATAGTTTTTCCAGATTCTCCGATGAATACACAAAAGTCTCAGCTACTAACCAAAGATTACCATCATCCATAGTTATTGCTTTAGCTACTTTAAATCCTGCAATAAGTTGATTAATTATTGCTTGCCTTTCATTGTTGATGGGCGAATTTTCAATATTGGGCAAAGCAATTCGAAAATAATTCGGGTCGCTCTCTTGCCATTGAAACAAATAATTTAAATTATTCAAACTAAAGGACAATGTCTCTGATTGATTATACGAGACATATTTGAGTCCGTTTTTGTCCAAATATGAAATGAATTCCTCAAATATCTTCATCGTTTTATGGATTTATCTTAATCATTGAAATATTTTGCAATTCTGCAATTCCACAAACTCGCGACTATCCCAGTGACTACAAAACAACACTAGATTCTTCTCATGTGTCATAGAGCTACCATAGAGAACCCCATCTATCTTATTACCTTCACCATCTACAAACATATAACGCAGGTACTCTGTAAACACCTGTGTTGGTATGTATTGTAACAGGTTCTTGTCATTTACATCGAGTCTTTTTGTGATTTCGCGATTAAATGTATGCAGGAATTCATTCTCTTGCCAGTCTGGCATCCAAAAAGATGGAGCTGGTATTATTGTAAGGTCAAGGACATTCAAGTCTTTCTTGACAGCAAACTCTCCAACAAGGATTGACTTACTTTCTTCACCAACACATTCTCTCGTGGCGGTTTTTTCATTGAATGAAGCATAGAACAACGACACACCTGCAGGACTCATGCGATTAGCGGCTGCATTTACAGCAGGTGCAGCTGTTATATCTCCGAAACTATACATCTTCTCTGCGTCATCCACTCTGCGAGCACGGTATATCGTCGTTCCCTTAGACAATGTCCGACATAGCTTTTGGGCTATAATCAAATTTCTAAGGCTTGTTAGAATATCATCCTTGTTTTCGTTCTTCTCTCCTTTTACTAATGGCAGGAATTCCGGTGTAGCCAAGAAGGTATATCGGCGAGAATAGGTTACAGCATTAGCAAATGCCATCCATTTGGTATAAAGCGCACGCCTTTCATCCTGATGAAGGATATCGCTCTCTATCCATTCTTCTGTTGTGAATACACTTTCAACATCATTGTTGAGTTCGTCATCATCAGTGTACAGTACCAATTCCTCCAGCATCTCCTCTTTGGAAGAGTAGTACTCAGCCTCTTTGGGTACAACATATTCCCCTGCTCGTTTAAAGCCAGGTATGATTTCATTCTCGTCATCATAAAAACTGTCAGCATAGTACAGGCTGGCTTCGTTGACATCTTGAAAGTACATATGTATCTTCCACGTCACCTGCTCCATCAGCGTCTGCATAGAACACACGGTATCATGCCGCCCACAATAGGAACATATTCCTTTCTCACCACCATACCGTTCTATAAGATTATTGAGATAAGGATCATCAAAATGATGCATGCAGACATACTTCTTCTGCAATCCAGAAGGCCAGTTCCCCGCCTCCTCAATCTCCATCCTCATCTTCTTCACCTGTCCCATAACAGTTTCTATCCTCCTTCTTAGTATTCTGAAGCTACTTCACAATGCCCTTCTCGAGGTACTCTGCAAGATTGGTGCGGACTTTCATGGCAGCATCTTCAGAGGCAACTTTCGCCATGTCGCTGTCGACCATAATATTTACCAGTTCTTCGAAAGAAGTCTTAGCAGGGTTCCACCCCAACTTGGCCTTGGCCTTCGTGGGGTCACCCCAAAGGTTGACAACATCAGTGGGACGATAGAAGTCGGGAGAGACCTCGATGACTACGTCTCCTGGTTTCAGGTTGCAGGTTTCAGGTTTCAAGTCATCGTCAAGGCTCTTGATGATGCCTTTTTCGTTCTCGCCTTCGCCAACGAACTCCAATTCGATGCCTACACGTTTAAATGCATAGTAACAGAATTCGCGCACCGAGTGCTGCACACCCGTTGCTATCACGAAGTCCTCAGGTTTGTCCTGCTGCAGGATGAGCCACATGCACTCCACGTAGTCTTTGGCATAGCCCCAGTCACGGAGTGAGCTCAAATTTCCAAGATAGAGTTTTTCCTGCTTACCTTGCTTGATGCGGGCAGCAGCAAGGGTGATTTTACGTGTAACGAAAGTCTCACCACGGCGCTCAGACTCATGGTTGAACAGAATACCCGAACAGCAATACATATTGTATGCCTCGCGATACTCCTTGACAATCCAGAAGCCATACTGTTTAGCAACAGCATAAGGGCTATAGGGATGGAAAGGCGTGTTCTCGTTCTGAGGAACTTCTTCTACTTTGCCATAGAGTTCTGAAGTAGATGCCTGATAAATGCGGCACTTGTCAGCCAAACCACACTGGCGAACGGCCTCCAAAACCCTCAAAACACCAGTGGCGTCGACATCAGCGGTAAACTCAGGAGAGTCAAAGCTTACCTGTACGTGGCTCTGAGCTGCCAAATTATAGATTTCATCGGGCTGAACTTTGTTGATAATAGAGATGATACTCATTGAGTCACCCAGATGACCGAAGTGCAAATGGAAATTCTTCACTCCCTCCAAGTGAGCAATACGCTCACGATAATCGGATGAGTTACGGCGAATCATACCATGCACGTCATATCCTTTTTCTAACAAGAACTCTGCCAAGTAACTTCCGTCCTGACCTGTAATACCAGTAATTAATGCTGTTTTCATATTCAACAAATTGAGTTTCAAGTTTCACGTTTCAGGTTTCAGGTCAGCGGAGCTAGTTTCAGGTTTCATGTTTTCAGGGTCCAAGCCACCTTCTTGAAACTTGGATCTTGAATCTTGAAACTTAAGTCCAGAAATTCCGCTGGACTTGATGGACGTGATAAACTTGCTTATTGACTTACTTATATTAATACAATCGTTGTAAAGTTTGGTAGCAGTATCATTATCAATGAAGCCTACATCAGAGGCTCTGATAATCTGACTGCGGACTTCGCCACAGGAACCTTTGGCAAAGTACAGAAAGTTCACAAATTCCTTGTTTCCGTCACGTTCAAAGCCTTCAGCAATATTATCCATAACGGAGCCTGCGGCAGCACGGATCTGTTGGACAAAGCGGGAATCCCTGCTGAATTCACATTCCTTGGTGATACCGTATACCTCTTTACAGAGGTCGCGTGCCATCTGGAATATCGCAAGATCTTCGAACTTTTGAGCTTTCGACATACTTGAAACATGAAACTTGAAACCTGAAACTAGCACAGGCTCTGCTTGTACCAGGCAAAGAGCCGTGCAACACCATCCTCGATTTCGACCTTATGCGACCAGCCAAGGGAGTGAAGTTTTGAGACATCGATGAGCTTGCGCATGGTGCCATCGGGCTTGCTGGCATCGAACTCAACCATGCCTTCGAAGCTTACGGCCTTGACTACGAGCTCAGAGAGTTCACGGATGGTGAGTTCCTTACCTGTACCCACATTGATATGGCAGTTACGAATCTCACCCAACGAGGGGATAGCACCACCGCGACCTGCGCTATGATTGCGGTCAACGGCACCATCGGTACTTGCTCCATAATGAACACTGGAGTATTTCTCAATGCCAATGACATCGCTGAAATCCACATTCAGGAGCACGTGCACACTTGCATCGGCCATATCTTCTGACCACAGGAACTCACGAAGGGGCTTGCCGGTGCCCCAGAGAACGACTCGGTTGTCAAAAATACCATATTTGGCAAGAACGCTGAGAGCGTTTTCGCGATGGCTGATGGCTGATGGCTGATGGCTGAGGAGGCCTTCGCCGGTAACGCCCTCGACTGGGCGTTTATTGAGGTCAATAGCAATCTTGTCCCACTCGCCATCATGTATCAGCTTGGCCAGATACACCTTGCGCATCATAGCTGGCATCACATGACTGTTCTCCAGATGGAAGTTGTCATTTGGGCCATACAGGTTGGTGGGCATCACAGCAATATAGTTGGTGCCATACTGCAGGTTATAGCTTTCGCACATCTTCAGACCAGCAATCTTGGCAATGGCGTACTCCTCATTGGTGTACTCCAGCGGACTTGTCAGCAGGCAATCCTCCTTCATGGGCTGCGGTGCATTCTTCGGATAAATACAAGTACTACCCAAGAACAGCAATTTCTTCACCCCATGGGCGTAGGCCTCGGAGATGACGTTGCACTGAATCTTCATATTCATCATGATGAAGTCAGCCCTGTACAGCGAGTTGGCCATAATGCCGCCAACAAAGGCAGCGGCCAACACCACTGCATCAGGACGTTCTTCATCGAAGAACTTCCTGACTGCAACCTGATCTGTCAAATCCAGTTCCTTATGACTTCGACCCACCAGGTTATTATACCCTCTTTGTTTGAGGTTATTCCATATCGCAGAACCCACAAGTCCATTGTGGCCTGCAACGTATATCTTACTTTGTTTGTCTAACATGATTCTTAAATAATGGGCAACGCCCATGTTTATTCAACTACTTTTATAAATGCGCTTGGCGAACCAACAAGATCACGATGATGGTACAATCGTTAGATGTCTGAAGGCTGATGCATGATGTCTGTAAGCACTCAATTGCTTCGGAAGCCCTTTAAACAAAGGACATCCCGATTTCGAGATTTCTTGATTTTAACTAAGTTTTAACTTTTTATCTGGTAGCAATGGCCGGTTGGAGCAGTGGCTCGAGGTCATTATTACCATAAATTGCTTCTCTCCAAGCACGGACAAGGAAATCCTTGACCTCATGCCCAAGTCGCTTGGCTGACTCGATAATCGTCATGTATGCCAGTGCCATCTGAAGCCCTTCTTCACTGCTATGATGCAACGAAGCCTTACGGACTCTTGTTATAGGCCTTATAGTCCTTTCAGCCTCCAGGTTGTCAATTGTATAACGACCATCATTTCGATAGTTAAGCAACTCGTCCCAACCATTCAACATGTAGTTAAGGGCAGTAACCATCAAGTCACTGTACTTATCCCCCTTTGTGCGGAGCAGTTTTTCTGCCCTGTCATGCAGGGCATTTAACGTATCGGTAACATCCTTCTCAGCTCGTCGTTTCTTAATCTCATCTGGCGTTCGTTCCTTAATGATATTCTCATTCTCAACCAAATAAAGATATCTTATCAGATTTTGGAACCAAACAGCATCCGCCTCTTTACCGATTTCTGCTGCAGAGTCGTACTTGCATAACACATGTGACCAGCAAAGGCAATGTTCCAAATTGGGATTGTCACGTGTCAATTGCTTATAAACAACGAACGCATCAGACATTATCGTTCCCTTGAAATCACCAAGGAAAGCATTTATCGGCCTTGAGCCTCTACTGTCATTCTCGTCATTGTCATATAGGAAGTAGACCATTCCTGTGTCCTTGTTTACCAATACCCAGACGTATTTCTTGAAATAGCCTCCCAAGGAGGTTCCGTCACCTAAAAACTTAATTCTCACCCACTCCCATGTCTCGTCAATGTTAACGAATGAGCCGGGGATCAGGAGTTTCTTCTTGATTAAGTCCAACATTGGCATCAAAGGTTTGATTCCCTTCTTAAGCCAATTCATGCGAGTATTATCGCAGCTGACGAATTTGTCAAGTCGCATGCGGATGCCTTCACGATAGTTAGGAGTCAACACCTGAAACAGATCCGATGCTATATCAGCTACCATTTCCAAAGTGCCATGAGTTCCAGGGATGATGTTCGTATTGGGACGACGGCCCGCAGCCTTCTCCTCGTCAGCTGGGACAAAGTAGTCATGACGCTTACCATACTTATCCACTAGAATTGCCACCTTGTAGCGTGTACAGCGGACATAGCTGATTCTGTCATATTCATCAACATCCTTGAATCCAATGAACTTCATATCCTTGGGAATGTCGTCAATGTTACATTCAAGAACTTCAGTAATTGCAGCATCCATCTCTGTATAAGGACCACGAGGGCCGCGTTTCTCATCAAGATGCTCCGACTTTACTTTTGTCTTGTCAAGCTTGCCTTCTTCTGCATCAGTAGAAGATTCTGGCTGCTTTTCTGTATCCGAAGAACCATGACTGCCGTCATAATCCTCTTTTTCTTCGTCGCGTCCGGCTTTATTATCGGAACCTTCGCCACATCCACGTGTGCTATCAACACGTTTTTTGCCCTTATGGGTCTTCTGACCAAAGGTGTTTTTATTGTGGCGGCGATTACGTTCCTCCAGATTACGAATCTGCTTCTGATACTTCTCGATCTGGGCACTCAGTTTCTTCACCAGCTCCTCATTGCGCTTACTGCTGGCATTCACACTCTCAAGCGTCTGCCTAAGCGTTTCTATCATGCCTAGTAGATTCTTGATTGTGGCTTGGAGACTATTAATCTGGTTGATGTAATCCTGACGTTCCATATCCGACAACTGATCTTCAGTCCGCAGACTATGCTCTATGGACTGTCTCAGATTGCTTTCCAAAAGCATCCGCTCTACCGTTGTCGACTGACAACTGGTGCTCACCATTGTCTTCTTCATTGCATCGGCAAAGGTAAACATTATATCTGAGACAGCCAAACATTTTCACACTATTTTTGAATTTATTTATCTGATATTCAAATAGTTACACAATTCCGTGCGTCTGAGGTTTTTGCCAATCAAAACGCTCGTATCCCCCTACGGAAAAGTGTTAAATTCTTATAACGTTTCTCACTGGGCACGAGAGCAACAATACTAGGTGCTTCCACTTGATCTGATAATGAAGTCCATCACCATTTTGAGATATCACAGGCATGCCACCCTCTATTTTCATAAACTTCAGGTCTCTGTCGAGTGCCTTAACGTATAAGATGTACGCTTCATTGTCATATCTGCGTTATCATTTTGATTCTCGTCTTGTGAATATACATTCAGATTGCCATATACAATCCCATACAAAAGTATTAATAGATATCGCATAGAGATGGATGATGTTTGATGTTCTATCTGAATAAACCTAACAACCGCTTATCCATCCTTTGTTGCAAATCCGGCCTGCTTTTTAGGTCATCATGGATATACGCATAGATGTCGCGGTAGTAAGAGATGTTAGAAACTAGGCCCTTTCAGACTCCGGAGTACGTCTGCGGGCTGATACTCAGCTCATCGCAGATTTCTGCATAGGTGCAGTTAGCCAGCGCTGCGTAATCGCAGAGCAAGACACCGAATGCAACAAGAAAATTGTCTGAATGGTTCATTTTCTTTGAATTTTTGATAATTAAACTTAAAATATTTAACAATGCTTCCGACATGTCGGAAGTAGGGTTTTCTTAATCCTTCGTAAATTTGTCACACGGATCTCACAGATCACACAGATTAATAATGTCCAGCAGAAATGTGCAACAACAAGTAATTATATAAACACTAAAAATTTATTACATGACTAAAAAAGAAGTCCGTTGCATGGATATATTATCACTCATCCGGCAACAAATCAGAAGATTCTATGAGCAGACTATCAGCAGCTCAAAGTATGCCAATTTTGAAGCAAGGGCCGAGGACATTGACATTCTCTCCTATCACGATGCGTTTGCTTTTGCCACTTATCTCTCGCGTATTGTCCAGATGATGGATCAGGATGAATTCTGCGCATTCTGGGACTCCATAGGTGGGCATATCTACGAATATGAAGACCTACCTGCAGTGTTCGATGAATCCGATGATGATCACACAGAATTTTATGTCCCACGGATTTAACGAATTACACGAATTATATTTATGAAAACATCTAAACAGAACATTTCACAACCCAGCCTGCCACAACATCTGTTTGCAGGCAGTGCTTCAAGTATCCATCCGGAGGTACTGACGCTCATCAAGCATGTCATCACTGAGAAGAGCCAGATACCGCCCATGCAGTTCTTGTTTAAAATCTTCGATGTACCCTGTTTCCCTCGTGGGGAGTTAGTGGCCATAGCGGGAAAGGCAAAATCTGGTAAGACCTTCTTTCTGTCCTTGCTCATGGCAGCCTCCATCCGAGAGAGCCTGATGTCCATCGAGCGACTGCCACCCCTCTTGCCCGACGAACAACCACCTGAGGAGGGCGTGAAAGCACCACCTTTGAAGGTGCTGTGGTACGATACCGAACAGAGCGAACAATCAACGCAGGACATCCTCGTCAATCGTATCATTCCCTTGGTGGGCGACGAACAGACAGTTCCCGTCTCTGAACACATTCTCGCCTTTAATGTGCGTCTCTTCGACTGGGAAGAACGCCTTAAGATGTTCGAGAAGGCTATCCCCTGCATGAAACCCGACCTTGTAATTCTCGATGGTGTGCGCGACCTCATCTCCGACATCAACGATGGCAAGGAGGCTCAGCGCATCACCGAGCAACTGATGGCCCTGGCGCAGAACAACAACTGTTGCATCGTCTGTGTGCTCCACCAGAACAAGTCTGACTCAGACCGCAATCTGCGTGGCTGGATTGGCACGGAGCTCACCAACAAGGTGTTCGAGGTGTACTGCTGTGAGAAGCTGCGCGACTGTGAGACCTTCAAGGTTGAGCAGACGCATACCCGAAAATTCGACATCGGCCAGGAGCTCTATTACAAGGTCCAGAAGGACTCCGGACTACCCGTCATCACCGAGAAGCCCCAGTCTAAAGCAGAGAAACCTCGCGATGCACAGGGGCGCTTTATCAGTCCCAAATCCTATGGAGCTATGGAGTGGAGGTGGGAAAGCTTCAATCGCGACTATCTCATCTATCACAACGACTCGCCAGACAACTCTTACGAGTGGGATCTGCGTAAGCTCTTCACCGACGCACTGTCGGGCGAGAGCTACAAGCCCTATGGTGTTGTGATGGGCATTGGCATGCGCCTGTCGAACATACAGGATGGCAAGCTATACTATGCCCTGTTTGAAGAGGCCGTCCGTCGCAAGATTATCGTCAAGGAGACCATTCCGCAGACGGGTCAGCAGATTGTGCGCCTGTTCCAGAACAGCATCCCATTCGACAATCCAGACACCGGCGACCCACCCTTCTAATCCGTCTTTTGATCTAAATAAATCTATTTGCCCCTTTTATGGGGCAAATATTTAAATTTAAATTTTATTTATTTTAAAATTAAAATATCACCCGCGTGAAAAGCAATTGTCCTCTACCCGACTCCTTCTTTCCGCTGACGTTCAAGTCGGTCGGTCGTAAACTAGGCTACAAGGTCGAAGTCTTCGAAGGTCGCTTGGTCATCATCGAACCTATGTGGCATAAAGCCCTCTCTACTAACAGTGTTTTCTGTCAGGCCCTGGTCGCTAATGGCATCCTGTCGGAGCGACAGATGCAGCGTGCCGCACGGCGTTATCGTTTAGGAGCCACCCGCCAAGGCGGTGTCATCTTCTGGCAGATTGATCAGCACGAGGCAATCTACGATGGCAAGGTGATGTACTACCTTCCTGACTGTCACCGCGACAAGGCTCACAAACCCGATTGGGTTGGCTCTATCCTCTCCCGCCGCCACCACTGGGGAAAGATGTCTAGCAGACATTGTTTCTTCGGCTTGCATCTCTTATGTCACACAGATCTCACAAATCACACAGATTATTTATGTCCCGCAGAAACCATTTGTGTGGTGGAAGCCGAAAAAACCGCTGTGATCCTCTCAGAGATCTGCCCCCAGTATCTCTGGCTCGCCTCCGGTGGACTTACCCAACTCCAGCTCGACAAGTTCCGTCCCCTCCGAGGTCATCACCTCATCCTCTATCCCGATACCGATGAGACCGGCGAGACCTACAAATCGTGGTACGAAACCGCTCAACTCGTTCAGCAGCAACCCTTCTGGGAGGATTCGCCTCCCATCGAAGTCAACCCCATCCTCGAGTTCCAGGCCTCTCCCGATCAAAAGTCCCGCAAAATCGACCTCGTCGACTTCATCCTTGATAAATAGTGCCACTTTTCAGTGTGAATTATGCCACTAAACTACCCGAATAAAGCCACTATTCAAATGATAAACTATTACGATAAAAACCGTTTCATTTCCAAGAGCGAACTAGCTCGTTTGGCTGACGTCAGTCCGCGAACGTTTTCTCGGTACCTTCAGACTCGTCGGCATATCCTCGATGCCATGGGTATTTCTCCTAAAGCCCAGAAGCTTCCTCCTCAGGCTGTCCGTTACATCTGTGAAGACTACTGCATCGACCTCCCTCCCGATCTACAAGACCAAGAAGCCTTGTCCAAATCTCCTATCCGGGATATCATTATTTCCTCGTGGAAACAAGAGCAGGAGTAGATCTTTTTTCTGTGAGAGTCTGACAAAGTCGGACAGCGACGTTCGGACATTTCGTAATTTTGTACTCGGTTAGGGAAAATCCCTTTCCGAGTGATAGTAAGCAAGTCGCGCGGTAGCTAACTCTAAACTCTAATCTCTAAACTCTAATCTCTAAACTCTAAACTTTTTTATTTATGCCCGTATTTATTAAAGTCTCCCAAAACAAGATCAAGGACTCGAAGTCCTTCGGCAAGTGGTACGGCCGCGTCGCCACCACCAAGACCATGACCTACCAGGAACTCTGTAAGCACATGTCCGAGCACAACTCCGTCTATGGTGAGGACGTCTGCCTCGGTGTTGCCAACAAGCTGCAGACCTGTATGCTCGAGCAGTTGCTGGAAGGCAAGAAGGTCCAGTTCGGTGAACTCGGCGTGTTCTACCTGAGTGTCAAGAGCACCGGTGCCAACAAGGAAGAGGACTTCAACCTCGGTATCAACATCAATGGTCTGTTCCTCTGCTTCGCCCCCAGCCGTACTGACGTCAACAACCTCTCATCGAAGATGCTGAAGAAGAAGGCCTCGTTCCTTAATGTCAAGGACATGGTCGTCAGCAAGACCAAGACTTCTGGTCACACAGAAACCACAGAAAACGCAGAAAGTGGTTCAGGGTCGAACACGAATCCCACGAATGACACGAATGGTGGCAGCCAGAGCGGTGGGTCGCAGAGCGGCGGCGGAGGAAACGATGACGATGACTTCGGAACGGGAGCCTAAATCGATGTCTGATGTATGAGGAATCTACCTCTATTTCGAAACTTGTTGAGTCTTAACATATAATTACCACAAATGATCCATATAATTTGCCATTAATAATTAATGATAATTCGTGGTCTATTAATGATAATTCGTGTTTATTAAACCCAAATTTTTGATACAATGATTAAAGTCAATTGGCGCACCGTAGCAAAGGTGCTTAAATTCCTCGCAACCGTCATTACCAGCGTCGCCGGTACCATCGCAGTCCAGTCATGTTCGTCAAATTGGTTCTAGTGTCTAACCGGTCGGCCTAACGCGACCTAATTATATTATAAATAGCTGTAAGAGTGTCCCTGCTGGTTCCAAAGCCCGCAGGGACTTTTTTTAGCGGATGTCGGAGACCTTGGAAAGGAAGCGGCGAATGATGTCGGGGCAGTCGGCATGGGACTTCCGGTAAGCCTTGGCGGCATCGCGATATTTAGGTTTGCGCGTAACGACAAACAGTGCCACCATCAAGTAAGCCTCGGTAGCGGTACGGGCCTCGCGGACGCCATCGAGCCACTCGCGCAGCTGGGCCTTATAGCGGTCGCGGGCCTCCTGCTCGAACAGCAGGTAACTGGCCAGGAGCATCAACGCTGTGAAGCGCCGGTGGTCGTCGGCATCGGCCATCTGCATGTTGGCATAGCTCAACAGGCGAATGAGCCGCGTGCGGTCCTTGATGACCTTGCCGGGCGACTTCTCGCGGAACTTATGACCGAGGATGTTGACCATCTCGTTCTCGAAATTCGCGATGAGGTCGCCACTGAGCAAACGACCACGCTCCTCGTCGGCAAAAAGCACGTCGCCATCGTGAAGATCCTCGAACTTGACACTCTTCGTCCGGTTCATGATATTTACACCTACCGTCATGACCAGACGACCGCGCCTGTAAGTAATCTTCTCGACTTTGCCTATCTTGCCCTTCCACGGGTCGAACTGCAGAATGACTGTGTCGCCCACCGCCATGTCGCCTACCGGCTGGCCGAAGAACACCTTTAACTGGCGGCTCTGCAGCGTCTGGCGCAACTGCGTCATCTCACTGTCGGATAGGGTGACCACACGGCCGGTGGTATCGCGATAGTGATGGAAACGGTAGCGCGTACCGTCGTTCCACTCGGAACGGACAATCTGGCGGATGCGCTGCTCGGAGACATGCACGAAGACGAAGCTGTGGAGGTCGTCGCGCAGGTCGTCGTCGGTGGAAGGGCGCAGAAACTGATACGGCACAAAGAACTCGTAAGGGGGCAACGGCTGCTCACCCTCGGGGGTCAGGTCGCCACGGCTGTCTTTCAACAGCATGGTCTCGATCCACCGGGGATTCTGATGAACCATGACGTACCACACGTCGCCGCCGGCAGTCATCGCATCGTTCGTTGTATCGTTCTGTTCTGTCATATCCATGCACTTCTTGCCCTTGTCCGGAAGGGCTATGCCCGCCGGAGGTAACTCGCTGATAGTAACCATGTTACGCCTCGTTTTTGTTTGCGGTTACATATCATCCATTGGTTTGCCTGCGATTGCGAAGTCCTGAGTAATTCCACCAGTGGGAATCCCCTTTCGACAGCAGGCGCACCTGTCGTCATTCCACACCGAAATCTTCCTGTTAAGGAATGGTAGGTGTAGAAATCGTGTGCAAAGATACAAATTATTTTCCATATTTCGTATTTTATCGGCAAAAAAATGCAGTTTTTATTAAAAAAACTTGAAAAAGGCTTTTTTATGTCACGCAGATTACACAGATGGCACTAAAAATTTCATCGCGTCGTCCTGGTAAAGTCAGGGAGCGGGCCAAACCGCCCCCTGGACTTTGTTTAGAACGTTAAGTGGGTTTCGCCGGCCCAGTCGGTATTGACCGTCACATTGGTGATGGTCGTCGAAGAGGAACTTGAACCGTTGAAGAATGCTCCGGTAAGCCAGGTGATATGGTCTTGCTCCATCGGTACATCGAACTCGCGCTCGTAGAGGACATTGTCGTCGGCATCGTAAGCCGTGACCTGGAGGTGGATGGTGCCTTCCTCGTCGTGGAGGAAGGTGTACAGGTCGAACTGCTTCTGGCCCTCAGCAGCATCGAAATACAAGGTCTGCGTGCTATTGACACTGCCCAAACCGGTCGCAGCATTGAACGCTCCGGAACCGCCCTTGTACTGGAAGCGCATCTGAGCAACGTCGGCAGGATAGTCGTCGGTAATCACGAAGCGGCACATGGACACGATGCGCTCAAGGGATACCGGGATCTCCTGGGACTCCTCGGTGACCACCACATCGTCGCTATAATACAGGAAGGTGTCGGTGAATCCCAGGCTGTTCTTAAACTGTATCTTGGCTAGGTCGTTCGTTGTGGGGTTGCCATTGCTGCTGTGGCCTACGACCACGAGTTGGTAGGTGCCGGGCTCAAGCTTGAAGCTGGCCGTTCCGAAATCATCATGTTTCCCCAACTCCTGATTGACATATTTTAAACGCGTGCCATCCTCGTCATAAACGATAAAATTCAGACGGGCGCACACCTCAGAAACAGCAGCACGGGTAATACTGGCAAACGGTGTCTTGGCTATCTGGAACACGCTCACCGTCAGATTGCCATCAGGATCGCCTGCTTCGTTTTCATCAGTACCAATCGGTTTCTCGCAGGAGAATGCTATGAATACCATCACCAGTGCAAGAACTACACACAGGGAGATCATTATTTTTTTTCCCATAATTTGTCCTCCTATACTTTAAAAGCCCATGTTATGATCAGTAATCCATTCGGTGTTGACCTGGAATCCACTGGCAGAAACACCTGTGCCGCTGTAGATAGCGCCAGTGAGCTTGGTACGACGGTTGCGCTTCAGAGACACATTCTCGACAGTCTTGCTGAACAACACATTGCCATCCTCTGCATCCAGCGTCTCGATAGTCACATCCATCGTCTGCTCATCAGTGGCCAAGAACAAATATCCGCCATAATATGTAGTTCCACCCACGGTCTCAGCTGCAAATGCCATTGTCACTGAAACGCCCGTATTGCTGGTAGCGAATCCTGTAGTCGGATTAAACCCTTTTCCGCCAGCAGAACATGTAAGGCGCATGTGCGTCACCTCAGCTGGTCGGTTATCCGTGGATTGCACAGTCACTGCAGTAGCGATGCGGTCGAGGGTGGCACTCAGGTTCACAGCAGCGTTGCTGGTGATATTCACCACCTGGGTATAGACCCACGTGTCCAAGGCCGTGTTCTCCCCATAAGTGGCCACAGTAGGACTAGTCAGCGTAATCGCATTGCTGCCGGCATTGGCGATTACCACCATGGTGTAACTGCCATACATCAGCGAGGTCGTGAACTCACCGAAGGTGGTGTAGGTGGTGTTGTCATCACGAACTTGCGTGTGCTTATACACCTCGGTTCCGTCGCTGGCATAGAATGCCAGGGTAAGAAACTTGACTTTCGAATAGTCACCCACTGCAGTGGCTCGCGTGCCGGCAAACCCGCCCTGGGAGATGCCGAAGCCGGTCGTGGTGACTGTCACTGGAGCCATCACCTGCTCGTTAGAAAGATTAACACTGGAGTCAAAAGACCCGTCGTTGCTGCATGATGAGAATGCAGCGTACAGCAGGCAAAGCACTGCTGTAAAAAACAATTGCTTGTTCATAATTTTTTGTTTTTAAGTTTATAAAAAATTGGATGCCGTCTAATTGTCGACATTCAATCTATATAAACGCAAAACAATGCAAAAACGTATAAAATGTGTTGACTTTTTTTGTTTTCTGGAAAGAATAAGGGAGGATACCGCGATTTTTCGGGCCTTTTGTAAGCCGGAACGACGGCTTGGGTTATTTGTTAGCTGGCGGCTTCTTGTGTGACCTTATATTAACAAAAACCCCAGCCTTTCGACTGGGATTTGCGCTTCAGGATGGGCTTGGATTCAAGAAGATGAAATTAACAGAAATCTTTAGAAATCATAAAAAACTGAAATACAGTTAGTTATAAATCTAATCGAAAAAGCATTCAAAAGTTAAAATTTCGACAGCTTTCAAAATTTGGCTACAAATTGGCTACAACTTTCGCAGAAAATATGTATCTTTGCACCGTCAAAAATACATAATTATGTCACAATTCTTTTTGAGAACTAACAAAAGCGAAGGTAAAGCTCCCCTATATGTCAGAACTCGACGTAAGGGAATCCTGTTTTGTGTAAGCACCGGTATCATGGTTGACGTTAAAGAATGGATGAAGGCTCAGAAGAGTCTATCGGCTATGCAACGATACGAGAGAACAGAAGAAGGTGTGCGTGTTCATGATCTTCAGGTAGAAGTAATGAAAACCATTGATGCTCTTTATGCAGAAAACAAAGTGCAATCTAAGGAGGATAAGAAGGTGTTGGAACAAGCTCTATCACATATTGTCAATGGGACTGTAGAAGAAATCCAGCAAACTGTAAAGGTTGTTACTGCCAAATCAAGGACAACTGTTTTAGGCTTCTTTGATTATTTCTATGAAGGAATTTCTGACGGGTCCATACGTCATGGGAACAACTCAGACTATTCCTCTGGTACAGTTGTCGTGTGGAAAGCTTTTGGTGAGAATCTCAAAGAGTATTGTAAGAAAGATATTCCCTTTGACGATATTGACAAACCATTTGCAGACAGATTCACGCTTTACCTTCAGAAACAAGGATATATGCCGAACACCATCAATAAGAAGGTTTCTTGTTTCCGTAAACTCTGTAATCTTGCGGCTATGGAGGGCTACAACAAGAATGCCGTTTCTCTCAGGGTGTGGAAAGACAGAACAGTAAAGGAGATAGACAAGCGAGCCGAGATATACCTGACTGACGAGGAAATTGATGCCATGTATGAGTTGAAACTTACAGGCGACAACGAAGTCGTTCGCGACATCTTTCTTCTTGGATACTTTAGTTGCCAACGCTATAGCGACTACTGCAAGTTGAGGGAAGAGAATTTCATCACCTATAACAAAAGTGGCCTGATTACTTTGACGCAGAAGAAGACCAAAAAGAAGGTAGAAGTGCCTATTTTCGATAATCGTGTCTATGAACTCTGTGAAAAGTATCACTACGATTTCCCGAACATTGATGTTCAGAAAATGAATTTGAAGATTAAGGCTGTAGGGTATGAACTGTCAAAAACCGTTCCCTCTTTTCGTGAAAAGTATGTAACGGTATTGACAACTGTAGAAAAGCGGTCTGAGAATACCTATGAAAAGCTGTTGGAGAAGAAAAACAAAGGCATCAAGTTTACGGAAAACGAACGCAAGTGGTTTCACAAACTAGACAAGTGGGCCAAGATTCGAAATGGTTCCCCTCTTTGGGAACGGAACAAACATGGTGAAGTTGTGCGTGCCAAATATGAATTGATATGTTCACATACTGCGCGAAGGAGCGGTACTACTAACCTATATAAATTAGGTGTGCTGTCAGACCTGGAACTCCGTAGCATAACTGGGCATGAGTCGCAGAAGAACTTTGAGGGCTATATCCGCATTGGTATCTCAGAACAGGCCCAAAGAGTAGGCGATAAGATTAAGGCTGCTATGGAAGCGAAAAAACAGGTTGACAAGTAGAAAAACACTAAGCGGTTTTCAACTGTCAACTTATCCAAGATAGTTATAAATCAAATTATCAACACACTTAAAATACGCATTATGGCATACAATTCACGACACTCTATCTTTCTGCAAGACAACGATAAGCAGAAAATTATGTTTATTAAATCCCTTTTTGATGAGGATGGCATTTGCTTTGTGATAAAAGAGGAAACAGTATATCAGTATGATGGGGAACCACTCACTGTTACCTGTCTCAGCGACATCAATTGGAATTCTGGTGACGGATATGTATGGTATGATTTCGAGTACGACATGAAACGAATCTCCGAAAAATTCAATCGGAAGTACCCTAATGATGTCATCTCTGTCTATGTAAAAACAGAAGATGGATTCGAAGATCTGTATGAATTCCGGGACGGAAGTATGAGCAGCGATGAAGAAATCATTCACTATCAAACAGAACTCCAGAAAGTATGCGAAGAGTTAAATCTTATGGCATCGGAAACACCACTGCAGCTATATGAGGTCATAGACATCGCACACCATCCTACTATTGTCTTCCATTATGGCGCTTTTACTTTCATCGGATATAATATATACGAGATCTATAGCCATGACAATTATTCTTTTGATACCACTGCAGTCATTGCTTCCTCTAGCAGAAACTATGACAGCCTTCCTTATAGAATTAAAGCTCAGCAGATACTTTATGACAATCTACTGGAAAAACGGGCGGCTGGAACTTTGAGTCAATGTATATAGTTCATTTTAATTGGCAAAAACGTGAAATTATTACGAATTGTTGAATTAAAAGTATTAAAAATCGAATTTTAATCGTTTGCATGAAGAAATCTACCACAAAGGAAGACATCAGATATAATGATATTCCTATCCCTCAATTTATTGATATCATATTGAAGGGTGACGACGAGGCAATGTATTACCTGCTTCACAAACGAATGAGGCATCTGCTTTATGAACGCTATCAAGACTACAGACATAGTTTGTACGATGACTTTGATGATGTTTTGGAAGACTTCTTTTTCTATGTTCGTGAAAGTGGTCCAACACCTTACCAGGCACTCCTGCGTATAAAAAAGACAGAAGCGTTTGAGAGTTGGTTGCTGAACACATTCCGCAACTACCTAAATAATCGTTCTGAAACGGAGTCTCGCATAAACTATGTAGATAAAGAATGTGAACAGATTCCTCTTTTGACAGAAAACTCAACATCAAATGGGGAAATTAAGATTCGTATCGTTTCACAGCTGATAGCCTATGCTTTGCAGGTGTTTTATCCACGAGGACGTTTTATATTTCTTCGTTCTCTCCTGACAATTCTCAATGAGCAGCAAGCAATGCCTGATAAAGAAATGGCCGAGGCACTGGATATGTCTTATATCTCATACCGCGTAACTCTCCATCACATGAGAAATAATGTAAGGCGTTTTAGAGAGAAATTATTAAGGGGCGAATCCCTGCGACTTGATGACGAACATAAGGATTTGGCAAAGCACATTTATGATGATTTCCCTAATCTTTATCCGATTCTATATAATTGTTATTTACAATGTATTGATATGTTAAAGACAAGTGCAGCTGTTAAAGAGCTACGCAATCAATATATGGAAGAACGTGGGTTCGTTGTTCACGAACCAAGTATTTCAGAGCAGACTCATATCACTATTACCAGATTCTGGGTGAAACTGAATCAGTGGCTGAGTCCTTATCCTTTATCGGTAAATTGAAGGAGTTGTTCAACAAGTTGATGTACGGTAGTTGACGACTCTTCCTTTGCAGGATTGCCTCCATCAAAAGCCTTCAAGACATTTTTGGCGTTATCTATCGCCATATCAGTTCTTGGATAGATGACATTGAATACCTTCACAGAATCACCCTTTGTTTTGCCATATTTGAAACCGAGCAGATGGGTAAGCATCTCGGCATAACGGTTTCTATGTATGGCTCCTTGATAAAGGTTGAAATGTAATAGGAACCAAAATTCAAACGCTTGATTGCTATACGCCACATGAAAACCATTAGCCTGAGCCATCTGTATGGCCGCATTGAAATCGCTGTCAGTAAAATCGTCCTTATCGAATACGACCCAACATTGATCATAATTCCGGTTTCTCCTCTTCTCAATGTCTCTAATGGCTATTGCTTCCTTCACTAACGATATGGTGTTCATGCCCTTACCGATAGCTTTCACATTCGCAGATGTCAGTCGGAAAGAGTTGAAGTATTCAGGTTCTGTAACCTCTCCCTCGCAGACAATAAGGAATGTCTGTTTCACTGTTCTTAGGCTGCTCGCTCTTTTGAGTGTCCGCTCTATCTTTGGATTCTGTCTGCGTGCCATTATTCTGTCCTCCTTATTACTGACTCCAGATTTCCAATAATAGGTGTCGCCCCATATTTACCGCTCAGATAATCCCGCTCAAAAGGAGCATCACTCCTTACTTTGTAATCTGACAGGGAATAGAGTGAAGTGGCCCCGAATCGATCCTTCTGTGTGAACCATATTTGGTCACGACGGAACAGACCAGAACTGAGAATATTGGTGTCATGCGCTGTGAATATCAATTGAGCGTTACGTGGATTGGATTCGCGGGAGTTAAACAAAGAGATAATTCGATTAGTCAGAACCGGATGCAATTTGGAATCAAATTCGTCAATGACAAGTCTTGATCCGTTGTCAAGCGCCTTGATGATAGGATAAGCCATAGAGAAATATTTGATGGTTCCCTCAGATTCCATACTCAGGAACGGGAAACTTGTTTCGCTTTTTGCCACGCCATTTGCGTCATACTGCAGATGTCGGCTAAGAATATGATTATCACTTTTCTCTATATCTTCAATGCCTAGGTCAGCAAACTTGGAGAACTCCACGATTCTCGACCGCATCTCTACTTCATCAAGATGGTTTACTGCCATATTCCACATTCTTTCTTCGTCAGAACACGTAAGAATGCTAGTTTCCGTAAGCCAGTTGATAATCTGGACAGCCGTAGGGTCGTTGAACTGGGCTGCGGCAGAAAGCAGAAGGGCATTATTACGAATCATCTTCCTGTTTACCAAGTCAGTAGCTATCGAGAATGACGGATGAACCTTCATTTCTTCTTTTTCACGATAAAACAACTCAACCTCTTTGGCTCTCTTACGGCAAGCTTTCCTATACAGCCATTCTCCATGTACAAACTCTCGACTGACATCCATACCATAGCGATACTGATACCCATCCAATATGAATATCATCTCGAAAGAACTGGGCAATTTGGCACTATCTGTATTCAATTTGAAGGCTTCAACGCCAATCTCCTCTCCTGCCTGCAGGTTCTTAAATGAATCGATAATATAGTTCTTGAAGAATTCGAGAGCCTTAATAACATTACTCTTACCAGAAGCATTAGCACCTAAAATGACAGCACTTTTTAAGAGGCTGACATCCATTCCGTCAATGTCAAATATTACATCCTCTGTCGCAACACGAACATCTTTTAGAGGCGATGCCACCAACGACAAGGTGGCTGGCTCCATAATAGAACGGAAATTCTCAACAGAAAACTGGATAATCATAAAGATAACTCGCTTATTTGTGAAATTTCTGCAAAAATACGAGTTTTCTTTCAAAAAACCAAAAGAAAACCTATATTTCTGCCTTTAATTATGTTTTTTTGAGAAAATGGTCTTACTTCTCTCTCTAAGACACACTATTTAGTTGACAAATGATGAAAGCTTCCAGCAAGCCTATTTTCCTTCCATTAATTTCTTTATGTCTTGATGCTTATAGAATACCCGTCTGCCTATCTTGACTGGCACTAAGTACTTTCTTTTCTCCCAAATCCAAAGTGTTGTTGGGCTGACACTCAGACTCTCCATAACTTCTTTCTTTGTTATCAACTCATCCTGATTGGAAGAGTTTGCTTTTTCGATTTCTGCTTCTTCAAGTAGGACTAACCTAATTGCCTTTATTAGTTCCATCAGACCTGTACCTGTCAATGTTATTGAAATATGGTTTGGGTTTTTACGGATTTCTTCTACCAGTTGACTTGCCAAAAGCATATTTTCAAAATTCGATTCCAGGGGTGGCTCACCCTCTTGGCCACCATAATTATTTCTAGTATTTGTCATATTTTGGTGCATTGATGTGTCTATTGCTATTAATCCCACCAATCGAAAAGCTTATACTCCCTAATCAAGTGATATAGGTGAAGTGCTTTATGTTGGCGAAGGCTGATTTTGAGATGAATCGCCCACTCGCGTCTATCTTCAGCAAGTGAATCCTTGATAGGAGTCTTACGGAAGAATCGTCTTTCGTTTCTGACATTTACATAAACAGGGATATCAGCTAATGGTTTTCTATCATCATCAACCAACTCATAGTTCCCGTCCTCTAGTTTGCGGAATCTTAGTTTAGTTCCAGAATATGAACGGTCAAGCCAGGTCTTATATACAGGATCATCTTCCATGAAAATGTCAATAAGACGTATACAGATGCCTATGTCCCGAACTACAAATTCGTTATTTGCCAAGTGATGTTCTTGTTTGATGCAATCGCGCATTCGTTGGAGTTTCTTTTTCTCTAAAGCAATAAGATAGCTGTAGTCCCAGTCGTAATCTTTGGCAAACAGGTGCTTATAAGCATGTATCGGATTTCTTCTTTTCTTTTTCATTGTTCATTTTTGTTTGATTTCATTTATTATGTAGGCATCAAGGACAAATGTTACGTTTCCTTCTATACATTTTTGCATTTTTTATGATTTAAAGAAGTAACAATTCTCTTTTTTGCATACTACAAGGATGAGAAGTTTTTAATCATTCACAAAACGGTATTATTATGAGTTTAGATTTGTACATTAAATCAAAGACACCAATCTTAAAACATGGAACTGGTGTGTATGTTAGAGAGAAGGGGGGAACCCGCGAGTTGGAATCGTTAGCAGAAGTAAGGAAGTATTTCCCTGATGCCGACATTAGCCACATAAAGGAATTCGATTATGAGACTGAAGATGTGTGGCATGAGAATATCACCCACAACATGACAGAAATGGCAGATCATGTACCAATTGGAAAGCTGACTTTGTACGATTATCTATGGAGGCCCAAAGAACATGGTTTTGAATTGGCATCATCCGATTATTTGCGTGGAGTTTTTGAAGGGTTGTTATACCTGAAAAACCATAAAGAAGAACTTCTTCCTTATGAGCCTGAACCAAATCCAAAGACAGGGGAAAGGTGGGGTGATTACGGACTTCTTGTGCGGTTTTGTTCTTCTCTCATCAATTGTTTAATGGAGTTAGATTTCTCAAGTGAGTACGTAATACTATCTGATGTATAAAACTTTTAAAATCACAAGGACTTTGATGCAAGAAAAACAATTGGACTTAAAACTGATAGAAATGCTCAATACCCCTGTCTGTAAAATGGATGGGAAAGATTTGGTATATCTTATAAAAGGGGTTCTATCTGAGCAAATAAAACAGCCACCCTCGGAATCTCAGAAAGAAGAGAAACATTTTGTATATGGCGTTATGGGGATTGCCCAGTTGTTTGGTTGTAGTAAATCTACCGCAGCCCGTATTAAAAACAGTGGAGTAATCAATGATGCTATAACTCAGGTTGGTAGAAAAATCATTGTGGATGCAGACAAGGCATTAACTTTAGCAAAGAATAATGGCTCTGTTCTGAAATGAGAAACGCTCCTTTACTGGGTTCTTATAGGATTTCTGCCCGTAACTCGATCACATGTTGAGTTGCGGGCATTTTTATATGTTAAACTATGATTTGTGTTAAAAATAATCTGTTTTGATTAGTTTTTTGGGGTTTTAGTTGACGATTTAGAAAAATTTCAGTAATTTTGTCGCCAAATCAAAAACATAAGCGATATGGAATTAAAGGAAATATTCGGCGCAAGACTAAAGAATGCACGTGTCATCAATGGCATGTCGATGGATGATCTTTGCACTAAGATGAACAACTTGGTGTCTAAGCAGACCATTTCAAAGTACGAATCTGGCAAGATGTTGCCAAACTCCACCAATCTTATTGCGCTTGCCAACGCACTGAATGTAAAGCCGGACTATCTGTTACGCCCCTTCACCGTGTCACTCGACAGGATTGAGTTTCGCAAGAAGTCGAAAATGAGCATGAAGGAAGAGAACTCTATCAAAGAAAGAATACGTGACAAGATAGAACGATACATTGAAATAGAGGAAATATTAGGCATCAACTCCAATTTCACCAATCCTATTTCTAATAACAATGTAATTGCTCCTTCTGATGTCTATCGGATAGCAGCAGAGGTAAGAGCAGCCTGGCAGTTGGGACAGGATGGTATTCCATACGTCATCGAGATGCTGGAGGAACACTGCATCAAGGTGATAGAGATGGATGCGCCTGACACCTTCGATGGTTTGAGTGGTATCGTTGGGGAACATAAGCCCATCATCGTTCTGAACAAGAATTTTCCCGTTGAACGCAAGCGTTTCACCGCTATGCATGAATTGGGGCACCTGCTTCTTGATTTTGACGAGTCACTTCCACAGAAGGAAGTGGAGCGTTTCTGCAATCTGTTTGCCAACGAAATGCTCATTTCCCAAGATGTCTTCAAGAAGTTGTTGGGCGTGTCTCGTCATGACATTTCTCTGAACGAACTTCGTGCTATCCAGTCTAACTATGGAATATCCGTAGATGCTCAGATGTTCAAGGCTAAGCAACTTGACATCATCAGTGATTCGCGATATAAGTACTTCTGCATCACCAGGAACCAGAATCCGGCTTTTAAGGAGCAAGTGGAGAAGAGTACCTATCACGAAGAGAAGTCCACCCGATTTGCAAGTCTTGTCTATCGGGCTTTAGCCTCGGAGCTGATTACTTATTCCAAGGCATCGGTATTATTGAACGAATCTATCGATGTAGTTCGCGAACAGTTAGAGTTGGTATAGAGGCATGGATATTGTAATCAACGACACAAATATCTTCTTGGACTTGTACGACGTGGACTTGCTTGACACGTTTTTCCAGTTGCCAGTACAAGTGCATACAGTTGACTTCGTTGTCGATGAAATCAAACGACCCGCACAGCAAAGTGTGATACAAGACCTTATTAGTAGAGGTGTGCTCGTGGTGAAAGACTATTCATCAGCAAGTCTTGTCAATCTGTATCAGTTTAACATAGAGTGCGGTGGAAACCTGACACTGACAGATTCCACCGTTATCTTTTATGCCCAGTCAATTTCTGGATGTAGAATCTTGACTGGCGACCGCCAGTTGCGTAACCGGGCAGAAGAACGAGGCATAACCGTATCAGGAATCTTGTATGTATTCGACCTGCTCGTAGAGCATGCGCTAATTCCGCCACCAGTGGCAGCTCAAAAACTGGAAGCACTATTCAGAATCAACCCACGACTTCCCAAACGAGAAATAGAGGTTAGAATTGAAAAGTGGAGAAAAAGATAATAGAAAACGAATAGAGATTCTAAAAAGGATAACACAAACATCATCCCGCTCTGGCAGTTTGGACTCACCTATTAACAAGTTTTGAAACACATGGTAATCTCATAAGTCTCTATAATAGGAAGCAACCCGTGACATTTTGTCACGCATTCAAATATCGCTAGCATTGGCATACCATTTGCGCTATAGTCAGCAAGCAACATAAATTATAGAAGAATCATGAACACAATGAATTTTGCCAAGCCTAATTTGGGTTTCCATCACCCAATCACTTTAATTGATAGAGACGATGGAAACAAAAAGAACAAAACTTTGGAGAAGGAAGCAGGGCTTCCGGGTGTTTAAGGCTCGAATGATTTACTACGCGTCGTTCGAGCGTGAGTATTACTATGCAGATGGCAGTCATCATTTACCTCTGCACTGGTTCGAACTGGCGAAAGAACCTTGGGCGCAAGCCTATCGTTCAACAGGAACGCCGTGTAGTTGCCCATTGTGTCGTGGCGAAGAATACAATCGTTTAGCGTATAAACGTGATACTCGCCGTATCATCCAGAAATCAATGGATTAACCTCTATTACGAACGCCCCTCATAAAAGCATGTTGGGGCGTTTTCATGTTTTCTTGGTTTAGAATAACATGATTACCATCATATTTTTTAAATCACATTGAAATGTGTAATATCTTATACATTGAATTTGAAAACATGTTAAACTTATGTGTCATGTTGCTGAAAAGTGCCT
>JAEEGH010001562.1_pt1 | contig 65429 bp, 50 predicted proteins | sample 9134181 | NCBI WGS metagenome assembly JAEEGH01 (sample SAMN16246544, study PRJNA631951) | gut metagenome | biome: gut microbiome; feature: rumen; material: DP-attached | host: Bos | place: Iran: Karaj | collected 2018-10
CCAATAAGGCTTATGGTGGTCTGAAGGTTCCTCCCCCATTGACTGACGAGCAGAAAGCAGTAGTTATTAAGTATTTCCAGATTACGCCAAATTTAGGTTATGAGGATCCCCATTGGACAAACTATTTCATCCAGCAGGTGTATAAGGGACACACGTCTCCAAGAGAAGGCTACTCTCCTGAAGCTTATTTAGCAGCAAATGGTAGTACCTACCTCTATGCCTCTGATTATATGGATCACCTTGCTGCCATTGATGGAAATTTCGTTGATCACATTAACAATTTCAACCATGGTGATTGCAGTACGAATGGTACAGTGCTGGATAATGGCGGCAATGCCAATGACGGCCCGTTCCATAGTGATAAGATTATGTACATGAAGGAATCAACTACAAAGTCTTTCGGATACTATAATAGTAATGGTTCTGTCCGCCGTACTGAGTACACAGGTCTGGTTAGTTATAAGACAATTATGAAGGCTCTCGGTTCTGAAGCCGATTGTCTGGAGGACGGTTGGAACCGTTCGTTCATGGGCTTCGATTTCGAGCAGATGGTAGGTCCTGAAATTTATGCAAAAGGAGTTAGTCGTCCCGATGAGAATGGCAATTATCAATGGTATGCCGATGAATATGCTATGTTTGAGTGGAAAGGCCAGAAATATAACATGCTCGTCGCAGAACAGAACATGTATTGTGGCACACCGTTAGATATTTCTGATGCTCAAGTGCAAGAAGAAGGTTTCATTGACAACTTGCTGGCACAAGGCTATTTGCCGGTAACAGGTGGTGCTAGTAAGAAGTGGGTGAAAGTCGGCGGCTGTGCAGATGGTTACTTTAGCGACTGGATTGTGACGCTGACTGAGGCCAAGGGTGGTACGACTCCTCCTCCTTCTGATCCTAACATCGTCTGCCGTATTATCGTGGAGGACCTGACAGTTGGTGAGAGCAGTGACTTCGATTTCAATGACGTGGTGTTTGATGTCTGCAAGAATGGAACTCTGATTATCCGCGCCATTGGTGGTGAACTGCCAATCTATATCGGTGCAGAGGGTGCCAATGAGGTACATGCCGCCTGCTCTGTCACGCTTGTCAATCCCAACAAAGGGGCTAATTCACATATGATGATGAGAAATACTGGCTGGGCATCTAGTGGTGTCGGTAAAAACAATGTGGCCATTGACTATAATGCAGACTTAGGCCATATTAGCCTTAATCGCACCTTTAGCTCAAAAGAAGAAGCCAAGGAGATTGGTATCTGGGTTCACAAGAATGGTACGAATATCAGACTCCAGGCTCCTGTTGGTAAGGTGGCCAGCATGATCTGTGTGGGTCAGGACTATAAGTGGTGTGCTGAGCGTCAGGACATCGATGATAAATACCATAAGGATGGTGTGAAACTGTTCCATCAGTATGTCATTGGTGATCCAGATTATGGTGATGACTGGGAGCATAATAATGCCTGGTATCAGAAATTGAATCAATGATTAAGAGAATTTCTTTTCATCAACGTACTTAAATACTAATCCGGAGGGCATCTGCTTAAGGCAGGTGCCTTTTTTTGCTTTATTATTTGGCTGTTCGCTCAATTTGAATAAATTTCTCACGCTCAAGAAAGCAAATATATTCGCTTTCTCTTCGCTAACTCGAAATTTTGCACTATCTTTGCAGTCTGTATGGTATTGAATTATATTTGGATAGCGTTTTTCATCATCGCCTTCGTCATTGCGGTGGTGAAGTTGGTGTTTCTGGGAGACTATGATGTGTTCCCGGCCATGATGGACTCGACGTTCTCTTCGTCGAAGACCGCGTTTGAAATCTCGTTGGGCCTGACGGGTGTGTTGTCGCTCTGGCTGGGCATCATGAAGATCGGTGAGAAGGGTGGAGTGGTGAACGTGCTGGCACGACTGCTGTCGCCTGTGTTTGCCAAGTTGTTTCCTGATATCCCCAAGGGTCATCCTGTGACGGGCTCTATCTTCATGAACATCGCCGCGAACATGCTGGGCCTCGACAATGCTGCCACGCCCCTCGGCCTGAAGGCGATGGAACAGTTGAAAGAGGTTGAAGATGGAAGGTTGAAGATTGAAAAAGAGCAAGGCAGGATCAGTGACAGCCAATACGAGGACCTGAAGGTGACGGCGTCGAACCCCATGATCATGTTCCTCGTGCTGAACACCAGCGGCCTGACGCTGATACCTATTTCTATATTAGTATACAGGGCCCAGATGGGAGCCGCCCAGCCTACGGATGTGTTTATCCCCATCCTGCTGGCGACGTTCTTCTCGACCTTGGCGGGCATCATCGTCACCAGTCTCTATCAGAAGATCAACCTGCTGAACCGTACTATCCTGCTGACGCTGGGCGGTGCGGCCTTAGTGGTGGCTGGCGTCATCTGGGGCTTCGGACAACTCGACTCCGTGCTGATGAACAAGGTGAGCACCTCGACGGCGAACATCCTGCTGATGCTGATCATCATCGCCTTTATCCTGGCTGGCATGCGGAAGAAGGTGAATGTCTATGAGGCGTTTATCGAGGGAGCGAAGGAGGGTTTCACGACGGCCGTCCGCATCATCCCCTATCTGGTGGCAATCCTCGTGGCTATCGGCGTTTTCAGGGCCAGTGGTGCCATGGATATGCTCATCAACGGCATTGGCTGGACGGTCGAGGCTTGTGGTGGTAATAGCGATTTCGTGGGTGCCTTGCCTACGGCGCTGATGAAGCCGTTATCAGGCAGCGGGGCCAGAGGGATGATGGTCGACGCGATGACTACGTATGGGGCTGACTCGTTTATCGGCCGCCTGAGTTGTATCTTTCAGGGAAGTACGGATACCACCTTCTATATCCTCGCCGTCTATTTCGGCAGCGTGGGCATCAGGAAGACGAGACATGCCGTGGCCTGCGGCCTGCTGGCCGATCTTGCGGGTATCATCGCGGCGATAGCAATTGCGTATCTTTTCTTTGGATAGTACCCCTAATCATCACCCCTAATGGCAAATCTGAAATCACTCGCAAAGGATACGGCCATCTATGGCCTTTCGAGCATCGTTGCCCGATTCATCAACTATCTCCTGGTGCCGATACAAACAGCACGGTTTGCGGCATCGGGCGGAGAATATGGCATCATCACTAATGTCTATGCCTACGTTTCGCTGCTCATCATCCTACTGACCTTCGGCATGGAGACCACCTTCTTCCGCTTTATGAGCAAAGAAGGCGAAGACCCCAGGAAAGTCTATTCCACTGCTCTGACGATGGTCATGATGACATCGCTGATCTCAGCGGTGCTGCTTATGATGTTCCTGTATCCCATAGCGACAGCAGTAGGCTATGCCGACCATCCGGAATATGTGGCAGTGATGTATGTTACCGTTGCCATCGATGCGTTCATGGCCATCCCTTTTGCCTATCTCCGTTATCTGCATAAGCCCCTCCGCTTTGCCCTGCTGAAGATTATCAACATCGTGCTGAACATTACGCTCAATCTCTTATATCTGATTGTCCTGCCAGCCCTGAGACTTAACCCATTCGGTATCTATGATGAGCAGTTTACGCTCGACGTGGCTTTCGTCTTCTATATCAATCTATTCTGTACCTGTACTACCTTGCTGATGCTTTGGAAGGAATGGGCATCCCAGCCTTTCAAGATCGATAAGAACACTTGCAAGCGGATGCTTAGTTACACATGGCCACTACTGGTCATGGGACTTGCAGGACAACTTAACCAAGCAGCCTCACAGATACTCTTCCCCTATCTCTTCGACGGATCTCAGGAAGAAGCCCGTGCACAACTCGGCATCTATGGTGCCTGTATCAAGATTGCGATGATTATGGTGATGATCACTCAGGCCTTCCGCTTTGCATACGAGCCATTTGTGTTTGGCAAATCGAAAGACAAAGACAATCGTGACACATACGCCCAGGCCATGAAGTTCTATCTGATCTTTACGCTCTTGGCCTTCCTTGTGGTCATGGGCTATCTTGACATCCTGAAGTATCTGATTGGTGAAAGTTACTGGGACGGTTTGCGCGTGGTACCTATCATTATGGCGGCAGAGATTATGTTTGGTGTCTTCTTCAACCTTTCCTTCTGGTATAAACTGACAGACAGGACCATCTGGGGAGCCTATTTTTCCGGCATCGGAGCCGTCGTGCTTATCACGATAGATATTCTTTTGATTCCACGTTTCAGTTATATGGCCTGCGCTTGGGCAGGATTCGCCGCCTACGCCACTTCGATGCTGTTGTCCTATTTCATCGGACAGCGCTATTACCCCATTGCCTATCCCATCAGACAGATGAGTGCCTATGTCTTTCTCACCTTGGTACTCTTCATGGCTATGCAGTATGCCGGTAGCGTACTTCCCCTTTGGGCTTCTCTTATTGTCAATACATTGCTGATTGCCGTCTTCGCGGCCTACTTGGTCAAGAAAGACTTCCCTCTCAGCAGCCTCCCCATCATCGGAAAGAAATTCAAAAAATAATATCGTATGAAAAAATCCCTATTTATTCTAACATCCCTGATTACCCTGCTCTCCCTCCCTGCCAAGGCCGATGAGGGCATGTGGACGCTGTATAACCTGCCGAATGCCGTCTATGAGACGATGAAGCAGGAGAACTACGAGTTGCCTTATGGCGCTCTGTATCAGGGCGAGGATGCCGTCAAGAACTGCGTTGTGAACTTCGGCGGCTTCTGTTCTGGCGTCGTCGTGAGTCCAGACGGTCTTGTGTTTACCAACCACCACTGCGGCTTTGAGGCCATCCGTTCACACTCGACGGTAGAGCACGACTATATGCTCAACGGCTTTGTATCGAACTCCTACGAGGAAGAGTTGCCGAATAAGAATCTCTTTGTCAGTTTCATGGTGGAACAGAAGGATATCACTGCCCGACTCGACTCGCTGGGTATCCAGCAGATGAACAACGATGAGCGGTACCATTTCCTCGACTCGCTCGAGAATGTGATGCTGAAGGATGTCGTGAAACAAGACTCTACCCTCCGTGTGGAGATATTGCCTTTCTATGAGGGTAATAAGTACTATATGACCACCTATCGGGACTATGAGGACGTGCGACTGGTGTTTGTCTTGCCCAAGTCGATGGGTAAGTTCGGCGGTGAGACAGACAACTGGATGTGGCCGCGCCAGACTTGTGACTTCAGCGTGTTCCGTATCTATGTCGATCCGAAGACAGGCGGCCCGGCGAAGTATTCGAAGGATAATGTGCCGATGAAGCCGAAGAAATGGGCTCAGGTGTCGTTGCAGGGCTATCAGCCCGGATCGTTCTCAATGACCATCGGCTATCCCGGCAGCACCAGCCGTTATCTGTCGAGTTATGGCATCCAGGAGCGTCGGAATGCGATGAACGAGCCGATGTATCAGACCCGTGAGGTGAAGCAGGACATCATGATCCGTCATATGCGGGCTTCGGAGGCTGTGCGCATCAAGTACGATTCGAAATATGCCTCGAGTTCGAACTACTGGAAGAACAGTATCGGCATGAACAAATGTATCGACAGTATCGGCCTGATCCGTCAGAAGGCAGCCTATGAGCAGAAGATCCGTCAGTGGCAGGATTCCACGGGCTATCTGAAGGACGAACTCGACTTTGCCAAGTTAGAGCGACTCTATCAGAAGCGCTTCCAGGCCCGTCGCGCCTTGACTTTCTATAATGAGACCTTCGGCCATCGCAATACTGATGAGATGACCCGTCGTGCCCTCCGTGTGCAGAACGGGGCCATCATCAACGGCAAGGAGGGTAAGCCCAAGTCGTACTATATCGAGTTCAAGGACAACTCTGACGAGTGGGACTACGACACTGACCGTGAGATCCTGGCCGCTCTGCTGAAGCACTATCGTGAGAAGGTGGAGATCAAATACCAGCCCGACTTCTTCAATGTCATCGACCACGACTACGGCGGGGACTATCAGAAGTTCGTGGACCGTATTTATAAGAAGTCGAAACTGATGACGCACGACAAGAAGATCTACGTGAACAAGAAGAGTTATCACAAGGATCCGGGTGTGGTCTATGGTGAGAGTCTCCTCTCCGTACAGGCTGACATCCGTGCCGACTTGGAGGCCACCTACGACAGCATCGATGTGCTGGAACGCTATCTCTGTGCCGCCAAACTGCGGATGGAGGAGGATATGCCTAACTATAGCGATGCCAACTTCACGATGCGACTGAGTTATGGTCAAGTGGGTGAGTATCTGCTCGACGGCAAGCCCTCCGGCTACTATACCGAAGCCAGCAGCATCGTGAAGAAAATGGAACAGGGTGAGAAGGGAGTTATCGACTACGAGGCAGAGCCTATCATGAAGGAACTGCTGTCCGTCAGTGACTTCGGAAAGTATACCGACAAGACCACAGGCAAACTGCACCTCTGCTTCCTTTCAAATAATGACATTACTGGTGGTAACAGCGGTTCGCCGATGTTCAACGGTAAGGGTGAACTCATTGGTCTCGCCTTCGACGGCAACTGGGACAGTCTCTCGAGTGATATCTTCTTCGACTCCCAATTGGCCCGTTGTATCGGTGTCGACATCCGTTATGTGCTCTATATGATGGAGAAATGGGGCAAGGCAGACCGTCTGATCAAGGAGATTAACGCCCAATAGCCCTATTTAAGGTCAACATAAAAAAGCCCCAATAAAATGGGGCTTTTTCTATTTCTTTTTCTTTCGTGGCTTGCGCATCGCCCAGCCTTCTTCGCTGAAGTCAGGCTCAGGACCGATTAAGTCTCTCGGCACCTTACCCATCAGACTACGCCAATCGTCTTTCTTCTGCCGAGTCGGCTTGTCATCCTTCTTCTGACGACTCGGCCTTTCGTCTTTCTGGCGCTTGGACTGACTGTCACGTCTGTCACGCCTTTCACGAGTCGAAGGAGCAGCATCCCTTGAGCCCTTATTACTACCTTCGTCAGCATCGTTACAGCGAACCTGACGACCTTTGTAGCGGATGCCCGTCAACTGGATCATCACCTTCTTCGCATCCTTCTCAGGTACTTCGAAATAAGAGATGGTGTCAAGCAAATCGATATGGCCAACCTCCTGACGGCCGCCCACGAAGCGGTTCAGCGTCTGCATCAGTTCACCAGGGTAGAAACCGTCGCGTTTGCCGAGGTTGATGAATAGGCGGCGATAGCCCTTTTGGGCCTTGTTCTGGAGTTTCTGCTTATCGCTCTGCGGCTTCTTCTCCTTTTTATCGGGTTTCACCTCTTCGATCTCAGGTGCTTCGGCATAGTAGGCGAGGAACTTGCCGAACTCCAAGGAGACGATCTTTTTGATCAGTTCATCCTTGTCGATATACTCGAAATAACGGCTGATGTCCTGCATGAAAGGTGCAATCTCCTCGTCATCAACATCCGTCTTTACGATCTGGTCCATCACCTTATAGAGTTGCTTCTTGCAGATCTCCTCTGCCGAGGGAATCTCAGCCTTCACGAACTCCTTGCCGATCTCCTTCTCGATGTTACGGATCTTATGCTTCTCACGACTGTGGATGATGGAGATAGAAGTACCTTTCTTGCCAGCACGGCCTGTACGGCCCGAGCGGTGGGTGTAGTTCTCTATGTCATCGGGCAGTCCGAAGTTGATGACGTGCGTCAGGTCGTCGACGTCGAGACCGCGTGCTGCCACATCCGTCGCCACGAGCAACTGCGTCAGGTGGTTGCGGAACTTCTGCATCGTCAGGTCGCGCTGCTGCTGGCTCAGGTCTCCATGCAGTGACTCAGCATTATAGCCGTCCTTGATGAGTTTGTCGGCTATCTCCTGCGTCTCGACCTTGGTGCGACAGAAGATGATGGCAAAGATGCGGGGATAGTAGTCTACGATACGTTTCAGGGCGAGGTACTTGTCCTTGGCATTCACCATATAATAAATATGGTTCACGTTCTCTGCACCCTCATTACGGCTACCCACCACAATCTCCTGATAGTTGTTCAGGTATTTCTTGGCCACGCGCTCCACCTCCTTACTCATTGTGGCAGAGAACATCAGCGTGTGATGATCTGCTGAGAGCGACTCGAATATCTCGTTGATACTATCCGAGAAGCCCATGTTCAGCATCTCATCGGCCTCGTCGAGCACGATGTTCGTCACCTCTTCAAGATGGGCATAGCCACGATGCATTAAGTCAACTAACCGGCCTGGCGTAGCCACGATAATCTCCACACCCTTCTTCAGGGCTCTCATCTGGGGCTCTATCGCAGCACCACCATAGACGGCCTCTACATGTATGCCATCCATATATTTGGCAAAGTCGCGCAGGTCGTCGGTTATCTGCAAACAGAGTTCACGAGTTGGCGAGAGTACCAATGCCTGAGTCTCACGACGTGAGGTGTCGATGCGCTCCAGCAGGGGAATGCCGAAGGCGGCTGTCTTACCCGTTCCCGTCTGGGCAAGAGCGATCACATCATTCTCGTTGCCTAACAGATACGGAATCACCGCCTCTTGTACAGGCATCGGCTGCACAAATCCCAACTCTTCAATGGCCTTGCGGATAGCCGCATTAACGCCTAATTCCTCAAAAGTCCTCATGTCTCTTCACCTTTTCACTTTTTCACCTTTCAACGGACTACCTCTGTGAATTCCGGCTTGGCACCTTCTTCCTTGCTGACGGTGACGTAGATGGTAGAGGTGGCCTCCTTGCCATCGAAGCCACGGCTCTTCACAGAGAACTTATAGTCGACGCTCTCATCTGTAGTGCGTTTGCCCACGGTCTGAGGCGTGCCGAGAGGGAACTGATAAGAAGAGCAGGCCGCATCGAAGATGGCCTTGTCGGCATCTGTCACAGGCTGCTGCTCCGAATAGTCGGGCAATGGACTGACGCTGCCCTTCTTGTAGCCATTCTCCTTGAGGAAGCGGTCGAGTTCCTTCTCTGCGGCGGCTACTCTGGCTGCACGCACACCATAGCCATTCTTGATCGTAGCCTTGGGGAGGGCCTGCTTGAGAGCCTCCGTCGAGGTGTTCAGTCCACCGCTGCCGAAGGTGCAGAAAGGTACGACGGTCTTACCGGCAAAGTCCTGTTCTTTGAGGAGCGAGGTAATCGGTGATGCGTAGACACCACCCCAGATGGGATAGCCAAGGAAGATCACGTCGTAGTCGGCCACCTTCGTCTTCAGGGGCTTCAAAGCGGGTGTCTCTCCTTTCTCCCGCTCCCGCTGATTACGCTGGACGGTCTCCTGGAAGTTACCCGAATAGGGATTGACGCATTCGATGGCCTCGATGTCTGCACCCGTCTGTTTCTGCAGTTCCTCTGCAACGGCTTTCGTCGAGCCGGACTCTGAGAAGTAAAGCACCAGTTTCTTCTGAGCAAAACCTGCGGTCATGCATGCCATCATTGCCATGGATAATAATAGTTTCTTCATAATGGTTGTTTTTATTGAGTGAATGGATGCCACAAAGGTAGGTATTATTTCTTAAACAAAAAAGAAAAAGGCAGGGAATTTTCGTAAGTTGATTATTATTTGTATCTTTGCAGTCTGAACGAATCAAGCAAAGAGACAGTTATGAAGATATGTGTGTTTTGTTCTGCGAATCAGCAGATAGACCCCGACTTCCTCGCGACAACCGAGGAGTTGGGAAGGTGGGCAGCCGGGAACGGCCATACCCTTGTATATGGCGGTGTGAACCAGGGACTGATGGAGACCATCGGCAAGGCCGCAAAGGAGGCTGGCGGCAGGACCATCGGCATCGTTCCGATGATTGTGGAGAAGAGTGGAAGAACGAGTGACTATGTGGATATTGAGATTCCCTGCGACAACCTCAGCGACCGCAAACAACTGATGATGGACCAGAGTGATGTGTTCATCGCCCTGCCAGGTGGCCTCGGCACCCTTGACGAGGTCTTTACCGTAGTGGCCTCCGCCACTATCGGATATCACTCGAAGACCGTTATCCTCTATAATATGAAAGGTTTCTGGAATCCACTTATTGCCCTACTCGACGATCTGCAAGCGAAAGGGATGATCCGTGGGGATTGGCGACAGTATATCAAAACGGCCGATTCGATTGAAGAAATAGAATCTTTAGTTTAGTTTATAGTTTAAAGTTTATAGTTTATAGATGAATACCGTGCATGCCCTCCTTTTGCCTATAGAAGTAATCATCTATAAACTATAAACTTTAAACTATAAACAATAAAAATTACCCAAGCAGGCTGTCGGCCAGCAACTCGAACTGTGGCTCGTCGGCAGACTTCATGCGAGAGCGGATGGTGACCATTGGTTCTACAATCTCGCAGTCCTTCAGTCCTTCTATCATCGAGCGCATCACCTTACCTGCGGAGGGAGCCCAACTGCCGTTCTCGATGATGCCGAAACGACGCTTCTGGTAGTTCTTGATCTGCAGATGGTAAAGGAAGTCATGCATCACGGGGAACACACCACCGTCGTAACTCGATGCAGCCACCACGACGGTAGGATAGCGGAAAGCATCCTCGATGACCTCGGCCATATCGTCGCGGCTCAAGTCGCTCACTACTACTTTTGGAGCACCCTTCTTGCGGAGTATCTCTCCCAGATGTTCGGCAGCGGCAGCCGTTCCTCCGTGAATGCTGGCATAGGCGATGAGTATACCCTCGCTCTCAGGTTCGTACTTGCTCCAGGTGTCGTATAGTTTGAGAGCAGCAGCCAGCGGTTCGCCCTTGAGCACAGGACCGTGCAGCGGACAGATGGTCTGAATGTCGAGGGTGGCGGCCTTCTTCAACACGTTTTGCACTTGGATACCATACTTGCCACAGATATTGAAATAGTAGCGGCGAGCCTCGCAAGCCCAGTCGTCGGTCTCGTTGACCAATGCACCGAACTTACCGAATCCATCGGCAGAGAAGAGTACTTTATCCAAACTGTCGTAACTCATAATGACCTCTGGCCAGTGTATCATCGCAGCCCCGATAAACTTTAATTCATGACGGCCCAGCGAGAGCGTATCGCCCTCCTTGACAGTAATGACGCGTCCCTCAAAGTTGCAGCCTTCGAAGAAGTTGGGCAACATTTTAACTGCTGGGGCACTGCAGACGAGTTGCAGACCAGGATAGGTCTCCAGCATCTCAGCGATGAGTGCTGCATGGTCGGGTTCCATGTGGTGGGCCACCAGATAGTCAGGCTGGCGACCATTGAGAGCGGCTTTCAGGTTTGCCTTCCACGCCTCGCCTTTGCGACGGTCAGCAGTATCCATTACTGCAATCTTCTCATCGTCAATGAGATAGGAGTTGTAACTCATGCCCTCAGGCACCACATACTGACTCTCAAACAGATCGATGTCAAGATCGTCAACACCGATGTACTTAATGGTATCACTAATCATATTCATAATTATATAATATTCTTGTCTAAGATCTCACGTTTCTTCTGGGCGGCAAAATCGCTGTCGATGCTGTTGTGGATGCTGCCGCAGACATTGGCCGAGAACTGCTGGGCCAGGTCGATGAGGCCGTCCCACTGTTCTGTCGTCAGGCCTGTCTCGAGCATCTCACGGGTGATGCCGTATTTGATGAGGCCATAGACAAAGCCGGCGTTGAAGTTGTCGCCTGCACCAATGGTGCTGACGGTCTCCATCTGCCGGACAGGGTATTGGCGGGAGATATGGCCTGTGCCCCTCACCTCTACTGGCTCTGCGCCCTGGGTATAAATGAAGTTCTTGCAGTAGAAAGAGACCTGTGACTTGTAGACGGTCTCGGCATCGTGCTTGTTGAACATCACTTCGAAGTCCTCCCGACTGCCTCTGACGATGTCGGCATATTCCAGGTTCTCCAGGATATTGGCGTTCAGTTTCACAACCTCGTTCTGATGAGAGGCACGGAAGTTTACGTCGTAGTAGATGATTGCACCTTGTTCACGGGCATATTCAAGGAAACCCTGCACCTGGGGACGTATGACGGGATTGACGGCATAATAGGAGCCGAACATCACGATGTCATCGGGTTGTATCTCTGGGAGCACGAAGTCCAGACGGTCGTGGGGATGGTCTTTATAAAAGATGTATTCCGCGTCGTTCTTCTCGTTGAGGAAGGCCAGTGATATGGGCAACTTCGACTCCGGGTAGACGTTGATGCTGTTGGCATCGACGTGGTTGTCCTCCAGGAACTGGATGATTTTCCTGCCCACACGGTCGTTGCCCGTCTCACTGATGAAGGCGGCCTTGATGCCAGCCCGTCCTAAGGAGATGACGCCATTGAACACTGAGCCGCCAGGCACGGCTCCTATCGGCTGCTCGTCTTTGAAAATGATGTCGAGAATCGTCTCGCCTATACCTATTACTTTTCGCATGGTCTTGATATTTGGTTGCAAAGGTACAAAAAAAGCCATATATAACACAGATTTCCCCAGATAAAATGTCATTATCCGGGGAAATCTGTATAAAAACCGAGACGCTTATGCCTTCAGCCTGTCGGGCACAACGGGCATGGCGCCGTTCTGGGTGCAGACAAAGGCGCTGACCTGTACAGCCGTCTTGTGAGCCTCGGGCACAGACTTGCCATTAAGAATACTGCCCACGAATGAGCCAGTGAACGAGTCGCCGGCACCTACAGTATCAGCGACCACCACCTTCGGGGTCTCCTGGAACGACATCTGACCTGGCGTGAAGACGTAAGAACCATTAGTGCCGCAGGTGAGTACGAGCATGTCGAGATTGTACTTGCCGAGGATCAGCCAACACTTGTTCTCGATGTCGAGGCCGGGATATCCGAACATACGGCCAATGAGTACCAACTCCTCGTCGTTGATCTTCAGGATGTTGCAGCGCTGCAACGACTCCTTGATGACTTCCTTCGTATAGAACTGCTGGCGCAGGTTGATGTCGAAGATCTTCAGACAGTCTTCGGGTGTGAGGTCGAGGAAGCGGTGAATTGTCTCGCGGCTTACCACATTGCGCTGGGCCAGAGAGCCGAAGCAGACGGCGCGGCAGTTCTTGGCAATCTCCTGGATGTCATCGTCGAATGGGATGTTATCCCATGCCACATTCTCCTTGATGTCGTATGTAGGAATGCCCTGCTCGTCGAGTTGCACCTGAACAGTGCCCGTGGGGTAGGGAACGCGGGGTAACAGGTCGTTCAGGTCGTGTTCACGGAGTGCCTCGATGGTCTCGTCGGCTAGTTTGTCCTCACCAAGGGCACTGATGGCAATCGTGTTGTCCATGCCTAAGAACTGTCCGGCATGATAGGCGAAGTTGGCAGGTGCACCACCCAGTTTCTTTCCTTCGGGAAGCACATCCCACAGCACTTCTCCGAGTCCTACTACATATCTTTTCATAAGTTATAAGTTTTATATTTTTATTGTTATTGATTACTTGACACGATTAATATAAGTAAAGAGATAAGCCACACCGACGGCCATCACGATGACAGCACCGGCCTGACCCATCGCATCGCTCATGAAGCCCATGAGCAGCGGGAAGATGGTTCCTCCGAAGAGGCCCATGATCATGAGTCCGCTCACCTCGTTCTGTTTCTGCGGCATGGCCGTGAGGGCCTGGGCGAAGCAGATAGAGAAGATGTTAGAGTTGCCGTAGCCTACGAGGGCGATGGCGGCATAGAGTATCCACTTGTCCGTGCCGAAGAAGAGTCCGCACATCGAGAGAGCCATCATCACGACGCTGATGATGAAGAACGTACGGTTGGGCAGCACGCGGAGGAAGAACGACCCCGTCAGACATCCGATGGTACGGAAGATGAAGTAGAGGCTTGTGGCAAAGGCTGCCTCATTGAGGGTCATGCCGAGACGCTCCATCAGGATCTTTGGCGCTGTGGTATTCGTACCCACATCGATACCTACATGGCACATGATGCCAAAGAACGAGAGCAGCACGATTGGCGTGCCAAGCAACTTCAGACATTCTGCAAAGGTCGAAGCCTTGCCTTCAATCTTCTCTTCCTCGATAGGTGTCACAGCCAACAGGGCGGCAGCCAGGATGCCCACAACAAAGTAGATGGCAAAGAGCACGCGCCAGTCGTAGCCGAAAGTGGGAATCACCTGCGTAGCACCCCACATGGCCAGATAGGGAGCCAGGAAAGAGGCGATGGCCTTGATGAACTGTCCGAAGGTCAGCGTAGAAGCGAGGTTGCCACCACCCATCACCGTCGACACCAGCGGATTGAGCGAGGTCTGCATCAGGGCATTTCCGATACCTAACAGCGAGAAGGCACACAGCATGACGGGGAAGTTCTCTCCAAAGAGAGGCAACAGCAGCGACACGATGGTCACTATGAGCGACAGGAGCACAGTGTTCTTGCGTCCGATCTTATTCATCAGCATGCCAGTAGGCACGGAGAAGATCAGGAACCAGAAGAACACTAGCGAGGGGAAGATGTTGGCTGTCGAATCGTTCAGTCCGAGGTCTTCTTTCACATAGTTAGATGCTATGCCCACCAGGTCAACGAATCCCATGGCGAAGAAGCAGAACATCACCGAAATCAGGGCTAGTTTGTTGGTCTTATTCATATCCTTTTTTGTTTATAGTTTAATGTTTATAGTTTATAGTTGATTACTTCTATAGTCTTCAGAATCATAGCAAGGGCTTGCCAGGTATTCATCTATAAACTATAAACTATCAACTATAAACTTTAAATTCTCACTTTATCTCATAGATTGTGGCTTTGCCACCCTTGACTTTCAGCATGCTGTATGGCTCATTGGGGAACACCAGATTGGTCATGGCCATTTTGCCCTCAGCATCGAAAACCTCCATGCTGCACTTGTCAATGAAGATGCGCAGTTGCTTGATCTCCCCGTAGGTGGGGGCAACGGTGACGGCAGGGAAGGCCTCGCTGAAACTGGCATAACTCCTTGTGCGGTCCATCGAGAAAGTGCCCTTCACATGGTCGTATGTCATCACAACTTGCTCGCCCAGCGTGTTTGAGAACACCAGTTCTGTGCTGCCTTTTACGTCGACTACCACCTCACAGGTCTGCGAGAGTTTGCCGGTAGCCTTGCCGCGGATGGCATTCAGTTCTCTGGAGGGTGTCACGCCACAGTAGGTCTCGCCGTTGTATTCAAAGAGGTCGAGGTCGCGGGGCACGCTATTGGCAGAGCGGAACTGCTTGGTAGGTGTCTGGTTGGCGTACTGCCAGTTGCTCATCCATGCCAGTGCGATTCTTCGGCCGTCGGGGGCGTTGTCGAAGGTAACGGTAGCATAGTGGTCTTTGCCATAGTCCATCCAGCGGGTGTCCTGATGTTCGCAAGTGAATTTATGGCCGTCGAAGTCGCCGACGAAATACTGTGTAGCACTGCCACCGAAGGGGCCGCCAGGATTGATATTGCAGATCAGCATCCATTTCTGCTTGTCGGTCCCACGCACCTGCAGTTTCATCAGATCAGGGCATTCCCATACACCATCATGGCAGCCGAGTTCGGTCACGTCGCCAGTGGCTTTGTTGACAGAGACGCCGAACGAACTCTCATAGGTCCAGTCAGTCAGGTTGCTGCTGCTGTAGATGCGCATCTCCTGTCCCACAGCCAGGATGAGGTTCCACTTCTGAATCTCTGGGTTCCAGAAACATTTCGGGTCGCGGAAGTCTTCCTGAGTACTGACGAGTACGGGGTTGCCGGCATATTTCTGAAAGGTCATGCCGTTGTCCTTCGAGATAGCCATCGACTGTATCTGGCTCCGTTCGCCTGCCGAGGTGTAGAAGGCGACCACCCGGTCGTTCTTCTTATCTACTACGCACGAGCCACTGAAGATGTCACCAAGGGCATCGGGCTCGATGGCGGTGGGTTGGGCCTCCCAGTGAATCAGATCCTTTGAGGTGGAGTGTCCCCACGTCATGTTCTCCCACATCGAGCCATAAGGGTTCCACTGATAATAGAGGTGGTAGACACCATCCTTATAGAACATGCCGTTGGGATCGTTCATCCAGCCGTAGGCGGGGGTGTGGTGATAGGCAGGGCGGAATTTTTCGCGGTTGGCGGTGTCAAAATCATCGCTCTGCTTCATCTCTCGCCAGCACAGAAAGTCCTTCATGGCTCCCGTAAAGCGACGGTCACCATGGAAGAAGATGTCCAGCAGCACCTCGCTGGAACCGAAGCGCTTGATGTCCAGTGGCACATAATAATCTACTTTGTCGACGGCCAGGCGCACGTTCAGTTTCTGTACCTGCTGGTTGTTGGACAACACCTTGATGGTGGCATTGTCCTCCCGCTCCTGTACTGGCAGCAGCAGATATTTGTTGCTTACTTCCACGCGCTGCATGGCGTGACTCTTTCCCAACACTTGTGGCTTTCCTTGTGCTGAGGCTCCGATATGCGCCAGCACCACTGCCACCATTGTCATCATCAATTTTCTCATGTTCGTTTTCGATTTATAATTTATGAAAGTCTGCTGCAAAGATACATCAAAAAACCTGAATGATACTATAAATAATGTTTCAAATACTAAGAAAAATCGTTCATTGTAACAATTTTATAGTCAATGAACGATTTTTATAGCATGTTGTCAGGTGTACCCCATCGCGGCTCCTATGTTGATTTTATCAATGGCTTATCATCCATGATGTAATAAAGTCTGTAACTAAGTAATAGATAAAAATAGGAGAATGCTCACGCATTCTCCTACTCCAATTTTTTAAACCTAACAATTAACCTAACTAATAACACTCTTGTATGAATCATTTTCTGGTGCAAAGTTACAAACAGATATCATTAACAACGATAATTTTTGTTTCAACGACTAATAAAAAACGTTCATTGCAACAAAAGTGTTAGCAATGAACGATTTTTGATATTATCAGGAGACTTATCTTACCAAATCCGACTCAATGACCGGACCTGAGCGGTGCTGTTGGCATTGGAGATAGTCAGTTGGTCGTAGATAGACTGTGGGAAGACAAGGTTGGTCATCGACATGGTACCATCTTGAGTGATGATCTCAATGGACGATTGGTCTACATACAGGTCAACCTGTACGGTGCTGCCTTCCACATTCAAAGGAGCCTGCATCGATGGAATCGAGAAACTGCCATTGAAGTTGGTCTTTCCTGTAGACGAATTGCGATGAACGGCCAGCATACGGTCTGAGATCCTGATGTCGATCACGAACTTCTCATCATGGGCGTTGCTGAGCGTGATGGTCGTGTTCTGATCCATGCTGACGTTGATGCGCAACTGATAGGCCGACTTCTGGGCATCGAGCGGCAGAGCCTCGGTGCTGACAGTCTGCCACTGGCTGGCAATCTTGTCTATTTCAGTGACAACGGGACAGCATAGCAACGGCTTACCATCGAATTGCGTGAGTTTCAGTTCGCGAGGCAGTGTCATGGCCGAGCGCCAGGGTGAGCAGGGTACAGCACCTGCGTAGGTCCAGTTGTTCATCCAGCCGATCATAATCTTACGGTCACCCGTGTTGCTCCAGGTCACTCCTGCATAGCAGTCCATACCATAGTCAAGCCAGAGAGGATAGTCGAGGGCATCGGCCTTGAACTCCTTGCCGTCGAAATCGCCTACGAAGTACATCATGCCTGAGCCCAGGATAGGACCACCAGGATTGACGCTGACCAGCAATACCCACTTGTCGCCAAACTGGATTAAATCAGGACATTCCCACTGGAAACTGGGACGGCCAGGCAGGTCAACGACAAATGTGCTGAGATGGTTCCAGTTCGTGAGATTGGTGGAGCCATAGAACTCGACACCGCGTGTCCAGCCTTTAGCCAGTGCCATCACCCACTGCTTAGACCCTTCGTGCCAGAACACCTTCGGGTCGCGTAGGTTATCATCGTCGTTTTTGATAACGGGATTGCCTGTATAACGGGTGAATGTCTTGCCGCCGTCGGTAGAGTAGGCGATGCTCTGTTGTTGCTTGCCTGCTACATCGCCAGTCTCACCAGCCGAGGTGTAGAGGGCCACCATCGCGTTGGCACCGAAGCCAGCGGTATTGTCCTTGTCGATAACGGCAGAACCACTGAAGATGGCGCCTAGTTCATCGCGTGTCATAGCCACGGCCTGCTCCTTCCAATGCATCAGGTCGGAAGAGGTGGCATGGCCCCACGACATGTTGCCCCAGTCATTGCCTTGCGGGTTGTATTGATAAAAGAGGTGATAGGTGCCGTCGGCATAGACCATACCATTAGGATCGTTCATCCAGTTCCTGGCAGGTGTGAAGTGGATCTGTGGACGGTACTGCTCATTGTAACTACTTGGTGTGGGAGCCGGTGGTGTGGGGTCAGGTGTCGGCGTTGGCGTTGGTGTCGGTGTCGGCGTTGGTGTTGGCGTCGGCGTCGGCTCTGGGTCATCACCTCCACAACCAATGATGGTGCCCGCCATCAAGGCGGTCACCATCATAAAGGATATTCTTTTAAGTATTCGCATAGTTTGCTGTAAACTGTAAACTGTAAACCGTAAACTGTAAACTAATTATCTGGTCTTCAGATATTCCAGAGAGTTCTTGGCCAGAGTCAGCACGTTGTCCTGATAGATGTTGTTCTTCGGATGTGCACTCTTGTCGGGCGAGCCGTCACGGTTTTTCATCGAGAACTCGCAACCGCCGTTACCGATGCAGAGCAGTGTGCCCTGGAACTCCGTGTTACCCTGCTGGGCCTCCCAGACGTTCATCTGGCTCACCCACCAGATCTGGCTGTCCCATGTGCCAAGCGGATAGACACCGTAGACCTGGGTGCACTGTGCATAGCAAGACTCCTCGGTATTGCCAATGCCCGTCCAGAGACTTGGCAGGTTGAAGTACAGACAGTTGTGGTCTTCTGTCCAACCCGGACCCTTGAAGGCAATGAGTTTCGTGTCGGCAGTAGTCTCCACCTCGAGTCCCTTGTAGATAGGATGCGTAGAGTGATCCTTCTTGAACTTGTGGTCGGGGTTGAGTTCGACAGCCATTCTCCAGGTATCCTCGTTGATGCCACCCTCTCCGAATCCGAAGGCGTGGTCGTTACCCTTCATCTCGTCAAGGTTGATGCGGCCCAGGTGTCCGGCATAGACGGTGGCATGGCTCCAGAGCAGCATGCTGCCGCCATTCTTGTACCACTCGCGGATGAACGGAGTGGCTGCCTCAACGTTGGCGGGGATGTTCCACACGTCACTCTCGCTGACACCCTCAAGGTCACGCAGCCAGAAGAGCACACGGAACGGCTCAACATCGTCGACACTCTTGATATCATCGAAGCATACAAACTGAGCGGTAGGATAGGTCTCGTGCAGCCAGAGCCATGCAGAAGCCTCATCGTCGTCGCCATTCTCAACCAGTTCTTCAGGAGTACCATAGATACTCAGGAAACCGATGGCGGTCTTACCAATACGGAGTGAAGAAGTGGTGGAAAGAGAGGTACCCTTTTCGTTTTGGGCTACCAGTTTCACTTCCCATGTGTCGCCAGTCTCCACGTCACTGATGGTATAGTTCGTAGCAGAGCCGGAGAGAGTCTCATTGATAGTACGCAAACCATTGGTGGCTGTCAGGAGGATACTGGAGGCATCGTCAGCCTTGTTCCACTCTACCAGAGCGTCGTAGCCGCCTGTTTTATCCAGTTGGCTCATCTGCACACCGGTGATGCTGGTGGCACCCTCACGAGTGTATGCTTTGATGACGCCAGTAGAAATATTGTTGCCATCAGAAGCCTTGAATACATATTCAAACGGCACGTTGGTGGGTATATTTTTGTGTGTAAAACTGTTGCCGCTGACGGTCTCGGTACTTGAGAGCGTTCCGTTGCGGTAAGTGATGACACGCATCTCGGTACCCTGTGACGGCCACGTCCAGATGTAGTCGTCGCCAGAGAGTTGACCTGTGATCTGTGAGGCGTCGGGTGCGCTGAGTTTCATAGCCTCGCGCTCGATGTCCTTGTCCTGACAGGAGGTAAGGAGACCCCCTCCGACTCCCCCAAGGGGGAGAGCAGTTGCCAAATATACTGCGAATTTAATGATATTCTGTTTCATATTAATTCTATTATATAAAATATGATGACTTGTTTGTATTCATTCCCTCCCCCGTAGGGGAGGGTTTAGGGAGAGGTCTTCTTTAATTGTATCCCTTGTTCTGGGTATAGAGACCAGGTACATAGTAGAGTTGGATGTACGGCAGCGGGAAGTACTCGTTCTTGCCCGGTGTGTAGTGGGCGTCCTTATAGTACTGTGCATAGGTCTGTCCGTTGTATTCCACATCCTTCTCAGTCTCGAAGAAGGCATTCAGGACCTCAGAGGCGATACCCCAGCGGCGCAGGTCGAAGTAGCGGCCGTTCTCCATGGCAAGTTCCAGACGGCGCTCCCAGCGCAGGCATTTACGGGCGGTATCCTGATCCTTGAAATAAGAGTCTGGATAGAGGGCAATATCGCACTGGTCGGCTGCGTAGTTAATATGCTTGCTAATAGAGTTCTTAGCGCGCTCACGGATGGCATTGATAATGTCTTTTGCCTCGCTGAGTTGACCGGTCTCGATAAGAGCCTCGGCACGCATCAGCATCACATCGGTATAGCGCAGCACATAGTCGTTCATGGGGAATGCCTGCCAGGGATAGTCGTATGCCTCACCATTGCTACGCTGTGGCACCTCTTTCAGGGAAGTATAGTAGCCATAGGTGTTGGGGGTACGAGAGTTGTCGGTCGTCATGGTGAACTCTGACTCATATTTGTAGGGGAAGGAAGGCATGCCTACAGTATGGAAGAGGCGCGGATCCCATTTCTGATCGGTAGGAATACCGTTAATAGGATAGTCGGTCACCTTGTTGTAGTCATCGAACATGGGCAGACCGTCCTTGGTCTTGAAGGCATTCACGAGGTTCTGTGTGGGCTTATGGAAGTCCCATCCGCAAGACCAGATGCCCCAGCAGCCATTCAGCATGTTACTCCAGTTGGCACGGCCGAAGCGGGTGTTGTCGTCCTCATAGTTAGAGTGCTGTACAGCGAAGATGCTCTCCTTGGAGTTCTTATACTCAGGCAGGAAGATGTCGCCAAAGTCCTCGAGATAGCCGTACTGTGAGTTCTGTACTACTGCAGTATACTCAAGTACTTTCTGCATGTATTCCTTGTTGATGTGGCTGATACCGGTGTTATCCTCATATCCGTTGCCCCATGCCATTGTCAGGTAGCACTTAGCCAGATAGGCTGCTGCTGCAATCTTGTTGGCGCGTCCACCGTCAGCCTGCTGAGCGGGCAGTACATCGTAGGCGGCCTTGAAGTCGGCCACGATCTTCTGCATCAGTTCCTCGTGAGTGAACTCATCATTACGAGTCTGTTCCTCAGAGTGTACCGAGTAGACCTCCTCATCAATCCAGGGTACTTGATTCCACATCTGCACCAACTTGAAGTAGAAGTGTGCACGGAGGAAACGGACCTCACCCTCGCGGATAGCCTTTGTCTGGGCATCCATCGCTGCATCGTTAGCCAATGAAACCAAAGCACGGTTGCAACGGCTGATAGAGCAATAGAAGTGATACCAGAGTTCGTCCATGTGGTCGGGAGTGGAAGCGGTCAATGATGACCAAACCTCTACCGGGTGGTAGTTGGTGTCGGTAGTACCAGAACCGCCCTTCATGGCATCGTCGGAAGATACGTCTCCGTAAGGCCAGAGGTTAAACGGATAGGTGTACCAGTCGTCACCCAACTTGGCATAGGCAGCAGTCACCATCTCTTCAGGCTGACTCATGGCCAGATCCTCATTGATGACGCCTTTGGGCGTAACGTCTATGAAATCGTTGCAAGAGGTAAGAAGACCCCCTCCAACTCCCCCAAGGGGGAGAGCAGTTGCCAGATAAACTGCGATTTTGATTATATTCTGTTTCATACGATTTGTTTCTTTTTATAATGACTTGTTTTGTATTCATTCCCTTCCCTTTTAAGGGAGGGCTAGGGAGAGGTCTCTTTATTAGAACGAAGTTTGAATGCCAAACGAGAACGAAGTGCTGTTAGGATACATCCAACGGGGGTTCTCAGGATCTGAGCAAGTCAATGAACTGCTCTTCACGGTGAGCAGGTTGTGACCAGAGATGTAGACACGGGCGCTGGTCATGTTCAATTTGCTGAGGAAACTCTTCGGCAGGTTATAACCAATCTGCACCTGGCGGAGTTTACCATAAGAGCCATTCTCTACGAAGTAGGTAGAAGTACGGTTTTCATTACCGGTGTTGTTGGTGGTCAGCGCGGGAATGCTGCTGCCAGTGTTGGCTGTGGTCCAGGCGCCGAGCATGCGGTTACCCTTGTTCGAACCGGCATCGGTGATACTATAGAAGTCGGTCTGGAACTTCTGGTCGTTGTAAACATCCTGACCAGCCACGCCCTGCCAGAACATATTGAAATCAAAGTCTTTATAACTCAGGTCGACATTCAGACCCCAAGAGAAGTTGGGCACAGGCGAGAAGATCCAGGTCTGGTCCTGCTCGTTGATGATACCGTTACCATCGAGATCAGCATACTTCAGACCACCCACACGGGCATTCTCCTGACCGCTGGCCAGCACCTCCTCACGGTTCTGGAACAGTCCGTCGACGACATATCCCACGATCGATCCGTAGGGACGGCCGCTCTCCACGAGGTTCTCCTTGGCGGTATGGACATACGAACCTGTTGTGGTCTCAGGCAGATAGGTCACCTTTGAGCGGTAGAAGTCAATGTTTCCGTTGATGTTGTAATGCAAACCATACTCCGTGGTGTGACGGTAGCCGAGGGCCAATTCCATACCCCAGTTCTGCAGGCTGGGTCCGTTGAGCCATGAGGCACCACCTTCACCCATCGAACCGAGATAGGCAGGATTGATGAGCATGTCCTTCACCTTTTTAATATAAGCATCGAAGGTACCGTAGATAGAACTGCCGAGGAAACGGAAGTCGAGACCGACGTTCCACTGCTCGGTGGTCTCCCACTTCAGGTCATTGTTCTGAGCCTGTGTGGCACGGAAGCCGGATGGGAATGTACCGCTGTTCTGCAGTCTCAGGTCGTAAGCGGTCGACTCGTTGCGCTCGCCGCCGTAGGTGGCAGCATAGAGTCCGTAGCGGGCGTAGTTGGAGATAGCCTGGTTACCGGTCTGTCCCCAAGAGGCACGTATCTTAATATCGTCGATCCAAGGCTGCTTCAGGTGCTGAGAGATACGATAACCAATCGTAGCAGCGGGGAAGTTACCATAGCGGTTGTTCTCACCGAAGCGGCTGGAACCGTCGTGACGGATGGTGAACGAAGCGAGCACCAGGTCCTTGAAGTTGTAGTCTACCTTGCCGAAGAATGATACGAGGTTGTAACCCTCCTGGATACCGCTGGCGCGCTGGGTGCCGGTAGCAGCATCGGGGAACATATAGTCGTAGTTCTCAAGAGCAAACATCTGGGCATAGGCGTTGTTGCGGTCTTCCACGTCTCTGTGCAGTTCGATACCGCCTAAGAGGATGAAGGAGTGGTCTACGCCGATGTTGAAACTATAGTTGGCTGTATTTGACCAGGTCCACTTCACAGAAGTCTTGGCACCCATGTTGGCTGATGGGGTATCGTTGTTCACCACGTCAGAGTGGTAGGTATATGCAACGCTGTGGATATTCTCTGACCACAGGTCGAGACCGAAGTTAGAGCGGAGCAGCAAGCCCTTGATAGGCTCGATGTTAATGAAGGCATTACCGAAAATACGCCACATCTTCAGGCGGTTGTCGCGGTTGTGATAGAGTTCGCGCATCGGGTTCTGGCGGTCGCTCATGCCACCCACAGGACCAGAGAAGGTCACACCGTCCTCTTCATATACAGGAAGTGTCGGAGCCATCTTCAGGGCATTCTCCAGCGGCTGGCAGTCCACCTGGTTGGAGTAGGTGATAGTGGCATTCTCACCGATAGTCACCATCTTGTTCACCTTGAAACTGGTGTTGATACGGCCTGAGAAACTCTCGAAGTCGGTATATTTCAGGATACCTGCGTTCTTCTTATAACCAAACGAGAAGAGGGCTGAAGACTTGTCGGTAGCATTAGAGATCGAGAGGTCGTAACTCTGTGAGAAGCCAGTACGGGAAATCTCCTTCAGCCAGTCGGTGTTGCTGAAACGCATGGTCTTCTTCAGGTTGACATAACCATCATAGAGACCATCGACAGTAAACTGGCGCATCTGACCTGTTGCAGGATCGTAAGCCTGGATGGGCACACCGTTCTGGGCGTTCAGGTTCAGACCGTAGTTAGAAGCATAGGCCACGGGGTCGAGACCGTCGTTCATGGCAGCCTGTGCCATGGCTGTGGCATACTCCGACGTATTGGCCAGATCCATCATCGTCTGCTTGTTGTACACCTGGGCAGTCAGATTGGCAGAGAAGTCCACCTTCACCTTGTCACCCTTCTTACCGCTACGGGTGGTGATGATGATCACACCGTTAGCAGCGCGCGATCCGTAGATAGAGGCCGAGGCAGCGTCCTTCAACACCTGCATCGACTCGATATCGTTCATGTTCAGGGTGTTCAGGTTGGTCGTTGTGGGCACACCATCGATGACGAAGAGGGGATCCTGAGAAGAGTTGAAAGAGCCGATACCACGAATACGGACGGTACCAGCACCTACAGGCGAACCATTGCTGGTAATCGTCATGCCGGGCACCTTACCCTGCAGGGCACGCATCGGGTCTGTGTCAGAAGAGGTCTTCAGTTCCTTGGTCTCCACTACTGATACAGAACCAGTCAGGTCGGCCTTACGCTGAGTAGAGTAACCTGTGACCACCACCTCTGCCAGTTCCTTGGCATTGTCGGTCATCGTCACCTGCATGCCGTCCTTGGCGGGCAGTTCCTGTGTGTTGTAGCCGATGTAGGAGAAGACCAGCGTCTTTCCTGCCTCGACCTTCAACTTGAAGTTACCGTCGAAGTCGGTGATTGTACCGTTCGAGGTTCCTTTCTCCATCACCGTGGCACCGATGACCGTCTCGCCTGTGGCGTCGACCACCGTTCCACTGATTTCTGTCTGCGCGTACATTATAGTACTCGTCAGAATGAGTGCAAGACTCAGAAACAGTTTCTTTAGTTGTTCCATTGTTGACAGTTTAATAATTAATTAGTAATGTTGAATAAAAACTGCCGCAAAGGTCGTTACTATTTTAGTAAAGAGCGTAAAAATATCGTTCATCCCGTGCAAAATTTGTTTCAATGTAACATTTTTGCTACGAAATGAACGATTATTGATAGTGATTGCTGTTGTCAGGTTAATCGGAGAGTTCCTTTGTCAGTCGGCTGATGTCGGCTGCACTTTCCTTGATGCGGGTGGTGATGTCGGCAACCTCGTCGGCTGGCAGCATGCGCAGATTTTCGGAGAGTACCTGTGTAAAGCCGCTGATGATGTTGAGAGGTGTGCGGATCTGATGGTACATATCTTGGATGAAGATGGTCTTCTGGCGGTTGGTCTCGAGTTTTAACTGGTAGGCACGAGTGAGTTCTTCGTTCTGCTGTTGTAGTTCTGCGTTGACGTGCTGGATGTTGGCGACGCTCTCGGCCAGCGACTGCTGCATGCTGACGAAACTGTTGTTGAGCCGCCCTATGCTATCTCGGCGAGGACTCTCTGACAGGGGTACATCAAACTGACCTCCTGCGATACGGCGGGCGGCGAGGTCCAACTGGCTCAGCGGCTGTATGGCGCGCCTGACAATCAGATAGCAGAAGAGCATGAGCAGCAGGAGCCCGATACCGACAATGATCCACACGGTGGTGAGCAGACTGTTGTAGCGGGCGTAGATGTCGCTCTCAGGGCAGACGATGGCGATGCTCCATCCTGTGCGCTCCAGAGGCCGGTAGAGGATGAAGGCCGGGTTGTCATCCACGATAGTCTGCATCACGCCACTATGACCTGCAAGCATGTCTCTGCCCATCGCTTCTATCTCGCTACGCACTCTCGGGTCTGGGTCGCTGAAGATACTCTCGCGATAGATCTTTGCCGTGTCAGGGTGTACGAGATAGGTACCCGTACGTCCTATCATAATGGCTGATGAATTGGGATAGGGTTTCAAGGGGCTGATGATCTCGCTGAGCCACTTTAAGGTGAGGCTGGCAGTCATGGAGCCGATATACTGTCCGCTGGCATTGCGCATCGGGCAGCAGTAGGACGTGAGGATGTCGGGCGAGGAGAGCGTGCCCTCGTTGTAATCGTCGAAGGCCTCAATCCAGCAGGCCTTGCCGAGTGTGCGGGGCGTCTTGTACCACACGGCATCGAAATACTCGAACGGTCCTTCCCGTACGGTCGTGATGCTGTCAGGGATGCCCGCTTCCTCGTCAGCAGACATATTGTGTCGCAATGAATAGGCAGAGAAATAACGGCCCATCTCAGGGAAGAAATTGGGCTCCATCGAGATGGCAAAACCAGCGAGGAACGGATTCTCGGCCACGGTGCGCCGTGAGAAGGCCAGCAGAGAGTCGGGAGTCAGGTGGTGGGGCGTGGTTTGTGCCATGAAGTTGGTCACGGTCTCCGTCTCATCGATGATGCCATTGATGCGTTCAGCGGTGTTGTCGAGCAACTGCGAGGCACGCTGGATGGCTGCACGCTGAATGAAACTCTTGGCACGGTAGAAGAGGAAATCGAAGAGCAGGACGAAGACCACCGTGACGATGAACACGATGACGATGCCGAGACGTAGTGACATCCGCTGCTGGATATACCGGAAGATTCGCATCATAGGCCGGCAGGTTCTTTAATGAGTTGATCCAGCAGTTGGGTGATGGTTTCCGACTTCTGGCTGACCTCAGTTTGCAATTCTTCCATCTCAGCCCGCGAGAGGCGTTGGTAATCGTGGCAGATGATTTCCGTGCTGTGGCAGATGTCATCCACAGGCGCAGCCATGCGGTCTGTCAGGTCGTGCAGGAACTTGACCTTCTTATCCTCGTAGGCCTGCGCCTCTTGGTAGGCGGTCTGCAACTCTTCATTCTGGGCGCTCAGGGTTGCCCGCTTTTGCTGCATCTCTTCCATATAGGTGCGTAACGAGCGCTGCATCCTTTTCAGGCTCGTCTGCAGGCGGCCTGTTTCGTGCTGTTGCTGCGTATCGGGAATCTGGGTCTTCAAGTCGCCGCCGGCAATGCTCTGGGCAGCGTTGGCCAGCAGGTGGAGGGGCCGCAAGTGATGTGCAATAACAAAGTAGAGGATGCAGATTAATATCAGCACACCGCAAATGCTGCTGGCCATGATGATGCGATTCATTCTCGAGAATCGGCCATAGACATCCTCTGCCGGGCACATGGCTGTGAGGCTAAACGGACGTGTGCCAATAGGTTGTGAGAAGATGATCATCTCGCGCCCTTCATACTCGATCTCTCGATAACTACGTTCGCTGCCGGTGATAAAAGCGTCGAACCGACTGCTGTCATTTCGCGTCACGAAGAGTTGTACGTTTGGCAACAATTGCTTCATGGTTGCCAAAGAGCCGTTCTCATCGACAAGCCGTTCCAGACGCGAACGATTTATCCGTAGTTGCTGATGCTCAAGACGCGCCGTCATTTCTGCCTGTCGCAGCGTGTTATCTATGCGTACGACGGTATTCTCCAGCGCTTGTAGCGTGGTGTCAATAGATTCGTCGTAAATGGTTTCTTGAGAGAAACCGTTCAACAAGATGATGACAATGCCGACAATGGCCACTACGAAACCCGCCACCCACAATGTGAGTTGTGTGGCGAATGAGGTACGGATTATCTGTAGTGGACTCATCACATTTATTTGTCTTCTTTCAATTCTTGTGTTTAGCCTGAGGATGTTATTTCGCTTGCAGGTCGGAGGGGCTGACGCCGAACTCGTCCTTGAAACACTTCGTAAAGTAGGATGGAGCCGTAAAGCCTACATCGTAGGCTACCTCAGAGACATTCTTACCCGTCGTCAGCAATAGTTGGTACCCTTTGTTGAGCCGGGCCGTACGGAGCAGTTCAACGGGTGATGAGCCTGAAATGGTCTTCACCTTGCGGTAGAGTTGTACGCGACTGAGGTTCATGGCGGCAGCCAGATCGTCGACGCTGAGGTCGCTATTGCCTAACTGGGCCTCGACCACCTTCTTGAAATGGACGATGAAAAGGGGCTCGTCTTTTTGGGGGGCGTTTTCGGGAGAGGTGGCGTTAGGCGTCTGGAGTGGGGGGGCTTCTGCGGCAGAGTCTGCACTTGGAGTATTCTCGCTCCTCACTCCACTCTCCTCGTTCCTCGAAAGATGACCCTCCACCTCCTCTGGAATCTCCATGTTCCACAGGTTGTTGACCACACGTTCGCGCTGAGCCGAGACTTTGCTACGGTGATAGAGGTAGAAGAGTACCATTGCCAGCACCAAGACGGCAATCAGGATGAGTGCCAGCAGGGTGATGGTGCGCTGGGTGGCCAGTTGGTGAAGATAGCCACTGGCCTTCTGCTGGAGTTTCTCCAGGTTCTGTGCCTTCCTCATCACTTCGTTGCTCTCAAGCAACAGCACCTTGGCATTATCCCGTGTGACGAGAGCCGATGTGAGAAGGACTTCTTTCTGATAGGGCTTGCCGTCGAGGATGTCGAGGGCCAGTTGCAGCAACTTGTCACCACAGGTGGGATAGATATAGGTGGCATCGAGCAGCGAGTCGCGCACCTGCTGTATACCGCCGTCCTCTCCTGGCAGACCGTCGATGCCTGCGAAGAACGGCAGACGGGCCTTCCGGTCAATGAAGGCTTTGCGGGCGCCGATGGCGGAACGGTCGTTATGCCCGAACACCAGGTCGATGGTATTTAAGTCACCCTTCCACGACTTGACAGCCTGGTAGGCTGTCGGCTCCGTCCAGTCTCCTTGCAGTTCTGTCACGACCTTGATTTCCGGGTAGGCTGCTAAGGCATCGTCGAAACCACGGCTGCGTTCGTCGGCAGGCGAGGAACCTTTCAGTCCGACAATCTCCATGATATTCCCCTTTCCGCCGAGCAGCGACACCGCATACTCTCCCATCTGGCGGCCCATCTCGTAGTTGTCGGCGCTGACGAAGGCGGTGTACTTCTGCGAGTTGGTCTTACGCTCAAAGACGATAACCGGGATGCCCATGTCATAGGCACGGTCGATGGCGGGGTTGACGGAGGAGAGTTGGTTGGGGGCCACGATCAAGAGGTTGATGCCGCTGCTGACGAGGCTGTCGATCTGCTGGATCTGTCGCTTGGAATCGTCGAGGGCGGCAGCAAAGCGCAGTTCCACACCCTCATGGAAATTGGTCTCCATCTTCATCTCTGAGTTCTGCCAGTTACGCCAGATATCCTCAGAGCATTGCGACACCCCAATCACATATTTAATTTTCTTCTCGGAACAAGAGGTAAGGACGATCCCCATCCCTACTACAAGCATCCACAGAATGAAAAGTCTTCTCCTCATGGGCAGGTTAGTATTAAGTTGGTGCAAAGATACAATAAAAAATGGAAAAAAGAAGGGAAAAACGAAAAAAATATGTAACTTTGCCGATTAAATGATGAAATATAACACATATACCCTCGATAACGGCCTTCGTATGATCCACCTGCCATCAGCATCTCAGGTGGTGTGGTGTGGCTATGACCTGGCTGTCGGCTCCCGCAACGAGGAGTCTGGCGAGGAAGGACTGGCGCACTTCTGTGAGCACATGACTTTCAAGGGTACGGAGCGTCGTAGTGCCTTGCAGGTAATCAACGACCTGGAGCGTGTGGGAGGCGAGTTAAACGCGTTTACCAACAAGGAGGATACCGTGTTCTATGCCGCCGTTACGAAGGATCATTTCATGAAGGCGGTGGATCTGCTGACAGACATTGTCTTCCACAGCCAGTATCCCCAGCATGAGATAGACAAGGAGGTGGAGGTCATCTGCGATGAAATCGAGAGTTACAACGACTCTCCCTCCGAACTGATCTATGACGAGTTTGAGAATCTGATCTTCCAGGGCCATCCGCTGGGCCATAACATCCTCGGACGGGCTGACCTGCTCCGTACTTATTCGACTGCTGATGCCTTGCGCTTCACACATCGCCACTATCGTCCTGACAACGCCGTGTTCTTCGTGTATGGCGATGTGGACTTCAAGCGGCTCTGTGAGAGGTTTACAGTTTACAGTTTACGGTTTACAGATGATTACACTATAGGCAGAGGGCCTGAAGGGCTTGCCGGCATATCAACTGTAAACTGTAAACCGTCAACTGTAAACTGTAAACCATCAACTGTAAACTGTAAACCGTCCGCTCGACCCGAAGGGGCGCTTTCCTCAGAAAGAACTGTAAACAAAGAAATAGGTTCTCATCAAGCCCATGTGATGATGGGTTGCCGGGCCTATCCTTTTAATGATCCAAGGCGCATGACGCTCTACCTCCTGAACAATATATTAGGCGGTCCGGGGATGAACGCCCGTCTGAACCTCTCTCTGCGGGAGCGCCACGGGCTGGTCTATACGGTGGAGAGTTCGATGACTGCCTATTCCGACATGGGGGTGTGGAGTGTCTATTTCGGCTGCGACCATCATGATGTCAACCGTTGCCTGCGACTGGTTCGTCAGGAACTGGACCGCATGATGTTCCGTCCTCTCTCTGCCTCACAACTTTCTGCTGCCAAGCGGCAACTGAAGGGACAACTCGCCATTGCCTGTGACAATCGTGAGCAGTTCGCCATTGATTTTGGCCGGAGTTATCTCCATCATGGGCATGAGCGAGACCTCGACAGCCTCTTTGCCCGTATCGATGCCGTCAGGGCGGAGGATATACAGCAAGTGGCAGGAGAACTCTTTCCTGCCGACAACCTTACAACGCTTATTTTCAAATAGGAGGCCCGTCAGGCGTATTGGTGAAGATACTGGCGGATGGCTTTGCGGGCAGCACCAAGACGGTGCTCAACCGACTTGTAGTCCTCACCGAGGTGTGTGGATATTTCGCTGACCTTCATGCCGCCATAGATGTGCAGGCGATAGACCTCGCGGCAGTTCTCCGGCAGACGGGCAAGACCGTGTTCCAGCCGTTCCGTGATTTCCTGAACGGAGAAGACTGACTCTGCTGATGTGGTCTCCTTCAGGCTGCTATGGCGGATGATGTGCTCATACTGCTCGTGGTGAGCGCGGCGACGGAAATAGGATATGATCAGGTGGTTTGTGGTGGTATAGACTAAGGCTGGCAGGGTGAACTCGGAAATCATCTTGCCACAGGTAAGCAACTTGAGGAAGACATCCTGAACGATGTCTTCCGCCAAGTCTCTTTCCCCGAGACGGCTGCTGGCGTATGCCAGCAACTCGTCGCGGTGAGCAATGTAATAGTTTGATAAAGTTTGGTTGTTACTCATTGATGACCCGCTGAATGGTTCCATCCTCGTTGTAGAACAGACGCTGCACCTTCAGAGAGCGCAGGTGGGTCACGTCGTTGGAGGGAACGCAGTCATGGTAGAACAGGAACCACTCGCCCTTGTACTCGACGATGCTGTGGTGGGTGGTCCATCCCACGACGGGGTCGAGGATCACGCCCTGATAGGTGAACGGGCCGTAGGGGTTGTCGCCGATGGCGTAGCAGAGGAAGTGGCTGTCGCCGGTGGAATAACTGAAATAGTACTTGCCGTTGTACTTGTGCATCCACGAAGCCTCGAAGAAGCGGTGGGGGTCACCAGCCTTCAGGGGCTGTCCGTCCTTGTCGATGACGATCACATCGTGGGGAGCCTCTGCGAACTGCATCACATCGTCGCTGAGACGGACCACGCTGCTGGGCAGGGCAGGTACGTCGGCGGGGGCGAAGAGTTGGGTCTTCTTGTCTGCGGCAGGACCAAGGTCGATGCCCGATTTCAGCAACTGCTGGGGTGACTTGTACCACTGGAGTTGTCCGCCCCAGAGACCACCGAAGTAGCAGTAGATCTGTCCGTCATCGTCTTTGAACACACAGGGGTCGATGGAATAGGAGCCGCGCATGGGCTGTTCCTGGGGAATGAACGGACCCTCGGGCTTGTCGGCAACGGCAACGCCCAGGTGGAACACACCGTTGTAGTCCTTGGCAGAGAAGATGAGATAGTATTTGCCGTCTTTCTCGACGACATCATTATCCCACATCTGCTTCTCAGCCCAGGCCACCTGGTCGACGCAGAGAATCATACCGTGGTCGGTGACTTCACCGTTCTCCACATCGTCCATCGACACCACGTGGTAGTCTTTCATCTGGAAGTGTCCGCCGTCGTCGTCGAAGGCTGCACCTGCCTCCCAGTCATGGGAGGGATAGACGTAGAGGCGTCCGTTGAACACATTGGCAGAAGGGTCTGCATAAAAATCGCTGGGATAAAGATAGCGTGGCTTCATAACTCTTTTTCTTTTGTTAGTTTATATTAGTTTAAAATAAATCTTCCTGTTGCTGGCCTTTCAGACGTCGGCGCCCTGCCAGTTCTGCCTGCATGCTCTCATTATACTCTTTGCTGATAGGGTAGAAGTAGAGGGCGATGACACCCACGCCGAAGAGGATGGCGGGCACGATGCTCGAGACGAGGCGGATGCCTTCCATGGCCGTCTCGTTCTGGAAACTGGCACCGCCAGATACGTAGCCGAACATGCTGATGATCACACCGGCGATGGCGCCTCCCAGACCCAAGCCTAATTTCAGCGCGAGGATGATGCCTGAGAAGCAGAAGCCCGTGGCGCGACGGTAGTTCTGATACTCGATGTGGTCGGCCACGTCGGCAATCATGGCCCACAGCAGCGGGACGGTCGGGGCGTAGGCGAGCGACTTCAGGACATTGAGCACGAACATCAGGCTGACGTCAGTCGGCGAGGGGATATAGAAGAGGGCGGTAAAGAAGGCTGTCATCGAAAGACAGATCATAAACACCTTCTTCTTGCCATACTTGTTGGCCAGGAATCTGGATAGCGCAACGACGCCAATGAACTGTACGACAGCCCCCGTCATATTAAATAAGGAGAATCCCACCGAGTAGGCTTCATTCTGCTCGATGTCCAGGCCGAAGAACGTCAGGAAGTCGTAGAGCGATTTCTGGTCGATGTTATACTGGAAGTAGAAGTTCATGGCCGACCCCCACATCGCCAGGGTGATGAACAGCACAAAGGTGAGCAGGGCCATGGAGTTCCACGACACGTCCGACAGCGTGCCCTTGATATCCTCTTTGATATTGGTTTCTTGTGTGGCGGGGGGCTTGATGCGCTCCTTCGTCACCAGGAAGGTCACGACCATCAGCACCAGGGCGATGCAGGCGAAGAGGGCGATGGTGCAGACCCACCCGTGTTGATCGTTACCTCGTCCGAAACGGTCTACCAGCGGGAGGGTTAATCCCTGTACCACGAACTGGGCGATGGTGACGGCGATGAAGCGGATGGTGGTGATGCTCGTACGCTCCTTGATGTCGCTGGTCATCACACCGCCCAAGGAGGAGTAGGGGATGTTGTTGAAGGAGTAGGCCGTCATCATCAGCACGTAGGAGATGGTGGCGTAGACGGCTACCGTCGACTTCTCCTGGATGCCGGGATTATAGAACGCGAGCATGTAGAACACGCAGAAGGGGATGGCCGTCCACAGCACCCACGGGCGGAACTTGCCCCATCGGGTGTTGGTGCGGTCGGTGAGAAGGCCCACCGATGGATCCACGATGATGGCAGAGATGCTGCCGATCATCAGGATACTGCCTGCCACGGCGCCGTCCAGTCCAAATATATCTGTATAGAACTTCAACTGGAAGATCATCATCATCTGGAACACCAGATTGGCGGCAAAGTCTCCTAACGAGTAGCCGAACTTCTCCCCGAGCGATATTTTTTGTGAAGCATCATCCTTCATCGTTCTGACTGTATGTTTGTGTAGCGTATGTTTGATTTCGCTTGCAAAGTTACGCAAAATTGCGACAAAAGACATTATGATATGTTACAGACTTTTTTTTAAATGTTTCATCTGACAAGAAAAATAAAGTATTTGATGATTTCATCGAACTTTTTTCGTATATTTGCATCATCAAATTAAAATCTGATGAAGAAATTTGTCTTTTTGATAGCCGCACTTCTGAGCGTGTCATTTCTGGAGGCCAAGGTGACGATGCCTCAACTCTTTCAGTCGGGCATGGTGCTCCAGCGCGGTAAGGCCATCCCCATTTGGGGAACGGCAGACGCGGGTGAGGCCGTCACGGTCACCTTCAACAAGAAACAGTATGCCACCGTGGCCGACGAGCAGGGCCGCTGGCGGGTGGACCTGCCCAAGATGAAGGCAGGAGGCCCCTATGAGTTGACGGTTAACGGTTTACGGTTTACAGATGTTCTTATCGGCGATGTATGGCTTTGCTCAGGACAGTCGAATATTGACGTGCATATCGAGCGGGTCTATCCGCAATATGTCAAGGAGGTTGATGCCTACGAGAATGCGCAGATCCGCCTGTTCCGTGTGCAGAACGATACCGACACCCATGGCGTGAAGGATGACATACGTCCCACCAACATCAACTGGAAGCCCCTGAACAAGCAGAACGCCTGGCCTTTCTCCGCCGTAGGCTATTTCCTCGGCAAGCGGATGTTTGAGAAGACGGGTGTGCCGCAGGGCATCATCGTCAACAGTTGGGGAGGCACGCCCATCGAGGCCTGGATCTCTGCTGACTCCTTGCAGCGCGACTATCCGATGCTGGTGAGGCGGACGGCGATGTATCAGAACGATGCCTATGTGAAAGCCCAGATGCAGGCCAACGGCGAGGCCGGCAGGCAATGGGATAGCATGCTTAATGAAGGAGAGGCAAAAGGAAAGGGGAAAGATGAAGGAGATTACTTATATGCTTCTCTGGCATTCGACGATTCGGGCTGGAAGACTATCAACCAGAACGACTGGCAGTGGCGGGGTGTCGGCAGCGTATGGCTCCGACAGCATATAAATATAAATAAGGAACACGCGCGCAAGGCGGCACGGCTCCTGTTGGGTACCCTCTTCGACCAGGATGTCACCTATCTCAACGGTCAGGAGGTCGGACACACCTATTATCAGTATCCTCCGCGCCGCTATGACATCCCGGAGGGCCTGTTGCGCGAGGGCGACAATGTGATCACCGTGCGATTTATCAACAAGTACGGGGCTGCTCATTTCATCCCCGAGAAGCCTTATATGCTCTGCTTTGGCGACGACCGTTGCTCGCAGAATCCCTTGCCCGGGGACGTCATTCCTTTGGGAGAGACGTGGAAGATGCACGTCGGTGTCGAGATGCCTTCGTGCCCCAGTGGCGATGTGTCGCTGCAGAATCTGCCCACCACGCTCTATAATGCCGTGCTCCATCCCCTGGCGCCCTATGCCCTCAGCGGCGTGGTGTGGTATCAGGGCGAGTCGAACACAGGCAACCCAGCCCCCTACGCTGACTACCTGAAGAAACTGATGGGCTGCTGGCGAGACCGTTGGCAGGACCAGCAGATGCCCTTCGTCATCGTCCAGTTGGCCAACTACGACGGTCGTCAGCAGACCGGCTTCCCGCGTCCCATCGTCTATCAGGAAGAGCCCGTCAACAGCGGCTGGGCACAACTCCGCGAGGCTCAGCGCACCGTCGCCAAGGCTGATCCCTATGCCGAACTCGCCGTCATCAACGACCTCGGCGAGACCGTCGACATCCATCCCCTGCGCAAGAAGGAAGTGGCAGAGCGCATCAGCCTCTGCTTCGACCGTCTCGTCTTCCACGACAAGAAGGCAAGCCTCTCGCCCGAGGTTGTTTCTGCCGAAGTGAAGGATGGCCAGATAATCCTGACCCTCGACCAGCCCATCCAGTCTGGTGAACTCCATGAGTTTGAAATCGCAGGCCCTGACGGGAAATTTGTGAATGCCGAAGCCACAGCCAATGGCAACACAATAGTAGTCAAGGCGGCAGCAAATTCTTGCGTCCCTTCGGTAGCAAGCGAGCAGAGCTCGAGCGCTTCACTCTTCACTCTTCACTCTTCACTTAAACTCCGCTACGCCTGGAAGGACAACCCCCTCAAGGCCAATGTCCGTTCGCTGAGCGGCCTGCCCATGTCATCTTTCGAATTAAATATCAATAATCAATAAAATTAAATTATGTCAACAACAAACGAATCAAACGGCTTTTACAAGCTATCCTGGATCCAGCGCATCGGCTTTGGCTCGGGCGACCTGGCGCAGAACCTGATCTTCCAGACAGTAGCAACCTACTTGATGATTTACCTGACAACGGTGTTGAAAATCAATGCCGCCTTTGTCAGCGGACTGATTCTCACGGTTCGCCTCATTGACTGTTTCTGGAGTCCTGTCGTGGGACGTTATATCGATAACCGCAATCCCAAGTTAGGAAAGTATCGCACTTACCTTCTCTACGGTGGTATTCCCCTCACCGTGGCCGCCTGCCTGCTCATGCTTCCTCAGGCCGCTACGTGGTCTGTGCCGATGAAGATGACCTATGCCGCCCTTAGTTATACCGTGCTGAGCATGATCTATTCTGTGGTGAACATTCCTTACGGCTCGATCATGGCCAGTATGACCCGTGACAACGACGAGGTGCTGATCCTTACCTCCACACGTATGGTCTGCGCCAACCTGGGTCAGATCATCGTCCAGGCCGGCTTCCCCATCGGACTCGCCATGTGTGTCCATGCTGCCATCGACTGGAATCAGGCCACGTTCATGGCCATTGGCACGATTCCCGCCTTCATCATCCTGCCTTCCATGCCGATGTTGAAGAGGATGCTGGGCAAGAAGGGTCTCTACTATACGCTCCTCGCCATCGGTCTCGTCGGATTCGCCGTGCTGTTCGTCATCGGCAAATTCTTCGATGTCGCCAGTTATAATGCCCTTGTCCAGACCGCCAAGGTGATGACCGGCGTCGGTCTGCTGGTAGGCTCGCTGATGTGGGCGCTGGTGCCTGAGGTCATCACAGAGGCAGAATACCGTACAGGCAACAGGCCTGCTGCTACGGTCAACGCCCTGGCCGGTGTCGCCTTCAAGGCTGGCTTCTCCATTGCCGGCTGGATCACGCCGTTGGTGATGGGATGGATTGGCTTCAACTTCGCCAGCGAAGAGTCTGCCCTGGCTACCGATCCGATGGCCTGGTTTACGGTCACCTGCGTCTTCGCCATCGTCGGATTCTTCCTCCTGATGCTTTGCTTCAAGGGCAGCAAGGAGAATATCACCACGACGCCGGAAAAGCCTGTCTCCTACGGTGAGATGTGGCAGGAGTTCAAGGCCAACAAGTGCCTGCAACTCGTGCTCAGCATCTTTGTCGTCGTGTTCCTGGCTTCGTTTATCAGCGCCCCTGTCAATGCCTATTACCCCAAACTGGCCAATTATTCGGATATAGCCCAGAACGCGATCCTGCTGTTCACGACCATTATCCCTGCCATTCTTCTGGTCATCGTAGGCTACCTGATTTACAAGTATCCGCTTACCGACGAGCGGCTTGACGAGATCAACCGCGAGATCGAGGCCCGTGCCAAAGCATAGGCAGCATAGAGGCTGACCAGACGGCCCCTTCGCTTATCCATAGCAATAGCCCGCTCCTTCTTCAGGGGCGGGCTTGCTGTGTCTGCGCTTGTTTTTCCCCCTAATTAGTTAGGGAAACGCAGCGGCTCGAAGGTATTTTTTCCCCTCCTGACTCAGGAGGGGAAGAGCTGCGAGTTTTCGACACCACCGACCAGACGGTTCACCCGACTGTTGCGGAATCCGGAGTTGATGATGATGGGCCCGGCCACCTGACGGGCAGGCTCCAATAGCAGGAGGCACTCATGGCGCAGCAGCAGGGCAGCGCGACCGAGAGACTCTACGTGGCACGCGAATACTATCGCGCCTTCGCCTACGGATGGATGGAAGTTGGCAACCCCCTATATTATATAGGCTTCAGTACGGATAACCATGCGCCCGGCATCCTGCGCGTCAACGGCACCGTAAGAGAGATGGACGAGTTCTACGAAGCCTTCGGCATCACCGACGGCAAGATGTATATCTCCCCCCAGAATCGCATACACATCTGGTAGTCATTAAAGTCATTAGTCATTAGTCATTAAGGAGTAAAGGAAAAGATGATTTTAGATTATATTATATATATATTATAATATATATATAATATAAAAATAAGAAGAGTCTAAGAAGAGATTTTAGGAGAGAGTCTAATAAAATTATGCAAAGTGCTTAATGACTAATGACTAATGACTATCATGACTGCATCGGGGGTCACCTACGATCGCATATCGGGCAAACACGACCACCCACGACTCTGATACGATCGCAATGCCGGGCAAACACGACCACCCACGACTCTGATACGATCGCAATGCCGGGCAAGGCCCAACGGGATATCTTCCGTGTCTCGTGCAGATGCTTCCCGCTTTATAGCGCCAGGCATCACCACGCCTCACGCCAGGCATCGCGTTGCCACACGCCAGGCATCAGCACGCCGCACGGCATGCATCGCATCAGGACAGCCTACGGTAGTAATTATTTCCCCTCCTGAGTTAGGAGGGGTTAGGGGTGGTCTGAACAGGCACTAATGAGACCCTCTTCGGCTCCCCTGTTTAGGGAGAGTCCCGAGGCGGACGGTGCGCTCGTTCAGACCACCCCGCCCTACCGGGCTCCCCTCCTAACTCAGGAGGGGAAGATATTACTCTAAGCGCAGACCTCCACCTCCTGAGTAATCTCGCGCCCCCGTACCCCCGCGCCCCCGCACCCCCGAGTGTAATCTCACTCCACACTCCTCACTCCTCCCTCCTCAAAAAATCCTCAAAAAAATTTGTAAAATCTTTTGGTAGTTTCAAAAATTCTTCGTACCTTTGCACCGTCGAAGATAAGAAAGGAAAACACTATGAGTCAAAAATTCAAGAAAATTCAGAACAAGAACGATGAGTCTACTGCCTACGGCAAGTGGTTCGCGACGGCGGTCTACGACCAGCACTTCATCGAGACCGAGGAACTGGCCAACTTCATCCAGACGCAGGCGAGCGTCAAGAAGAGTGACATCAAGGCCGTGCTCGACGAACTGGGCAGCGCCATGAAGCACTTCTTCGAACTCGGTCAGAAGGTGAAACTCGACGGCATCGGCATCTTCAAGGTCGGCTTCTCGAGCATCGGCACCACCGAGAAGGAGGACTGCGGCGCCCAGACCATCACCACCCGCCGTGTGCTCTTCCAGCCCGAGACGGAGCGCGTGGTCGTCGGTCAGAAGGTGAACAAGCAGGGCAAGATCAGCCAGAAGTACGTCGTGGCCAAGTCGCTGGTGAAGGACGTGACCTTCGAGGAGACCTACGACACCTCTCTGCAGCCCGAGAGCGACAGCGGCGACACCTCCGGCGGCGGCAACGGCTAAAGGTCGGGGGCGCGGGGGTACGGAGGTACGAGAATAGACTAAGTGCGGAGTTTTCTGCCGAAAGAGTAACCTCGCGCCTTCAGCCTCGAGAGTGGCTGTCCCCCGCACCACCGCACCACCGAAAAAAAACGAAAATCGTATGAAGAAGCAACGTATCATCGAGTTGGCGGTGAAGGTGATAGTAGCCGCGCTCACGGCCTTCCTGACGGCCATCAGCACTACTTCGTGTCTGGGCCACGGGCCGATCGTCATCTGAACGGAGCCCACACCACGGGCCACCGCAGGATATTGGAAAACGAAGACTGACAACAACAGAGAAAGCGAGCCGCAAGGCCCGCTTTTTCTTGATAGCAACGGAGGCTGGCTCCATCTTCGGAAGTCATTAAGTCATTAGTCATTAGTCATTAAGGAGAAACATATCACGCGAGGACTTCAGAGTGCTGTGCTGTAGTGCTGTGCGCAATCAAAATATGGCAGCGATTCTCGAGGACAGGATGTGCGCTTTTATCTGCCAGGTTGGTTGCCGCCGCCACCGGACCAGCACGGGAGAAAACATGTCAATCGAAATTTCGATTGACATCGAGCGCACACGGGGTCAGGAACGTTGTGCATTCTAACAAGGTAAAAAGATACAATCTATTTCTTTAGAATATTTACAAGTTTTGTAACGTCGCCGACATTAATTTTTCTATTATTGTCTATATCTGCCTGAAATAAACTAAAGTTTTGAGGCTTACCTCCTAAAAGAAATAAAACAAGGTCATTCAGATCATTATAGTTTACTGATTTGTCAAGATTAACATCTCCAATTAAGTAAGTTATCTCTGGGAGATCTTTTAAAACTTGATTTGCCAGAGCCTGTGCCCCCAAAGCCGTAGGATGGACATAGTCTGGTTTCTGCTCAGTTCCATGATATAGATACCCTTCATACCAGTTATCAACACCAGCAGTATAAGTCTCTCCATGAACGGCTTTTGCAAAGTCAATATATCTGTAGCCACTGTTTCTGACATACTTATTCTTTCCTTCATGATTCTTTTTGGGTACACAAGGAATGGTGGCAAGGATTGGCGTTATGCCTCTTGAACTACAGATAGAAACAATATTGTCAACTTCCGACTTCCAAGAACTTCTTGGAGTATCTGCATCAACGTCAGAACCATAGTTCATACCAAGACACCACACAAGATACTTTGGAGAACCAAGTTCCAAAAGTACCAAAGCATCATTATAGACCTGAGTAGCTCCACCACTAACAGACTCTATTAAATAATTATAATATCCACGTTTTTCAAGATAGTAAGGCCATCTTTCAGAATTGTGAATAGACAAATAACTATCTCCAACAACCCATATTGGCTTATCAAAATTAGAACTTGTAGCACACAAAGATATGTTGGAACATATAATACCGTCGGAAGTCGCGCTTTTGACAAAAACAGGGTCTTCAACACCAGACCAGTTTTCTGATAGTTCAACTATTTTTTTACCATTATCAGATTGAATCTCAAGATTACACTTACATTGATAATTTGTCGTGTGCCTTACATCCAGAATCACTTTAATAAATGTGGATATTGCCAAATCGTTGACAATAGAAGCCTTTTCTATTTCGTTGCCACTTGAATCACAAGTTATCGGAGTGATTTTCGTGCCGTCAATCTTTACATATATTCCGCTTGCTGACCGATAACCACGACCAATATAGAATGTACCCATAGTGGTCACGTCTGCAGTAAAACTAATCTTGATATCATTTCTCAGATAATACGGAAAATCTGTCAAAACAACAATATCTCCTTTTGATAAATTGGTACTGTATACATCTATACCAAATGATAAAAAAAGAAATTCAATAATATAAAAATATATAGTTCTCATCACATTATATAAATTATATAATGCAAATATAGAGTTAAATAATCATTTGTTTTAAAAACAAATTCTGCAATTATAGATATTTAACAAACTTTGGGCCGAGCCATTAAATAGTGTTAACAAACGAAAGATTTCTGCTTAAAAGTTTGGAGCGTAACGGAATATATCGTACTTTTGCAGTGTACTATTAAAGTGGTACACTATAACACGCATATAAATAATATAAATATGTAACGATATGATAGAAGTAAGTAACATCAGTTTTAAGTATGCAGGTCAGAAGAACCTGGTATTCGATGATTTCAGTCTGACGCTGGAACAGAATAATATCTATGGTCTGCTGGGTAAGAACGGTACGGGTAAGAGCACACTGCTGTATCTCATCAGTGGCTTGCTGAGACCCAAGGAGGGTCATGTGATGTTCGATGGCATCGAGACCAGACTTCGCTGTCCTGAGACGTTGAGCGAAATCTTCATCGTGCCTGAGGAGTTCGATCTGCCCAGCATGTCGCTTGAGCAGTATGTGAAGATCAACGAGCCGTTCTATCCGTGTTTCTCTCGCGAGGTGCTCGAGAACTGTCTGAAGGACTTTGAGCTCACGACCGACCTGAAACTCAACGCCCTCTCGATGGGTCAGAAGAAGAAGGTGTTTATGTCGTTTGCCCTTGCAGCAGGTACGAAACTGCTCCTGATGGACGAGCCCACCAACGGTCTCGATATTCCATCGAAATCACAGTTCCGCAAGGTGGTGGCCCAGTATATGACGGAGGATCGCACGCTGATCATCTCTACCCATCAGGTGCACGACGTAGAGTCGCTGCTCGACCACATCCTGATTCTCTCGCAGCAGAAACTGTTGCTCGATGCGCCGGTGGCTGAGATCACTGAGAAGTATGTCTTCGAATATCGCACACCAGCCGAGATGGACGATGCACTCTATGCCGAGCCTTCACTGCAGGGTAACGCCGTCATCGCTCCTCGCAAGGCCGACAGCGCTGAGACTCAGATTAATCTCGAACTGCTCTTTAATGCTGTGACACAAGGCAAGATCTAACAAAGAGAGGAGGACTGACTATGATACAATTTAATGTTAGTAGGTTTCGGAAGTTGGTGCGCTGGTCGCTGACGATGGATCGCCGCTGGTTCGTGAAGAACACGCTGAGTTGGCTGGTGGTGTTTACGCTGGTGTTCCTGTTCTTCACCTGTGTGGCGAAGTTTAATAATCAGTCGGCATCATTACAGTCTTATCAGGCTTGTGCGTCTATGATTCTTTGCACCACCATCGCTATTCTGGTGCTGGGCCCCACGATGATGTTCAACAGTATGAGGGACAAGCACGACGACCAGCGACTGCTGATGCTGCCTGCCTCGAATCTGGAGAAATACCTGATGCGCTATAGTTATTGGGTTCTGTTGCTGCCTAGCTTTGTAGGTTCGTTTGTGATAGCCGACTTGTTGCAGTATCTGGTGAATTGGCTGTCGGAACATGAGGGTCGTATGTTGGTGATGCAGTATTTGATGAGGCATGATTTTAACATTGTCTTCCCGCCTTCCAATGTCGTGCCCCGATCCCTGATTGCCTGCATCGTACTCACTTTCGTATGGTTTCACTCGTGCTATGCCGTTGGTGCTACTTTCTTCCGTTCGCACAAATACAGTTGGATCTTGACGAGTGTGACGCTGATTGTTTTAGGTATTATTCTGACCGCTTTGTGGCCGAATGATGAAATCTCGAGAAGCTTGAGCAGTGTTACGGCCGTCAATCTGCTTCGTCTGTGTGATGTGCTTTATGTGGTCCTGATTGCGTTTAATTTCTGGTTGTCTTACAAGTTCTTCTGCCGTCAGCAGGTGGTTGGTAAATATGTAAATGTGTAAAGATATGAATTCGTTTAGTTTCAATAGATTTGGAAAAGCGCTCCGTTGGGTGATGGCAGTCAATTTCCGTACCTTGCTGATGTGGACCATAGGCTCTGTCGTGGCTGTGTTTGTGGGCGAACTGATGACGGCGGAGATGGGGCATTATTCTGCTTATGAGATGGTTTACAAATTCGGAACGATGGGATCAGCCCTCTTTATACTGGTGTCACTCATCATGGCCAGTACCATCGTGTCGAGTGTGAATGAGAAGCGTAAGCGTCAGGCATTCTTGATGATGCCTTCCACGAATCTCGAGAAGTTTCTATCGCTGCTGGTCTATACCTCCGTCATCTGTATGGCTTGCGTATTCTTGGCATTTGTGCTGGGCGACTGCTTGCGTATGGCTTGGTTTAAGATGCAATCATATTTTGTAGATTACGAGGTCCAGGTTTCTGTCATTGGCGAACCCGTAGAGACCTATCATGGGTGGTCGTCGGCACTTCCCAAGCTGATAGAGAATCTGACACCCAATATGCTGGATCCTGAATCCGATCGTTATACATGGTTCTATAATGCGATGACTTTATTCGTGATATCTGCCGTTGGTGTGTGGATTCATTCTCTCTTGATAATATGTGGCACACTATTGCGCAAATATGCCTTCGTCGTCGCTTCTCTAATCATCATCCTCTGTTCCATTCTGCTGTCGTGGACGATACATCACTTTGGCCTATTCTTGTTCTGGGGCGACGTGTGGAAAGACGGAATTCATTATGAATCGGAGGTGGGTGCCTTGGCCTATGTGCTCGCAGTCCTGTTGCCTGCACTTGCCGTCTTCAACTACTGGGCATCATTCCATATCTTCAAGCATTTCGAATTAATTACTAATAAGTGGACGAACTATGACATTTTCAAACGATAAACCCATCTATATCCAGATGGCAGACCGTCTGTGCGACGAGATCCTTTCTGGCAAGTATCAGGACGATGACCGTATTCCGTCTGTCCGTGAGTATGCCGTGCTGTTGGAGGTGAATACGAATACGGCAGTAAAGGCTTACGAGCAACTGGCCCGCGAGGAGATCATCTACAACAAGCGCGGACTGGGCTACTTCGTGACCAAGGGCGCCAAGAAACAGATTCTCAAGGGCCGTAAGAAGGAGTTTATGAAGGAACGCCTGCCAGAGCTCTTCCGCCAGATGCAACTGCTCGACATTACGATCGAAGACGTTGTAGATGCTTATAAAGATGTAAAGAGTGTTAAATAAGTAGGCTTTTTTGAAATGATTTGCAACTTTTCTCGTATAACTTACGACAAATAGTCAGAAACCATTAAAAAGTAAATAGGTATAATAGTAAAAAGGTAAAACAGATTGTTTTCAATGATACACTTACAAGACATCAACAAGACCTATCAGGGCGCACAGCCCCTTCACGTGCTGAAGGGCATCTCGCTCGACATCGAGAAGGGGGAGTTCGTATCCATCATGGGATCTTCGGGCTCAGGCAAGTCCACATTACTCAATATATTAGGTATACTGGATAATTACGACTCAGGCGTCTACGAACTGAACGGTGTGCCCATCTGGGGACTTTCGGAGCGGCGGGCCGCCGAGTATCGCAACAAGATGATAGGCTTTATCTTCCAGTCGTTTAATCTCATCTCTTTCAAAACCGCCGTGGAAAACGTTGAGTTGCCATTGTTTTATCAAGGGGTGTCCAGGAAGAAGCGCCATCAGATGGCTCTGGAGTATCTGGAGCGTCTGGGCCTTCTTGACTGGGCAGGACATTACCCCAACGAACTGTCGGGAGGACAGAAACAGCGCGTGGCGATAGCCAGAGCACTCATCACCCGTCCGCAGATCATCCTGGCCGATGAGCCTACAGGCGCCTTGGACTCGAAGACCTCTGTGGAGGTGATGCAGTTGCTGAAGCAACTGAACCAGGAGGAGGGCATGACCATCGTCGTGGTGACTCACGAAAGCGGCGTGGCGAACGAGACGAACAAGATAGTGCACATCAAGGACGGCATCATCGGCCAGATCGAGGAGAATCTGAACCACGATGCTAGTCCGTTCGGCATCAATGGTATGATGAAATAATAGCGAGATTATGCACGATATAATAACTGAAATATGGTCGACAGCAAGGAGAAATAAACTCCGTACGACGCTCACGGGATTCGCCGTGGCGTGGGGTATCTTCATGATCATCGTGCTGTTGGGTGCCGGCAACGGACTCATCAATGCCACCATGAAGATGGCGAGCGACTTCCTGACCAACTCTATGGAGGCGTATGGCGGTCAGACCTCAAAAGCCTACCAAGGTCTGAGCGAAGGGCGTTATATACAACTGAACAAGCAAGACCTTGAAGCCAGTGAATCAGAATTCAAGAACAACATCGACGAGGTAGGAGCCTGTTACTATTATAATAGCGTTGTTACCCTTGGCGAACAATACATGAGTATGCAGATTGTTGGTGTATATCCTGTTCATACGAAGATTGTGAAACAGATGCTGATTTGTGGGCGGTTCGTCAACGACATCGACCAGAGAGAGAAGCGCAAGGTGCTGGTGCTTAACGACAAGCAGGCCAAAGAACTGGAACCCAGGGATTTCAAGACACTGCTTGGGAAATACGTGAAGGTGGGCGATTTCTCATTCAAGGTGGTGGGTATCTATAAGAATCCTGGAGATGGTGAGGGCAATGCCTATTCGGCCTATTCTACAATCAAGGGTATCTATGGCGCTAACAGTCCCAGCATAGGAAACATCGAGTTTACCTTCCACGGACTGACGACGGAGGAAGCCAACGAGGCCTTTGAGAAAGACTATCGCCGGCGCTTGAATGCCAACCACCAGGCCCATCCGGAAGATGAGCGCGCCATCTGGCTATGGAACAGTTATACACAGAGTTTACAAATGGAAAATGGTATGGCGATTATCCATACATTCCTGTGGGTCATCGGGTTGTTTACGCTGTTGAGTGGTATCGTAGGTGTCTCGAACATCATGCTGATAACCGTCAAGGAGCGCACCCATGAGTTTGGCATCCGTAAGGCCATTGGCGCCAAGCCCTGGAGCATCCTGAAACTGATTATCACAGAGAGCGTCATCATCACCACGCTCTTTGGCTATGTGGGAATGCTGCTTGGTATCTTTGCCAATGAGTATATGGACGCCACACTGGGTCATGAGGTCACCGATCTGGGTGTGGAGAAACTCACCCTGTTTGTCAATCCTACAGTGGGACTCGATGTCTGCTTCGAGGCTACCATGGTGATGATTATCGCAGGCACCATCGCAGGACTTATCCCTGCCTACAAAGCAAGTAAAATCCGCCCCATTGAGGCATTAAGAGCTGACTGATTATGAGACTGGACATTGATACATATAGAGAAATCCTCGACACGCTGACGCGTAACAAGTCGCGTTCGCTGCTTACGGGTTTTGGCGTCTTCTGGGGCGTGTTCATGCTCGTGGCGCTGATGGGAGGCGGAAAGGGCCTGGAGGAAATGCTTTACAAGAACTTTGACGGCTTTGCCCAGAATACAGTGATTCTCGGCTCCAATCAGACGACAAAGGCCTATAAGGGATTCCGAAAGGGGCGCTGGTGGTCGATGGAGTATAAGGATATCGATCGCCTGAAGCAGAAAGTACCCGAACTCGATGCTGCTGCTCCCATCCTGTTCTCGAGTTGGCGTGGGGGTAACACGGCCTACTACGGTGACCAGAGGACGACACCCAGAATACAGGGTACGGTACCTGAACTGACAAGGATCATTGCACCTAAGATTTATTACGGACGTTACCTCAACGAGATGGATATCCGTGAGCATCGTAAGGTCTGTGTCATCGGAAAGAAGGTGTATAAAGACCTCTTCAAGGAGGGTGGTGACCCCTGCGGGAAGAAGATACGTATCGACTCTACCTATTACGAAGTGGTGGGCGTCGACTATAGCTCTGGTAATATTAATATTGGTGGACGCACGGAAGAAAAAGTCACCATCCCCATCTCTATGATGCAGGCTGCGTTTAATCGTGGCAACGAGATTGATGTCATAGCCGCTACGGGCAGACCAGGTGTCATTATGAGTAAGATAACCCCCCGCATACGTGAGACGATTGCCAGAGCCCATTATGTTGATCCTACCGACGAACAGGGCGTGTTTGTGTTTAATACCGAGCTGATGTTCCAGATGATCAACAATCTCTTCAAGGGCGTCAACATCCTCATCTGGCTGGTTGGTCTGGGAACCCTCCTGGCAGGTGCCATCGGCGTGTCGAACATCATGATGGTGACTGTCCGTGAGCGTACCACAGAGATTGGCATCCGTCGCGCCATAGGAGCCACCCCCAAGATGATCCTGTCGCAGATTATCTCCGAGAGTATCGTGCTGACGCTGGTGGCGGGTATGAGCGGCATCCTCTTTGGAGTGATGATACTCCAGATGCTCGAGATGTATAATACAGAGGACGGCATCATAGAGACGCACTTCCAGGTAAGTTTCTGGACGGCCATCTTCTGTGCCTTCGTGGTGAGTTCGCTTGGCGTGCTGGCAGGACTGGCTCCGGCAGCACGTGCGATGAGCATCAAACCCGTAGACGCCATGCGCGATGAATAAGGAAAATGTAAGAATGTAAAAATGCAAAAATGAAATAATTATGAAAAGGTACAGTAAACTGATCATCGCTGCGATTATCGCGCTGATTTTCATCGGAACGTTCGTGTTCCTCTGGCAGAAGAGCCAGCCCAAGGAAGTTGTCTACAACGAGTTCACACCGAAGTTGGACAGCATCCAGAAGACCACTATCATCACAGGTAAGATCGAACCTCGCAACGAGGTAAACGTGAAGCCGCAGATCTCTGGTATCATCGCCGAACTGTTGAAAGAACCCGGGCAGTTTGTGCAGAAGGGAGAGGTGATTGCGAAAGTGAAGGTGATTCCCGATATGAGTCAACTCTCTTCTGCTGAGATGCGTGTGCGCCTGGCAGACATTAATCTGAAACAGGCCCAGGTAGATTACCAGCGCGAGGAGAACCTGTATAACCAGAAACTCGTCTCTGCCGATGAATACGACAAGAGCAAGCAGGCTCTGAATCAGGCAAAGCATGAGAAACTGGCTGCTGAGGATGCGCTTGAAGTGGTTCGCGACGGTGTGTCGAAATCGAATGCTTCTGCCTCTTCAACGCTTATCCGCTCAACCATCAGCGGTGTGATCCTCGACATCCCCGTGAAGGTGGGTAACTCGGTGATTCTCTCAAATACCTTCAATGACGGTACCACCATCGCCACCGTTGCCAACATGAATGACCTCATCTTCCGTGGCAATATCGACGAGACGGAAGTGGGACAACTCGTGGGTGGCATGAACATGAAGATCACCATTGGCGCCCTGCAGGATCTGAAGTTCGATGCTTCTCTGGAGTACATCTCTCCGAAGGCTGTGGAGAGCAATGGCGCCAATCAGTTTGAGATCAAGGCAGCCGTGAAACTCTCTGAGGGCAGCAAGATCCGTTCTGGCTATAGCGCCAATGCCGAGATCGTGCTGGCCAGGGCTGATAAGGTGCTCAGCATTCCAGAGAGTGCCATCGAGTTCAGTGGCGACTCAACCTTCGTCTATGTCATCAAGGGCGAGGGAAAGAACAAAACCTACGATCGTACTTACGTAGAGACTGGCCTCTCCGACGGCGTGAGCATCGAGATCAAGAAGGGCATCACCGCCAAGGACAAAGTGCGTGGCCCCGAGATTATAACTGACGAAGACAAGTAAGGTTATGAAGAAGATATCGATTTTAATCATACTAGTTGTACTAGTCAGACTAGACCTGTTGGCTCAGGAAAAGCAATGGAGCCTCCGCGAATGCTGCGACTATGCCATAGAGCACAGCATCAGCATCAAGCAGCAGCAGAACCAACGCCGTCAGCAAGAACTGAAACTCTCGACAGCGAAGAACTCCCGTCTGCCAGACCTCAGTGCCTCTATGGGGCAGAACTTCTCTTTCGGACGTGGTCTGACATCAGATAATATCTACTCGAACACGAATACGAGTAACACGTCGTTGGGGCTCAACACCAGCGTACCTCTCTTCACGGGCTTTCAGATTCCCAACCAGATCAAACTGGCCAAACTGAACCTTGAGGGGGCTACTGCCGACTTGGAGAAGGCTAAGAACGACATCCGTATGAAGGTGGCAGAGGCCTATGTCCAGATCCTTTATGATATGGAACTTTCTGACGTGGCCCGTCTCCAGATTGATATCGACTCTGCGCAGGTAGCCCGTCTGGAGGCCTTTGTCAAGAACGGTAAGGCGGCTGAGGCAGAACTATCCCAGCAGAAGGCCACGCTGGCCAACAGCCGTCTGACGGCTACGCAGGCTGATAACAACTACCGCCTGGCCATCCTCACGCTGACACAACTTCTCGAACTCCCCACGCCAGAAGGATTCTCCATCGTCCGTCCGGATATTTCAGAGATTATTGGGTTGACAGGCCTGACTGGTCTGACGCCTGACCTGATCTATGCTGAGGCACTCGGCGTCAAGCCAGAGATCCTTTCCCAACAACTCAAGTTGAAAGGCTATGAACACAGCATCAAGATTGCCCAGGCTGCTAACTATCCGACGCTCTCCTTCAACGGAGGACTTGGCACCAACTACTATACCACCTCTGGTTTTGATTCTGACGGCTTTGGCACTCAACTGAAGAATAACTTCTCGCAGTCCATCGGCCTGAATCTGAGTATTCCCATCTTCAACCGTTTCCAGACGCGTAACAATGTCCGCAGTGCCCGCATCGATCATGAGAACCAGCAGTTGCAACTCGAAAGTACGAAGAAGACGCTCTATAAGGAGATTCAGCAGGTGTACTATAACGCCCTGAATGCCCAGTCGAAGGAGAAATCTTCAGAAGAGGCTGTGCAGAGTACGAAGGATGCTTTCCAGTTGATGCAGGCAAAATATGAGAACGGCAAGGCCACTATCACGGAGTTCAATGAGTCGAAAAACAACTATCTGAAGTCAGAGTCTAATCTGGTTCAGGCCCGTTACGAGAACCTCTACCAGCACGCGCTTATAGACTTCTATCGAGGCAAAGACCTCAACTTCTGAGAAATGATAATCCCTGCCACACCAGGCAGGGATTATTCATTTCTTGTGTCTGTTGGCTCTTTGCTCACGGTATTTGGCTTTCTGACGAGCAGAGCCACTACCGTGGGCACCAGTGATATACTGTTTCTTCTTGGCCTTGGTCTTCACCTTGCCACTCTCCTTCGGCTTGTCACCACCACGTCCGAAGTTGATGCCGTTCTCGAGGATACGCTGGAAATCGTCCATTTTCTTCTTATGTTTACGGTTTACAGTTTACGGTTTACAGATGATTACATCTGCGGTAGTACAGCCCCCAGTCATTTCAACTGTAAACTGTAAACCGTAAACTGTAAACAAAATCAATGGTGGAACAGTCTTACGCCAGTAAACGCCATGGCAATGCCGTACTTGTCGCAGGTCATGATGACATGATCGTCGCGGACAGATCCACCAGCCTGGGCGATGAACTCCACACCGCTCTTATGGGCACGCTCAATGTTGTCGCCGAAGGGGAAGAAGGCATCTGAGCCGAGGGCTACCTTCGTGTTCTGGGCAATCCAGGCTTTCTTCTCTTCCATCGTCAGCACCTCGGGCTGGGTCTTGAAGAACTGCTGCCAGGCACCGTCGCGGAGTACATCGTCGTGCTCGTCCTCAGAGATATACACATCGATGGTGTTATCGCGGTCTGCACGGCGGATACCATCCACGAAAGGCAGGTTCATCACCTTCGGATGCTGACGGAGCCACCAGATGTCGGCCTTGTTGCCAGCCAGACGGGTACAGTGGATACGGCTCTGCTGACCTGCTCCGATGCCGATGGCCTGGCCGTCCTTCACGTAGCAGACTGAGTTCGACTGCGTATATTTCAGCGTGATGAGAGCGATGATCAGGTCGCGCTTGGCCTCAGGAGTGAAGGTCTTGTTCTGGGTGGGGATATTCTCGAAGAGAGCATCGTCGTCGAGTTTGATCTCGTTGCGTCCCTGTTCGAAGGTAACGCCGAAGACCTGCTTGCGCTCGATAGGCTCTGGCACGTAGTTAGGATCAATCTTAATCACATTGTATGTACCCTTACGTTTGTCTTTCAGAATCTCGATGGCCTCAGGGGTATAGTCGGGGGCAATCACACCGTCAGACACCTCGCGCTTCAGGATCTTGGCAGTTGTGGCGTCGCAGGTGTCAGAGAGGGCCACGAAGTCACCATAACTCGACATGCGGTCAGCACCGCGGGCTCTGGCGTAGGCACAGGCGATGGGGCTCTCGTCGAGACCAGCGATATCGTCCACGAAATAGATCTTCTTCAGGGTGTCGCTCAGTGGCAGGCCTACGGCAGCACCTGCAGGCGAGACATGCTTGAACGAGGCTGCTGAGGGCAGGCCTGTAGCGGCCTTCAGTTCCTTCACCAACTGCCAGGCATTAAAGGCATCGAGGAAATTGATATATCCCGGACGGCCGTTGATCACTTCAATAGGTAACTCCCCTTCTGTCATGAAGATACGTGAGGGCTTCTGGTTCGGATTGCATCCGTACTTGAGTGCTAATTCTTTCATCTTGATGTGTATAATTTTGAAATTTGGTGCAAAAGTAAACAAAATATCAGACATAACTACATAAAATATATAATTTTTTAGACATAAGAACATAAGCACATCATATTTTTTTGTTTCTTTTGTTCTTTTGTCTAAAAAAAATAGTACCTTTGCAGACTGTTAAGCAAATCATAGATGCGACATGAAGGAATCCGAAAACAGAATCATCAGTTTGCCTAAGATCTCAGATGTCCGGGGCAATCTCTCCATCATCGAACAGTTCAAGCATGTGCCGTTCGAAATACGGCGTGTGTATTGGATCTATGATGTGCCTGGAGGATTCGATCGTGGTGGACATGCTTATAAGGAGAGCGAGGAGTTCATCGTGGCACTCTCGGGTTCTTTTGACGTGGAACTCGACGATGGTCAGCAGAAACAGACCTATCAGTTGAACCGCTCGTACAAGGGCCTCTATGTTGCCAAGGCTATGTGGCGACGCATGACCAACTTCTCTACGAACTCCCTGGCGTTGGTGCTCGCTTCGACGGACTATGATCCTGATGACTACATCATGGACTATCAGGACTTTCTTCTTTGGCTGAAAGGACAGACAATGTTGACAGACAATGTGAACAATACTTCAGCACCTGTCATCAATAATGTCATGGTACCTAATGCCGTTAGTTATGCTAAGAGTGTATTCGACAGTTCGCTCTACGAACTAAACAAGATGCATGATGCTGAAGGCAACTTGACATTTATCTATCAGAATATCCATGTGCCGTTTGAAATCAACCGTGTGTTTTATAGTTACGACATCCCCGGTGGAGAAGAACGAGGCGGACATGCCCATAAGGAGTGCCATCAGTTTATTATTGCAGCCTCAGGAAGTTTCGAGGTAGTCCTCGACGATGGCACTAACAAGCGAACTGTCGCACTTAATCGTCCTTTCTGGGGACTGCATGTGCCGCCTGGCATATGGTCGTCTGAGCAGGGCTTCTCTTCAGGCAGTATCTGTCTGGTACTGGCCAGCCATGCCTATTCGGAAGACGACTACATACGCAATTACGACGACTTTCTTGAATATATAAAGAAATAGTTTATAGTTTACTGTTTACTGTTATGGTGAAACTTTTGGATCTTCAGGCCATCACGATGCAGCATGCCGAGGAATATGAGGCAGCAGTTAAGCGTGTGATAGAGTCTGGCTGGTTTTTGCAGGGTCGTGAAAACGAAACCTTCGAACGCGACTATGCCCAATATATTGGCACAAAGCATTGCATCGCAGTGGCCAACGGACTGGATGCCCTGAAGTTAATCCTGCGCGGATATAAGGAACTGGGTGTGATGAAGGACGGTGACGAGATCATTGTGCCAGCAAACACCTATATCGCCACCATTCTTGCCATTACTGACAATCAGTTGGTGCCCGTGCTGGTAGAGCCGACGTGGGAACATCTCGAATTGGATATTAATAAGGTGGAGGAGGCCATCACGCCAAGGACAAAGGGTGTGATGACGGTTCATCTCTATGGCCGTATCGCTTATAACGACAAGTTGGGTGACATCTGTAAGCGTCACGGATTGAAGTTGATGGAAGACTGTGCCCAGAGCCATGGCTGTACTTGGAAAGGTGTCCGGACTGGTGCCCTTGGTAATGCAGGTGCCCACTCCTTCTATCCGGGAAAGAACCTCGGTGCCTTTGGTGACGCAGGGGCTGTGACCACTGATGACGAAGAACTGGCCTCCGTCATTCGGGCCTTGGCCAACTACGGCAGTCAGAAGAAATATGTGTTCCGCTATGTGGGCATGAATAGTCGTATGTCAGAGTTAGATGCTGCCATCCTCGATGTGAAGTTGAAATATCTGGATGAGGACAATCGTAAGCGTCAACAGTTGGCGGCCTATTATTATGAGGCCATCGACAATCCGCTGATCACCCTGCCACAAAGGCTCAACGATGAGAATAACGTCTATCATCAGTTTCCCATCTTCTGCGAACGCCGAGATGAACTGCAGGCATATCTCAAAGAGGGTGGGGTGCAGACACTCATCCATTATCCGATTCCCCCGCATAAGCAGGAGTGTTACAAGGAGTGGAACAATCGCAGTTATCCGATCACGGAGCGCATCCATCAGCAGGAACTCTCCATCCCGATGAACCAGGTGGTGAGTCATGAGGAGGCAGAGACCGTAGTCCGGCTGATCAATCATTTCAGATGAATATGGAACAGAAGAAGAAAGACATATCTGTGGTCATCCCTGAGTATTGCGGGGAGTCGATGCTGGCGGAACTGCTGAAACGACTGCATAATGTTCTCCAGACGCTGACAGACAGTTATGAGATTATCCTTGTCAATGACTGTTCGCCCGACAATGTGTGGGAAGCCATCCGTCAGGTCTGTGCTGTCGATAAGCGTGTGGTTGGTCTTAACCTGAGCCGCAATTTTGGTGAGCATTATGCCATCTCGGCTGGCCTGCGCTATGCCAAGGGTGAGTACATTGTCGTGATGGACTGCGACCTTCAGAACCGCCCGGAAGACATACCTGCCCTCTATCAGAAGGCGAAGGAAGGCTGGGATGTGGTGCATGCCCGTCGGGTGCATAAGCAGTTCGGATTCTGGAAGCGGATGTCATCGAGAGTGTTCCATGCCGTCTACGACTGGATGACTGGTCATAAGTCTGACTCCAGCATTGCCGAGTTTGGCATCTATAGTGCCCGTATCATCCGCGAGTACAACAAACTGGGCGAGGTGGCCCGCTCGTTTAATTTCCTGATAGAGTATTTGGGATTCCGTGTGACGGCCGTCGACGTGAAGCACGATTCCCGTGCCGACGGAGGTGGGTCTTCCTATACACTCAAGAAACTATTCCGGCTGGCAATGGATTCGATCATCGCCGACAGCACACGGCCTCTGAAAATGGCTGTCGTGGCAGGCTTCATGATGTCGTTTCTCTCCGTTATTATGGCCGTCTATAATGTCATTGCATATTTCTTTGAACTCGACACCGTGCGCGGCTATACTACAACCATCTTCTCCATCTGGTTCGCTTGCGGACTGCTGCTCTTTGTGATGGGAGTCCTCGGGCTTTACATTGGTCGTATTTTCGATCAGGTAAAGGCTCGTCCGATATTTATTGTGATGGACGAATTAAATGTGGGAGAAAACTGAGCATTCTCCCACATTTAATTAACTCTAATTATCATTTCTTTTCATAGATGTAGAACGGCTGATTCATGTAGATTCGCTTCAGACGAAGCACATAGCCTGCATCCTCTATTTCTTTCAGAATCGGCTTCTTGTCCACCTGGTCTTCGCGGCAGTAGGTCACAACAAAGTCGGCCTTTCTGTCTTTCAGGATCTGCCTGTGGTTCTCAATCATCGGGGGGGTTCCTCCATTAGGATATGCAAACTGTTCGCCTGCAGGGATAGGCTCATACATCACACCGAAACCGAACTCCTGACACTCGTAACTCAGAAGTTTGGGATTCTTCACATCTTTCATGACGTCTGATATCTCTTGGAAGGCTTTCCGGTCTTCATTATGTGTGAAGATAGTGTTCTGACGTAACTCGCCGATAATAAGGTTTCCATAGATACAGTAGAGGGTGAGACAGGCTGAAAGCAGACCGAAACTGACACGGCGTGACTGTTCATTGGCGATGAGCAGCATGTCGATGAATAGATAGAGCACAAAGATGTAGCAGATGCCGTAATAGTAGTGCCATATGTTATGGAGTGAGGTGATGGCTATGAAGAGCATGGCAATGGTAACTGGTACGTATTTGTAGTGTTTCAGTCGTAGGCTCAATAGCATACCTGTCAGGAAAATAGTGGCTATAAAAATAATCTTGCGGTAGTCTGACAGTATGATGTCCAGGTCTTGCATCAGCGTAGGACTGCCTCCGTCCTCATTCGTTACCGTTTCGTAGGCTAGCACGAAATAGTTGTGGAAGAAGGCGCCGAGGGTGTCGGTCATGATGAAGTAGATGATGAACGGTGCCGTAATCAACACTGAGATCAGAATCATCCATCCGAAGGCTAACCCTAGGCTCCGCTTGTTTTTGTATTGGTCCCATAAGGCTATGAGCACGGCGACTCCTTGCCCTGCGGCAACGTTGTACTTCATCAGTACCAGCACCGTGAAGCATCCTCCAAGCATCATGAAGTCTGCTGGGTCATCCCGCTTCTCTGCATAGAGCCTTTTGAATAGGGCATATAGCGTGATGGCCACGAATAGCAGCATCAGGTCTTCTGAGCGTGTCTCGAAATGGAACCATGGGAAGAAATAGACGAATATCATTGGTAGGGTGGCAGCCAAACTCCGGCCGTCACTCTTTAAGAATATCTTTGCCGTCTTGTAGTTGAAGAAGAGTGTCAGGGCATAGAAGACACCAGAGACAATATACATACCATGATAGTCGTGTGGGGAGAGCAGATAGCCAATACCGTAGAAGAGCCAGATGATCGGGCCCTTGAAATCCGAGAACTCCACGTATGGCCGCATGCCGATGATGAAGGCCTTGCCCTCCATGTAGAACCAGGCGGAATCAATGCGGTGGGCCTCTCCGAAAAAGGGCGAGTCGTTAGAGAGGAATAACTGGATGCCGAATGACCAAAGGACTAAAAGCAGTAGCACCTTCGTGTCTGTCAACCGTATGGATGTCATGTATGATTTCATAATTTAATACGTTTTGTTGATTTTGCGCACAAAGGTACAAAAAATCTATTAGATATTTATGTAATCTGTGGCTTTATTTGTATCTTTGCACCCAAATCCGCTGTTATATGGAAAAGAAACGCATTGCCCTTCGGAAACTCTTGGAGGCTGTAGAGAAGGAAATCCTTCGCAAACCAGACCGTAAGACGCTGGATCATCTGTCACTATTGGCTGGTTTCCAGGACTGGGAGTCGTTCCAGAATGCCCTTCATGGAGATACCAGTGCTGACGAGAACTATAAGTAATCAAAAAAGGCTCCCTCTCAGGAACCTTATTTCGCATGTCTTACTCAGCGGTGACGGGACGACGCTTCTCCTTGATGCGGGCAGCCTTACCAGTGAGCTTGCGCAGGTAGTAAAGTTTGGCGCGACGTACCTTACCGATCTTGTTAATCTCGATGCTCTCGATGTTCGGGCTCTCAATGGGGAAGATACGCTCCACACCAACGGTACCAGACATCTTACGAACAGTGAAGCGCTTCTTGTCACCGTGACCAGCGATTTTGATTACAACACCACGGTACAACTGGATACGCTCCTTCGAACCCTCGATAATTTTGTAAGCGACAGTAATCGTGTCTCCTGCCTTGAACTTGGGAAACGCTTTGCCGGTTGCAAATGCTTCTTCAGCAACTTTAATTAAATCCATTTCTTAATCTGATCATTAAATTTGTTGTATCGTTCCAACGCAACATAGACGGGCCACTCGTTGCTTCCCTCCATCGGTTACGCCGAAAAGCGGGTGCAAAGGTACTAATTTCCTATGACATAAGCAGAATATGACTTTGCTTACTGTCGTGATTTAACATTATTTATTGTTTTTAGCCGGCTCTAGCCGCTTGACGCGTAGAATTTTTGGTCCTTTCTGCCTCGATAGGTGATTTCTTAAGGCATATATCCTTCACCAAATTGATTCGAAAATAACAAGTTCATTTGGTTTTTCCCTTTCTTTTTCGTAACTTTGCAGTCGAATAATAAACTCAAAGAAGCGAATAATGAATCATAGACTACTATTTTCGGGCTTACTTACAGTCTTGCTGATGTCGTCTTGCGCGCCGAAGCATTATAGTTTGGTGGGTGTGGAGCGCAGTAGGATTATCATCGACAGCCGCTATGACCAGAATCCGGATCAGACAGCAGCCAAGTTCCTGGAGCCCTACAAACGGGTGAATGACTCCATCATGGGGCCCGTCGTGGGACAAGTGGCACACAATATGCATTCCGCACGTCCCGAGAGCGACCTCTCCAATCTCCTGGCAGACATCCTCATATGGGCTGCGAAGGATTATAACGAACAGCCCGTGCTTGCCGTCTACAACATGGGCGGTATCCGTGCTGACCTCACGAAGGGTGATGTTACCTACGGCGATGTGCTCGACGTGGCTCCCTTTGAGAATAAAATTAGTTTTGCCACCCTCACTGGGGAGAAACTGATGGAATTGTTCCGGCAGATAGCGCATCGGGGAGGAGAGGGCGTCAGCAAAGGCGTCGAACTTGTTATTAAGATGGACGAAAAGGGTGAGACAGGTGAACTGATCTCTGCCCGTCTTCACGGTCAGGAGATTGACCCGCAGGCAGAGTATCGTGTTACCACCCTCAACTATGTACTTGAGGGTAACGACGGCATGACCGCATTCCTCGACGGCACCAATAGCATTGCACCCCAGGAGGCCAGCAACAACACTCGGTTCCTCATCATGAACTACTTCCGTGAAATGATGGCTAAGGGCATTGTGGTAGACTCAAAAGTAGAAGGACGTATAAAGGTAAAGAAGTGAAAAGGAGAAAAAGTGAATCTAATTGGATAATAATTATGAATGCATATATATATATTAATAAGGTGGTGGAAATGGTTGTCTGTGTTTTACTCTTTCACCTTTTCACCTTTTCACCTTTAACTGCAGATGCTAAGAAACACAAGCAACTGGTGATTCTCCATACCAACGATACGCACTCCACCATCCTGCCGCTTAATCCGAACATCGACAATAAGGAACTGGCAGGACGGGGCGGTTTCCTGCGTCGGATCAACATGATTAAGGAACAGCGCAGTCTGCATCCCAGTCTGCTGCTCCTCGACTCTGGCGACTTCTCGCAAGGATCAGGCTACTACACGCTCTTCAAAGGAGAGGTGGAGATAGGTCTGATGAATCAGATGGGCTATGATGCCGCTACCATCGGCAACCATGAGTTCGACTTCGGCATGGATAACATGGCCAAACTCTTCCGTATGGCCAACTTCCCCATCGTCTGCTCCAACTACGACTGTTCAGGTACGGTGCTCGAAGGTCTGGTGAAGCCCTATATCACCATTCAGCGCGACGGTGTGAAGATTGGTGTCTTCGCCCTGGCTCCACCCTTGAAGGGGCTCGTATTTGATGGCAACTGTGAGGGCATCACTTTCCTCGATCCTGCTGAGACGGCTCAGAAGTACATCGATATTCTCCGCAAGCAGGAGAAGTGCGACCTCGTCATCTGCATATCACATCTCGGATGGGCCGTCTCTGAGTATCCAGATGAGCGATTCCTGAGTCTGACGGAAGGCTGCGACCTCGTGCTAGGCGGACATACTCACACCTACATGCCGACACTCGAATATGCTCTAGACAAGAACGGCAAGCAGATTCCTGTCGACCAAAACGGCAAACACGGAGTGTTCATCGGAAAACTCATCCTCAACCTGGAAAAATAGTTTACGGTTTGCAGTTTACGGTTTACAGATGATATGTTGGCAAGCCTTTCTGACTATAAAAGTAATCATCTGTAAACTGTAAACCGTAAACTGTATACAATATAATCCTACTCAAAGTAAAACGTCAGTACAATCATCTTGCTGTAACCATGGCTGACAGCATTTGTGTATTTCCGCAGGTTCACATCCTGCAGTTCACTGGCGTGGTCATGGTCAAGGGCATCGCGTAGACTATAACAGAACTTTAGTTCTGGAATGAGTTTGAAGAAGGGTAGGTAGAGGTCGCATCCGAGTCCTATCTCCAAAAACAAGTCAGACCGTTTTAATTGGATATACTCCTGGTTCTTGCTCGTCAGATTCAGCGTAGGACTGACGCCAGCCGTGATATAGGGGCGATAGTTGTTCCATCGTTCAGCGCTGAACTTCAGGTCGAGAGGCAGGGCGATATAGGTGTTCTTCATATCCTGGCGCGCCTCCATGGGGCGACCCTCTTGGTCTGTTTCTGTCAGACTGCGGAACATCAAGTGCTTGGCGCCAAAGTGCATAGTCGGTGAGAATCGGAGGTTCAGATGATTCGAGAGCCTTAAGTCTGCCAATACGCCCACACTGAAACCTGCATTCCAGCGATCGGCGTCACAGACGATTGTCTCCTCGCGTGTCGTTCCGTCCTCCAGGGTGATTGTCTGCGGGCCGATATTCTCAAATTCTATATCCTGTAGGTTCATGCCTACCAGTATACCAAAGTGCATCGGCCGTAGGTCGATATACGGCTTGTGCTGGATCTTCCGGGTCTGGGCGGCAATCGTCAGAGTTGCACACACCAAGACTATTATTGTTACGATTCTATTTTTGGACATTTCTTTTTCTCCTTCTATATTAACGGAAAAAAGAAGTGTTTATTATATCTGTGGTTATTTCGACAGTGTATAAATTGCGAAAAAAGATACCCATATATTGGTATAATTGAAATATTTATTGTACCTTTGCATCATCAAATGTGAGTATTAACATTATTAATTTAATAAAAACGAAGATTATGGCATATGTAATTGGTGACGATTGTATCGCATGTGGTACATGTCAGGGTGAGTGCCCCGTTGAGGCAATTTCTGAAGGTGAGAAGTATTCTATCGATCCCGATCTCTGCACAGAGTGTGGTACCTGCGCAAGTGTTTGTCCTTCTGAGGCTATCAGCCTTCCCTAATTATTTAGTATTCAGAGTAAAGGGTGTATTATGATACACCCTTTTTTTATTGAACAGCCAAACATGGAAAATACTAAGGTCGATATGATTACACCATATCCCATGTCAGGATGGTGTCTTCCGCTAAATCAGTCTTAACGGCACGTCCAATCACGATGTCTGCATAGACAGGAGCGATACCGGTTCCTGGACGCTTGGGCATCAAGTCTTCCTTCTTAATCACTTCGCCTGCTTTCATGTCACGAGTCAGTACCAAGGAGCGGCGGGCCTCGCGACGAGGAATAACCTCACAGTCGAGTACAGTTTTTTCTGGAGATCCTAGAACAGTGTCTATCCATTTGAAGTTGGCTATGGCTTTCTTGAAGTCCTCAGGGTCACCGCCATGATAATGATCGTTGCCTGGAAGAGTCTTGTCAAGTGTGAAATGCTTCTCAATAACCTCTGCTCCAAGTAGATAGGCTGTCGCTAGCGTCATCATTGTGTCATCAGGTGCTACATGATCACTGAATCCGACACGTACGTCTGGAAATGTCTTCTTCAGTGTCTCGATGATGCGTAGGTTGGCATCCTTAGGATCAGTTGGGTAAGATAGCACACAGTGGAAGATAACGATATCCGTACAGCCATTGTCTTTCAGCACGCGGATGGCTTCATCACACTCTGACAAGTAGGCTGCTCCTACAGACATGAATACAGGCTTCCCTTTTTTGGCAATATGCGCAATGAAAGGAAGGTTGGAAAGGTCGGAGGATGAAATCTTATAGAAGTCCACCATGTCTTCCAGATAGTCGGCAGAAGCATAGTCAAACGGTGTAGATGTGAAGTCCATACCCTTGGCATGGGTATACTCACAAAGTTCACGATACTCTGCCTCGCCAAAATGGTCGTGCTTCAAGAATAGTTCATACTGAGTCTTAGTCGGTTCCTTGGTAGTGTCCCAATAGGCAGGTGAATTCTTGGAGACAATAGTGCCTGCCTTATACGACTGGAACTTGGCGCAGTCGATACCTGCCTCTGCTGCAGCATCAATATAGAGCTTTGCCGCAGCAAGCGGGGAAATGTTCTTTACGCGGGCTGTGTCATAGAAGTTCACGCCCATTTCAGCAATCAGATACGGTTTTGTTGTTCTCATATAATTGTTATTTATAAGTTGTTGATTAATGCCATGACACGATGGCGTCCTCCTCTAAGATCATGACTGAGCAACATCTTCTGATAACGCATTCGCACTTCCTTGGAGAAACCGATATACATCTTGAGTGTGGCTTCAATGATTTCATCAGCTGGATTTAGGCCTATATAAGAGAATCCGTTCTCGTTGCAGACAAACCCATGCTTTTCTTCGCGATGGTTCTGAGCCATGGCTATCGTCGGGATGCCTAATAATGCTAATTCATGACTGGTCCTTCCTTTTGAAGTGACAGCAATATCGCAACTTGACATCAACTCAGGCATATTGGCAACGTCATAGAGCACCTCTATATTGTCATACTTGTTAAATCCCATTAACTCCTCTACATTATGTTTAGCTCTTCCTAAAGCTACTACAAATGAGAGATTCCTGTATTCCGGTTTCGATACAATATTAAGCAAACGGTCAGAATAGTTCTGAGGATCTGCTCCTCCAAATGAAATAAAGACTCTTTTTACACTATCCTTGATTGTTATCGGGTTATAGAACATAAAGGTCTTTCCACAGATATAATACTCTTCGCCAGCATATACTTGAGGAAACTCTTCGCCTTCATATAATGCATTGATAACTAGGTCTGCTTTGGCAATGCCCTCACCGTCATCCTCAAAATTGATGATTTTTGCATGAGGCAGAACCGATCTTAAACCAATCATATAGTCAATCGATGTGGTGAGGATGTCGTTGATGAAGATAGTATAATTCTCCTTTTTGCAGATCTCGAACAATTCGGCAATACCGTTCACAGGCTTGATGTCATGTGTCGTGGTTCCGAAAACCTTTGGGTCCGTCTGGTTGATATCATAGAAGATGTCAGGCTTGCAGTAGAACTCGTCAGCCATCTCTAAAGCCCTGTAGATGTGACCGATACCCCGTTTGTTGTTACCATTGACGTAAATGGCTACTTTTGGTGTATTCAATGTCGAGGCCACACTGCGAAGATCGTTAAAGTTGTCAACGTCCTGTGCCTCATTTTCTGGAACCTCAAATACATCGACATTCTTACCGAATCTCGTCTCTGGTGTTACCACTGATGCTTTAGAAATAAAGAATGCACCTGTTTCTAGATAGTTGGCTGGCAGATACTGTCTGTTAAGGCGCTTTTCATAGTTTGGTACCTTCTTGCCGTTTTCTTCGCGCCATGAAAGGTGTGGAGCATTAACAGCAGAGATACAAGTATCGATGTCTTTTTCAATGGCATATTTGATAGCAGCATCTAATGTTTTTACCTTCAAAGTGGGAGAGGTTGGTTGCATGGTCACAATGTAGTCCCAATGCCCATCTTTTGGTATAGCATCATAGACGACAGAGTCAAGCGTGACTTCATCACCACAAAGGCTCTCGTCCCTCCACTTACATTTCGTACCCATTTGAGTTGCAATTATTCGCACTTCTGGTGAGTCTGTGCTAATAATCACATCGGTGATGTACTTTGAATTCAGCGCATTTTTTATTGAATAATATATGAGGGGATGCCCACATATGATACGGATATTCTTGTTAGGTATACCTTTAGATCCGGCTCTTGCAGGAATAACTGCTAATATTTTCATAAAAAGACCTTTTACTTTGTTTATATGCTTTCATTGTTTACGACTGCAAAGATAAGCAGAATAAACGAAACGGCCAAACGTTTATGAAATTATTTCAAGAGAGGTGCTACTGATGGTAGCACCTCTCTTAGTATTTCATTCTTTTCTTATTTCAGTTCCTTGATCTGCTGAGCAGGAGCATATTCCGGGTCGATAGCCAGTATCTTGTCAGCATACTCCTTGGCCAGAGCCTTGTTCTTGCCATAGAGGAAGGCGTTCGACATCAGGTAGTGGTAGCTGTACTTCAGCATGGTGTTCTCGCTGTTGTCACGGTCAGCCTTGTTGGCCAGCAAGTCTACCACCTTTTGGTAGTCGGGCTTTGCCAGGCCCTTCTCACCCGTCTTGTCCAGTTTGTTATTCATCGTAGCGCACTGGTAGGCAGCATAGATGCTCTGAACGGGGAACTTGTCGGCCATGGCGCGATAGGCCTCGATTGCCTTGCCCACCAACTCAGGCTTGCGAGTCTCGTCGGCATCAGCATATTTCGAATAAATCTTGGCCAGACCTTCCATGTCGTCTGAGTTTAGATCAGGCTTGCATGCGAGGAAATCGTTGTAGTATTTGACGGCATTCTCAAACTGCAGATCCTTGAGGTAACTGTCTGATACGCTCTTCAGGATGGCGTGACGCTTGATCATGGAAGAGTCGTTAACCAGTTCAAGAGCCTTGTCGTACTGAGCATACATGTTTTCTTTATCCTCCAGAGCCTGATAGATCAGAGCGGTGTAGAAGTGGTCGTACTCTGAGAACTTGGCGCTGTCGGTCTCGTTGAAGTACTTGTGGATATAAGCCTTTGCAGCGTCGTACTTCTTCAGTTCATAGTTGGAGAACATCGCCAGACGGTTGAAGGTCGGGTTGCGTGGTTCGATCTTCAGACCTGCCTCAGCGGCCTTGAGGGCATCCTCGAAGTGGCCAGTGAAGTAACTGGCGCGCACGTATTCATTCAGATAGGCCTTCTCGAGTTTCGAGACATCAGCCTTTGCGTAGTTCTCGTAAGCCTGCTTCTCGTCGCCAGCCAGCATGTAGATGTGAGCGGTGATGGCGTCGACATCCTCATTGGGGCACATGGCCTTCATGTCTTGCAGTTTCTTGGCTGCCTGCGAGGGGCTGATCTTACGGTATACCATAGCCCACTTCTTGTAGCCTTCAGGGTTCGTCGGGTCGAAGTTGATAGCCTGGTTGTAATAGCCAGCAGCCTTACCGCCGTCGGTGCCATATGAGGCCTCGACATCGCCTAACAGCAGATAGGCGGGAGCATACTGATACTTGGGCTTACCTGCCTCGTTGGCGTAGTTGGCGAACAGAATGGCGCCAGCGGTGTCCTTCTGCTCGTAGTAGGCACGAGCCACCTTCATAAGGGCCTCTGCGTTTTTCTTGTTCTTCTTGTACGCTGTTTTTGCTAACTCGGCTACGTTGGGAGCCTTTGACTTAATGCCGTCGAGAGCTGCCTGGAGCTCTGCTTCCTGTGCATTTGCGGTGGCGCTGAAACCTGCCAGCAGCACACCCATTACTAAATATTTGATCGCTTTCATAATTCTATTGTTTTTAAAAGTTATACTTCTTGTTAATTGTCTCTCGATATTATGATGTTTGAAAATTCAATTCGTTTAATTCTCCCTCTCATTTTTTTACTCCTTCTTCACAATGACGTTTCTGACATTCATGTTGGCTGAACGGGGCAGAAGTCCTGAGCGCAGGATAATCATCTGACCTTTAGGCAGCTGGATGAAATGTGTAAAAGCGGTAGGAATGCCGCTGGGACGGGTATCGTTCAGCAGGGCGTAGATGGTACGGCAGAGAGGGTAGTTGCCGTTGTATAGGTAATACTGATAGGGCTTCCAACTGTTGTAGTGCCTGGCACTATCCATTTTGGAGACACCCATCACTGTTATATTCTTCTTGAAGGTGACATTGGTGGTGTCACGTTTGTCGTTGAGCCAGTTGCTGCCGATGATGCCTAGGGCATTCTGGTGCTTCTCGACATAGTCGATAACAGCGGCGCTGGTCTGCACGGCACCAATGTTCTTGGCATTGAATTGCTGGCCTTTGAGGATGGAGTCAACACACCAGCGGACGGTGCTCGATAATGGGTTGTCGAACACAACGTCGATCTCGCCGAGCTTGTTCTGTGGATAGAGATCTTTCCACTGCGACACTTCTCCCTTCAGCACACGTGCGAAGTCCTTGACGGTGATGCAGGTGTCGGGGTTGGCGTTGTTGACGATGATGGCCAGTCCGTCATAGGCGATGGGTATGGCCCTGGGCAGAAAACGGCGGTCCTTGAGGTTCTGTCGCTCTTTCTCCGTGAAGTCGCGGGTGGTGAATGCCAGCCAGGTCTCTTCGGTCATGAGTTTCTTGACGGCGTCCTGCTCATTAATATAAATAGGTGTGATGGAGTCGAGGGTCTGCGTCGTGAAATAGTACAGTTCCTCGTCCAGGATGGGGTAGAAGCTTTCATCGGCAGCAAAGACTGATGCGGCCTTCTGATAGGCTTCTTCCTTAGCAGGATTAGGCTTGTTCCCACAAGCGAGGAACAAGCCTAATATCAGTGTTAATCCAACTGTTTTGTTGAATGCGTTCATTTCAAATC
>JAEEGH010001564.1_pt1 | contig 65384 bp, 51 predicted proteins | sample 9134181 | NCBI WGS metagenome assembly JAEEGH01 (sample SAMN16246544, study PRJNA631951) | gut metagenome | biome: gut microbiome; feature: rumen; material: DP-attached | host: Bos | place: Iran: Karaj | collected 2018-10
ATGTCAACATAAAGAAACACAGAAGCAGCGTCATCACGTCTGACATAGGCGTCATGTCAATCCAGATGTCTTTTTTCTGTATCTTAATTTTAGCCATACTAAAACTGATTTAGAGAGTTTTAAATGGAACTAAAAATTAAGCCTCGTTGTGGTTAGAATCGTATGTAGCTGCGATGGTGAAACCAATCTCATCGAGAGCGTAAGTCAGCTTATCGATCTTGTTTGAGAAGAAGTTGTAAACAACGGTAGCAACCCAAGAGGTCAAGATACCAGATGCTGTGTTCACAAGAGCCTCAGAAATACCGGCAGACAGAGCCATAGAGTCAGCACCACCACCTGCAGACAGAGCCTGGAATGATCCGATCATACCGAGCACAGTACCGAACAGAGCGGTCAGGGTACCCAGAGATACGATGGTTGCAACCATAGGCATGTTCATCTGGAGAGTAGGCATCTCAAGCTGAGTAGCCTCTTCGTGAGCCTGAGAGATCTTAGCGATCTTAGCGGCCTTCTTCAGAGTGTCGTCGGTCTCAACAGTCTGATACATGTTGATAGAAGCCATAACTACGTTACCAACTGTGCCCTGCATCTTGTTGCAGAGATCCTTTGCCTTAGCGAAGTCCTGAGCCTTAATGGCGTTCTTAACCTCAGCGGTGAACTTAGCCAGATTCATCTTACCAGAAGCGGTCTTGATAGCGAAGAAGCGCTCAATACCGAGGCAGATAACGGTGAAGAGAAGGGTAAGGATAAGACCTACAACGAAACCTCCCTTATACACTGTACCGAGAAGGTTAGCGGGATGACCACTGCGGTCGCCACCGATGAAGTTATCGGGGTTACCCATTACGAAATACCATACACCATAACCTGCAAGTGCACAAATAACGAGAATGATCCATGCAGCTTTAACACCCTGGAAGCCCGACTTTTTGGCTGGGGCTGCAGCCTTTGCGTTTGTTGCCATAATTTGAATTTAAATTTTAGTTATTAACTGAATTAATTGTTTGTAAAATGTCTAAACCAATGAGAGTTACATCTATTTGTGTAGTTTGTTAACTCTGCGATTATTCGAAATCACCTCGCAAAGATACTAAATTAGTGGATTATAAAGCACGAATTAATAACTTTTAACTATGATTTAAAGCTTTATTTCAATTTTGCCACTACTTCCTTGATGCGCTTCATTGCTTCAATGATATTTTCGTCGCTTGTAGCATAGCTCATACGGAAGCATTCAGGATCGCCAAATGCATCTCCTCCAACGGTGGCTACATGACCCTTTTCAAGCAGGTACATGGCGAAATCGGTGGAGTTGTTAATAGTCGTCTCACCATCGCTCTTGCCATAGAAGCTGCTGCACTTCGGGAACAGATAGAATGCACCTTCGGGCACATTGACCTCCAGTCCTGGGATGTCTTTAGCCAACTTGACAATAAGGTCGCGACGACGCTCAAAGGCCTGACGCATTTCCTCGACACATTCCTGACTGGAGATATAGGCGAACTCTGCGGCCTTCTGACTGACAGAGCAAGGGCCACTGGTGTACTGACCCTGCAGTTTGTTGCAGCCCTTAACGATCCATTCGGGGCCGGCAATATATCCGATGCGCCAACCTGTCATGGCATAAGCCTTCGAAACACCATTGACGATGATCGAACGCTCCTTCATGCCTGGGAACTGGGCGATACTCTCATGTTTACCAATGTAGTTGATGTGTTCGTAAATCTCGTCGGCCAGAACGAAGAGGTCCTCATGACGCAGAATCACGTCGGCTAGTGCCTTCAGCTCATCCTTGCTGTATACGCTTCCTGTGGGGTTGCTGGGAGAGCAGAGGATGATCATGCGGGTGTTCGGCGTAATGGCGGCTTCCAACTGCTCGGGTGTCATCTTGAAGTTCTGCTCGAAGCCAGCCTCCACGATGACGGGCTTACCGCCAGCCAGCAGAACCATCTGGGGATAGCTTACCCAATAGGGGGCAGGAATGATAACTTCTTCTCCGTCGTTTACCAGCGCCATCACGGTGTTGCACACGCTCTGCTTGGCACCATTTGATACAAGAATCTCTGCGGGAGTGTAGTGCAGATGGTTCTCGCGCTCCAATTTGCGGGCAATGGCCTGACGCAAATCGGGATAGCCAGGAACGGGCGAATATCTTGAGTAGTTCTCGTCGATAGCCAGCTTGGCTGCCTGTTTGATATGGTCGGGCGTATTGAAATCGGGCTCACCTACGCTCATGTTGATAACGTCGATGCCCTGTGCCTTCATCTCAGAACTTTTCTGTGACATTGCCAGCGTTGCTGATGGAGCTAAACGCTGCAGACGATTGGATAATTGTGCCATATGTTTACGAAATTTTGTGCAAAAGTAAGCATTTTATTTTTGAATACGAAAGAATTACGTCACTTTTTCGCTTTTTGGGGCTAAAATCTGACGTTTTGAGCATTATTTCAAGTGGAGCGTATGCCCCATGCGGTTCTTCTTCGTTTCAAGATAGCGCAGATTATAGGGATTGGGTGTCACCTCGATGGGTACGTTCTCGATGATCTCCAGTCCATAGGCCTCCAGACCAACACGCTTCACAGGGTTGTTGGTAAGCAGACGCATCTTATGAACACCGAGGTAACGAAGCATCTGGGCACCACAGCCATAATCGCGTTCATCGGGTTTGAAGCCCAGGTGTACGTTGGCGTCAACCGTGTCGAGTCCCTCTTCCTGAAGTTTATAGGCGGCAATCTTGTTCATCAGTCCGATGCCGCGGCCTTCCTGTTGCATATAGATTACCACGCCTTTGCCTTCCTTCTCGATGGTCTGCATGGCTTTATGCAATTGTTCACCACAGTCGCAACGCTTCGAGCCGAGGATATCACCTGTCATACATGAGGAATGGACGCGCACCAGAATGGGCTCATCCTCTTTCCACTCACCTTTGATGAGGGCCAGATGCTCCAGACCATTGCTCTTCTGACGGAATGGAATCAGACGGAAGTGTCCGTAGTCGGTAGGCATCTCTACTTCTTCGCCCACTTCAATAAGTGATTCCTTCTTCAGACGGTAGGCTATCATGTCCTTGATGCTGATTAGTTTCAGGTTCCACTCCTTGGCAAACTCCATGAGCTGGGGCAGACGTGCCATCGAGCCATCCTCGTTCATGATCTCCATCAGGGCGCCAGCAGGGTAGAGTCCTGCCATACGGCAGAGATCGATAGCAGCCTCGGTATGTCCGCTCCTGCGGAGCACACCATTATCCTGTGCATAAAGGGGGTTTACATGTCCTGGACGTCCGAAGGTCTGAGGCGTAGCCGTGGGATCGGCCAGGGCCTTAATGGTCTCAGCACGATCGTGAGCACTCACACCAGTGGTGCATCCGTCGAGTTTATCGATGGTTACCGTAAAGGGAGTGCCAAGCACAGAGGTGTTGTCCTGTACCTGATGGGGCAGATCCAACTCTTTACAGCGTTCGATGGTGATAGGTGCGCAGAGCACACCACGGGCGTTCTTCAGCATGAAGTTCACCTTCTCTGCCGTAATCTTTTCTGCCGCAATAATCAGGTCGCCTTCGTTTTCGCGGTCCTCATCGTCAACAACGATGACGAATTCGCCTTTCTTGAAGTCCTCTACGGCCTCTTCTATGCTGTTGAGCTTCATTTCTTCCATCATTTCCTTATACCTTATTATATTATATATATGTAGTTAGTTTCCTTGTTTCTCAGCCAACTCCTTTACTCTGGGTATGATCCTTTCGCTGGTCTGGCGGATGTGGCGCAGGTCCTTATAGAGTCGGAACCTGAATCTTAGCATCCTGAAGTAGAAGAAGATGCCAATGGGCAATATGAGTCCAGTGGCGATGTTCAAACCTTTCTGACGGAATGGCCTTGTATGGGCATGGGTGGCTATCACGGGATAGTTGTTCAACTCCGTCAGTATGAGTTTGTCCTTCGTATAGCTGAGGTCCTCAATAGCATTCTCCATCACCTCGTTGATACGTTCAATCTCCTGGTCGTCGCCAGCATGGAAGAATACGTTGATGGGGTTGGGCCATCTCAAAAGCTTGTGATGCTCGCTGTATTCGGTTATCTCGCGATTTACCTCCTCCAGCATCTTTGCGTCCTCGCCGTATTTCGGATCCTCAATAATCACTTCCTTGCGATAGATATGGCGCTTGGTGCGGAGTCCGAGAACCTGCATGGCCAGATGCTTGTAGAGGTCGATGTTGAACACCACGGAGTCGTTGTTTGCTTTGTAAGTGAAGAATGCTGCCAATGGCGTAAGCACGACTGTGGATATCGTCATGCCATACCATACGGTCCATTGGTCGTCGCGTGCCATTTTCTGTCCCGTACTGTCCAGAATGTAATACACAATGAACACCAGTACCGATATAATTACAGGTACACCCAGACCACCTTTTCGGATGATAGCACCCAGAGGCGCTCCGATAAAGAAGAAGATGATACAGGTAAATGCCAGCGTGAATTTTAGGATGGCCTGTATCTGGTGGGTTCTCGTCCTGCGGTGTAGGGCTTTGGCATAGGTAGCCTTCATCTCCAGATCGGTCACCGACGATTGTACGTTGTTCATCGCAATCTTCACAGCCTCTTGTTTCTGTTGATCGCTTAGTCGATTGAATAGTGTGTCGAAGTTCTCTGATTTCTCTGCCACCTGCTTCACTATCTTAAGAGAATCGTTCTTGCTCAATTCAGGCAGATGGAAATAGTATGTCTTTGCCTCGCCGTAGTAGGCATGGCCTACACTGTCGTTAAACTCCTTGATGGAGTCGAGATCGTGGAGAATCTTGCCCAGACTCTTTGCTCGTGCATCGCCGGCTATTTCGTTAACGTCGGCCATGTTGAAGCCGCCATCGAAATCCATAACGATACGTTTGGTTGAGAATGTCTCTCGGCGATAGGGTACATTAGCTGTTCCAGCCAAGTCCTGAGAGCGCATACTCTCGTTCCATACGCCATTGTATAGTGTCAGCAACAGGTGCTTCTTCTCTGCGGTGGATTGCATCATGCCCGAGTCGGCCAGGATGATGGCCTGGTCTTCGTAGCTGCCGGTCATGCGGTATACCATGATGCCGTAGAGCATACCTGTGTTCATATCCTTCTTCTGAACATAGATATTCGTGTTTGGAATACCATCATAGAACATGCCTTCAGGGATGTTAGCCTCTGGGCTTTTCTGTTTCATACCCAGCAACAGTCGGTAGAAATCCTGGTTAGCCTGTGGACCTACCACGTTCTGGAAGTAGAACGAAACGCCCGCCATTAGTATGGAGATAACAATCAGTGGGCGGAAAGCCTGCAGCAATGATATACCTGCGGCCTTGATGGCTGTCAGCTCGCTGCTCTCCCCCAAGTTTCCAAAAGCAATCAGCGACGATAGGAGGATGGCTAGTGGGAATGCCTGGGGCATCAGCATCAGTCCCATGTACCAAAAGAACTGTGCCATTACCTCCAGTGAGAGACCTTTTCCGATGAGTTCGTCTACATAGCGCCACAGGAACTGCATCATCAACACAAACTGGCAGATGAAGAATGTTCCCACGAATAGCAGTCCGAACTGTTTCGTGATGAATATGTCTAATTTCTTAATCCCAAACATAATCAGCGTGCAAAGGTACAAAGAAAAAATGAAAAAATGAGGTTTTTATCATTTTTTCATTCTTTACTTCCTTACAAGCCTGTTGTCGAGTGTAGTCTCTCCAGATTACTTTCCCAGAGTATTCTCAGTCCGTCGGCGTCATCATCTTCCGCAAAGTCGGTAATAAAGAGGTTCAGATGGTTGGTGAGATCACTCTTTCCTATGCGCATCTCCCAAAAAGTGTCGTCGTCCTCTTCCTCCCATTGCAGTCTGATGTGGTCGTACTTGACGTATTCTATCAGTTGTGCCTTGCGTACATCCTGTTCAGTCCAAGGCTCCCCCCACGTAAAGGTGAACACACCGTTTTCTTCTGTCACATGGTCTGCCAACCAGCGCTCCAGTCCGTGGGCACTGCTTATCTGCTCCCAAATAATGTTGGGCGACTTTGTTGTCAGGGGGTATTCAATGCTTAATTTTTGCTTTCCCATACGCTTTAGGGGTTAGTTATTGATAGTTATTTCGCTACAAAATTACGAAAATTATCCGAAATACAAAATATTTTCCCTAAAAATTATGTTAGTTTCAGAAAAAGTAGTACCTTTGCACCCGCTTAACAGCAAGATGGCGGGATAGCTCAGCTGGTTAGAGCGCATGATTCATAATCATGAGGTCGCCGGTTCAATCCCGGCTCCCGCTACTTAAAAAGGCAGAAAATCGAAAGATTTCTGCCTTTTTTTGTTTTATCCTCATGATGATGAATCATGGGGTTGTGGTTTCCAACTTGGTGGTGATGGGCTTGAAGTTGGCTGAGGTCGTCTTTAGCAAAACCCTCGATGGCGATTTGCCAGCGCGGAGGATCACCATAGCCGAGCCGTTCCAAAGTCGACGATGATCCTGTACGTTCAGTTCCTCGCTGTTAATGTCGCCATTAGTCACAGCCACGATGCGGGCATCGCCCTCCACCTCAAACTTCAGTTCATCCTGTGCCATCGGTACACGACGGCCCTTGCTGTCAATGGTCTCTATACGGATGTGCATCAGGTCAGTGCCATCAGCTTTCCAGTAGTTGTCCTCTGGTGTGGCCTTCAGTCGAATGGCTTTGCCAGTTGTCTCAATCTTGTGACGAGCCACCACCTTATTATTAATATAGGCTATAGCCTCTAATTTGCCATCCTCGTAGATAATGTTATCCCATTTGATCTGGTTGCGCTGTTTTGTGTCGTTCTTGGGATTCTGCTTACGGCCCAAACTCTTGCCGTTCAACAGCAGCTCCACCTCGTCGGCGTTGGTGTAGGTGATCAGGCTCAGTTCCGTGCCGGGCTTACGGCACCAATGGTCGCTCATACCATCGTTGCCCGTCTGCACACCATTCCACATGACCTCGTTCTTCGAATCTATCACGGCGATATGCACTACAGGTTCCTCAGGCTTGAAGAATGAACGCATCAAGTAAGCCTTCGGTTTCGGCTCCAATGAAATATCGAATACACCCTGTGCCCAACCCTTAGCGGGCCATCCCTGACTCTCACCCAGATAGTCGATAGCACCCCAATAGGCCAGACCGATTACCTTGTCGAGATTCATCTCGAAGAAATTCGGTCCCATGGCTGATATAGAGGCTTCGCTCTGGTAGAATGTCATCCATGGGAATCGGCGTCCGTCACCAGGGAAGTACATATAGCGGTAGTTGTAAGCCTGAATGTCTGTCTGCATGGCTAGGTCGTGGGGGAGGGAGTCAGTCTCCCAGTTGCGATAACGGGGGTGCATGGCCACAGTCACCAATCGGGTGGAGTCATAACGCTGCAGGAGCGTCTTCTGTAACTTGTACATCGTTACGCCAAAGTCATTAAATGGCATATTTGGGTCCTGTTGTAGCTCGTTGCCTAAGCTCCATAGCACCACTGATGGCGAGTTTCTGTCGCGCTTTACCCACTCGGGCACTTCCTTCTGCCAGTGCTCCTCGAAACAAATCTTGCCACCCGTATGCTGACGCGTCCACTTGTCGTAGAGTTCATCTACTATCAGAATTCCGTATTTGTCGCAGAGGCGGATAAAGTCGCGGCTGTAGGGATTGTGCGAGGTGCGTATATGGTTCATGCCAAACTGCTTCATCAGTTTGATGCGCTTCTCGATGGCTTTGGGGTAGGCTGCAGCACCAAGAGCCCCCAATGTATGGTGGTTGGCATAACCCTTCAGCAGTACCTTTTTGCCGTTCAACTTAAGACCAAACTCCGGACCGAACTCCACAGTACGGATACCAAACTCATCCGATACCTCGTCGGCTACCGTTCCATCTTCACGCAGTAGCTGTGCTTTTACAATATATAAATAAGGTGTATCGAGATCCCACACCTTCGGATCTTTGATTTCCACATCTGTGGCGATGCGCTCTTCCTGCGTGCGGGCCATCTTATGGCGCTTCAAGGCCATGGTATTGTCGTAAACCATTGTGCCGTCGGGGTCTAGAATCTGCACGCGGATGTTAGTGGCCTGATCCTTCGTGCGGTTGGTAAATACCGCTGATATGCTCACGTATTTGTTATCGCGAGTAGTGATGTATAGCGGATGACGCCCGAAGAACAGATCCTTTGGTGTGCTCACGATGCTTACGTTGCGGAACAGTCCACCACCCGTATACCAACGGGAGTTGCCCGGCTCGCGGGTATCGGCCACCACCTCTATAAGATTGTCCTCACCATATTTCAGTTCGTCGGTAATATCCAGCTCGAAGCCCACGTAGCCATAGTCCGTACCACCCACGTGTTTCATGTTCACCAGCACATCGGCGGTGTACATGATGCCTTCAAAGTCGAGCAATACGCGCTGCCCCTTCATCGCAGCATCGGGGGTATAGTGCAGACGATAGTAGCCTTTACCCATCTCCTTGAACCCGCGACTCGACAGGCGACTCTTAATGTTAGCTGCCACATCAGTGTTGTCTGGTCTCTCGTCGGCTGCCGGTGCCACCCAGGGCTGTTCTATCTGAAAGTCATGGGGTACATCCACTTGCTTCCATTTCCCCTCATCGTTTAGTCTAAATTCCCATCCGAAGTTAAGACTCTCATAATGGCGCTGTGCTGATGCGCTTAGCGTCATCAGCACAGCTGTTATGGTGATTATAATTCTCTTCATTTTACTAATTTATAGTATTCGCATCCGCCGAGGAGGAAGCAGCCGGTGCCGTAGTCCTCGAAATCCGGTACTTTGGTATACGAGAGCGGCTGACCTGCCGATGGATCTTTACCAGTGCCTTGCGCCCAACCGAGGAATCCGTCAGGATGTACGCAGTCGCGCACCAATCCCTCCCAAGCCTTGTCGCAAACGGGCTTATAAACAGTAGCCTTCAGATAGCCCTTCTGAATACCCCACGCCATACCATAGAGGAAGAGTGCCGTACCACTCATTTCCTTGCCACCATAGTCGGCATACGATACCAGACTCGGATTCCAGAGTCCGTCCTCCTGTCGCTGACAGTTCTTCAATGCCTCACTCATCAGCAGGAAGTCGGCCTTCAACTGCTTGTAGTACTTGTCTTTAGGCGACAGCAGGTTCATGCAACGTACCAGGGCTGCATACACCCAACCATTGCCACGACTCCAGTAGCAGTTCTTGCCGTCGGGTGTTTTGTAAGGCGCTACGTAGTCCTTATCTCTCCACCAGAGTCCCTCTTTTACGTTAAACAGACCACCAGCCAACGTATTGCGGCTCCACAGATACATCTTCATGGCGTGGTCAGCATACTTGCGCTCGCCTGTAATCTTATAGATCTGCATATAGAGCGGCATGGCCATCTGTATGGCATCAATCCAAGTCCACCAGCCATAGAGTGAACCCTCTGCCTCGGGTTTCTGCTTGTTGGGCGTCTGCATCTGGTTGTCTAGGTTCTCAATAATCTTGGCTATCTTCTCCTCGCCACCGCTCTGCATATAACGGTCCGCATAGGTCTGTCCACAGCACTGGTCGTCGGCATCGTTAGTCTTCACGCCGTTACGTGGCGTCCACTGATGGAAACTTCCCCAACGATCTGTATAATCAATGTAGCGCTCCTGCGGGTCAATCTCGTAAAGCGCCATCAGTCCCTCGTAATATACGGCACGGGTCCATAATGACGAAGGACGAATCCTGTTTACGTTCGTGGGAAGGGTAGGGTCGGCATACTTCGCCATAAAGTAGTCGTTCGCCAATCTGAGTGTGGTCATCACGTCGTTAGCCTTGTCGCTTTGGGCCATCGTCATCGTTGCCATCATCAGCACGAGGAGTGAAAGAATCGTTTTCTTCATTGTTTTGTAGTTTTTTAGTTTTGTTGAATCTGTGTGCAAATATAGGCATTTCCCTTGAAACCTTAGCTATTTTTCTCAAAAAACAAAGTCTTTCTCTCAAAAAATATGGACGATAGTACCAATAGATATTCCCTGTTACAGTAAAACAACTAATTTTACTGTAACAGGGAGATAATTCTAATAAAGTCGTGGATAATGTGATTATCCGAAATCCACAAGGATACGGAATACTTTGCCTGGGGCGGAGGCCCATTCCTGCATAGCCTCGAGGGCGTGTTCGGGCTTTACCTCGTTGCTGATGAGACGATCAACGGGGCAGGTGCCACGCTCCAGATAATGGATGACAGCACGGAAATCACTGGGCTGGGCATTGCGCGAGCCACGGATGTCGAGTTCCTTCTGTACAAAGTACTTGGTTTGGAACGATACTTCGCTCTTGGCATAGCCGATGCAGACCACGCGACCTGTGAAGGTTACCTCGTTGACAGCCATCTGATAAGTAGGTACACTACCCACAGCCTCGATGACCACATCGGGACCGAAACCGCCGGTAATCTCCTGCAGACGGGCATGGGCGTCCTCGGTCATAGTATTGATGGCGTATGTGGCGCCCATCTCCTTGGCAAGGGCCAACTTCTCGTCATCGATATCGGCAGCGATGACGGTGGCACCACGAAGGGCAGCGCGTACCACGGCACCCATACCAACCATGCCACAACCGATGACCATGACTACATCGATATCAGTGACCTGTGCACGATTCACGGCATGGAAACCTACACTCATGGGTTCGATGAGGGCACAAGTGCGAGGGGAAAGATCGCCAGCAGGAATAACTTTTTGCCAGGGCAGGGTAAGGTATTCGCGCATGGCACCCCAGCGTTGTACACCAAGGGTCTCGTTATGCTCGCAGGCATTTACTCGACCATTACGGCAGGAGGCGCACTTGCCACAATTGGTGTAGGGGTTCACGGTGACAACCATGCCAGGTGCAAGACCATTAGGCACGTTCTTACCTACCTTTACAATCTCGGCACCTACCTCATGGCCTGGTACGACGGGCATCTTTACCATAGGGTTGCCTCCGCGGAAGGTGTTGAGGTCGCTACCGCAGAAACCTACATACTTCATTTTTAACAGTACTTCGTCGTCGCCCATCTGGGGTTCGGACATATCAATCACCTTTATCACAGAAGGTTCGCTAATCTGAATTGCTTTCATACTTTTTGGGAGTTAGGAGTTTTTCCAACGGACAAACATCTGATCACCGATGATTTCCTGTACTTTCTTGACGAGATCCTCGTCCATGGGATCATTGACATAATTGATGTTTTTCAGCACATTGTCGGGGTTGGCACTGCTGAAGAGGGTAGTGGCGATGCGAGGATTGAGGCTAGTAGAGAACTGGATGGCCAACTTCTCAATAGGGTAGCCCTGCTCCTGACAATAAGCCGCGGCACGGGCACATGCGTTCTGCAGATCCTTACCGGCGGGGTGCCAAGCTGGTGCGCCACGCTGGGATAGCAGACCCATGGAAAGGGGTGAGGCGTTGATGACGCCTACGCCATGCTGTTCGAAGAAACCGAGATACTCCATCAGCAGCGTATCGTTGAGTGAATAGTGGCAGAAGTTGAGAATACTCTCAACGGTACCTTCCTCCACATGCTCGATGACCCATTTGAGGTTCTCAGGCTGAAGGTCGGTGATGCCCACATGACCAACCACACCTTTCTTTTTTAACTCGACGAGGGCGGGCAGTGTTTCATCGCACACCTTCTGGAGACCTCCCTCCATGCCAGCCTGGAACTCAATGTCATGAACATTGATGAGATCGATATAGTCGACATTGAGGCGTTCCATACTCTCATAGACACTCTCCGTGGCGCGACGGGCGGAGTAGTCCCATGTGTTGACACCATCCTTACCATAGCGCCCTACCTTGGTAGAGAGGAAATACTTTTCACGGGAAATCTCTTTCAGCGCCTTGCCCAGCACCATCTCGGCTTTGAGATGTCCATAGTAGGGTGACACGTCGATGAAGTTGATACCATTGTCGACTGCTGTGTGTACGGCGCGGATGCCTTCATCCTCACGGATGCCGTGGAATACGCCGCCTAATGATGAAGCGCCGAAACTGAGGTTCGACACCTTCATACCTGTTTTTCCAATTTCGTTGTAAACCATGTGTTTATTTGACTATTTTACTATTTGACTATTTCGCTTTCTCTCTTGCGTAGTGGATCCTGAAACCGTAAAGGGTGACGATGATGAAGCAGATGAACGGGAGGATGAACGAGACGTTAGTGGCAGGGAAGGAGCCAAACAATGTTCCCTCGTCGATAATCATGGCCTGAAGCGGTGGCAATACCGAACCACCGAGGATGGCCATAATCAAACCTGCAGCACCAAATTTCGCGTCGTCACCAAGGCCATCGAGGGCAATGCCGTAGATGGTTGGGAACATGAGCGACATACAACCGCTGACGCAAACCAGACAGTAAACACCCATACGGTTCTGGAAGAAGATAACACCTGCCGTGAATACCATAGCCAGGATGCCGAATACAGCCAACAACATGGCAGGTTTGACATACTTCATTAAGAAGGTGGCGATGAAACGTGAGCAGATGAAGAACAGCATGGCGTAAATGTTAAACTGCTGTGAGAGTACCTCGGCACTCTGCTCATCCATACCCTCGGCCATAAATACGCGCGTACCGTATTGGATAATAAAGGTCCAACACATGATTTGAGCACCCACATAAAAGAATTGGGCGATGACACCTTCGCGATAGTACTTCAGCGAGAAGATGCGACGGATGGTGACGAGGAAATGGATATCGTGGTTGGCATCGCCTATCTTTGGCATCTTGGTGAAACGCATAAGGAGTAGCATGGCTACGATGACGAGTCCGATGATGAGGTAAGGCGAGATGAGCACGCTGAGGTCGGCATTTTTCAGTGTCTCGAACTCAGCATCGCCCAACAAAGCACGCTCGTCGCTACTCATAGGGTTGAGCTTGGCCTGTATAAAGTTCATGGCCACAAACATACCGATGATGGAACCGCAGGGGTTGAAGCACTGCGCCATGTTGAGTCGGCGGGTGGCTGTCTCCTCAGGTCCCATGGTGAGGATATAGGGGTTGCATGATGTCTCAAGGAACGAGAGTCCGCAGGTCATGATAAAATAGGCCACGAGGAAGCACCCGTAGATGCCGATGGCCTTGGCGGGGAAGAAGAGTAGGGCACCTGCAGCATAGAGTGCGAGGCCCATCAGTACACCAGCCTTGTAAGAGAACTTACGGATGAAGATGGCAGCAGGGAACGCCATGCAGAAATAGCCACCATAGAAGGCTACCTGAACGAGCGCACCCTCAGTAACATTCATTCGGAAGATTTTGGAGAATGCTTTTACCATGGGGTTGGTGATGTCGTTAGCAAAGCCCCATAGGGCAAAGCAGAACGTAACAAGGATAAACGGTACGAGATAGCTCACACCGTCCTTAGTTATCAAAGATGATTGTTGTTTTTTCATTTTCTTATTATTTCATTTTCACATTTTCTCAATCTCTTCATCTCACTCAAAGTGTAGCTCACGATATTTTTGGGGCGTAACGCCGGCATACTTCTTAAACAGGCGATTGAAGTAGGAATAATCGTCGTAACCTAATATGTCGGCGATGCTTTTCACGGGCATAGCCGTGGTGACAAGCGAAAGTTCGGCTTTCTCGAGTTTACGCTTGGTGATATAGGCATTAGGCGTCTCACCCGTTTCGCGCTTGAATAGGCGGATATAGTGGTCCTTCGACATGCAGGCTTTGTTGGCCAAGAAGTCAATGTCGAGTTGGGCATTGATATTCTTGCGGATGTAATTAAGCGATATCTGGATACGATCGTCCTTTACCTCAGCCTTTGGGGTGGCATACTTCAGAAAGCGCGACATCAGGACAAAGAGGATGCCACGCGACTCCACCTTGTCGCAGAAAGGACGACGCTGGTTTAATTGGAGATTGCTTACCAGTGTTTGATGATTGTCATAAGCATCGGGGTTCGACTGAGGTAGTTTCAGGAAAGGATTGATGAAGCAAAGTCGCTTGACTAGTTCGAGGTCGGTGTTGCAGGCGTTCACCTCTACGGGATAGTCCCATTCCTCGAGGATACTCATTTCGCTCTGCAGATCCTCATATATATGTATATAATAATGTGAGAATGCAGAGTCGCAGATATAACTGTGCTTGGTATAAGCAGGGATGAAATAAAGATGGTTAGGGGTGAGCGTGTAAACGCCTGATGGCATCTCTATCTGAGCCGTTCCCTCTGTAACGTAATACAGGCGGGCGAACGGACTTCGTACGTTCTTCCAGTTCCAGTCGCCATGGTGGACAGCCAGACCTACGTTGAGCGTCAGCAGATGTAATTTATCGATAGGATAGTTCATATTGAAAAAATGGCTTGTAGTGTATTCTGAACGCAAAAGAACAAATAATTTTCCAAATACGCAACTTTTTATTAATTATTTTTTGTTTTAACCCGAAAACAAACCATTGAATATCGATATTATTCTATAAATAGCAGTATTAATTGAACTTTTTCTATGCTCCGTCGATTTCATCCTATTTAAAGTCGACAATTATCTATCGATGATTGGAATATAATATCTATCTTTGCATCAAGGAAATTCTAACAACTACTAATATGAACTATAAAATAGCTGGTTATCAGTGTAAGACTTATGACAAGCCTGTGAAGCGCTATTGTCAGACGATGGATTTGAAGGATGATCCGGAGTTGATCGTCAAGTACAAGGAGGCCCACGACCGTTATCATTCGTGGCCCGAGATCAGGGAGGGCATTCGTTCCGTCGGTATTCTGGAGATGGAAATCTACATCTTGGGAAACCGACTTTTTATGATTGTAGAAACACCACTTGACTTTGAGTGGGAAAGTGCGATGGCTAAACTTGCCACCTTGCCACGTCAGGCAGAGTGGGAAGACTATGTGGCTATGTTCCAGAACTGTGAGAAGGGCAGTACTTCGGATGAGAAATGGAAAATGATGGAGCGAATGTTTTATCTTTACGAATAATTTTGTATATTTGCGGCATGAAACGAATCATGATGACTTTAGCGATGTGCTGTGGTATGGCTGCAGCCTTCGCACAGACTTACCAGGTGCCCGTATCAGAACAGCATGAGAAGATGCTGACGGGCAAGTACCAACCTACATGGGAATCGCTGGAGACGCACCAGACACCCGAGTGGTTCCGCGATGCCAAATTCGGCATCTGGGCACACTGGGGCCCTCAGTGTGTGGAGGGTTCAGGCGACTGGATGGCCCGTTCTATGTATATGGAGGGTAGTAGGGAGTACAAGTGGCACGTGGAGCATTATGGACACCCTTCAGAGTTTGGTTTTAAGGATGTGCTGCCTTTGTTCAAGGCCGAGAATTGGGATCCCGAGGCATTGGTAGAACGTTATAAGCGTTGTGGCGCCAAGTATTTCTTTGTGCTGGGTAACCACCACGATAACTACGATCTTTGGGATTCACAGTATCAGGAGTGGAACTCACAGAACATAGGTCCGCATAAGGATATCCTCGACGGATGGGCCAAAGCTGCTAAGAAGGCCGGTTTGCCTCTGGGTATCTCCTTCCATGCCGACCATGCGTGGACATGGTATGAACCCGCTCAGCGCTATGATCTGAAAGGCGAGAAGGCTGGTGTGTATTACGATGGTAATCTGACCAAGGAAGACGGTAAAGGCAAATGGTGGGAAGGTTACGATCCTCAGAAACTCTACCAGCAGCGTCACCCCATGAGCTATGACTCTTGGAGCGATGGCAAAGTGCATGACCAGTGGGGTTGGGGCGAAGGTGCCTGTCCGCCGTCACAGGAGTTTGTGACTAACTTCTATGATCGTACCCTCGACGCCATCAATCGCTATCATCCCGACCTGGTTTATTTCGATGTAACCGTGTTGCCCTTCTATCCTGTGAGCGATTGCGGACTGAAGATTGCTACACATCTTTATAATCAGAACCCTAAGAGCGTAGTATTTGGAAAGATTCTGAGCGAAGACCAGAAGAAAGCCCTGACATGGGATGTGGAGCGCGGTGCGCCCAATGAACTCATACCTGAGCCTTGGCAGACGTGTAACTGTATTGGTAACTGGCACTATAAGACGAGTGTCTATGAGAAAGATCAGTATAAGAGTGCCGAGACTGTGGTAAAGCAGTTGGTTGATATCGTGTCGAAGAATGGTAATCTGCTGTTGAGTATCCCCTTGAGAGCCGATGGTACCTACGACGAGAAAGAGGCGAAGGTACTCGACGATCTGGAGGCCTGGATGAACGTGAATGGCGAGAGTATCTTCGGCACGCGTCCGTGGGTGAAATTTGGTGAGGGTCCTGTGGCCGAGATGGATATCAAGCTCAATGCCCAAGGCTTTAATGAGGGTATGTACAGCCATCTCGATGCTCGCGACATCCGTTTTAACCAGACGAAGAAATATCTCTATGTCACAGCTTTAGGTTGGCCAGAGGATGGAACGCTTACCATCAAGTCGCTCGCTAAGGGTAATAAGGACTTCAAGAAGAGCATTTCGAGTGTGTATCTTTTGGGCTATGGTAAGGTAAAAGCTCAGCAGACGGCCGATGGATTAAAGGTAGTTCTGCCCAAACCCTGTAACGCGATTGCACCCGTTTTGAGGATTCAGAAGTAACTGAGTTACAAAAAAATATTAAGGACGGCGCTTTTTTCGGGCGTCGTTCTTTTTTTTAGTCGAAAAGACTTACCTTTGCAAGCATAAATTGAATCAACGATGAAGAGAATACTGTTTTTACTGTTCACTATTCACTGTTCACTATTCGCTCTTTCGCAAGAGGTCGTGAATCTTGCAGGCTCGTGGCAGCTGGCTTATGGCGACTCAGCGAAGTATAACGACTACGTGATATTGCCAGGCTCGATGTTGACGAATGGCAAAGGTAATCCTGTGACGGTGAACACCCGTTGGACGGGTTCGCTCTACGACTCCAGCTATTACTTCAATCCCTATATGGAGAAGTATCGTAAAGAGGGTAATATGAAGTTCCCCTTCTTCCTGACGCCTGAGAAGGAGTATGTAGGTAAAGCCTGGTATCGTCGTACCGTGTATGTGCCCGATTCGTGGAAGAAGAAGTATATCACGCTCTATCTGGAGCGTCCCCATATCGAGACCACCGTGTTTGTGAATGGAGAGAAAGTGGGTAACGACAACTCACTCTCCACACCCCACCAATTTGATGTGACCAAATACGTGAAGATTGGCGAGCGCAACCAGATAGATATCTGTGTATATAACGGCATTGAGCATGTGGGTGTGGGACAGGATTCTCATAGCGTGACCGATCAGACGCAAGGCAACTGGAACGGTATCGTGGGAAAGATGGAGCTACGCGCCCAGCCCCAGCGATTGCATATAGACAAGGTGACCATCCGTCCGAGACCTTTTGAGAGGGACGTTCAGCTGGAGGTGATCCTAGGTGGACAATCGCCTAACTTCCTCTATTATCAGATGGAGGTGCTGATACAGCAAGAGAACAAGGACTCAGCTAATCTTTATGGTGTAAACTACGATATTACCTCCAACAGGATGCTGGTGGATGTGCCTATCCCTGACAAGATTGCGTTCTGGGATGAGTTCCATCCCAACCTCTATCGACTGGCCATCAGCGTGGGCGATGATTATTACGAGACTACCTTCGGCATGCGTGAGGTGAGTGTGGATGGTAGGGATATCATCCTGAACCGGAGACCTATCTACCTGCGTGGTACGGTGGAGAACTGTTGTTTCCCTGAAACGGGCTATCCGCCTACGGATGAGGAGTCATGGACGCGTATCTTCGAGAAGTGTAAGGCTTATGGGTTGAACCACATGCGTTTCCATTCCTATTGTCCGCCCGAGGCCGCCTTTGTAGCTGCTGATAAACTAGGATTCTATTTACAACCAGAAGGTCCCTCATGGCCTAACCATGGCGTGAAACTGCTTTCTGGACAAGTCATTGACCAATATCTGCTTCAGGAGTCGAAGCGTATCATCGATACCTATGGCCATCATCCCTCATTCATCATGATGGCAGCCGGTAATGAGCCCGCAGGCAACTGGGTGGCATATTGCAACAATTGGGTGAAAGAGATGAAGAAATACGATCCCACCCGTATCTTCTGTGGTGCTTCCGTAGGAGGTGGCTGGGCATGGGATGATGGTTCTGAGTACCACGTTAAGGGTGGTGCCCGAGGACTCGACTGGACGAATCACGCACCTTCATCGGATGACGACTATTACAGCCAGATCCTCCGTCCGCGAAATTATAAGGATACAGTGGATAATAACACGCCCATCATTGCCCACGAACAGGGACAGTGGTGCGCCTTCCCCGACTTCAGGGAAATTTCCCAGTATACAGGGGCTTATAAGGCCAAGAACTTTGAGATTTTCCGAGATTTGCTTCGCGATAACGGCATGGAGTCACAAGCCGAGAAATTCCTGATGGCCAGCGGTAAGTTGCAGACTCTTTGTTATAAATACGAGATAGAGCGTAACCTGCGTACTTCGGACTATGCGGGTTTCCAACTGTTGGCACTCAACGACTATAGCGGACAAGGTACGGCCCTTGAGGGAGTTCTTAATGTGCATTGGCGCGAGAAGGGTTATACTAATGCGACGGAATGGAGCCAGTTTTGTTCGCCCATCGTTCCGTTGGCGCTTTTTCCCAAGTTTGTTTATACTTCGAGGGATAGTCTCGTGGTGCCTGTTGAGGTTTATAACGCTATGTTCGGCCATATTCAGGGTGCACGTGTTACCTATTTTATACATAATGGGGCCAAAAGGGTTTATAGCGGAGGACTGCTTTATACTGGTAAGATACCCTTGGCTAAACACACGCCTGTTGGTGTTGTGAAGATAGCACTTGACAGTATTCAGGCGCCTGAGAAACTCACACTTACCGTGAGTGTCGGTGGCAATAAATACATGAACCACTGGGATTTCTGGGTGTATCCTGATTCCGTGGGTATAGATGCACCAAATGATATCCTTGTGGCTGATACACTCGATTCCAAGGCGATGGCCGTTCTGAAGCAGGGTGGAAAAGTTCTCCTCACAGCAGCAGGAAAGGTGCGCTTGGGTAGCGATGTGGTTCAACATTATTTGCCTGTATTTTGGAATACCTCATGGTTCAAGATGCGTCCTCCCCATACCACGGGTGCTTATATCGACAACCTGCATCCATTGTTTAAATATGGTTTTCCCACCGACGGTTGGAGTAACCTAAACTGGTGGGAGTTACTGAACAAGGCTCAGGTGATGAACCTGCAGGACTTCCCAAAGGATTATCAGCCTCCGATTCAACCCATCGACACCTGGCACGTGTCTCGTAAGTTGGGCATGTTGGTTGAGGCTAATGTGTTGAAAGGCAAACTGTTGATGACGACGATGGATGTGACTACTGATTTGGATCATCGTGTCGTAGCCCGTCAGATGCGGAAAGCTATCCTTTCTTATATGGCAAGCGATGATTTCGCTCCAACTCTGACGCTTCAGCCTGAGATCATCCGTAACCTCTTTACGAAGGATGGTCCCAAGGTGAGTATGTTTACCAACGAATCGCCCGATGAACTGAAACCCAAACTAAAATAGAATATGATATCCATTTATACACTCACATCAGAGCTCCACGACGAGCAAGCCGTAGGGGCTGTTACCAAGGAATTCCTTGAGAGTCTTGGCTTTGATTATGCTTTTAAGGGTAGCAACTATGCTGATTATGGCAGTAGTCCGCTTAGTCTCATCTATGTCCGTACTGGTGGTACCGAGGGCATCTTTAAAAAGTTGCTCCCAGAGTTGTTGGCTAAGACAGATGCGCCTTTCTATCTGCTTACCTCTGGCAAGAGTAACTCGTTGGCAGCCTCGATGGAGATTCTTTCTTATCTGCGTCAGAACCATCTCAAGGGTGAGATTATCCATGGCTCTGCTGGTTATATTCATCACCGTGTCACCCTTATGGCAAAGGTGGCTGAGGCCAAAAGTCAACTGAAGGGAAGCCGCTTGGGTGTGATAGGTCAACCCTCCGATTGGTTGATTTCCAGCCATGCTGATGCTAACATTGTGAAGCAACAGTTAGGTATTGAACTCGTGGATATCCCCATGCAGGAACTCTTAGACGTGATTGCCGTTACACCAGAGACCTCTCCTCTTGAGGTGTCAGATGTGACTATCGTGAAGGATGCCCTTCCTGGCGCCAACAGAATCTATCAGGCTTTGAAGGAGGTTATGGAAAAATACAAGTTGCAAGGCTTTACCCTGCGTTGCTTTGATCTGCTCACTGCCATTAAGAATACGGGTTGTTTGGCTTTGGCCAAACTGAATGCCGAAGGCTTTGTGGCAGGTTGTGAGGGCGATGTACCTGCCATGTTGTCAATGATGATGGTTCGCTCCCTGATAGGCATGTCTGGTTTCCAGGCCAACCCTTCGACTATTAATCCTGAGACGGGCGAGATGCTCTTCGCCCATTGCACCATCCCTCTGAATATGGTGGAGCGTTATGAGTTCGATACCCATTTCGAGTCGGGCATCGGTGTTGGCGTCCGAGGCTATATGAAGCCGGGGCCTGTCACTGTGTTTAAGGTTTCTGGCGATCTTTCCCGTTGTTTCATCGCAGAAGGGGAGTTGGCGCGTAATCAGGCCAATCCTGACCTCTGTCGTACCCAACAGATCATCCAGCTTTTGGATAAATCCCAAACCTCCTATTTCCTCACGGAGCCTATTGGCAATCACCACATCATCCTTCCAGGACACCATCGTGAGCTATTGCAAGAGTTGGTGAGATAATAGATTTACAATTGTAGATATAGAAAAAGAGAGGCCCAAAAGCCTCTCTTTTCCGTGATCCGTTTGGGGCTCGAACCCAAGACCCCAACATTAAAAGTGTTGTGCTCTACCGACTGAGCTAACGGATCAACCTTAAACGTGCAATCTTTCGAAAGCGGCTGCAAAGGTATGCATAATTTTTGAATCTGCCAAATTTATTGGGAGAATTTTTACTTTTTGCCCCAATTTAGTCGGGTGGAGTGCCTTCTTCTACCTCTTCTGCTTCACCTTCTTTCGTAACATACCGTTGATAATATGCAATGAGCAGGGTGGTAAGCGGCAGAGCTATAATCAGACCGATGAATCCCAGCAAGGCACCCCATACGGAGAGCGAGAGCAACAGGATGGCGGGGTTCAGTCCCATAGCCTTGCCCATCACCTTCGGCGTTACCACCATGTCGCAAATCAGCTGTACCACGATGAATACCAACAGGGCCATGACCAGGATAATCCAGAAGTTCTGGCCCGTATCGGCCGACTTCAGCAAGGCCAACAATACGGTAGGTATCAAGGCGAAGGTGTGCAGATAAGGCACCAGGTCCATGATGCCGATCATGATGCCGAGGCCGATAGCCATCGGGAAGTCGATGATCGTAAAACCGATGCAGAAGAGCACACCCATGATGAGGGCTACCAATCCCTGACCGCGGATGTAGTTGTTCAGTTCGCGCTCCACGTCCGACATCAGTTCTTGCCAGAAAGGACGTGCCTTCTTGGGGAAGAGGCGAATCCAGTTGTCGGTGAGATACTCATAGTCGAGCAGGATAAAAAACATATATAATAAGGTAATAAACGAGGCTATCACACTTACGATCACACTATAGGTCTGGCCGAGCACACTGAAAAGGCCTGGCATAATGGTTTTTACACCGTCAGTAAACGTGTCGCTACGGAAGAAGTTGCCGATATCCTCCTGATTGTCAATCCACCATTGGGTGACGGCTGCAGGTATCGAGGTGATGTGAGCCGATTTGTGGATGTAATCCGTGGCCAACTGGCCCAGCTTCTCGAATTGCTCAATCATCGGGGGAATGATCATGTATACGATGCCGCTTACCAGGGCTATGACTAAGATCAGCGTCAGGATGATGCTCAGTGCTCTGGGTAAGTGCATACGGCGCTCCACGAACTTCACAATGGGGTAGAGCAGATAGGCAAAGAACCAGGCGATGAAGAAGGGCAACAGTACACTACTCAGGTAGTCGATGAGTACGATGATGGCGATGATCAGCAGTCCTATGCCAACCCAGCGCACCAGGCGGTCAAGCGTGATGGTCTTTTCTTTCATTTTCTTCTTGTATTGCTTTTTGATAACATTCACGGCATAAGGGCTCGTATTCAGCGGTCTCACCCAGCAGCACTCGTTGCTCACCACCTACCTTACGATGGCTCACATAGGCCAGGTTGCCACATTTCACGCAGATGGCGTGTACTTTTGTTACGTCGTCGGCAATGGCACAGAGGGCTGGCATCGGTCCGAAGGGTACACCCTTGAAGTCCATATCCAGTCCGGCCACGATCACACGTACGCCACGGTTGGCCAGTTCGTTACATACTTCCACCAGACCCATGTCAAAGAACTGTGCCTCATCGATGCCTACCACGTCAATGTCGCTCGACAGTAGCAGGATACTTGCCGACGAGTCAATGGGAGTCGACAGAATATGGTTCTGGTCGTGACTTACCACGTCCTCCTCCGAGTATCTCACGTCGATGGCTGGTTTGTAGATTTCCACCTTCTGTCGTGCAAACTGCGCACGTTTCAGACGGCGGATCAGTTCCTCCGTCTTGCCCGAGAACATCGAGCCGCACACCACTTCTATTCTTCCAGGACGGTGCGCCTCTCCTGTTAAGTTGTTATTCATATTGTGTGCAAAGGTACGAATAATTATTGTTTAAGAGTTAAGAATTAAGAAAAAATGAATGGTAACGGCAAAATTTCTTAATTCTTAACTCTTAATTCTTAACTTTTTCTTAATTTTGCCCCCTGTTATGGGTATATTGTACATTGTACCAACCCCAGTAGGCAATATGGAGGACATGACATTTCGTGCCGTCCGTATCTTAAAAGAGGTAGATCTCGTGCTGGCAGAAGACACCCGTACATCGGGTATCCTGCTCAAGCATTACGACATCCGCAATCAGCTGATGTCGCATCATAAGTTCAATGAGCATGGCACTTCCGCTGGTATCGTCGGCCGATTGTTGGCTGGCGAGAATGTGGCGTTGATAAGCGACGCAGGTACGCCAGGCATCAGCGATCCTGGATTCTTCCTCGTCCGTGAGGCTGTGCGTGCTGGCGTCGAGGTGCAGTGTTTGCCAGGAGCCACGGCTTTCGTGCCCGCCCTTGTGTCGAGCGGCCTGCCCTGCGATCGTTTTGCCTTCGAAGGCTTCCTGCCCCAGAAGAAAGGTCGTCAGACGAAGATTGAGTCACTGAAGGACGAGACGCGTACCATGATCTTCTACGAGTCGCCCTATCGCGTGGTGAAAACCCTCCAGCAGTTTGCCGAGGCTTATGGTGCCGATCGTCAGGTCAGCGTTTGCCGCGAAATCTCAAAAGTCCACGAGGAGAGCGTCCGTGGTAGTCTCGAAGAGGTGATTGCCCATTTCAAGGAGAAGGAGCCCAAAGGCGAGATTGTTATCATTCTCGCAGGTAAAAGTGATAATTAATAATATAAAATAAATAAGGTATGAAAAAACTGTTTATCTTAGCCATGTGCGTTATCGCACTCGCTAGTTGCAATGACGGAGTGAAGAAAGCCGAGCAGTTTGCTCAGCAGCAGCGTGACTCTCTGAACCAGATCATTGCTCAGAAAGACAATGAGATCAATGACATGATGACTACGTTGAGCGACATCGAGGAAGGTTTCCGTGAGATTACCGAGGCCCAGAACCGTGTCACCCTTGCCAAGCAGGGCGAAGGTACCAACACCACTGAGCGTATCAAGGAGAACTTCCAGTTCATCCAGAGTGTCATGAAGCAGAACAAGGAACTTATCAACAAGCTGAAGCAGCAGGTTCGCGAGAGTAGTGTGAAGGGTGGTCAGCTCAAGAAGATCATTGACAACCTCACCCAGCAGATGGAGAAGAAGGACCAGCAGATGCAGACTCTTCGCGAGGAACTCGACAAGCGCGATATCCATATTGCTGAACTCGACGAGCAGGTGGCCGATCTGAACAGCAATGTCAGCAACCTGACGGCTGAGAACACTGAGAAGTCGCAGACTATTTCTACTCAGGACAAGCAGCTCAACACCGCTTGGTTCGTATTCGGCACCAGCAAGGAGCTCAAGGAGCAGAACATTCTGAAGGATGGTAAGGTGCTCCAGTCTAACTTCAACAAGGAGTACTTCACCAAGATCGATATCCGTATCGACAAGGAGATCAAGCTTTACAGCAAGTCGGCTAATATTTTAACGGCCCATCCCGCCAGCTCTTATACGCTCGACCGCGATGCCAACAAGCAGTACGTCCTCCGCATCAACGATCCGCAGCTTTTCTGGTCAACCAGCAAGTACCTCGTGGTGCAGGTTAAATAGACTAATTATACATTTTTTATAAGTTAAAGGGCGCCTTTGGGTGCCCTTTATTTGTGTTGGAATTATCAGATTGGTACATATAGACGTGTTTTCCTTACACTTTTGTGTTAAATTGTAAACCGTACTTTACGATTGATTTAAATCAAGTCAGAATGGTAAAATCGTTAAAAAATGCACTAGAAATGTGATTTTTATATAAAATTATTCGTTTTTGAGAAATTTATGCGTTATTTTTGCACCCTGAACTTTCAGTTAGTAATCAGAAACAGAGACTTAGTTTACATTATATTTATAATATTTATTAATCAAAAGAGAGAGAATTTATGGAAAAAAGACTAACGTTGTTTTTTGTCAGCCTCTTCCTGTTCGTAGGTAGCGCGCTGGCTCAAACAAAAGTTTCCGGTACTGTGCTTTCTCAGGAAGACGGTCAGCCCATCATTGGTGCAGCCGTTCAGGTAACAGGAACAAGTACCGGTATGTTGACTGACGTAAACGGTCGTTTCAGCCTGACTCTTCCCGAGGGTTCAAAGACGCTGACGATCTCTTATCTGGGTTATGAGAGCAAGACCGTCAATGCAAAGAACGGTATGCGCGTATTCCTGAAGGCCGATGTTGCCGCCCTCGACGAGGTGATCGTTGTGGCTTACGGTACCCAGAAGAAGTCAGCCTTTACTGGTTCTGCCGCTCAGGTAGATGCCAAGGCCATCGAGGCTCACGTTTCTTCAAACGTAGCTAACTCACTGGCTGGTGCCGCTCCTGGTGTGCAGATTATCAATAGCAGCGGTGATCCTACCAGCAGCAGTCCTACCATCCGTATTCGTGGTGTAGGTTCTATGTCAGCAGGTAACAACCCTCTGATTGTGCTCGACGGTATGCCTTACGATGGTGCCCTGAACTCTATCAACCCGAACGATGTTGAGTCGATGACGGTGTTGAAGGATGCTTCTGCAAGTGCCATTTACGGTGCCCGTGGTGCCAATGGTGTTGTGCTGATTACTACTAAGAAGGGCCGTAACCAGGATGCCGAGATTAGATTCGACGCCAAGTGGGGTTCTAACAGCCGTCTGATTCCGCAGTACGACGTGATTACCGATCCAGGTCAGTACTACGAGACTCATTTCGCACAGCTGTATAACTCTCAGATCTATAACGGCAAGACCGCTGAGGAGGCTTATGCATTTGCTAACAAGAATATTTACGATCAGAACAACGGTGGTCTGGGTTATCAGATCTTTACTGTTCCCGAGGGTGAGAACCTGGTTGGTACCAATCTCCGCCTGAATCCCAACGCTAAGCTGGGTTACAGCGATGGTGAGTACTACTACACTCCCGATAACTGGTACGATGAGGCTTTCCACAACTCATTCCGTCAGGAGTACAACGTCAGCTTGAGTGGTGTTACAGATAAGCTGAACTACTATGCAAGTGCTGGTTACCTGAAGGATGGTGGTATCGTAAACAACTCTGACATGCAGCGTTACACTGCTCGTCTGAATGTAGACTATCAGGTTAAGAAGTGGTTGAAGGTTGGTACTAACATGGCCTTCTCTCACCGCGATGCTAACCAGCCTTCTTACTCTTCTACATGGGGTAGCTCTGGTAACATCTTCTACATCTGTAACATGATTGCTCCTATCTATCCGCTTTATGTTCGTGATGCTCAGGGCAATATCAAGACAGAGGACGGACGTACTGTTTACGATTCTAATAATACGAACTTCAAGCGTGCAAACTTCGTTGGTAACGCCGTTCGCGACAACGAGGTTAACCGCACTAAGACATATTACGACAACTTCGACGGTAAGTTCTCAGCCGTTATCACCCCGATCGAGGGTCTGACCCTGAGCGCTAACCTCGCTGTTTCTGCACGTAACTCTCGCGAGAACGATCTGAGTTCTACCTTTGGTAGCGCTTCTGCTACCGATGGTGCTGCTTATCTGTACCACTTCCGTTTCTTCAACGTAACCAACCAGTACTTGGCTAACTACCGTACTGACTTCGCCAACAACACCCACCATCTGGATGTTCTGGCCGGTTACGAGCAGTATAAGCACAAGTATCAGTACATGTATGGTAGCAACGATCACCTGTTCAATCCCTATATCGGTGAGCTTGGTAATGCTGCTGGTTCTGATAACAAGCAGATGAACTCATTCACTCACAACTATATGACTGAGGGTTACCTCGCTCGTATCCAGTACGACTATCAGGAGAAGTACTTCCTGAGCACTTCTTATCGTCGTGATGCTTCTAGCCGTTTCGCTCCTGGTCATCGTTGGGGTAACTTCTTCAGTTTCGGTCTCGCTTGGGAGATGTCGAAGGAGAAGTTCCTGAAAGATGTGAAGTGGATCGACATGTTGAAGCTGAAGGCCAGCTATGGTGAGCAGGGTAACGATGCCATCGGTACTTTGGCTGGTGATGCTCGTACCTCTTCAACTGTAGGTTGGTTTACACCGTATGCTGACCAGTATGAGGCTTCTTATGCCGACGGTTACTCACTCGTCCTGAAGTATAAGGGTAATGAGAACCTGACATGGGAAAAGTCAAAGGCCATCAACGTCGGTGTTGACTTCTCACTGTTCAAGGGTCGTCTGACTGGTACTCTGGAGTACTTCAATCGTAAGACCTCAGATCTGCTGTACTACAAGCCCGTGCCTCTGTCAGCAGGTAACCCCACAGGTCAGTATCCTATCAACGTAGGTAAGATTACCAACAAGGGTGTTGAATTCAACGTAGTTGGTACTATCATCAAGACCAATGATATCGTTTGGACCGCTAACCTGAACCTCACTCACTACAAGAACACCATTGACGAACTCGATGAGTCTGTACGCGAGAATGGTATCAAGAACTCTACCTCTATTTATGAGGAGGGTGGTTCACTCTACGATGCTTATATGTTCAAGTATGCAGGTGTCGACAAGGAGACTGGTCAGGCTCTGTATTACTATAAGGAGAAGGATGAGAATGGTAACGAGACTGGTCGCGACCTGACCACCGCTAACTTCTCTCAGGCCGATAAGTACAACTGTGGTAGCGTACTGCCCAAGCTCTATGGTGGTTTCGGTACTACTTTGAATGCTTATGGCTTCGACTTGTCTTGCCAGTTCCAGTTCCAGCTCGGTGGTAAGATCTATGATGGTTCTTACCAGGCTCTGATGCACACTCAGGACGCAGCCGGTCAGGCTTGGCACAAGGATGCTCTGAAGGCTTGGACTCCTGAGAATCGCAACACTGATGTTCCCCGTCTCGATGGTGACACTCAGGTTGGTCAGTCAGCAGTCGACCGCTTCCAGATCAGCTCTAACTATCTGAGTCTGAACAATGCTACGCTGGGTTATACCTTCCCCAAGAAGCTTATCGCCCCGCTCACTCTCACTTCACTGCGTGTTTATGTGGCAGGCGAGAATCTGTTCGTATTGTCAAAGCGTAAGGGTCTCGATCCTCGCTACTCACTCGGTATCGGTGGTTACACCAGCGGTTCTGGTCTGAATACGAACTCTTACTCTGCTATGCGTACCATCACAGCCGGTGTGACGGTGTCATTCTAAAAGTAGTTAAGAATTTACAATTAAGAATTAGAGATATATGAAGTTCAATAAGATATCAATTCTCGCAGTTGCCGGTGTGCTGACGCTTACCGCCTGCGATGACGTGAACAAGCAGGAACCCGCAGGTGGCATGATTACTGCCGACCAGCTGACGGAGACCTACACCGCTATTCCTAGCCGTGTTGATGCTACCTTCGCTGGTATGTTCAACATGATGGGTGAGCCTTACGGTGTGTTTGGTACGGGCCGTAGTCGTGCTGACGACTTCGGTTTCGTGATGGCAGCTCTTTCTCAGGATGCTGAGGGTGCTGACTATATTTATCCTAACAGTGGTTACAACTGGTTCTCTGTATGTGGTCAGTACACCTCTCGTACACCTAACTACGCTAACCCCTATATCCGCTACGCCATCGTTTACAATCAGATTAAGATTGCCAACGACCTGATTAGCTCACTCGGTTCGCTCGAGGATGCTTCAAGTAAGAATAAGGTGGCTCAGGCCAAGGCCATTCGTGCCTTCGACTACCTGAACCTGGTTCCTTACTTCCAGTTCAACTACCAGGGCCATCAGAATGATCCCTGCGTGCCCATCGTGACACCTGAGACCCCTGATCCCGCCAACAACCCCCGTGCTTCTGTACAGGAGGTTTACGATCTGATCATGAGCGACCTGAACGACGCTATCAGCGTGCTTGGCAACGATCGTGAGAACAAGGCCCGTATTAACAGCAATGTGGCTTACGGTATCCGTGCCCGTGCTAACCTCTATATGGGTAACTGGGCCGATGCTGCTGCCGATGCTGCCAAGGCTATGGAGGGCTATACCCCTGCTTCTATCGATGAGGTTTCTACTCCTACCTTCGTTAATGCCGATGAGCACAACTGGATCTGGGGTATCATCCTTACCGACGATCAGGCTAAGGACCACTATGCTACCAGTGCTTCATGGCTTTCAAGCTTCTCTGCAAGTGCTTACACCGCTGGTGCTGCCTGCTACGCTATGATCAACAAGATGCTGTATGATAAGATTCCCGCTACCGACGTTCGTAAGGGCTGGTGGGTTGACGAGAAACTGCACTCTCCACTGCTTTCTACCATCTCTTGGAACGGTACAACTGGCGATGCTATCTCAACCCTGTTCATTGCCGACGTGAAGGAGCCTTTCGTTCCTTACACCAACGTTAAGTTCGGTATGAAGAAGGGCATTGGTGGCACCATCAACAGCAACGACTTCCCCCTGATGCGTGTTGAGGAGATGATCCTTATCCAGGCTGAGGGTCTGGCCAAGAGCGGCAATGAGGCTCAGGCCAAGCAGATCCTCGAGAATTTCGTGAAGACCTATCGTGATCCCTCTTACTCTGCTACTGCCGGTGGCCGTTCTCTCGCTGACGAGATCTGGTACCAGCGTCGTGTGGAGCTCTGGGGTGAGGGCTTCTTCATGGCCGACTGTAACCGTCTGCACAAGCCCGTTGTTCGCTTCCACGACAATGCTGCAAGCACCAACCAGCCTGATGCATTCCGCTTCAACATCGATCCCGATGATCCCTGGCTGCTCATGCGCTTCAGCGATAGTGAGACCAACGCTAATGCTGTCATTGTAAACAACACTGGTGGTTCACAGCCTAAGCAGGATCAGAATCCTTCACTTCGTGACGGTGTGACCGACTAATTAAGAGTTAAGAATTAACAATTAAGACACTAAAAGTTATGAAGATCAATAAGATTTTTCTGCTCGCCGCAATGGCTTTGACAGGCTTTGGCTTCGCTTCTTGTAGCGATGACGACAGCTACTCTCCTGGTAAGCCCGCTGGCAGCAACAATGTATATTTTGTTGATGAGGCTCCTCAGGCTCTCGACCTGACTGCTACGAGCTTCAACATCAAGGTTGGTCGTGCCGATGCCGGTAGCGCCCTCACTGTACCCCTGAAGCAGCTTCAGGTAGCTTCTGTATTCACCGTTCCTGCAACGGTTGAGTTTGCCGCAGGTCAGACTGAGGTAGAGGTTCCCATCCAGATTAGCTCCGATGCAGAGCCTTTCATAGACTATCAGCTGCGTCTTGCTATCCCTGAGGAGTACACCTCTCCTTATCGCGTTCAGGACTATGTACCTGAGTTGAACATCCAGGTTCACAAGGAGGACTATAAGGACTATGCTGCAATTGAGTACTACGATGATTTCTGGTATGGAGAGAAATGGGAGGATGTAATTCAGTATTCAGCTACTCTCGACCTCTATCGTTATGCTCCATTTGCTGAGGGCTTCTGGATGTACTACAAGATCGACCTTGGTAAGAGCATCACCGTTTGTAACGCCGCTGGTAAGAAGTACACAGGTGCTACGGCTACCGGTCTGAGCCATTCTTCCTATGGAAACATCAGTGCTTCTTGGGATACCACTTCAGGTTTCTCAGGTTACAATGCTGAGGACGATACCTATTACATTCTTTATGAGTGGACAGTAGCTGCCGGTTCATTCGGCTCTTACTACAACACCATCAAGATTCTCAGAAAGTTGTAATACACTTCACTAATAATGATTCGAGGGGTATCCTGTAATGGGATATCCCTCGTTTTTTTTGGATATATATGCAGTTTTGGAAAGGACGTCAGAGGCTGGATCTTTCCACGGAGTAAAGTAGGGGTTTACTCCGAGTAAAATCCTACTTTACTCCGTCTAAAGTCGGAGCGTTTTTCTTGGATGCATATTTTTGCGAACTGTGAATAATTATACAATAGTTGTAGGCTTTTGAGAAATGACTATCGGAATCCGTAGAAAAATATGAATTTTGCGTTTATTGGTCAATACCTCCCTAAAATGCTTGAAAGGCCTTTATATAAAGGGCTTAAGGCACGGGAGGTGTGTGCTAAACACCTCCCTTATACCTCCCTTATACCTCCCGTATCGAAACACCTTTAGATAAAGGTATTCAAGAAGGAAACGGGAGGTATCTTCATTTCTACACAATTTGAGGTGTTGTAAGAAAAATGGCTTTTTCTTTGGTGTTTTACGAGATTTAGTTTAATTTTGCAGTCATTATTACTATTGCGTATATGTCGAGCATTAGCCCAAGTATCATTGAGAAACTGACAGAAGATAGTCAGGAGGCTTTCAAAACAATTTTCAAAGCCACCTATCCACAGGTGTGGAACTTCTCGAAGTGTCTCACCAAGGACGATGCCGATGCTGACGATATAGCCCAGCAAGTATTCATTAAGCTGTGGACCAAACGTGCCGTACTTACCAACGTACGTAACTTTGATACTTACCTGTATACCATTACCAAGAACACGGTGCTCAACCACATAGCGTCGAAAAAGGCGTTTATGGTCGATGTTTCCGATGTTCGCGACATCTCCGCAGGTAATGTTTCCCCCATAGAGCAGATGGAGGCCAACGATATGCAGCTTCTCATCGATACGGTTGTTAACAACATGCCGCCTCAGCGGCAAACGATTTACAGAATGAGTCGCGAGGAGGGTCTGACCAACGACCAAATAGCCGAACAGCTGGGGCTACAGAAGAAAACAGTAGAGAATCATCTCAATCTGGCTTTAGGCGAAATCCGCAAAGCTTTAAAAATACTCATTTTCCTGTTACTGGGTTGGGTGCATAATGGTTTTTAATTGTCTATATATAAATAAGGTATAGTGTATGGATGCATTACGCGAGATATGGGACAGTCTGAAAGATGAGAGGATGGACGAGGATTCTCTTGAGAGAGCCTATCAGGATACCGCCCGAAAGTTATTCGGCGACGAGCAGCCTAAAGCCGTCGTTAAGAGTCTCTCATGGCTTAAGATTGCAGCCATATGGGCTGTTCCCTTCATTCTTCTAGGTGCAGCCGCCTGGTTCTATGCCTCCTCTCTCGAGAAGTCAAGACTCTACTCTGAGGTTGTGTTCATGCATAAGTTTACCGCTTATGGCGAACGCAGTATGGTTATTCTGCCCGACAGCTCGAAGGTATGGCTCAATGGTGGCAGCTCGCTTATCTATCCCTCGCGCTTTGTATCAACCGAACGCAATGTGTGTCTTACAGGCGAGGCTTACTTCGAAGTCAAGAAAGACGCCAGCAGACCTTTCACCGTCGATGTGAATCAGATGAAACTAAAGGTGTTGGGAACTACCTTCAATGTGTTCTCCTACCCCGATAATCCACAGATTGTAGCCACCCTTGAAACGGGTAAGCTACAGATCAGTGTGCCTCATCAGAAAAAGCGTTATACCCTTGAGCCCAACGATCAACTGGTGCTTGATTCTAAGACCGGTGAGGTGGAACTGCGTAGTGTCAATGCGCCCGACTTCTCCGTATGGCGCGTACCATCCCTCTATTTCGAGGAAACCAAACTTATCTACGCCCTCCAGCAGATTGAGCGTACCTATAACGTAAAGATTCACGTACAGAATAGCCGCTTTAACAACCAGACCATACGTGCCCACTTCAATTCCGATGAAACCATCGAGGGCATTATGGCTGTTATCAAGATGCTCATCCCCTCTCTCAATTATGAGATCGATGGCAACGATATCTTCATTAAATAATTATTTTACACTTTTTAACTAAAGTAGATTGGGTGTAAGGCCAACAACTCTTGTCCTTAGTGTACAATCAACAATAATTATTTAATCATTCTAATAAAAACCTAACATGAGAAGAAAAAAACGTATCCTAAGGATCGCTGCTATCATGCTGTTAGCAGGAAGTCTTTCTCTCCAGGCTCAGAACATCTCGTTCAACAATGAGTACCTGACTCTGAAGAAAGCATTCGAGAAAATCGAGTCAGTAAGCAATTACAAGGTTGCCTACAACGCCTCGAAACTCAACGTCAACAAAAAAGTGCTCCTTAACCAGAAGAACAAGAGTGTCTCACAAGTGATGGAAGAACTGCTGAAGGACACCGACTACACCTTCGAGATCAAGGGAAATCAGATTGTGATTGTTCCAAAGAAGCAGGAAAAGTCGGGAAAGAACGGCACCAAGCAGAAAATCACCGGTATGGTAACCGATGAGAATGGCGAAGGCGTCATCGGTGCCAGCGTTACTGAGAAAGGTACCACCAACGGCACAGTTACTGACCTCAACGGCTATTACGAGCTCTATGTGCCCAAAGGCAGCACCATTCAGATTAGCTATATCGGCTATCTCTCACAAAACGTGAAAGTGGGCACCAGCAGTCAGATCGACATTCAGCTGAAGGAAGATGCCCACAGTCTCGACGAAGTGGTAGTAGTTGGTTACGGACAGATGAAGAAAAGTGACCTCACGGGTGCTGTATCATCTGTAGCTGTCGATCGCGACAGAGCCGTGTTCGATAGTGGCATCGATCACCTGCTTCAGGGTAATGCCCCTGGTGTGTATGTCAATGGCGGCGACTCGCAACTGGGCGGACTCATCAACGTGCGTATCCGTGGTACCTCTACCCTCAACGGTAACAAGGAACCCCTCTATGTTGTCGACGGCATTATCATGAACGATGCCACCGAGGATGTGGGAAATGCCAACAGCGGCGGTGGTACGGGTAGCGACCCTGTGCAGACTACCCAGAGCGGTCTGACCGGTATCAACGCCCAGGATATCGAGAGCATCGAAGTTCTTAAAGATGCCTCTGCTACAGCCATCTACGGTTCACGCGCCTCTAATGGTGTCGTACTCATCACCACCAAGGAGGGTAAGAGCGGTAGGGCCAAGATTAACTTCACCACAGGTTTCTCGTTTGATAAAGCCAGCAAGCACATCGATGTATTGACGGCCGACGAGTATATCGCCTATAGAAACGAGAAGAACGAAGGGACATACAACGAAAGTTTTCATCCCGTGAACCGCGACTGGCAGAACGAGTTGTTCCACACAGCCCTTACCCAGTCATATCGACTGGCTGTAAATGGTGGAAACGATAAGGCTAACTACTATGTGGCTGGAGGCTATCTTGACAGCGATGGTATTATCCGCAACACCGGTCTTTCGCAGGCCGACCTCCGTGTGAACTACAAATACAAGCTCAACAACAACCTCTCGCTGAAGGGTACATTCAGTATGATGCGCCGCGTGAACGACATGACCACTGGTACCGACGGACAGGGAAACCAGCGCACTAGTCTTACCCGTCATGCCGTACTGGCTAAGCCCTTTGCCAACGTCGATCCCGAAGATGACGAAGATACTGGTTTGCAGCTCATGCCCACCAACTGGCTTACCGACTATGAGGACCACTCGGAAGAAAATCGTACCATGGCCTCTATCTCGTTCGACTATAAGATCATGAAAGGACTCACCTTCCACCTCATGGGTTCTTACGATACCCGCGACAAGACCCGCTCACGCTGGTACAGCACAGGTGTTTACACTGGTATGAAGGTAAATGGACAATTGGGTATCAGCGAGTTGAAGAGTCAGCAGAAAGCCCTCGAAGCCCTGTTCTACTATGACTATACCATTAATAGAGTACACCGTCTGTCAGGAACCGCAGGTGTTACTTACGAACGCCATGATGCCAACCGCTACGGTATGCTGGGCGAGGACTTTTCAATCCTGAGTCTGGGTATCGATGGCATCGCCTATGCCAACAAGACCTATACCAACACCCACTCACGCATCAACGAGACCACAGCCTCTTCGCTGCTCCGTCTCAACTATAATTACCTCGACCGCTACCTCGTCACCCTCACGGGTCGTGTCGATGGTTCCAGCAAGTTTCAGAAGGGGAATCGTTACAGTTTCTTTCCCTCTGTGGCTTTAGCCTGGCGCGTTAATCAGGAACGTTTCCTGAAGGAAAGCAAGTGGCTCAGCAACCTGAAACTGCGACTGGGATGGGGTATGACAGGTAACCAGAGTATCTCTGCCTACGCCACGCAGAACACCTATGGTAGTGTGGAGTATTCCACTGGCTCAGGCACCAATTTAGTAGGACTTGCTCCTAGCAAGATTGCCAACCCCGACTTGAAGTGGGAGGCTACCACCCAGTTTAATGCTGGTATCGACTTCGGTGTATGGAACAATCGTCTTTCTTTCAGCGTCGACGTCTATCACAAGGAAACCAATGACATCTTGCAGTCTATGAACACCGCTGTCAGCACTGGTTATAGCTCTATTTATGTCAACTGCGGCTCTATTCAAAACAATGGTGTAGAGGTGGCTATGAATGCAGTGCCAGTTAGCACAAAAGATTTTACATGGACTATCGGGGTCAACCTGTCGCATAACAAGAACCGCATCACCGACCTCGGTCTGCCCCTGACCAAATATGGCACAGAGTATTATCAGGCTTACTATGGCACCAACCTGTCGTACTACGCCTCGGCAGCTTTCCCTGTCAATATCTTCGTTAAGGGCAAGCCTATTGGCCTGTTCTGGGGATATAAGACCAACGGAATTTTCCAAAGCGACGCAGAAGCAGGCGATCTGGTTTACAACGGCAATAAACTTGGCGCAGGCGACATAGCCTATGTCGACACCAACGGCGATGGCGTCATCAATACCGAGGACCGCGTTATCCTGGGCGATCCCAACCCCGACTTTACGTTCGGTTTCAATACCTCGCTCACTTATAAAGACTTCACCCTCACAGCTCAGTTCCACGGCAGCTATGGAAATAAGGTGGTGAATGCTAATAAACTTGACAATACCAATACCTATTACGACTATAACCTGCTAAAGGAAGCATGGTACGATGCTTGGCGTCCCGATCGCCCCAGCACCACGTATCCTAAGCTCGACACCCCACTGAGCGAACTCACCGATCGCCTCATTGAGGATGGCAGCTACCTTCGCATGGGCAGTCTGAGTCTCACTTGGAACGTACCCGTACGCAATTGGAAGATTATTAACGCCCTGCAGCTCACCCTAACGGGACGCAACCTGTTTACTATCACCAACTATACAGGATACAACCCCGACATCAACAGCTTCTCAAACGATCCGAAACGTATAGGTATCGATTACGGCAGTGCACCAGTAACCCGCTCGTATAGCTGCACACTCAACGTCACATTCTAACCCCTAAATATTCAGAAGCAATGAAAAAGAATTATTATAGAATTCTGCTCGGTGTAGCACTATTCACTATTCACTCATCACTATTCACTTCATGTGACTCGCTGCTGGAGGAAGAAACCGACTCATTCCCTTCGCAGTCCGTCATCTACTCCAACGACCAGAGTGTGGAGTCGGCCCTAACAGGATGTTACCACGGGCTTATCAGCTACAACACGTTCCAGTCAGACTATCATACCATCTTCTGCACTGCTGGCGGAACGATGAACAACACCAGTTCTTCGTATAATGATTCGAAAGCACAGAAGACAGAACCCGACAACAAATACATAGGTCGTCACTTCAAGACCAACTACCGCGTTATTGCAGACTGCAACGACCTGCTCGACAAGATTGATGGTAGCGGTGCCAGCGACGAGCTGAAGACCCGTGCTAAGGGTGAGGCTCATCTTCTGAGGGGCATGATCTATTTCAACCTCGTGCGTGCCTTTGGTGGACTGCCCCTGCGTATTACCCCTATTACCAGCACCACACTCGACATGCCACGTTCCACTGTCGAGGAGACCTACCAGCAGGTGATTGCCGATCTGGAAGAGGCAGCCCAGCTGCTGCCAGAGAAGAACCCTATCTATGGACGCCCCAATCGCTATGCCGCCCACGCCCTGTTAGGCAAGGTATACCTCACACTGGCCAATGGCGAGGAAGGCTCTCCTTACTGGCAGAAGTGTATCGACGAGTGCCAGAAGGTGTATGGTCACTACCAACTCGTTCCTCTGCAGACACTATACGATGCACAGAGCCGCAATACAGCTGAGTCTATCATCGAGATACAATTCTCCGACATCAACGGCAGCACTTGGACTCAGGGCATCGCCCCCGATGTCAGCGACTACACCCCCAATGCTACCAGCAAGCCCTACGGCCGATATCGTCCCTCAAAGTACATCTTCGACACCTGGCGCAGTCAGTATCCCGGCGATCCACGTATTGAGGAAGGCATCATCTACGACTTCTACACCAAGAACGGTGGCAAAGACACCGTGCAGATATATCCAGCCTATAACAGCGAAAAGGGTAGCTCGCGCATGTGGCCTTACTTGAAGAAATTCCTCGACACCCGTTATGTGGCTCAGTACTCTTGCCAAAACTTCATTTACCTACGCTATGCTGATGTGCTGCTGATGCTGGCTGAAGCTACTAACGAGGTAAGTGGCCCAGATCAGGCCTATAAATACGTGAACGAGGTGCTGGCTCGTGCCCGCAACAGCGCCAGTCCTGCCGCAGCAGAGCCTGCCGACTGGAGCGGCATGACCAAGGATCAGTTCCGAAACCGTATCATGTACGAGCGCTTTTATGAGTTGCTGGGCGAGGAAACAGAATACTTCGATATGCGCCGTCGCGGCTGGCAGTTCATGCTCGACTATTGGAAGGCCCATAACGCTCACCCCACCAACTGTCCTAATCCTTCGTCAACCAAGTATAAGGACGATTGGTTCGTGTGTACCCCAGAGATGGCTCAACGCGCCATGCTCCTACCTTTCCCCACACTCGAGATCAACTCCAACAACGCCATCACCGATGCCGATCAGAACCCCGGCTATTAAATTATCAACCTGTTATATATTTAAGTATTTACTGAAAGATTTGCTGAAAGGGAATCCCCGCCGGATGGTGGGGATTTCTTAATTCGAGCCGCAGAAACCTTACGGCGCTGGGCACGACTTCGTGCATGGGCGTATAAAGTGAGAGGACATCTGTAATAACAGATGTCTTTTCTTTTTATAGGTTTTTGGCCTTGCAAATCGTAAGAAAAACCGCTTGATTTATATCAAAAAGAAAGTGTAAGAGTTAAAATTGTTAACGATAACAACCAGAAATCTGATATTTTTTTGTAAATTTGCACTCGTAATTGATTATAAACTTAACATTAGATTAAAACATGAAGAAATTGATGATGGCTGCCATGTCGATGGCAGTTTTGAGCATTGTATCATGCTCAAAGGATTTGTATGATGAAGGCGCTGTTGCTGAGCGTGAGGCCGCTGAGGCTGCTAAGAGCGAGGCTAATCTTCTCGACGAGTACAAGGCTGACTTTATTAAGACTTACGGTGAGGTAAAAGCCGACCAGTCTTGGGATTTCGCTATTGACAATTCTACTTTCTACACAGGTTCTCAGGCAGCTACGAGAGCTGCTGGCACAAGAGGATGGGGGTCATTCTGGAGTTTTTGGGATTATCTCTTCGGTAATGGCTACATGACTCCCTCTAGTCAGACCCAGCACTCAGCTTCTACTGATCCTGTCAGCGTGGATAATGGTGACTGGTATGTAGTTCCCGATGAGACTCGCAATCTGATGAACACGGTGTTTGGTGAAGGTAATAACAATACCCAGAAACTTATGGATGGTACATTCATCAAACTGATTGTTCCTGAGAATGATTTCTACATCCTGCCTATCTACATGGGTCAGTCGGGTGGTGACTTCAAACTCTGCATGCATGTTGATGGCGTAGAAAATGATTTTATCGTATGGAGTAAGTGGGATAATATCCAGTATAAGACGACTAATAATCCCAATTGGACAACCCTCGATAAGACGCATAGCAGAGATGGTTACAATCTCGTTGGTGTTTCTGATATCCGTACGAAACCTATCAAGATTAGTGTAGCCGATCTGCCTAAGAACGCAAGTATGTATTTCTATCTGTTGATTACCGAGCAGGCTGGTAACTACAATCATCTGGGTGATAAACTGGGTTGTTTGAATGGCTACATCAAAGAGTACGCCTTTAATTCGGGCGAAGTGGACCTGAAAGGACTGCCTGGATACAATGCTGAAAATGGTCAGGTTGAGTGCTCATTCCTCGGTTGTGAGGATGCCAGCACCAGCAAAACTGATAAGGACTTCAACGACGTTGTATTCCTGTGCTATGGTCAGCCCCATGTTCCACAGTCGGAGAAGGTACAGGATCTGACAATGGTAAAGAGCAAGCGCTATATGATTGAAGACCTCGGTATGGCTAACGATAAGGACTTCAATGACATCGTAGTGGATGTTATCCAGACCTTTGAGGCACAGATTAAGACTTACGACGATGGTACCCCACTCAGCGGTTATGAGAATCCTGACTATCAGCTCAAGAGTACCGTAGCACAGGTTAGAGCCCTTGGCGGAAGACTCAACTTTGAGCTTAAGCTTGGTAATACCACATGGCGTAAGAGCGACACATTCACTGACTTTACTCAGATGCTGGGTACTACGACTCCTAACCTGAATGCAGAGCCTCTCCACGTGATTGAGAATGTTACAGGCTTCGATATGGATAAGAACAATATTGAGGTTACTGTATTCAATGAGGGTGACAAGGTTGCTAGAAAGGTTGGCTTCCCTGATGCTGGTAACATTCCTCTGATGATTGCTACTCCTTTGAGTGTTATCTGGTCTAAGGAGAAAGTGAAGTTCCCATTCGAGGTTCATGAGGGATCTGCAAATTAATCTTCGAGATAACAAGCTATAATAAAAGAGCGAGGCCTCCATAAGGCCTCGCTCTTTTTTATGTCTCTTATTTCAACGCTTTTGTTTGAAGAAGGTTTGCATGAGTTCGCGGCAGTCAGATTCGAGGATGCCGGTGGTGATGGTGGCCTTGGGATGGAGAGCACCAGGGGCGAGGAGGTGATAGCCACGCTTATCGTCCTGACAGCCGTAGACGATGCGAGGGATTTGTGCCCAGCCGATGGCGCCGGCACACATGGTGCAGGGCTCGACGGTGACGTAGAGAGTGCAATCGGTGAGGTACTTGCCACCAAGGGTGTTGGCAGCGGCGGTGATGGCCTGCATCTCGGCATGGGCAGTGACATCGCAGAGGGTCTCCGTGAGGTTGTGGGCCCGCGAGATGACGCGGTCCTTGCATACCACCACGGCACCGATGGGTATCTCGCCGGCTTCGAAGGCCGCCTGGGCCTCGTCGAGCGCCATACGCATGTAGCGTTCGTCCTTTTTCTGTTGCTCTTCGTTAATCATGTTGCAAAGATAGTTATTTTTTGGCACGGATGACACGGATTACACAGATTTTTTTTATCTTTGCACTCAAAAGATGGAATATCAGATTATTCATATCGACGAGACGGATTCCACCAATAGGTGGCTGAAGGATTATTCTCTGCAGCAAAATGAGAATATCATAGTTGTGGCGGAGTATCAGACGGCGGGGAAAGGCTGCGGAAAGAACTCATGGGAGAGCGAAAGGGGGAAGAACCTGACGTTCTCGATGCTGGTTCATCCGAGCGAGCGTCCGCTGGGGATCCAAGCCAAGGAGCAGTTCCGTATCACGGAGGTGGTATCGGTGGCTCTCTGCAAGACTTTGCAGCCCTATATATATAATAAGGTGGAAATCAAGTGGCCGAATGATATCTATGTAGGCGATAAGAAGCTGTGTGGTATCCTGATTGAGAACCGGCTGCAGGGCGCGGAGATCAAGGACAGCATCATAGGCATCGGACTGAACGTGAACCAGCGTGAGTTCCTTAGCGACGCGCCGAACCCTGTATCGTTATATCAGTTGACGGGTAAGGAGCTGGATCGAGACGAACTGTTGAAGGCATTCTTAGAGAACTTCGAACAGGAGTGGCAGAACAAGACAAATGGCTCAGAATACAGGGAACTGCTGTATAGAAAGGGAAAAGACGGGCTCTACGAGGACAAGACAGGTCGTTTCGTGGCGAAGTTGACGGACGTTCTGCCCGATGGAAGGCTGCTATTGGTGGACGAAGTGGGGAGGGAACGCACTTACGCCTTCAAGGAAGTGGCATTTATAGTGAATAATGAATAGTGAATAATGAATAGTGAATAATGAATAGTAATCAATATAAAGATTAAGGATTATGGCAAGATTTAAGAGAATTCTGTTGAAACTCTCGGGTGAGAGTCTGATGGGAAAGCAGGGCTACGGTATCGACCCTGAGCGCTTGAGCGACTACGCCAAGCAGATTAAGGAAGTGGCTGAGATGGGTGTACAGATCGGCATCGTGATTGGTGGTGGTAACATCTTCCGTGGTCTCTCGGGCTCGCAGAAGGGCTTCGACCGCGTGAAGGGCGACCAGATGGGTATGTGCGCCACGGTGATCAACTCGCTGGCACTGAGCTCAGCCTTAGGAGCTGTGGGTGTGAAAAACCGTGTGATGACGGCCATCCGTATGGAGCCCATCGGTGAGTTCTACACCAAGTGGAAGGCCATCGAGGCTATGGAGCAGGGTTATGTGTGCATCTTCTCGGCTGGCACAGGTTCGCCTTACTTTACCACGGATACGGGTTCGAGTCTGCGTGGCATTGAGATTGAGGCCGACGTGATGCTGAAGGGTACTCGTGTGGACGGTGTGTATACCGCCGACCCTGAGAAGGATCCCACGGCTACGAAATTTGAGGATATAACCTATCAGGAGGTGCTGGCTCGCGGACTGAAGGTGATGGACCTGACGGCCATCTGCATGTGCAACGACAATAAGTTGCCCATCTATGTATTCAACATGGACGTGGTGGGTAATCTGAAGAAGGTAATGGACGGTGAGCCAATCGGCACACTCGTACACAGTTGAGAATTATACCTCCTCGAACTCAACGTATTCGCCGTCGGCGTTGTCGAAGATCTTCTTCTCTTCAGCGCGATCGTCGATAATAGTAACACCATCGCTCGTAGTAGTTCTGCGAGTGGTGGTTTCTTCTTTCTGTGAGGTGGTCTGCTGCTGGCGCGTCTGGTTCGTGTCCTGATTAGCGGTGCCACTGGTCTGGGTGGTGTTCTTGCCTGCCTGACTGGTGTACTGCTGCTGGGCATGCTTGCTTTGCGACTTCTTACTGCTCTTGAAGTAGTCGTCGCCGAAGGGGTTCTTCTCCTTCTGCTCCTTGCGCTTCAGGTTACGATAGTAGCGTTCTTCGGCTGCCTCGCGCAACTTCTTCACATTATGATACATGAAGTTGATAATCACCATGACGATAATCGTAATGGCAATGAGTCCGAAAATGATATAAGCAACAATAGGCATAAGTGTAATAGGTTATTTAGTAATATAGTAATGTAGCGTTTTATCGTTTATTGGCTATGACAGAAAGCACCACATACCATGCAATGATAGCGGCGAAACCGCTGACTCCGAGGAACAGCAGCAAGGGGATGCACGACAACACAAAAATATACTTGATCTCGTTGCCCTTCCAGCCCCAGTGCTTGAACTTGAGGGCGAACATAGGAATCTCGGCAATGAGGAGATAAGAGCTGATGAAGGTACCCACAAGAATCACCCACTCCATACCGCTGAAGGCGACGTCGTGCTGCTGCAGACCCACGATGAGTGAACCCCAGAACAGAGCGTTGGCAGGTGTGGGCAGGCCGATAAAGCCTAAGGCCTGACGCTCGTCGAGATTGAACTTGGCGAGGCGGAGCGCAGAGAAGGCGGCCATGATGAAGGCCAGAAAAGCAATCAGTGGTGAGAGGTGAGAGGTGAGGGGTGAGAGGAAACCGAACACGATGGCGGAGGGGGCGAAACCAAAGGTGATGTCGTCGGCCAGCGAGTCGAGTTCCTTACCGATGGGCGATGATACGCCTAACAGGCGGGCGCTCATGCCGTCGAAGAAATCGAATACGGCTCCTATAATGATAAAGAGCAACGCCATGAGGAAGTCGCCCTGGAAAGCATAATAGGTGGCGATGCAGCCCGAAATGAGGTTGCAACAAGTAATCGTATTGGGTATATGCTTCTTCATTTCAGCTTTGCTATGACTGTTTGATCGCCTGTGGTGGGCTGGTCCATACGGCAACGGATTTCCGTATCGATGGGTAGGAATACGTCGACACGCGAACCGAGCTTGATGAAGCCCATGTGCTCGTCGATATAGCACTCCTCCTCGGCCTTGGCGTAGGTCACGATGCGGCGCGCCATGGCACCGGCAATCTGACGTACCAGTACATCGACACCATCGGGGGTGGTGATCATAATGTCGGCATGCTCGTTCTCCTCGCTGGCCTTGGGCAGCCAGGCCTTGTGGTAGTTGCCGTTAAAGTGCTTCACAAACTTCACCTTACCATCAACAGGATACCAGTTGGCATGCACATTGAGCGGACTCATAAAGATGGAGATCATGAGGCGCTTATCGTGGAAATAAGTGTTCTCTTCTACCTCTTCTACTACAACTATCTTACCATCGGCGGGCGCGATAACCAGCTTGTTAGTATCGCCATTGAAATAGCGGATGGGGCAACGATAAAAGTTGAGTGCGATAAACCACGCGGTGCAGAACACCACCATGAATATCCAAAATGGTATGCTTGTGTTAAGACCGTACCATAGTAATGCACCTATGCCAGCAATGGCTAATGCGCTGATCGTCAACTCATTGGTACCCTCACGATGGATGCGGATTTTCTTCAGTTTCTTGATTCTTTCTCCCATTAGTTATATTTCGATTGTTTCTTAATCGGGTGCAAAGGTACACAAATTTTACTAAAGATACAAACTTTTCTCGGTTTTCTTTTGGTTATCTCAGGATTTTGGCGTATCTTTGAGGCTCAAAACTGATAGAAATTAGGCAAATAAATGGAAGATTTCGTACATTTACATGTACATACCTACTACTCGATACTCGACGGACAATCGAGCATTAAGAAGCTAGTGGATAAAGCCATCGGCGACGGCATGAAGGGCATGGCCATCACCGATCATGGCGACATGTTCGGCATTAAAGAATTTCACGACATCTGTATGGGCGTGAACAAACAGCGCAAAAAAGACGGACTTGAACCCTTTAAGCCCATCTTCGGTTGTGAGATGTACGTGGCACGTCGTGGCGACAAGAGTCTGAAGGAACTGAAGGAAGACCAGGGTGGTTACCACCTCATTGTGCTGGCCAAGAACTATAACGGCTATAAGAACCTCATTAAACTGGTGAGCAACTCGTGGGTGGACGGCTTTTACAATCGTCCGCGAACAGACCGCATGGAACTGGAGAAATACCACGAGGACCTGATTGTTTGCTCGGCCTGTATAGCAGGCGAGGTGCCCGCCAAGATTCTGAAGGGCGACATAGCAGGTGCCCGTGAGGCTATAGAATGGCATAAGCGCCTGTGGGGCGACGACTATTATCTGGAGTTGCAGCGCCATGAGGTAAAGAACCCCGATCCGAACTATCGCGCCAACCGCGAGACTTTCCCCCTGCAGCAGCAAGCCAACAAGGTTCTGATAGAGTTGGCCAAGGAATACGGCATTAAATTGGTGTGTACCAACGATGCCCACTTCGTGGATGAGGATAATGCCGAGGCACACGATCATTTGTTGTGCTTGGCCACGGGCAAGGATCTCGACGATCCCACGCGTATGCTCTACTCGAAGCAGGAGTGGTTTAAGACCCAGCAGGAGATGAACGACGTCTTCAGTGATGTGCCTGAGGCGCTGGCCAACACCGTAGATATATTAAATAAGGTGGAAATATACGGGCTGGATGCCGACCCGATTATGCCCTTCTTCCCCATACCTGAGAGCTTTGGTACGGAAGAGGAGTGGCGACAGAAGTTTACTGAGCAGCAGCTGTTCGACGAGTTTACCAGCGACGAGAACGGCGAGAATCCTTTGTCGCCCGAAGATGGTGAGAAGAAAATCAAGAAGCTGGGTGGCTACGACAAGATATACCGTATTAAGTTCGAGGCCGACTATCTGGCCAAACTGGCTTATGAGGGTGCGAAGCGTCGCTATGGCGATCCGATACCGGAGGAGGTGGCCGACCGTGTGAAGTTCGAACTGCACATCATGAAGACCATGGGTTTCCCTGGTTACTTCCTCATTGTGCAGGACTTTATCAATTCCGCCCGCGACGAGTTGGGTGTGATGGTGGGTCCTGGTCGTGGTTCGGCAGCTGGTAGTGTGGTGGCCTATTGCCTGGGTATCACAAAGATCGACCCCCTGAAGTACGATTTGCTGTTTGAGCGTTTCCTGAATCCAGACCGTATCTCACTCCCTGATATTGATACCGACTTTGATGACGACGGACGTGGCAAGGTGCTGAAATGGGTGATGGATAAGTACGGCCACGAGAACTGTGCGCACATTATTACCTATGCCTCGATGGCCACGAAGAACTCCATCAAGGATGTGGCCCGTGTGGAGAAAGTACCCCTGGCCATATCAAACGCCCTGTGTAAGGCCATCCCCGATCGTCTGCCCGATGTGGACGGCAAGACGCCTAAGATGAATCTGGTGAACGCCATCAAGGCCGTGCCTGAACTGCGTGATGCAGAGGCTTCCTCTGATCCGCATCTGGCTAACACTATTAAGTATGCCAAGATGCTGGAGGGAACGGTGAGAGGTACGGGCATTCATGCCTGTGGCTTCATCATCTGTCGCGATCCGATTAGCGACCACGTGCCAGTGTCGACAGCCGATGACCCTGATTTCAAAGGTGTGAAGACCAACTGTACCCAGTACGACGGACACGTGATTGAGTCGACGGGACTCATCAAGATGGACTTCCTGGGACTGAAGACGCTCTCGGAATTGAAGGAGGCTTGTGCGAATATTAAGATTACACGAGGCATTGACGTGGATCTGGACAATATCCCCATCGATGATCCCAAGACCTACGAGCTGTATCAGCAGGGACGTACGGTGGGCACCTTCCAGTTTGAGTCGGCTGGTATGCAGAAGTATCTGCGCGAGCTGAAGCCAACCGTGTTCGAAGACCTCATAGCCATGAACGCCCTTTACCGTCCAGGTCCTATGGGCTATATCCCTCAGTTTATCCGTCGTAAGCATGGTGATGAGCCTATTACTTACGATATTCCTGTGATGGAGAAGTATCTGAAGGATACCTACGGCATTACGGTGTATCAGGAGCAGGTGATGTTGCTGAGTCGACTCTTGGCCGACTTTACCCGAGGTGAGAGCGACGCTCTGCGTAAGGCCATGGGTAAGAAGAAAAAGGATATTGTTGACGCCATGAAGCCTAAGTTTATCGAGGGCGGCAAGAAAAATGGTCACGACCCGAAGGTGCTCGACAAGATCTGGAGTGACTGGGAGGCGTTTGCCTCGTATGCCTTCAATAAATCGCATGCCGCATGCTACTCGTGGGTGGCCTATCAGACGGCTTATCTCAAGGCCAACTATCCGGCTGAGTTCATGGCGGCCATCATGAGCCGACGTCGCGACCAGATTACGGAAATCACGAAACTGATGGACGAATGCAAGGCCATGGGTATTGCTACGCTGGGTCCGGATGTGAACGAGAGTTACGAGAAGTTCGGTGTGAACCATCATGGCGAGATACGTTTCGGACTGGGTGCCATCAAGGGTATGGGCGAATCGGCCGCACAGGCCATCATAGCCGAGCGCGAGAAGAATGGTCCGTATAAGTCAATCTTCGACTTTGCCGAGCGTGTGAGTCTGGCGAATGTGAACCGAAAGGCATTTGAGTCGCTGGCCTTGAGTGGTGGCTTTGACAGCTTTGGCATTCGTCGTGAGGACTTCTTTGCTGAGAATTCGAAGGGCGAGGTGTTCCTCGATACACTGGTGCGCTACGGACAGGTTTATCAGACGGAGAAGGCTCAGGCGCAGAACTCGCTCTTTGGTGATTTTGGTGCCGTGGAGATAGCAACGCCCCCCATTCCCAAGGCAGAGGGACGCTGGAGCGATATAGAACGACTGAACAAGGAACGTGAATTGGTGGGCATTTATCTCTCTGCCCATCCGCTTGACGAGTATAAGATCATTCTCGACAACCTCTGCAATACCAGGTGTGTCGAATTGGCAGATACATCGCAGTTGTCAGACCGCGAGGATGTCATACTTGGCGGAATCGTGACAGGCGTGAAACAGAAGTATACAAAGAGCGGAAACCCGTGTGGTTTTGTGACTATCGAGGACTTTGAGGGTAGCGGTGAGATTGCCTTGTTCGGAGAGGACTGGGGGCGTTGGAACGGCATGTTCCTCGAAGGCACCACGGTGTATGTGACAGCCAAGATGCAAGCCCGTTTCCATAATAGCAATGTGAAGGAACTGAAGGTGCAGAATGTGGAATACATGCAGGGCATCAAGGAGAAGGCCATTGACCGCATTACCATCTCGATGGTGACCGACCAGTTGAACGATGAGATTGTGGCAGACCTGACAGAGTTGGTCAACGAGAATCCAGGCAAGACACAGTTATTCTTCCAGTTACGCGATTCGAACGGTTCTAACCACGTGCTACTCAGAAGCAGAGGCGGTGGGGTGGACGTGCGTCATACGCTGATAGACTATATAGAGCGGCATGAGATGCTGGACTATAAGATAAATTAAACAATTTGGCACGACTTTTGCAGTGAGATTAGTAAATAATAGTATTAACCCGAAGGTATCTTCAATAAAAAAAGAAAACAATGGAAGTATCAATTACAAGTGAGAACTTTGCGAGTTTGAAGGCTGGTGATCTGCCTTTAGTAGTGGATTTCTGGGCTACATGGTGTGGTCCTTGCCGTATGGTGGCTCCCATTATCGAAGAGTTGGCAAAGGCTTACGATGGCAAGGTGGTCATCGGTAAGTGCGACGTAGAGGACAATGAGGATCTGGCCAGCGAGTTTGGTATCCGTAACATTCCTACCATCCTGTTCTTCAAGAACGGTGAGGTGGTTGACAAGGTAATCGGAGCTCAGCCGAAGGCTAAGATTGAAGAGAAAATCCAGGCACTGATTTAGTCTATGGCAAGTCTTGACGAACTGATCCGACAGGATGAGGAAGAAAATCAGCAGGAACTGGCGTTTATTCGCACTCAGATTCCTGCTGAAATGAAACAGTATTATAGCGATAGTGACATCCTTTATGTGCTGGATGCCATTGTTGACTATTACTATACCAGTGGCATTCTGGAAGGCAACGACGAGGAGGTGGACATCGACATGGAGGCTGTGGCAGCCTATGTGTGTGAACAAGCCAAGAAAGACGGTGCTGGGACATTCAGTCCCCAGGATGTTTTCTTCATCGTTCAGGCTGATCTGGACTTTCAGGAACAGAACCTTTAGAAGAGGATGGCTCGGGTGCCATCCTCTTTTTCTGTAATCTGCACCTTGACGGCATCCTCTGGCAGAACCTCCTCAATGAGTTCGGGCCACTCGATGAAGCAAAGGGCTCCGCTATAGAAATAGTCCTCATAACCCATGTCGTAGACTTCTTCAAGTTTCTTGATGCGATAGAAATCGAAGTGATAGATAGTCTCGTCTTTTCCACTATACTCATTGATGATGGCGAAGGTGGGCGATGTGATGACATCGTCGACACCCAGTTCCTCACAGATAGCTTTGATGAACGTGGTTTTGCCGGCACCCATCTTGCCATAGAAGGCAAACACTTTGTGAGAGCCAATGTTGTTGATAAACTCACGGGCTGACTCACGGATATTGTCGAGATTGCTGATTGTTATTTCCATATATCTTTTACTATTTTACTTTTTACTTTTATGTTATCTCTTCTTTCCTGTTAGCGTGATAAGGGGTATCATCATCTCTTCCATAGAGATGCCTCCGTGTTGGAAAGTATCACGATAGTAGGATACATAATAATTGTAGTTGTTGGGGTAGGCGAAGAATGAGTCGCCAGTGGCGAAAACATAACTCGTCGAGAGGTTGGGCGAGGGCAGTTGCGCCTTCTGGGGATCCTTGATGACGAAGAGATTCTTGTCGTCGTAAGCCAGGTTCTTGCCGAGTTTGTAGCGCAGGTTGGTGTTCGTGTTGCGATCGCCCACGATCTTGACTGGTTGTGTACAACGGATGCTACCATGATCGGTAGTGACAATGACCTTGTAATCGGTCTGAGCCAGTTGGCGGAAGAAGTCGGAGATGACCGAGTGGCGGAACCAAGAGAGTGTTATCGAGCGATAGGCACTCTCGTTATTGGCCAATTCACGTACCATCTTCGACTCGGTTCGGGCGTGGCTGAGCATATCGATGAAATTGAACACCACCACGTTGAGGTCGTTCTTCTCCAACGAGCTGAATTGTTGTAGTAGTTTGTCGGCCTCGGCCTGACTGTTGATCTTATGATAGGAGAAGGTGTTCTTACGACGATAGCGCTCCAGTTGTGTATGGATAAGCGGCTCTTCGTTGAGGTTCTTGCCTTCTTCTTCGTCCTCGTCAACCCAAAGGTCTGGGAATAGCTCCGCAATCTTGTTGGGCATCAGTCCACTGAAGATTGCATTACGGGCATATTGGGTGGCGGTTGGTAGGATGCTGAAGTAGAGGCTCTCGTCGATATCGAACTGCTCGCTGAGTTCACCAGCCAGCATGCGCCACTGGTCGTAGCGGAAGTTGTCGAGTACAACGAGGAATACCTTCTTGCCCTCATTGAGCAGGGGAAAGACATTCGTTTTGAAAATGTCAGGGCTTAACAGAGGAGGAAGATCACTATCAGCCTTCTTACTATTCTCTATTTTCTCGTCTCTCGTCTCTAACCACTGAAGGTAGTTCTTCTTCACGAACTTGGCAAAGCCATTGTTGGCATCTTCCTTCTGCATCTGCAGCATCTCTGTCATGCTGCTGTCGGTGGCGCTCAACTCCAGCTCCCAGTGGACGAGGCGCTTATAGATGTCGACCCAGTCCTGCCACGTTTTGCAGTCTAGAATCTGCATGGCTATTTGTTGGAAGTTCTGCTGGTACTGAGTCTGGGTTACTTCGGTCTCGATAGCCCGACGGTGGATGTTCTTCTTCAGTGTCAGCAATATCTGGTTGGGATTGACGGGCTTGATAAGGTAGTCGGCTATCTTCTGGCCGATAGCCTGGTTCATAATGTTCTCCTCTTCGCTCTTGGTAACCATCACGATCGACAATGAGGGCTGAAGCTCCTTCAGTTTCTGAAGTGTCTCTAGTCCGCTGAGACCAGGCATGTGCTCGTCGAGTAGCACAAGGTCGAAGTTGCGCTCCTTGCAGAGATCGATGGCGTCAGTGCCGTTGCTGACGGTTACCACTTCATAGCCTTTCTTTTCTAAGAAGAGGATATGGGCCCTCAGCTGTTCGATCTCATCGTCTACCCAAAGTAATAGTCCGTTGTTCATATTCTCTAAATCTTTTACCAGAAATCGTCACCAAAATCAAAGTCCTTAACCTGTTGCTTCTGAGGTGCAACCTTCTGTAATTGCAGGTCGTCGTCATCTTGTGTTTCTTCTTCTGTCTGCTCAACCTCACTGGAATCTTCAATATCCGGTTGCTCCATATCCTCTGGGATAAGCAGCAGTTGCTCTTTGCTGACACGCATCGGCACAAGTTCTTCCTCATAGAACTGCTGGTATTCGTCGTAGCTGAATTGTCGGCCAATCAGTTGCAGGTTGGCTTCACTGATGACGAGACTGCGACATGACTGAAGTCTGTCGGCCATCAGACTGTTGGCATAAAGCTGTCGGGCATATTGGATGGCTTCATCGTAACTAAGGAAACCACTCACCATCATGCGGCGCAGACCATTGTCTTCGTCAATCTGTATCTCGAAATTGCGTACAAGATAGTTCGTGAAGTTATAGCGTGCCATCTCGAATAGCAGCTGGTTCTCGTTGACAGAGTCGGGCTGATAGACGAGCATGAAGAGGAATTGCTGGTTGCGCTCCGTGCTGAGAGTGTCGACGATGGTGGAGTCGTGTGTTAGCGTGACATTTCTCATGGTCCATACATCGCCTATATCAAACTTTCCACCATGGAGTCGACGGCCTTCCTGTACACCTTTAATAATCATACCAGCCAGCGGGCTGACTTCGCTATCGGGGAACTTTTCAACCACTTCCTGTAATCGGCTCATGCATCCGTCGCCATCACCATCGTTCAGTCGACTCAGACCGTCGATGAAAAGGAACTTCGCGCGGTTGGCTCCTTGAGGGAATCGCTTCTCAGAGAGAGAGGTGTTCACCTTCACGATGTCGGCACGGTCTTGCTTGAAGGCTTCGTAGGTGGCTGTGTAGAGTGAGTCCTCAATGTGCTCGCCAAACTTGGCGTTCTCCAGATAGTAAGGATCAGTCAGAAGAGTGGTCCATTCGCTTTCGGGGTGTTCTGTCTTAAGATGAGTCAGACAGTTGTTGGCCTGGAGGTTGTCGCCTTGTCGCAGATAGAGCAGGTAGAGATGATACCAGGCCTCGTCGGCATGTTCATAATTAGGATAATCGCCCGTCAGTCGGAGAAGATACTTCTCGCTCAACCTCAGATGATCCATTTTGTCCTTCAGGATGATGCCAGCATGGAACAAAGCATCCTGAATCAGCTCATGACAGACGGCCTTTTGCTCGGCGGTGAAAGGTATCTGGGCCAAGTAGTATTCGCGCTGATGAGGATCGGCTGCCACGGAGTCGATGGCTACTTCAGGCGTATTAGGATGATCCATATCTTCAGTATCCTCTATGTCATTAGGGTTGTCAGGGCTCTCTAAACTAATGACTGTCTGGTTGATGCGTTGCCAATTGTCGATATTCTCACGTTTTCCCCACTGGCGCTGGAAGGTGGCTTTTCCCTGGCTGACGGCAATGGGGTTATAAAAGTACCATTGTTTGTTGCCGATAGAGGGAATACTGGGTGTTGGAGGGGCGTCTACGTCACCTGGCATCTGTGAGGCATTCGATGCCATTTGCTCTTGTGCCAATAGTGCATCGCGCTCTTCTTTTTCTTTCTTCTTTAAATCTGCAATGACGCGATCGATAGCTTTATCTCGTTCCGCCTCAGGCATAGCTGCGAGGGCAAGAAGTGAATCCTGCAGGTGGATGGTGCTTGTGTAAGGCACCAGCTCGTCGAGTATGATTGAACGATTGGATAGCTCCTCGTAGTCAGGGCGTTCTTTGTCAAGCAGACCGATGGCTTCGCCATAACAGCGTTGGGCATCGGCAAATTGTTCCTTTGTCCAATAGATGTTGCCTAACGTCAGTAGCAGAACACCTTTCTCAATGCCGTTTCTTGTGGAGAGGCGGTTTCCTTTCTCATAGGCACGGATGGCTTCCGTCGTATCGCGCTGGGTCATATGGATATTGCCGATGGCATAATAGACTTGATCCAGATACTCAGCATTGTTGTCGGAGGCGGCCATACGACGGAGGCGACCAATCATCTGATGGCTATTCCCTGCTCCAGCCACTTCGGTCTGGGCTATACGGGCGTTGAAAGCCAGTTCGTATGGAGGGTGGCAACCAATCACTTTTCCAAAAGCACGATAAGCTTCCTCTTGGTTGCCCGTCAGGTTGAGAATCTGTCCCATCAAAAACCACTCCCTAGCTCGTTGTATGTTGCGTCGTTCGTGCTTGATGACCTTTTTTAAATAAGGTATAGCCTTGGGATAGTCTCCTTGACGGATGTAATAGTTGGCGTAGGTGTAGTCCCAGTCCTTAACGGCGCGAAAGTCCATAGAGTCGCGACTCATATTGCGAATCACGTCTTCTGCGTCGTATTTCCATCCCAGTTCCGTATAGCATTTAGCAAGCCATGCTCGTGCCAGACCATTCATCAGTGGTTGTGTCTGGTATAGACGACTCATGTATGAAAAAGTGGCGGCAGCTTCGTCGAAGGCGCCTTCTTGAAACTGGGCCTTACCCATGAGCAACCAAGCCTTCCAGATAAATGGATTGTATTCCTTGCGACCTAACCACTCTCGGTCTTTGGCGGTTTTCCGCTTGCTGTTGTTCCATTCGGGCTTAGCCTTAATGCTGTGCTGGTGGATGGCTTTCTCACATTTCTCGATGGTATGGTCGTACTGACTCTTGCCAATCTCTCGGCTCTGCTTGTTGCCAACCATATAGAGTGGAATCAGTTCTGTATAGTTGTCCTTGTTACCTTTCTCTTTCTCAAGGTTTCCGTCGATAAAGGCTTGGGAGCCGTTGAAGTAAGTGTTATAGCGAGCATTGAAGGAATGCCACCAGCGTGATTGCGCTGTGTTCTTCTGCGTAGAGCAGGATGCCATGATGAAGATAAAGGTAGTTAGAAAAAGAAAGAAGAAGGTAAAGGACAATAGTTTGTCTGTCGAGAAACTATGTCCGCCAAGCGCCTTCCTTTTATCCTCTTCTTTCTTCATCAATCTTCTACTTTCTCCTTTTTCTTCGCCTCTTCCATCAGACAATGTATCTTACACGTCCCCTCATCGGCCGCTGTACAAGTGGAACAATCGTGTCCCACTGTTATCTCATCATCTCCTTTGTCGAAATGAGTGGCTATGCCGGCAATAACGGCTAGCGTGACTAATGATATGATGCAGACGATGATAAAACTCATAAGACTTCTATTTCGAATCCGGCTTTCTTCATGTCATCCCAATAGCGTGGATATGACTTGGTAACGACGTGGGGATTGTTGATGGTGAGCCCTTCTGTAACAAGGGCATAAGGCGCAAAGGCCAATGCCATACGGTGGTCGTCGTAGGTGTCGATACCTTCAGATATGGATGGCTCGCATCGTTCACCATCCCAGTAGAGTTCACTATCATTGACATCATGAAGTACGAAACCGAGTTTTCGCATTTCTCGTTTTAGGGCCTCTATACGATCAGTTTCCTTAATCTTCAGGGTAGATAGACCTTTGAAGTGGAAGGGGATACCCTTGGCAGCACAGGTGACAACGAAGGTTTGTGCCAAGTCGGGCGAATTGACAAAATCGTACTCCAGACGAGGAACGCATCTGCCAGTCTGCGAGATGGTAATGGTTTGTGGAATGCCTTCTTTCTTCGTTTCAAAGGTGGTCTTTACACCAAGTAAACTGAAGATATAACGGGTGACGGAATCGCCCTGCTTTGAACCATCCATCAGTCCTGTGAGTCTGATTTCTGAATCGGGGTTGTTGCTGAGTGCAACCATCTCATACCAATAGCTGGCTCCGCTCCAGTCATTCTCAATAAAGTACTCGTGGTCCCCATAATGCTTGGGCTTCACAGTGATAGTATCAGCCGATGTCCATTCGGCTTCTGCTCCGAATTCGCCCATCGTCCAGAGTGTGAGGTCGATGTAGGGACGAGAGATGATGTCGCCTGTCAGTTGCAGAGTCAGTCCGTCCTTCAGCATTGGACCTATCATGAGTAGGGCAGAGATGTATTGTGAACTGACATTGCCGGGGATAGACAATAATCCGCCTTTAAGCGACTTACCTGTGATATGGAGTGGGGGAAAACCTGTAGCCCCAGTATATTTAATGTCGGCTCCAAGGGCTTTGAGTGCATCGACCAGAATGCCTATCGGACGATGCTGCATGCGCTCTGTTCCTGTCAGGATGTGGGTGCCTCGCATCACGCTAAGATAGGCCGTCATGAAGCGCATAGCCGTACCTGCTGCCTTGATGTTGATCTCTTTAGGCATGAAGCGAAGGGCATTGATGATAACCTCTGTATCATCGCAATCGCTCAGATTCTGGGGGAGATGCTTTCCGCCACTGAGGGCGTAGATGATGAGTGCTCTGTTGGAGATGCTCTTCGAGGCAGGCAGACAGATTGTTTGATTCAGCTGCTTGGGTGCTGTTAGTCTATATTGTTCCATTTGTGAAGTATCGAATTGTTTAGCGTGCAAAGTTACGCATTTTATTTGATATCTGGTGCCTTGTGGGGGTTAAATTTAGGAAAAAGATTAAAAAGTTGCTCGAAAATTTGGATGATTCGGAAAAAGTATGTACCTTTGCACCCGCATTCGACAAATAAGGGTCGGTGCCAAGCAAAAAGTGTTCGGGATTTAGCGCAGTTGGTAGCGCACACGTCTGGGGGGCGCGAGGTCGCTGGTTCGAGTCCAGTAATCCCGACATCAAGAAGGAAGTTGCTGATGATTCAGTGACTTCCTTTTCTTTTTCAATCACCTTTTTCATCACCCAGTTTATTTGTATATGAAAAAACTGCCACCATCGCTTTGGCAGTATTTACGAACCAACTCTTGAATGAATCGGGCATTATCGGCTACGCGCTCCTCATTACCGTCATAACCATTGATAAGCACCATGAGATGTGTAGTCTGCAGGGTCATCTTGGTACGCTCGTTATCGCTGGTGGGAGTGCCTACGCCTCCGATGGCATCGCGATAAACGGGCAATCCTGCAATATTCAGCATGCCTCGTCCGATACCCTCGTAAGGCTCTCCTTCCTTGCCGACTCCCAGCGTAAGGGTGTCGCCCACGAACTTATCCGCATCGAATCCGCCTATGCTATAGCCATAGGCGATAGAGGCAAGGTTGACAAGGTCGACAAGCGTATCGATCTGATAGAGTTCCTTGCCTTGGAGCATACGTCGGATGAGCTGCTCGCTGGCTGGGCGATAGCGCGAAGGGTCCTTGCCGCAGGCTTTGTACACACGACGTGTGGCCGCAATGCCTGACAACTCTTTCAGACTCTCGGTGGTAAGCTCGTTTCGGAACTTATCTTCGAGCGCATGAATCTCTTTCCACAGCTCTGGGCTGAAGGGAGTGTTGACAACACGAGCCTCTACCGCTGCCCCAACAAAGCCAGGGCATACGTTCTCAATCTCCTGAGATACGATGATATTCATCAATCGTCAGGATTCCGTTTGTAGTGGTACTCCTGAATATTCGGGGTCTTGCCGAGGTCGTTGTCAGGAACAATGGTCTGACGATAAAGTTTCTGGTCGTAGCCCTTATGAATAGGACCTACATCGAGCAGGATATCCTTGTATAAAACAGTGGGAATTACCAGTCCGAAGGCTCCGAAACCTACGCGTACTCCCTCGGGGTGTAAGTTGTTGCGCAGATAGGCAGTAGCATAGAGCGCATGGCGATATACCTCCAGACGGTTGTACATGTGGTAGGCTTGTCTTACTTCCTCTGCTACTTTGGTGCTGTCAGCCTCGGAGAAGATGGCGCCAAGATTGGTTACGTAATCATCAATAGGATCGCCCTTGATGCTGTCGTTAGCTTCAAGACACTGCATGATGTTATCCTCCATATCCACTGTCATCTCCTTTTCTGTAGGAGTGGTGAAGTAAGCGATAACCAGCACTACTAAAATAAATGCTACGAAGATGATTAACTTGCCGAGACAACTGTGCATGAATGCTTTGCCCATTGACTCGTTGGTTCTGTAATTACCTCTGTCTGCCTGATACATTTTGCTTTAGATTTGATTGTTATGGATTAAGTTCATAAATTCCTGTCGGGTCTTTGCCTGGTTGAAGGCTCCACTGAAGTCACTGGTGGTGGTAATGGAATTCTGTTTCTCGATGCCCCGCATCTGCATACACATATGCTTGGCCTCTACAACAACCATTACACCGAGGGGCTTCAGCGTTTCCTGGATGCAGTCTTTGATCTGCTGGGTCATACGCTCCTGCACCTGAAGACGGTGGGCGTAGATATCTACTACACGGGCTATCTTCGAGAGTCCGGTGATGTAGCCGTTGGGGATATAAGCCACGTGGGCCTTGCCATAGAAGGGGAGCATGTGGTGTTCGCAGAGTGAGAAGAAATCGATGTCCTTCACTATCACCATCTGCGAGTAGTCCTCTTTGAAGAGCGCATCTGTAAGCACCTTATGGGCATCCATGTTGTAGCCTCTGGTGAGTGTCTGCATCGCCTTGGCCACTCGCATGGGTGTCTTCTCCAATCCCTCGCGTGAGGGATCTTCGCCCAAGAGGGTCAGTATGTCTTTATAGTGAGCTGCCAGCTCTTCAAGTCCTTCTCTGTATTCTTCCTGAATCATACGTTAGTGGGTTAAGGGGTTGCATCGTCGGAGCCTGGTTGATAAGATACGGTGATCTTTCCTTTCACGATGATGGCCGACTGATAGCCGAGGTTCTTCACTCGGGTGAGCACCTCGAGGGCTTCCTCATAGGTGCGATAGTTACCCATACGACAGATCCATCTTGGAGAGTAGAAATGTACGTAGATGGGGGTTCCAGGGAAAAGCGACTTGATTTCGCTACCTGTTCTCTCAGCCTTGATACGATCGTTGCGGGAGTTGCCTCCGGCGAACACCTGGACACGATAGCCGTTTACCTTATAGCCTTTCATCACCTTCTTGCGAGTGTCGACGGAGTCGCCTACTACAACAACGTTCGGCTGGTTTTCGATGGCTTTGGCATCGGGCTTCTTGTCTTGTTCCTTTTGGTTTTGGTTTGTAGCAGTAGTAGTGTTGTTGCTTTCCTTCCTCTCTGTCTGCTTCTGAGGGGTGGTTTGCGACTTTTTGTCGCTGGTGCCGTTTACGAGGTCGTCGATGGCCTTGTCTTGTGTCACGGTCACCTTTCCCTCACCTGCGTTACTCTTCTGGAGTCGCTGTGTGAAGGAAGATTGTGCGTTGGCTGCCATGATGCAACCAACACACAATGTTACTATGATAACGAGTCGTCTCACTTTTACTTCTTCCAAGCGTCGATAATACCCTTGAAGTCAGCTGCCTTCAGAGAGGCACCACCAATCAGACCGCCATCGATGTCGGGCTTTGCGAACAGCTCAGGAGCGTTGCTAGCCTTGCAAGAACCACCATAGAGGATAGTGGTGTCGTCGGCTACAGCCTGACCATACTTCTCGGCGATGATTGAGCGGATGTAAGCGTGGATCTCCTCAGCCTGCTCAGCGGTAGCGGTCTTACCAGTACCGATGGCCCAGATTGGCTCGTAGGCGATAACGATCTTGCGGAAGTCCTCCTCAGAGAGGTTGAATACTGAACCCTCGAGCTCGGCCTTTACTACCTCGTTCTGCTTGCCAGCCTCGCGCTCCTCGAGTGACTCACCGATGCAGAAGATAACCTTCAGATCGTTCTTCTGAGCCAGAAGCACCTTCTCCTTCAGGATCTCAGGAGTCTCCTTGTAGTACTCACGACGCTCTGAGTGACCCAGAATCACGTACTGAGCACCTGTGCTCTTTACCATCTCAGCGCTTACCTCACCAGTGAAAGCACCCTTCTCCTTGTCAGCGCAGTTCTCAGCACCTAGACCGATGATGTCCTGATCGAGGAACTGTGCGATAGAAGCGAGGTGGATAAACGGTGTGCAGATTACTACACCACAGTTGGGCTTGTCAGCCTTCAGTGTCTCATTCAGCTCCTTTGCTAGAGCAATACCATCCTGGAGATTCATGTTCATCTTCCAGTTTCCTGCTACAATTTTCTTTCTCATAATTCTTTTTTCTTTATTTAAAGGGTTATTACTTTTATTCTTCTTCTTGCGGACCCATTTGCTCCAGGCCCAGAGGCGGTCGGCTATCGTGAGGATGACCAGTGGCAATACGAACCAGGTGAGCAACCAGAGTATCTTGCCTGCTGTGCTGTCAGATGGCATCTGTCCCAACTCGATGTCTTCTAGACGGCCTGAGAGTTCCTCTTCCTCGGGAAGAGCGTTGTGGCTCCACTTGCGGATCACCTTACCATCCTTCAGTAACATCAATCCTGGGTTCGAGCGGATCATCGTCTTCAGCGTGATGTCGTCTGTCTGACAGAACGGGTATTCAGCTCCCGTCATATCCTGCCAACGACTGATGGCTTTCGCTGAACTGGCCGTGAGGCAGTAGAAGGGATAGCCTTGCTCCACGCTGTAGTCGTAGATGCGGTTCAACTCGTCGAGTTGCGAATCGTCGGCTTGCTCCAGATGGGGGGCTATTAATAATAAGGTGTAGCCTTTATCATTCAGCACCTGCTCCGTAATGTCCTCGCCATCGTTGATGCTCTCGATGAAGAAGTCGGCATAGGGCGAATCCTCACCTTCCATCATCTTCTGCCAGCCCTCGCGGATATCAGCCCCGATGTAATAGGGACGGAAGTCGAACTGGGGCAGGGTGTAGAGGCTTCTGAGGGCCACCACCAGCAGGATGAACAAACTGGAATAGTTGAACACAATCCACTGGTTCGACTCGCCGATGAGTCTTGGCATGAGCAGGGGCCAGCGCCATACGATGACGGCCAGCGCGAGCAACACGACGTTCTTCCATAGCGTCTGCCAATTGGTGAGCACCAGGGCATCGCCAAAGCATCCGCAATCGTGTATGGGATCGGCTATGGCCAGCCACAGCGTAAGCATCGTCATGGGTACCATCATTACCAGCACGACCTTCGATACGAATCGACGCCTGATGGCAAAGAGCAGACAGATGCCGAGGATGAACTCCAAGCCCGATAGCAGTACTGATGTCGAAAGCGTCAGCAAGTCGGGCACGATGCCTCCAAGTCCCATTGCCGTCAGATAATCCTGTATCTTGTACTGAGTGCCGAGCGGATCTACAGCCTTCACAAAGCCTGAGAGAATCAGCGTCACGGCCAGCACCAGACGGGCGATATTGACGACGGCTTTTTTCACTCCGATAGTTTAATTACTCCAAAGACCGCGTAGTTGATAATGTCCATGTAATTGGCGTCGATGCCCTCGCTGACGAGTGTCTCGCCTCCGAGGTTCTCGATTTCCTTGATGCGCTCAATCTTGGTCAGGATCAAGTCGGTGTACGAACTTACCCGCATGCCTCGCCACGCCTCGTCGTAGTCGTGGTTCTTGCGCTTCATCAGCTCCAGAGCCTCGTGGGCAAACTGGTCGTAGAGCTTCATGGCTTCCTCGTTCGAGATGTCGACAGTGTCGGCAAATCCCTTGTCGAGCTGGATAAGGCCTACGATGCCGTAGTTGATCAGTGCGATAAACTCAGGACGAATGCCTTCGCCCACTTTCGATTCATGCTTGATCTCGAGCGAGCGGATGCGCTTGGCTTTAATGAAGAGCTGATCGGTTAAGGCCGTTGGGCGCAGGATGCGCCACGAGGCTTTGTAATCGTGAAGCTTCTTCTCGAACAGAGCTCTGCACTCAGCTAAAGTCTGCTCAAATTGAGCGTTTGTCTTTTCCAAATTGGTCATATCGGATGCAAAGGTACTACAAATTGAGCGAAAAACCAAATTTTATTTGGGTTTTTCCGATGAGAAATCCTTCTTTGGCCTCATTATGTGGCGATATTACTTTACAAACATGCTCACAAAACTCGCCGTTTAGTCAGCAAGCTGTGAGTTGGCTTCAATTTTGCGAGTTTTGAGCTGTTTTGTAAGTGGTTGATAGCATGTATGTTATATAATATTGTAAATTATTACTACCTGATTTTGGCCTAAAAATAGCCATTTTTGCCCTATTTATGGACACTTAAAAGATGGTCTTTGGACTATCCAAACCTGGACTTTCCTCGGAGTAAACCCTAACTTTACTCCGACTAAACCCTATCTCTTCCAAAATCGCCCTTGGTTTCCGCCTGTTTCAACTCTATTTCGCGAAAAAAGAAATGTTAAATTCTGGTAAGTATTCATTACATATTGTAATCTTCTGGCAAAGCAAGGCCAAAACCTCCGCGATAAGTGGTGTTTTATGCGATATTTATTAAAAAAGGTGGCGAAAATGTGGATATCTCGAAAATAATCACTATCTTTGCACTCTCAAAGCAAAACAAAAGGATGAAACTATATAGCGACGAAGAACTGGCAAAGATACTTGATCAGGAGATATTCCACCAGATTAGTGAGGCTGCAGACCATCTGGGGCTGGAGTGTTACGTGGTTGGGGGCTACGTGAGGGACATTTTCCTTGAGCGGCCCTCGAACGATATCGACGTGGTAGTCGTTGGAAGTGGTATCTCTGTGGCTGAGGAGCTGAAGAGGATGGTGGGCAAGAAGGCACACCTCTCTGTGTTCAGGAACTTCGGAACGGCCCAGGTGAAGTTTCGCCAGAAGGGCAAGGAGTACGAAGTGGAGTTCGTGGGAGCCCGTAAGGAGAGCTACAGCCACGACTCTCGCAAGCCCGTTGTGGAAGATGGAACCCTCGAAGATGACCAGAATCGTCGTGATTTTACCATCAACGCGATGGCTATCTGCCTGAACAAAGCACGCTTTGGCGAATTGGTGGATCCCTTTAACGGACTCGCAGACCTCGAGGATGGCATCATCGCCACACCCCTCGAGCCAGGGATTACCTTCTCAGATGATCCCCTCAGAATGATGCGTTGCATCCGATTTGCCACACAACTGAACTTCGCGATTGAGGACGAAACTTTCGAGGCCCTCGAAAGGATGGCGGATAGAATCAAGATTGTGAGTGGCGAGCGTATCAAGGACGAGTTGAACAAGATTCTCCTCTCGCCCAAACCATCGAAAGGGTTTGTGGACCTTCAGCGTTGCGGACTCCTGAATATCATCCTCCCAGAACTTGCTGCCCTCGACATCGTGGATCAAAAGAACGGAAGAGCGCATAAGAACAACTTCTACCATACGCTGGAGGTGCTGGATAATGTAGCCAGCAAGAGTGACAATCTCTGGTTGCGCTGGGCAGCCTTGATGCACGATGTTGGCAAGACCAAGTCGAAGCGCTGGGATCCTGCCATTGGCTGGACCTTCCATAATCATAATATGATAGGTGCGAAGATGGTGCCCCAGATATTCCGCCGACTGATGCTTCCGATGGACATGAAGATGAAGTATGTGCAGAAGCTCGTTGACCTCCACATGCGCCCCATCGCCATCGCTGACGATGAGGTGACGGACTCAGCCGTTCGTCGTTTGCTGAACGATGCTGGCGAGGATATCGAGGACTTGATGACACTCTGCGAGGCAGATATCACCTCGAAGAATGAGGTTCGCAAGAAAATGTTCCTTGAGAACTTCCGGATGGTGCGCGAAAAACTCGTCGACCTGAAGGAAAAGGACTATGTGCGTTTGCTCCAGCCAGTGATTGATGGCAACGAAATTATGGAGATATTCCACCTGAAGCCCTCGCGCGAGGTGGGCGTTCTGAAGCAATATCTGAAGGAAGCTGTACTTGATAATAAGGTGGAAAACGAACGCGAACCACTCATGCAACTCCTAATGGAAAAGGCAAAACAAATGAAACTGATATAAGATTATGAGAAAACTACTAACTATAATTGCAATTCTGATGGCCCTGCAGACATGGGCCAATCCTGTGGATGACCTTTTGGAACGTATTGACAAAGGCGCTTCGGCCAAGTTTAAGATTGAGAAAGTAAAGAGCCAGAAGGACTTCTTCGAGCTGGATCAGGCTGGGAAGAAAGTCGTGGTGCGAGGCAACAACTGGGTAAACATCGCCTCAGGTGTGAACTGGTATCTGAAGTACTATGCTGGCATCCATCTTTCTTGGAATCAGATGCAAGCCAAACTACCTGCTGTGCTTCCTGCTGTATCGAAGAAAGAGCGCCATGAAACGGACCTCGGACTCCGTTACGACTTCAATTATTGCACGTTCTCTTACTCGATGGCCTTCTGGGACTGGAAGCGCTGGGAGCAGGAGATCGACTGGATGGCGCTTCATGGTGTGAATCTCCCCTTGGCCATCGTTGGCGAGGAGTGCGTGTGGCGCAACATGCTGCTGAAGCTGGGCTATACAGAGAAAGAGGTGGGCGAGTTTATTGCTGGTCCAGCTTTCCTGGCTTGGTGGGAGATGAACAACCTCGAAGGGTGGGGTGGACCTCTGCCGCTTTCGTGGTATGCTCGTCAGGAGAAGCTGCAGAAGCAGATTCTGGCTCGTATGAAACAACTCGACATGCATCCCGTTCTGCCAGGCTATTGTGGTATGGTGCCTCACGATGCCAAGGAGCGCTTAGGCCTGAACGTAGCCGATGCTGGTCTGTGGAATGGTTTCCAGCGTCCAGCTAATCTTCTGCCTACGGATGCCCGATTCTCGGAAATCGCCACCTTATATTATAATGAGCTCACCAAACTCTTTGGAAAGGCCGATTATTACTCGATGGATCCCTTCCACGAGAGTAATGATGATCCATCGATCGACTACGCCAAGGCTGGTGAGGCGATGATGCAAGCCATGAAACGTGTGAATCCCAATGCTGTTTGGGTGATTCAGGGTTGGACAGAGAATCCTCGTCCGCAGATGGTGGATGGCATGAAGCCGGGCGATCTGCTGGTGCTCGACCTTTTCTCGGAGTGTCGCCCCATGTTTGGCATCCCCAGCATCTGGAAGCGCGACGAGGGCTATAAACAGCATCAGTGGCTCTTCTGCCTGCTCGAGAACTTTGGCGCCAATGTGGGTTTGCATGGACGTATGGACCAGTTGCTCGATAATTTCTATGGTGCCAAGACGAATTGCGTAGGCATCGGCTTCACAATGGAGGGCTCAGAAAACAATCCTGTGATGTTCGAGTTGATGAGCGAGTTGCCCTGGCGCCCAGAGAAATTCACCAAGGAGGCTTGGGTGGAGCAGTATGTGAAGGCTCGTTATGGTGTGGAGGATCCCACCATTGAGAAGGCTTGGATGATTCTGGCCCAGAGCATCTATAACTGTCCTGCTGGCAACAATCAGCAAGGCCCTCACGAGAGCATCTTCTGCGGACGTCCATCCCTGAATAACTTCCAGGCTTCTTCTTGGTCGAAGATGAAGAATTATTACGATCCTGCTGATACGAAGGAGGCTGCAAGGTTGATGAATAGTGTGGCAGAGAAGTATCGTGGCAACAATAATTTCGAGTTCGACTTGGTGGATATCACTCGTCAGGCTCTTGCAGACCAGGCTCGCCAACAGTATCAGCACACGATAGCTGACTACAAGGGCTTTGCTCGTCAGGAGTTCGATAAGGATGCAGCTCGTTTCTTGAAAATGTTGCTGATGCAGGATAAACTTCTTGGTACGCGCTCTGAATTCCGTTTGGGCCATTGGACTCAGGATGCTGTGAATGCTGGTGTGTCGCCTGAGGAGAAGAAGCTCTACGAATGGAATGCTCGTGTGCAGATTACCACCTGGGGCAATCGCTATTGTGCCGATACTGGCGGACTTCGCGATTATGCCCATAAGGAGTGGCAGGGTTTGCTGAAAGACTTTTACTATCCTCGTTGGAAGGCTTACTTCGATGCCCTCGCTGCTCAGATGAAGGCCCAGACGGCTCCTCAGCCAGAACTCTTAGGTGGAGGTCCGAATGCCACGAAGACAGCTGCCGAACTTTTCCAGATGGCCCTGCCTCAGGAGGTTCAGCTCGATTATTATGCGATGGAAGAGCCTTGGACGCTCGATCAGACACCATACTCTGCACTTCCAGAGGGTTCGCCAGTAGATGTGGCCAAAGAGGCAATGGAATTAATCAAATAATTCCGTGTTAATCCGTGTAATCCGTGCCTAAAAAGAAAAATATGGGAAAGTCTAATCGATTACTGAGTCTCGATATCCTGCGTGGTATCACTGTGGCAGGTATGATTCTGGTGAATAACGGTTGGGGCGAATCGTTTGAGATGCTCCAGCATTCCAAGTGGAACGGTATGACACCTTGCGATCTTGTGTTTCCGTTCTTCCTGTTTATCATGGGAATCTCGTGCTATCTCTCGTTGGTTAAATCAGAGTTCAAGCCCACGCCACAAGTCATCCGTCGAATCATCAAACGAACGGTATTGCTCTTTGTGATAGGCTTGTTCATCAACTGGTTTGATCATGCGATAGAAGGCGATTTGCTTTGTTTTGGTCATCTGCGTATCTGGGCAGTGATGCAGCGTATAGCCTTGTGCTATGGTATCGTGTCGCTCTTTGCCCTCTTCTGTAACCATAAGTATACGATTCCTGTGATTATAGGTCTTCTGGCCATCTATACAGCCATCCTCGTGTTTGGCAATGGCTATGCCTATGATGCCGATGTGAACATCCTGGCCCAGGCCGATCTGAAGATCTTTGGCTATGACCACATCTATCATAAGAGTCCTGTGGATCCAGAGGGACTGATGGGCACCATTTCTTCTGTAGCCCATGTGTTGCTGGGTTTCTATTGTGGTATGCAGATTCGTAAGAAGGAAACAATCGAACAGAAGGTCATCGCCCTCTTTGTGGTTGGAACAGTCTTGGTAATTGGTGGTTATTTGCTCTCCTACGGCTTGCCACTCAACAAGCGTATTTGGAGTCCCAGCTACGTGATGATGACTTGTGGACTGGCCTCTTTGCTTCAGGCTTTCCTCATGTATGTCATTGATATTCAGAAGAAATCGGGATGGACCACCTTCTTCCACGTCTTTGGCGTGAATGCCCTCGCTCTTTATGTATCGAGTGAGTTGTTGGCAATCCTTTTGAAGAACTACGGATGGTCTGAAATGGTGTATAATGGCATCCATTTTGTCATAGAACCTCTGAAGTGGGCATCGCTCGTCTATGCCCTCTATTTCGTGTTGCTCAATTTCGCCATAGGTTACGTGCTCTATCGCAAGAAAATCTATATAAAACTATAACATGGAATAAACTTTGTTAAAAATCATTCAACAAAGATATATCTTTAGATATATTTTTAGTAACTTTGCACCTCGAAAACTAAACGGCATTCCAATAGTTTCCGGGGTGCATGGTTTTGATACGTTTAAAAAATACAATATTAAAAGGTTATGAAAAAGAACAAAATTTTGATGTTTGCTGCCGCAACGATGCTGTTGGCTTCGTGCGGTGGTGGCGGTGGTCGCCCTAGTTTTGGCGACAACGAGTTCCCTGTTGCTACAGTCGGCACATCAAGTACGACGATGCAGAGTACCTATCCTGCCACGATTAAGGGTGTTCAGGATGTGGAGATCCATCCGAAGGTACAGGGATTCATTACACAGATTAATGTGAAGGAAGGTCAGACCGTTGGTGCCGGACAGGTACTATTCGTGTT
>JAEEGH010001566.1_pt1 | contig 65228 bp, 51 predicted proteins | sample 9134181 | NCBI WGS metagenome assembly JAEEGH01 (sample SAMN16246544, study PRJNA631951) | gut metagenome | biome: gut microbiome; feature: rumen; material: DP-attached | host: Bos | place: Iran: Karaj | collected 2018-10
GAAGAGAGTCCCACGAGGCCGATCAGGCAAATCAGCACGGCCACTGCCAGGGCGGCCACCCAGTGACTGACAAAAAACTTTTGTTTCCGGACCTTCTCCATATTATCTTACGCTGACACCATTAGACAATTTGCGGACACCGTTGGTGACAATCTCATCACCGGGGTTCAGGCCGTCGATGATATAGTATTCCGTACCGTCATTCGAAGAGATGACCTGGCAGATCACGCCCTCGACGGTTCCGTCTTCCTTGATGCGATAGAACATCATCTGGTCCTGCAGGCGGACGGCTGCCGTCTGAGGCGCGCAGAGCACGTTGTCTTCAAAAGGAATCACCACTTTGGCGGACAGCCCGGAACGGAGGATACCGTCGGGATTGGGAAAAGACGCTTTGCAGGTTACGGTTCCCGTAGTTGTGTTGACGAGGGCGTCGATTTTGTCCAACACGCCGTCATGTTCATACGTGGAGCCGTCCTTGAGCAGCAACTTCAAGGGCGGGAACACATCGCTGACCTTTCTGCCCTTGGGACCTTCCAGGCCTTTCTCCGTTACGCGAAGACCGTATTCCTTGACGATCTCCAGCAACTGCGTCTCGGTGATGGAGAATTTTGCCTTGACGATGCTGTTGTCACTGACCGTACACAAGGCAACGCCGCGGTAGGCCAGGTCGCCTTCTTCAACTTCCTTGTCTGCGACGAACCCGGTAATCGGGGAAGTGATGGTGCAATAGCCGAGGTTTGTTTTCGCGATATTGAGCTGGGCTTCAGCCTGGGAAACGGCAGCCTTGGCTACTTCGTAGGCATTCATGCTGGTCTGGAGCACATAGTCGCTGATAATTTTCTTCTCAGCAAGCGTCCGGTTCGATTCGTACTGGAGCCGCGTGGTTTCCATCTGAGCCTGCGCCGCGCTCAGGTTGGCCTGGGCGGACTGGACGCTCAGACGGAATTCCGTCGGGTCGATTACGAAAAGGGTCTGGCCTTTCTTGACTTTGATGCCGGAACTGCAGTTGCATACCTTGATAATTCCTTCCACCTGGGGATAGATGCTGATTTCCGTATCGCCCGACAAAGTGGCGGGAAAAGTCAGATGGTAGACCCGCGATTCGGGCTGCAGCACCTTCGTCTCGTATTTTACCTTCAGTGCTGCCGCGTCGTTGTCTTTGCTTCCGCTTTTACAGGATAACATCATGCAGCCAGCCATGGCCAAAACTGCACACATCAGGGGTAATGATCTCTTCATCATCAAAATATATTTGTTCGTATTATGATTACATGGTTCAATAACATACAAAGATACGGCAACAAAGTACGATAACAAAGGATTCATTTGTCATTTTTTATATATCTTTGTAAGAGTACACGCAAATCGTAGATTATGGAGAAAAAGACATTGACCATTCCCTACGAGGAATATGCCTCCATCAACGAATTGAATGTCGAGGATCGTACGCTTCTCGAGGCGGCCGTCGAAGCGACGAAAGGTTCTTATGCGCCCTACTCTCATTTCAACGTGGGAGCGGCCGTCCGGCTCGCCGACGGGACCATCGTCAAAGGCGCCAATCAGGAGAATGCGGCCTACCCATCGGGGCTCTGCGCCGAGCGTACGGCCATGTTCGCTGCCGGTGCGCAATATCCTGGTGTCGCTATCGAAGCGCTGGCCGTGATCTGTGCCCGCGACGGCTCGCTGATGCTCAATCCGGGTTCGCCCTGCGGCGCCTGCCGGCAGGTGATGGCCCAGTACGAGCGCATGGCCATGAAGCCGATGCGCATTATCCTGGGCAGCGGCGGCCCCATCCTCGTCTTCGAGGGTGTGCAATCGCTGATGCCTTTGATATTTAACGATTTGTAAGGAAATGGATGCCTTCGCGCCGGGGCACGAAAAAAGGGTAAGCTTGATATATCGCACCGCTACAACCACCTACCCTTGCTGCCTTCCGACCCTGGGGGAGTTCAGTGGGAGCTGGTCGTATACGACTTACCCCGGCACAAAGGTAGTATTTTTTTTGAATATATGAACAAGAAACCCAAGATCTGCATCGGACTCTCCGGCGGCGTGGACTCCAGCGTGGCGGCCTGGCTGCTGAAAGAGCAGGGCTGCGACGTGTTCGCGCTCTTCATGCAGAATTGGCACGACACCACCGGCACCCTGCACGGTGAATGCGAATGGGAGGAAGACCGCGCGGTGGCCGAAATGGTGGCCCGCAAGATTGGCATCCCCTTCCATTTCGTGGACCTGAGTGACGAATACCGGCAGCGGGTGGTGGATTATATGTTCAGCGAATACGAAAAGGGCCGCACGCCCAATCCCGATGTGCTGTGCAACCGCGAGATCAAGTTCGACGCGTTCTGGAAGGCGGCGCAGGAACTCGGTGCCGACTATGTGGCCACGGGACACTATTGCCGCAAGGACAGTTTCACGACGCCGGACGGCAGTACCGTCTACCGCATCCTGGCCGGCAGCGACCCCAACAAGGACCAGAGCTATTTCCTCTGCCAGCTGTCTCAGGAGCAGCTTGCCACGGCCCTGTTCCCCATCGGTGACATCACCAAGCCCGAAGTGCGGCGCATCGCCCGTGAGGCGGGACTTCCGAGCGCCGACAAGAAAGACAGCCAGGGCATCTGCTTCGTGGGAAAAGTGGATCTGCCCGTATTCCTCCAGCAGAAGCTGAAGTCTCGGGAAGGCGACATCATCGAGATTCCCCACAGTTTCTACGAGAGCCTTCACGAACCCCGGACGCTGGAAGAAATGGCCGAGCCCGTCCGCTACCGGCGGGAAGACGGCAAGGTCATCGGCAAGCATATCGGCGCACAATACTATACCATCGGACAGCGCAAGGGACTGGGCATCGGCGGTCACGCCGAATCCTGTTTCCTGATTGCCAACGATATCGAAAAGAACCTGATCTTCGTCGGCGAGGGCGACAGCCACCCCGGCCTCTGGCGCCGGGCGCTGCGCATCCGCCCCGAAGAGATCCACTGGATCCGTCCGGACCTCACCCTGGCTTCGGGCGAGACCCTGCGCTGCCAGGTACGCATACGCTACCGGCAACCCCTGCAGGACGCCGTGCTGCACAGGCACGACGACGGCATGTATATTTTGTTTGACCAGCCGCAGCGCGGCATTACCCCCGGACAGTTTGCCGTCTGGTACGCGGACGACGGGGAGATGCTGGGCAGCGGCGTCATCGACCAATAAACTATGGGTATGAAACAGAAATTGTTATCCGCATGGCTGGTCGCCACGGCCCTCCTTTTTGCACTGACGGCCTGCCAAGACCCCGAAATCACTGAAGAACCCGATTTGAGCGACAAGGCTTCGCTTCAACGTCTTGCCTTCACTCCGAACGACAATCCGTCCATGGGCAACAGCGGATCCACTGCCGTGCTGGCCAACGACTATTACTGCATTTCCGTGCCGGAAGGCGTGGACCGGTCCAAACTGGTGCCGGAGATTCTCTGCTCGGAGGGCGCCAGTGTCTTCATCGACGACAAGCCCTACACCAAGGGAACGGCCTATGATTTTTCTGGCAACGTCCAGACGATCAAGATTGTTTCTGAATCCGGCAATCGCACCGCCAACTACATGGTGCTGGTCAAGCACGGCATTCCCTATATCGACAACCAGGTATATGAGTTCATGAACGACTTCCATGTTCCGGGCGTATCGATTTCCATCATGAAAGGGACCGAAATGAAATATTCCAGCGGCTACGGTTTTGCCATAAAGGCCGACCAGGTCCGCACCACGCCTGACCATCTCTTCCGCATGGCGAGCATCTCCAAGCAGTTCTGCACCCTTTGCATCATGCGGCTCAAGGAGCAGGGACGGCTCAGCCTCGACCAGCAGGTTTTTGGCGAGAAGGGCATCCTGCATGGCCTCTACCACAATGTCACGTCCTACCACGAAATGATCACCGTCCGCCACCTGCTCAGCCACAGCAGCGGCATCTGCAAGGGCCTGAGTGATCCGGCATTCACGAACTCCTACCGCTTCTATAGCGGAACGTCCAATCCGGTGCCTACCGACACGCTGATCCAGCGTACCCTGGACGCCCGCCAGCAGCCTTACAGTGACAACACGATGGTCTGGAGTCCCGGCATGGGATACAATTACAGCAATGTAGGCTTCTGCATCCTCCACCGTGTCGTTGAAGTGATCAGCGGCAAGGACTATGAAAGTTTCCTGAAAGAAGACGTGTTGGAACCGATGGGCGTGACCGACACCCACATCGGCGGATACGAGTACCAGCGGAGGCCCAATGAATGCGTCTATTACATGCAGGAAGGCACCAACGGCTACGCCAACCCGCTGCGTGAGCTTGCCGGTGCTGCGGGCATCATCACCTCCACCAACCAGATGATGCGCGTCCTGACGTTCATTGACGGCGATGACTCGGTTCCGGACCTGTTCAGTCGGGAGACGCTCGATGAGATGTATACTCCTTACTCGTACATGGGGAACGGCAGCTATGGAGCAGGCTACAAGCGCTATGGGCTCGGCTGGCGCATGAACCACTCCTCGCTCTTCCAGGGCGCGCACTATCACGGCGGCAACATCGCCGGCACGGCGACCATCTGGGCGGGCGACACCGATCAGCACATGAGCGGCGCGTTCGTCTGCAACTCACGCGCCTACAACAGCAATTCCTCGGGTGACATCGATGACAACATGTACATCCTGCTCAACCGATTCATGAAGTATTTCGACAACTGATGCGCGACGCCCTGGCCATCGTGGGCGGCGGGCCCGCCGGCATGATGGCGGCCATCCGGGCCGCCGAAATGCTCGGCGACGGCCGCCGCGTGGTCCTGTTCGACAAGAACGACCGGCTCGGCCGCAAGATTTACCTGACCGGCAAGGGCCGCTGCAACCTGACGAACCGTCGCAGCTGGGAGGAATTCGCGCCGCACATCCATCCGAACCAGGGTTTTCTGAAAAATGCCTTCCGGGCCTTCTCGAATGAAGATGTGATCCGTTTCTTCGAGGAAGAGCTGGGCGTGCCGACTGTCACGCAGCAGGGGCAGCGGGTGTATCCGGCTTCCCTCGTGGCGGGCGACGTGGCGCGGGCGCTGGAGCGCCGGGTGCAGGAGCTGGGCGTGGATGTCCGCCGCGGGGTAACGGTCGCTTCGCTGGCGGAGCTGGCTGATTTCGGTGCCGTGATCATTGCCACCGGTGGAAAATCCTACCCGATAACGGGCTCTACGGGAGACGGTTACCGCTTCGCCGAGGAAGCGGGCCATACGGTTACTCCCATTTTCCCGAGTGAGACCGCCTTGCTCCCCAGGGACTATGATCCGGGACTGCCGGGCCTGGAGATGAAAAACGTGGGGCTGCATTTATACATAGACCGGACTTTGGTCGAGAGCGAACAGGGAGATTTCAACTTCACGGGCGACGGTCTGGAAAGCGGCATCGCCTACCACCTGAGCCGTCGCGCCGTCCGGGCCCTCTGCAACGGCCAGCGCGTCGACATCGTCCTGGACCTCAAGCCGGCGCTGACGGAAGCGCAGATAAAGACTCGTTTAGGCAGGGAGGAGCAAGCAGGTGGCATTCGGAGCCGCGAGCATTTTTCTGCGAGCGGGACGAATGCCAGAGCGGCGAAGCCCGGCCGACAGTCTATCAGAAGCTTTCTGCCGGAACAGCTTATCGATCCCTTCTTGCGCGCCAATCCCGACCTTACGGTCGAAAACCTTCCCCAGCGACTGAAGGCATGGCCTTTCCGTATCATCGACTACAAAGGCTTCGAGCGGGCCGTCGTCACGGCCGGCGGCGTCAGCCTCAAGGAGATCGTCCCCAAGACCATGGCCTCACGCCTGCGGCCGGGCCTCTACTTCTGCGGAGAAGTCCTCGATCTCGACGGCGACACCGGCGGCTACAACCTCCAGATTGCCTTCTCTACCGGCTCTCTCGCCGGCATCAGCGCCGCGAAATATCTGCTATAGGATTCCCATCTCCGTCGCCTTGTGGATCATGTCCGTAACATTCCGGACTTCCATCTTGGAGTAGATGCGCTGGCGGTGGGTGTTGACCGTATGGACGCTCAGGAAAGTGCGCTCGGCGATCTGGGCGGCCGTCAGTCCCTCGGCGCTGAGACGGATGATCTGGATTTCGCGCGGGGAGAGGCCGATATCTGCGATTTTCCGGCTCCGCTCCACGAGAAGATCTCCGACGTATTGTGCAACGTCTTCGTTGATTTCCTGCGCATTGCGGGCCAGTTCCTGACATTTCTTCCGGATTTCTTCCGGGGGAAGCGTAGCGGCGCTGGACGAAAGGCCGGCAATCTTGCCCGCCATCGTATTGGCCGGATTCTTCAAATCCTTGGACAAGACTTCGATGATCTGCTCTTTGGCATCGCTCAGGCGCTGCAGTTCCGCACTGCGGCGACGGGCCTTGCGGAGGTAGATGACCGCGATGGCGATGATGGCCCCGGCCAGCAGGAGGGCCAGGACGAGAAGCACGATCTGGTAGCCACGACGCTCGATTTCCCGTTCTTTTTCCTGTACTTCAAAGCGGGTTTCCATCTCCTGCAGCGTTTCATCGGCCTTTTGCTGCATATACAACTGCATTTGATAGACGTAGTCGTCGTGGGCCTCCTGCGCCTTTTCATGATCTCCCAGGCGTCCGTACAGGCGGACCAGCCGGTCGTCAAGGCTGGCAGCCGTCAGATGGTCCGTCTCTTTCAGTCCGGCCAGGACCTGCGTAAAGTACAGGACGGCTTCCTCGTTGCGGTCCCCCTGCTGGAACCAGCGGGAGCGGAACAGGATGCCGTTCCTGCGAAGACGCGGAATATCATAGGTTTCGGCCAGCGACTGCCCTCTGTCCAGGTATTCCCCGGCTTTCTGATATAATACGGGATCGATGGGATCGTTCCAGCGATTTTCATTGATGTAGAGGGATGCGATGACATAGCAGGCTTCGCATTGCCGCTCATGATCGTTCGTCTCCTCTGCCAGGGAAAGCGCTTCGAAGGCATACTCCAGTCCTTCTTCGTTTCTCCCGGTCTCGGGCGATATCTCTGCATAGGAACAGAGTTTTGCCTTGGAAATAAGGATTCCCGCGAGTTCCTCCTTGAATCCGTTCACCCGCGCGATTGTCTCGGCCTCCAGCGCTTTTTCCCACGCATCGGCATCCCGGCTGGTCATGATGTCGATGCCGATGATGCAGTCGAGTGCCTGGACCCTGAGCAGCGAAGCATCCTCCGCATCGGCAATGGCCAGTGCCGCCAGGGCATTTTCCATCGCCGCATCAAAATGCTGCGCCTTGACATCCTCTCCGGCCTTCTTGAGCAGTGCGGTCGCTTTCTCCGTTTCCGCATTTTCGAGCACTCTGTTTTCGGGCCGGCAGGAAAGCAAATGCAGGCACAGCAAAAGGGATAAAAAGGATAAAAACGCTGTTTTCACAGTTTTTCAGTAGCTTCGAGGCCCAAAATTACTGAAAAATCATTAATCCGGAGTCATAGCCACAGTGTAATTTTGCACCGTAAAACGACACAACAATGAAACGCTTTCAAATGATTGCCGGAATGCTGGTGACGATCGTCATCGCTCTGAGCGCGGGCATGGCCCCGTATGAAAAGAAATTTGATGTGGATTATTCCAAAGCCCGCCACACGGAATGGGATTATACCTCAGGTGGCGCGACCGTTGAGGCGGACCTGGCTTACTGGATGAAGCGGCTGGCGGAATCGCTGGATGCAGAAGATCCGGACAAGTTGGACTACGAGGCGGCCTTTCGCCTGAACACAGGCAAGCCCAGCTTTGATTTCCTCGACAAGACCTATCATCTCTGGGATGGCGAGAAACTCACCGACTATGAAGCGGAGCAATGGCAGTTTGAACGGAAGGAAGTCCTGAAGCGGATGCAGCAGATCGAGGCCATCGGTCTTCCCGAAAGCCCCGACTACAGCGGCGACGACAAGGAAACCAAAGCCCGCAAACTGGGTCAGTACATGGTGACCAAGGCCAATGCACAGCTGGCCCGTGCGCTGAAGAGTGACAATCCTGCCACGCGCATGTTCCATCTCTACCGGGCATTCGGCAGCCTTTCGACAGGTGTCACGATGAAATGGACGAATGGCTCGGAAGAGGGATTCTCCGAAATGGCCGGCAACATGAAGAAACTCTATGACGAGCTTCCGGAAGAATACAAGATCGATTTCCCGGCATCTTTTGATATCGCTTCGCTGCAGGCTTTCGATGCAGAACGCAAGGCGGCCGCCAAGGAGAAAAAGCCCAATGCTGAAATCCTGAAGATGAAGAAAGGCGCTTTGCTGACGCAATATCGCACCACCAAAGAAAAGGGGGACAAACACGAGAACTTCACCGGCCACGTGGCCTGGCTGGAACAGGCCGTCAAGGACAACTGCCCGGAATGGGGCACGCCCAAGGCAGCCCGGGTCTTCTCGGACTACAAAGTGGAAGTGAATGCGCTGGGCGTTCCTGTATACCGCACATTCACCTCTGAAGTGATCTGTGAAGACCAGGGCTTCACGGTCTGCCACGAAGTGTTTCTGAAGCAGGATTACGCAGGTGGCAAGTACGGCAACAGCGAGATCCGTCCCGGCGGACTCAAATGGAACGACCGCTGCACGATCGTCAACCAGTAAGTTTCTTTCCTGCGCCGCGAAATACCAGCTTTCCTGGCTTCTCGCTCCAACCCGAAAATCGTTGTCCTGCGTCTGTGCTGTTTGACGGCATCCGACGCAGGACAACCTGCTCAACGAGGCCTTGAAGGCGGGGTTGTCCTGACAGTCCGTCCTCTGATGTGACCATAATGGTATGTAGTCTGGACAACGTTTTTCGGGTTAAGCCCTGGACGCTATTTCGTCTCGGACCGGATGACCTTGATGTCGCCGGACCTGACGGTAATCGTTTGTTTCTGGCCGCCCCGAATGACGGTAATGGTTTGCGGGGCGTTGGGATCGACGGGCTTCGTCTTGACGAGGATGACGCCATTCTCCCAGCCTTCGTACTGCTGGATGTCTTCGCCTGAAAGTTTCTTGTAAGAATCCCGGCTGCTGCCTTTGACAACGGATACTTTCTCGATGGCCGATGCATTCAGGTTTTCGAAATCCTCTTTCGTGGCTTTTTTGCCGTCGATGACATAGATGGGATCGGTGGGCATACGCGTATCTTTTGTACGGATGGTATGGACCTGAATGACGGTCTTGTCGTCGTCTTCCTTGGTGATCTCATAACTCACAATCGTCTTGCCGGCGAGCTGGGAGCCGTCGAAGTTTTCGACCGGCCGTTCGTCGATCACATAACGGTTGGTGGTATCGGGGACGACGGAAACGGGAGTCGCCTGGAGGGTGCCGCTCCATAGCAGAAGGGCGCAGACGGTGGAAAGAATCGTGAAGATGTTTTTCATTTCGTTGGGCATTATTGGTTTGTGCAGGCGAGGAGCGATGTGGTACCTTCGTCCTTGTTGCAGCTCAGAATATACGAACAGGTGCTGCCATTCTTGAGATGAGCAGTGAGAATGGCCATAGGCCCGGCAGGCGTGGCCGTGATCGATTCGATGTCGCCGATGTCCAGTAGCATCATCTGCTGGATGCCTTCGGCAATCTGGACAGTCGTCAACGGCGAGTCTGCGTCGTGGGAACGGGCAGGCATGAGCCAGAGCAGCAGGGCGATAGCGGCTGCCACAGCGGTCAGAGTGATGCCCCAGCGGACGATCTTGTGCCGTTTCTTCTCGCCTTCGGTTACGATCCGGTCGAACTCCGCTTCTGCGTCGTCGGTTTCGGCCAGGCCGCCCGGGGTGGGGAGGCCGATCAGCCGGGCGAAGTCCCGCTCGTCCGCGTCGGCCGGATGCGTGGAGAACCATTCCCGGAGCCGTTGTTCTTCGGCGGGAGTGGTATCTGCCTCGAGATAGCGCTGTATCAGCGCCTTACGTGTATCTTTATCCATGGTCATCGGATTTTCTTCAATTGTTCGAGCATCTGCTTTCGGGCGGTGGAAATCGCAACCTTGATGCTTGCTTTCGGCCGTCCGGTGGTCGCGGCGATCTCGTCGAGCGAGAGGCCGTATTCGTTACGCAGGGTCAGGAAAGTGCGCTGTGTTTCGGTCAGCCGGCTATACAGGGTGTTGCGGATGGTCTCGATATCTTCAGCATCAGCAGCCTCAGTGGCGGATTCATCGCCTGCAACCGTCGCATCCGTCATCGACTGAAATTGCAGGTGCTGCTTCCGGTATCGGCTGATGCAGAGATTCTTCGTGATCTTCACGGCCAGCGCTTCCGCGTCCCGGACAGGATAGCCCTTCTCAGATAGTTGCCACAGCGTAATCAGGGCTTCCTGTGCCACATCCTCTGCCTCGCTGGCCAGGCCTGCGGCCCGGTTGAAACGCTGAGCCAGCGCCTTCAGTTTGCTCCGTATCCTGGCTGAGAGTTGTGCAAATTCCTGTTCCGTTATGGTACGCATACACCATAAAGGTAGCAAAAACAAGCAGAAAGTTAATCGGAATGATCAGTTGCAGGAAGATTCGTCGGCGCAGGGGTGGCCTTCCTGCTCGGTCTCGAGCGTAGCATGATGGATGCCGGCCTCGCGAAGGATATGTTTGACGTCATGGACGATGGTTTCGGCATCGCTTTTAGGGGCGACGACCAGATGGGCAGTCAGCGCCGTCTCGGTTGTGCTGATGGGCCAGATGTGGAGATGGTGTACGCTGCGGACACCTTCCGCGGATTCCATCTGTCGCCGGATCTCGTCGGGATGGATGCCTTCCGGGACAGCGTCCATGCTCATGCGGATGCTTTCTGCCAGCAACTGCCAGGTACTCACTAGGATAACAAAGGCGATGATGATACCGATGACAGGATCGATGAAGGTCCAACCTGTCAGTGAGATAATGATACCTGAAATGACCACGCCGACGGACACCAACGTGTCAGCTGCCATGTGCAGGAAAGCTCCGCGGGTGTTGATGTCGTTTTTCTGGTGGCGCATCAAAAGCCAGGCCGTCAAGCCGTTGATCACGATGCCCACGCCCGCTGTCCAGGCCACGGCTCCGCCGTCAATGGCCACGGGATTGCGCAACTTATGGATACTCTCGACAATAATGGCGCCCACGGCCACCAGCAAGATGACAGCATTGAGCAGCGAGATCAGGATGGATCCCTTCTTGTAGCCATACGTGAACTTTTCAGTACTGTGCGAGGCGGCCAGCCGGAAGGCAATCAGCGCCAGCACCAGCGAAAAGACATCGCTCAGATTGTGCCCTGCGTCGGACAGCAGGCCTAGGGATCCCTTCCATAGTCCGACGCCTGCCTCGACCAGCACGAATGCCAGGTTCAAGGCGATGGATATCCAATAGATGCCCCGCAACGACGCCACGTCCTGCGCAGCCTCCGCGTGGTGATGGTGGTGGTGATGATGTTCGTGTTCCATATTCAACGGCAAAGGTACAGCGAATTCCAATACCTGTTCATCCCCATTTGTTGGGATAAGAATCATCAATGAGGGAGAAAATACTTGACAAGCGGCCTTTGATGTATTATCTTTGTAAGCGAGCAGCCATAAGCGGCGCCGGATTTGAGATGAAGATAGATCAAGAACTGCTCAGGCAAATCATTGCCGACCTGGGGCTTGACGTCCCTTTCTCCAAAGGACAAAAGATTACTGTCAAAAACTGCTGGCATTTCAGTACCGACGGAAATGCCATCGACGAAATGTTCCTCGACGATGAAGATTTCATCGCCGGGATGAACCGCATCTATGTCACTGTCCGGGGATACCGCGTGGTCATCCTTGCCTTCTGTCTGATGGATACCCACATCCACTTCGTCCTGTATGGAGAATTCGATGAATGCAACCGCTTCATACATGACTATGTATGCAGAACATCCCGCCATATAGCGCTGCGCCATGGAGAGCATAACAAACTGGCGAAAGTCCCCATCCATCATCAGATTGTGGATGACGATTTCTATCTGAAGGTCGTCATCTGCTATTCTATCAAAAATGCCCCTGTGGGAGGTGTTTCGTATATGGCTTGGGATTATCCCTGGTGCAGCGGCCCGCTCTATTTCCGCCGGCCCGGTTTGTGGAGTTCACCGGCTTGGATCGGCCCGGAAGAACCAGAATGCACCTTTGCAGACCTGAGCATCGAGCAGCAACGATCGTTTCTGCATACACGGAGTCTCCCTGAAGATCTCACCCCGATGACAGGTCCGTTGGTTTTCCCGGGTGCATACGTAGCTTATGAATTAGTCGAGAGAATCTACAAGACCTGTAAGAGTTTCAACTATTTCTTCTGCATCACCAAGGAAGACGACGTGGAAGCACGCGGCGGCAAACTCTCGCTGCTTTCCATCCCCATGCAGGAGATGCGGCAACACAAGAATGAACTTTGCTATGAGTTGTTTGGCATGAAGAGTATAAAGACTTTGTCTGTGCAACAACGTGTCAGGCTGGCCAGAACCCTCCGCGCCCGCTATAACAGTTCACTCAAACAGATCATACGGCTATGCGGCCTGGTATACGACGAAGTGAAAGACCAATTTTAATCAACCCGAAAAACGTTGTCCAGACTACATGCCATTGTGGTCACCTCAAAGGGTGGTTTGTCAGGACAACCCCGCCTTCAAGGCCTAGTTGAGCAGGTTGTCCTGCGTCTGATGCTGCTTAAACGGCTCCGACGCAGGACAACGAATTTCGGGTTGGTGAAAAATGGCTGATTGCTACCAGCGGTCGTAATGGATATTGTCGGGGTTCCACTTGTCTTTCGGTTCGGGGGTCTCGGCGGGGTAGCCGACGGGGACGATGGCCAGCGGGGTTACGTTGGCCGGGATGCCGAGATAAGCCCGGATGCGGTCGACGATCCGCTCGGTCGGGTAGCAGGAAAGCCAGACGGCGCCAAGATCGAGGGCCGTGGCGGCCAGCAGCAGGTTCTCAGTAGCGGCGGAGCAGTCCTCGAACCAGTAGTTGTTGGGCCGTTCGACCGGCTCGGCATCTTCTGCCGCATCGCGAGGCTTGACCATGCGTGTAGTCTCGCCGCAGACAACGATGACGGCGCCGGCCGTAGTGACCATATGCTTATGCTTTTCTCCCTGATAAAGGCCGGCCTTGATTTCATCGTCGGTGATGACGATGAAACGCCATGGCTGGATATTGGCGTCGGTCGGCGCGGCCATCGCCGCATCGAGCAGCGTATGTATCTGATCTTCGGTGAGTTTCTTACCTGTGAAGCTCCGGATGCTCGTTCGGGCTTTGATAACTTCCAGGGCGCCCTTTTCTTTCGGCGCTTCGTTCTTGCAGCAGGCGGTCATCATGACCAGCAGGGCTGTGCATGCAAATAAAAGATGTTTCATTATTTCAGCTCCTCCCAAGGCACCGGGACGGTGATGACGCCGAAGACGTAGGGGGCCAGATCGTATGGCTGGTAGTAGAAGGTGAGACCTTCCTTATCGACGGAGAACCAGGGACTGGGTTCGATGGTTTCGGAAAAGAAGATGTCTTCTTCGTTGATGCCTTCCTCTTCATCGACAATGTCTTTCATGTCGTCCATCCGGTGCTTGAGCAGCAACGCGCACATTTTTTCTTCGGAAACCCCAGGGGCGACTACGGTCCAGTCTACCTCCTGTCCGTCCGACAGCCTGAATACGAACGGGAATGTGCCGTACATGCCGTGGGCGCCGCCCAGATATTGGTATTGTTCGACGAAGTAATTGATGAACTTGTCATAAGATTCGCCAAAAGTACCCTTATAGTCATAGCCCCAGTTGAGGAAAGGCGCGTCTTCTTCCGCCATTTCCATCTCTTCGAGCATGGCTGTGTTGGAATCGATGTAATCTTCGGCGAGGGCATCCCGCCAGGCCTTTCCGAGTTCAGCCAGCGAGCCTGTGAATTCAGTGTAGTTTTCGCCGAGCGTGTGTACGCGGATGGCTTTGCGGACTTCCTCCAGGGCTTCCTTTGAGAAACCGGAAACCGGGAAGTCGATATCCAGGTTGAGGTCCAGATGGTTTTCACTGCCTTCATGGAGCGGAATATCCTCTTCGAGCCTGAGGGTTTCCGTCTTGATCTCCTTGGTGCAGGATGTCAGGGCGAACAGGGCCGCCGCAACGAATAAAAGTGTGCGTTTCATTATTTCAATGTATTGATTACCTGTTTGTTGATTTCACGGATGCGGGGGATGTCGACCTTGTCGACGCGGCGGTCGTAGGTCATCAGGCCGTTGACTTCGATCTCGACATCGGTGGTCTGCGTGTAGATGGCGCCGGAGAAGCCTCGTGCAATCATTTCTTTCAGCTGGCGGGCGTATTTGACATATTCGTCCGTCACTTCTGCGGGGCTGGCGAATTTGATGTAGCCCCAGTTGCGGTCGGGTGTCCAGAGATGGCCCTCCACCGGCATGCCTATGCCGCCATATTCACCCAGCACGTTGACGCGCTTCGTGTCGTAGAGATACATGTCGGGCTGCGGATAGTTGTGCAGGTCGAGGATGTCGCCTGCTTTCAGGAAGTGGTTGCCGCCGCTGGCCGAATTGACCAGGCGCGACGGGTCATACTGCTTGGTCCAGTCCGTGATCTCGACGGTCTTGAACTGGCCCCAGCCCTCATTGAAAGGCACCCACACCACCACGCAGGGATGGCTGTAGAGATAGTCCATGATTTCCTTCCACTCCTTGCGGTAGCAGGCCTCGGAGGCGGCACTGCGGACGAATTCCGTGCCTTCATACAGGCGGGTCATCTGCCAGCTGCCGTGGAGGTCGCCGCTGGGCATGTCCTGCCATACGAGGATGCCGAGGCGGTCGCAGTGGTAGTACCAGCGGGCAGGCTCTACTTTTACGTGCTTGCGGATGAGGTTGAAGCCCCAGTCCTTGGTTTTCTGCACGTCGTAGGCCAGTGCCTCGTCGGTCGGAGCGGTATAGAGACCGTCGGGCCACCAGCCCTGGTCGAGCGGGCCGTACATGAAGACGGGCTTGCCGTTGAGGGTCATGCGGAGGATGCCGTCCGGCCCTGCCGCCACGCCGACCTGGCGCATGGCACAGTAGCTCCGGACTTTGTCGACAGGCTTGCCGCCTACGACAAGGGAGGCTTCCAGATCATAGAGATAGGGATCGTCCGGCGACCAGAGACGGGCGTCCGGGACGTGTACTTCGGCTTCGGATCCTGCCAGGGCGCGGGCCGAGGCGATACGTTTGCCGTCTGCCAGCAGATTCACTTCCACGAGACCGTCTTCAACACCTTCGGCAAGGACGCGGATACATCCGGAAGCGAGGTCGGGGGTGATGCGAAGGTTCGCGATATATTGTTGCGGTACCGGTTCCAGCCAGACTGTCTGCCAGATGCCCGTGACGGAGGTGTACCAGATTCCGCTGGGTTTGCGGACCTGTTTGCCGCGCGGCTGGAAACCGGTGTCGGTACCGTCCCAGACCCGTACGGTCAGTACATTTTCACCGGCCTGGAGGGCATCGGTGATATCCAGGCTGAAAGGCGTGTATCCGCCTGTATGCGTACCGGACTTCACCCCGTTCACCCAGACGTCGGCCCGCCAGTCCACTGCTCCGAAGTGCAGCAGGACGCGCTGGCCTTTCCAGGATTTCGGCACGCTGAAACGTCGCTGATACCAGAGGTTCTCATCGGTTCCGACAGTCCGTCCCACGCCGGAGAGGCTCGATTCGATGCAGTAGGGGACGAGGATTTTCCCGTCTGCTTTTTCGTAAGTCGCATCGAGCGGCAGCACGGCGTAGTCCCAGAGTCCGTTGAGGTTCATCCACGCATCGCGCTGCATCAGCGGACGAGGATACTCGGGCAGGGGATTTCCGGGATCGACCTGGTCTGCCCAGGGCGTGCGGATATGGTCGCCGGCCGGCGCCCAGGTCTGGGCCGTGGCGGTTGCCGAACATAAAATCAGTGTAGCGAGAAGGAAGAGTGCCGTTTTTTTCATACCTTTGAATTTATATATCAAAAATAGCGATTCTATGAGGATATTCAAAATATTTTGTACGGCTTTTCTGCTGGCGGCTTTGCTCTCCGGCTGTCGGAAACCGGCGGAAGAACTGACTTTTACGATCCGGAACGAAAACGGCATGAGTGCCACGTTCACTTCGTATGGTGCCCGCATGCTGCGGCTTGAAGTGCCCTCGAAGGAAGGGACGATGAAAAACGTGGTGTGGGGCTGTGCCGACCCGGCGGAAGCCCGCGCTGATGTGGACTATCGCCAGCCCATTGTGGGCCGTTACGGCAACCGCATCGCCCAGGGCCGTTTCGAGCTCGACGGATTTACCTACCAGTTGTCCCTGAATGAGGGAGAAAACCATCTTCACGGTGGAAAAGGCGGTTTCGACAAACGCGAGTGGACCCTGCAGCCGCTCGCGGACAATGTATTGCTGATGACCCGTGTTTCGCCGGATGGCGAAGAAGGATATCCGGGCAATCTGGAGATTTCAGTGCTCTGCACGCTCACCGACAAGAACGAGCTGGTGCTGCAATACGCCGCCACGACCGACAAGCCCACCATCCTCAATCCCACGCTTCACGCCTGGTTCAACCTGCACGGGGACGGGGAAGGACTGACTACTTCGCACATCCTGAAAATCAACGCCGATCATTATACCCCGGTCGATGCCGGACTCATCCCGACAGGCGAGATCGCCCCGGTCGACGGCACGTCCTTCGATTTCCGCGCCGGCAAGCCGGTGACGCCGGAATTCGACCATAACTTTGTCCTGCGCGGCGCGTCCGGCGAGCCGGCCCTAGAGCTCTGGGAGCCCGCTACCGGCATCCTGCTGAAAGTCTATACCGACCAGCCCGGCCTGCAGATGTACAGCGGCAAGCCCGACTGCGGACTGGTGCTTGAAACGCAGCATTTCCCGGATTCGCCCAACCACCCTGATTTCCCGTCCACGGTACTCCGTCCCGGCGAAACCTACACCCAGAACACCATTTACCGTTTTGAAATCAAATAAGTTACCGATATGGAAAACAACAAGATGAACCGCCGCGAAGCCATTCGCGCCATGATGCTCGCCGGAGCGGGCCTGGCCGCCGGCTCTTCGCTCGCTGCCGCTCCGCTCCGCGCCGCCGGCGTCCTTCCCCAGAACTGGAAATTCACCGAACCCGCCAAGGGAGACCAGGTCATCCACCGTACCTGGAAATCGCTGGGAAACGAAAGCATCAGCCTGCTCGGCATGGGTTGCATGCGCTTCCCGCGCAAGGCTGGCGGCGGCCGCCGCGCCCCGCTCGACCAGGAAGCCATCAACATGATGATCGACTATGCCCTCGAACACGGCATCAACTATTTCGATACTGCGCCGGCCTATGGCGATTCGGAGCGGGCGACGGGCGAGGCACTCAGCCGCCACGACCGCAAGAGCTATCTGATCGCGACCAAGATGTCGAACTTCTCGAATGCCGATCTGGGTGCTTGCAAGGACATGTTCGCCAACTCGCTGAAGAACCTGCGGACCAATTATGTGGACTACTTCCTGCTCCACTCCATCGGCAGCGTGGAAGATTTCAACAAGCGCTTCAAGGACAATGGACTGCTGCCCTGGCTGCAGGATCTCCGCAAGAAAGGGACGATCCGTCATCTGGGCTTCTCGTTCCACGGCTCCAATGCGGCGCTCAAGGCCCTGCTCGAGATGCCGTATGACTGGGAATTCGTCCAGATCCAGATGAACTATGTGGACTGGAAGGACATGCCGCTGGAAGACAGCGACGAGTCCTGCGACGCCGAGACGCTCTACAATATGCTGGTGGCCAAAGGTATTCCCGTGGTGATCATGGAGCCTATCCGCGGTGGCGCACTGGCTAACGTGTCCGACGGCTTGAAAGGCAAGCTCGCCGAGCGTTTCCCGCAGCTTTCGCCGGCCGGCGTGGCGCTGACTTTCGCTTCTTCTTATCCGGGCGTGATGTGTACGCTCAGCGGCATGAGCAACATGCAGCAACTCATGGAGAACGTCTATACCTTCAGCCACTTCAAGCCGTTCACGGAAGCGGACAATGCGTATATGATGGAGATGGCACGGCTCTACAACGGCAATCCGCACATTCCCTGCACGGCCTGCCGCTACTGCATGCCCTGCCCGCGCGGCGTGGATATCCCCGGCGTCTTCGCCGTCTATAACGGCATGAGCGACGCGCTGATGCTGCCCGATCCGAACAACAAGAAAGACAAGGCTTACAAGGAGAAACGGAAGGAATTCCTCAAGCGCTACGCGACGCTGGCCTCCGGCACCGACGCCTCAGCCTGCGTCATGTGCAACGCCTGCCTCCCGAAATGCCCGCAGCGCATCCGCATTCCCGACCAGATGCGCATGATCCACAAACTGGTCAAAGATTTGGGATAAAAAGAAAGTTCCCTACCCGGAAAGGCAGGGAACTTTTCTTAAGAGGGAGGCCGATTGTTATTTGATGGCGATATGCTTGATAGCCTCGACCTTCGGAGTATTCTCCTTCTTCGGGAGATGGACGTTCAGGACACCCTTCTCGACCTTCGCCTCAATCTTATCGGCATCCACGTCGTCGGGGAGGAGCAGCGTCTGCTGGAATTTCTCGTAGGAGAATTCGCGGCGCAGGAAGCGGCCGTGACGCTTCTCTTCCTTGTTTTCAGTCTTCTTTTCCATTTCGATGTGCAGGTTGTTGTCTGCATCGACATGGACCTTGAAGTCATCCTTGTCCAAACCCGGAGCGGCAAGCTCCACTTCGTATTCTTTTTCGTTCTCAAGAACGTTGATGGCCGGGGCAGTATACATCGGCCGTTCCATCCAGCTGTTGTCGAAAAAGTCATTGAAAATGTCCGGCATCCAGCTGTCACTAGTCTTTCTGATAATCGGTAACATAGCTCAAAAACTTTAAAATTGATTGGTTTCTGGCAGGACTATGGCAAAGCCCGGGCCATGCCCGGAAAGCTGGCCAAAATGGCACATCCTGCGACAGAATGTCCATTTTCTGGTGACAAAATGACCAAAAAATTTTGCAGAATAAAAAAAATCCTTACCTTTGCAGTCCCAATTCGGTGCTGTAGCTCAGATGGTAGAGCAATGGACTGAAAATCCATGTGTCGGCAGTTCGATTCTTCCCAGCACCACAAAAAAAGGAGACTTGAAGCAAGTCTCCTTTTTTTGTGGTGCTGAAGCACTTGTGTCTACCGGGGGCGCTGCCCCCGAACCCCTGCGGCCTTTGGCCGTTGCTGCGCCTTTGCGTTAACTTATTTTTCATTACTGTTTTTTTATCTTAATTTCGCAGAAGAATATTCTAAAAAGCATCGGAAATGGCCGTGGAGAAGAGATATGTCGAGGTGCTGCTGCCTCTGAAATTGAAGGATACGCTGAGCTATCGCCTGCCGCAGGGCTTGATGGCGGAAGAGGGGAGTTGGGTGCAGGTGCCGTTGCGCGGGTATCCGGCGCTGGGCGTGGTGCTGCAGGTCCTCGACAGCGCGCCTGTCGGCGTGAACCTTTCCGGAATCGAGGAAGTGGAGGCTGTGCTGGATATTCCGGCTGCGACGGCGATGGAGCGGAACTTCTGGCAGGCGCTGGCCGATTATTATCTGTGTACTCCTGGCGAAGTACTCAAGGCGGCCTTCAACGCCGGCATCCAGAAGCTGATGCTGCAGCCGCCCCGGCCACGCAAGAGTCCGAAGAAAAAGGCCGGGACAGCAACCGGAGAAGCCGTCGCACCTGCCGATTATCCACTCTGTGAACTATCTGAAAACCAGCGGATTGCAATGGAACAAGTCCGGACGGGTTTCTCACAGCATAAGCCCGTCTTGCTGAACGGCGTGACGGGCAGCGGCAAGACCGAAATCTACCTGCACCTGGCCGCCGGACAGTTGCAGCAGGGCCGGGACGTGCTCTATCTCGTTCCTGAAATCGCCATCTCCAAACAACTGGAACAAAGGCTCGCCGCCGTTTTCGGCCCGCAGCTGCTAGTCTACCATTCCCGCACGACCGTGCCACAACGCTACCGCGTGATGGATACCCTGCGGCGCGATCCTACGCCGCGCATCTTGCTTGGCACCCGCTCCGCCATCTTCCTGCCTTTCAGGAAGCTGGGATTGGTTGTGGTGGATGAAGAGCATGACCGCTCCTATAAACAAGATGATACGGCACCCCGGTACAATGGTCGCGATGCTGCCCTGATGCTGGCAGGCCTTCACAAGGCAAACGTATTGCTGGGGAGCGCCACGCCTTCGTGCGAGGCGCGTTTCAATGTGCAGACCCGCAAATTCTGCTCGGCGGAACTTCCGTGCCGCTATTATGGCGGCGACGCTGCGGAAATAGAAATCATCGACATGGCGCAGGCATTACGGCTGCACAATATGGAGGGCTCTTTCTCGCGCAAGCTTCTCAAGGAGATGGCCGCCGTGCTGGAAGCCGGAAAGCAGGTGATGGTTTTCCGCTCGCGGCGCGCCTATGCGCCTGTCGTACAGTGCGAAGCCTGTGGTGAGGTGGTCAAGTGCCCGCATTGCAACGTGGCGCTGAGCTATCACCGTTTCAACAACAGTCTGTCCTGCCACTATTGTGGTTTCAATCGCCCATACGACTTGCGCTGCCCTTCCTGCGGTGAAGTGGCGCTGGTGGAGCGGGGGAGCGGTACCGAGAAGCTGGAAGAGGAGCTGCGGGAGGCTTTCCCTGGCCGGACTGTCGCCCGTTTCGATGCCGATACTACGCAGAGCAAGACGGCGGAAGACCGGCTGATCCGCGATTTTGCCGCGGGCCGCATCGACATCCTGGTCGGAACCCAGATGATTACCAAAGGCTTCGACTTCGAGCGGCTGGCCCTGGTGGTCGTCGTGAGTGCCGACAGCCTCTTTGCCGTGCAGGATTTCCGCAGTGATGAACGCGCTTTCCAACTGCTCACCCAGCTGATGGGCCGCTCCGGGCGCCGCGGCGAAGCCGGCAAGCTCGTGATCCAGACCTTCCAGCCCGACCATCCCGTGCTGCAGCGCCTGCAACACCCCGAGGCGTATTCCGATCCCGCCGCCGGGCTGCTGGTCGAGCGGAAAACCTTTTCCTATCCGCCATTTGTCCGCCTGATTTCCGTAACGGTAAAAGACCGTTACGAGGGCCGCGTGTGGAATGTGTGCCGCCTCATCGAGGAGGCAGCGAAAGCCATCGGCATCCGGGACATCGCCGGACCCACCGCCCCGGCTGTCGACATGGTGGCAGGCGAACACATCCGCCAGTTCTGGATCAAGCTGCCGCGCGACCGGAACCTGGCCGCTACCAAGCGGGCCTTATACATGCGCGTCGACCAGATCGAGCGCGAATTCAAGGGACATACGACCCTGATTATCGACGTGGATCCGCAGTAGCTTTGAAGTCTGCGATCAGCTGTTGTGCCAGTTCGGGTTCGTTGGTGGTGATGTGATCCACACCCAGGGCCAGCATCCGCTTGATATCCTCTTCTTTGTCGACCGTCCAGGCGTTGACGATCATGCCCAGTTCGTGGGCTTGCGTTACCAATTCCGGATGCAAGTCGAACGCGGAATAGTGGTAATCGATCCCGCTGATTCCCCTTTCCTTCAGTTCGGCCGGAAGGATATCGCTGCCCAAGTATTCCACGCGGTTCTTCGGCATCTGGCGGGCGAATGCCTCGCAGGCGCTCAGGCTGAAGGAGATGAATTCCACGCGTCTCTGCACGCCGTAGCGCTGGATGGCCTCGATGATTTTGTGGATGGCGGTTTCTTCGTAGATCGGATCGCCCTCACTCTTGAGCTCGAGCACAAGTTTCAGTTCCGGATACTGGAGCGACGCTTCCAGGTATTCATCCAGCGTGGGGATGCGCTCCCCGTTTTGCAGGCGGAGGGTGTCATTGCGCAGGACTTCGAGTGTCGTCTCGCGGATGACCATGCCTAAATAGGTGAAATCGTGGTTGATGACCAATTGGTCGTCGGCGGTGAGGTTGACGTCGAATTCCGAGCCGTAGGCGCCGATTCTTCCGGCGTTCAGCAGGGAGGAGATAGAGTTCTGGGCGGAACCTTCCGTCTTCCAGTAGCCGCGGTGCGCCACGACCTGGGGTCCGGAGAAAGGTGAGGAGAAAGGTAATAATTCACAGGCCGCCAGCAGGCAACTCGCGAGAAGGAGGAACAGGCTCTTTTTCATGATACAAAGATAGTGTTTTCTTGCTTTGCCCGTGTTGGCAAATCAGAACAATTATCCATACTTTTGTGTCATGGTGGAGGAAGTATCCAGACAGGTTTCCACGGATGACATCCGGGCTCGGATCAACGAGTGTGGGCTTAAGGCCACCCCGCAGCGGATGCGGGTGTATGCGGTTATGTGCCGGCTGGGACACGCTTCCGCCGACAGGGTCTACCAGGAGCTGGGAGGCGCCCGGGGGAAGATGACGCTGGCTACGGTCTACAACGTGCTGGAATCGATGACCGAAGTGGGCCTGCTGGTCCGGCGGCCCAGTTTCAGCAGCAAGATGTATTTCGACGTCAATACCAGTGAACACGGCCATCTTTATCGGTCGTTCTCGTATGGGAACAACGATTGGAATTCTACATCCGTCGTAAAAACGCGTAGGAAATACGAACCTAGCTTTACAAGCGCCACAACGAATGCCACAATAGCGAACGAAGCTGCGGTTGGTTTCCGGAGCCGCGAGCATTTTTTAGCGAGCGGAACGGAAACCAGAGCAGCGAAGTGAGCGATCATTGCCGTATACCGATTACCAATGTCGCCGTTATCGAGCGATAATGTCTCTGTTATACAAAGCGACCGAAACCTGGCTGCTGCCAAGCGCGCGCTATATGCACGTATCGATCAGATTGACAAGGATTTCAAGGGACATACGACCATCATCATCGACGTAGATCCCTCGTAGCTTCCGATACCTGGATTAGAATCAATAAGGGTTGATTTTTCCGAAATCGCCCGATTCGATGATGCGCATGGCCTGCTCCGGCATGTTGGTCGTCACTTCGTCGACGCCGAGCAGCAGCATCCGTTTGATGTCGTCGTCTTCATCGACGGTCCAGACATTGACCTTCATGCCCAGATTGTGGGCTTCCACCACCCATTCGGGCCGGCTGAGGAACACGGAATGATGATAGTCGATTCCGTTGATCCCCATTTTCTTCAATTCAGCCGGGGCGATTTCGCCGCCCAGGTATTCAACCCGGTTCTTGGGCATCAGGCGCGCGAATTCCTTGCAGGCGCTCAAGCTGAAGGAAATGAATATGATACGCTTTTTTACGCCATAACGCTTGAAGGCTTCGATGCTCTTGCGGATCGCCGTGGCTTCGTATTCCGGATCCCCTTTGCTCTTGAGTTCGAAGATGAGCTTGAGCTCCGGATATTGGAGCGAGGCTTCCAGATATTCGTCGAGCGTGGGGATGATTTCACCGTTGGCGAGAAGGAGCGTGTCGTTGCGCAGCTCGGCCAGCGTGGTTTCGCGGATGGTGAAACCTTTGTAGGTGAAATCGTGGTTGATGACCAGCTGGTCGTCGGCAGTCAGGTTGACATCAAACTCGGAGCCGTAGGCGCCGATTCTGCCGGCGTTCATAAGGGAGGAGATGGAATTCTGGGCGGAACCTTCTGTTTTCCAATAGCCTCGGTGCGCCACAACCTGGGGCCCGGTGACATTTTCTTTTCCGCATGCCGCCAGCAGGCAGCCGACAAATACGATGAGCAGCAGTTTCTTCATATTCTGCAAAGATAGTAATTATCTGTCAGTTTTGTACTTGCAAATGAGAACAATTATCCATATTTTTGCGGCATGATGGAGGGTGATTTCAGGCAGCATTCGATGGATGAGATCCGGTCCCGGCTCAACCAGTGCGGGCTCAAGGCTACGCCGCAACGGATGCGGGTGTATGCGGCCATGTGCCGGCTGGGACACGCTTCTGCCGATGCGGTCTATCTCCACCTGGGCTCCGACAAGGGAACGATGAGCCTGGCGACTGTCTATAACGTGCTGGAATCGATGACCGAAGCAGGCCTGCTGGTCCGGCGGCCGAGTTTCAGCAGCAAGATGTTCTTCGATGTGGACACCAGCGAGCATGGCCATCTGTACAGGAGTGATACCCAGGAACTTGTTGATATTTCAGATGAGTCCCTCCTGCCGGCGGTCGAGGCCCGGGTGCGCGAGTGCATGCCGGAAGATCTGGTGCTGGACCGCGTCGAGATCCAGGTCATCTGCCATGCTGGCCGTCCTGCAGACTGGAAGTAAGAAAAACGAGATGAAACAGGAAACCAAAGACCGGATAGTCCGCTGTGTAAAGGAAGTGCTTCCTTCTACCACGAAGACTTGCATCTGGATCATCAAGATTACCGTGGCGGTGTCCTTCGCCATGATGCTGCTCAAGTATTTCGACATCCTGCCGTGGATCTCGAATGCCGTCAGTCCCGTGTTCAAGATCTTCGGCCTGCCCGGTGCAGCTGCGCTGGCCTATGTGTCCGGCTATTTTGTGAACGTATATTCCGCCATCGCGGTCATGTCCACCCTCGAACTGGACTGGCGCGCCCTGACGATTCTCTGCACCATGGTGATGTGTTCCCACTCGATGGTGCTGGAGACGGCCGTACTCAAGAAGACGGGCGCCAACGGGGTGCGCATGGTGATCGTCCGGACCCTGAGTGCGTTCATCCTGGGCATCGTGCTCAACCTGATCCTGCCCGGCAGCGCCGACCTGTCGACGGCCGTCTTGGCGACGGAGGAAAAACTGCCGTTCCTGACGACCCTCTGGCAGTGGTTCCTGTCGGCCCTGAAACTGGTGCTGATGATGATTGCCATCATCTACACGCTCAATATCCTGCAGCGCCTGCTGCGTGAATTCGGCATCATGCAGAAGATGGCGAAAGTATTCCGCCCGTTGATGGCTGTCTTCGGCCTGCCGGGCAACACGGTCTTTCTCTGGATCGTGGCCAACGTCATCGGTCTCGGCTACGGCGCGGCCGCGATGCTCGACGAAATGGAAAGAGGCGAGGTGAGCCACCGCGACGTCCTCCTCCTCGATACGCACATCTGCATCTCCCACAGCAACCTGGAAGACCTCCTGCTCCTGACTGCCTGCGGCGCCGTCTGGTGGATCATGCTCCTCTCCCGCTGGGCCATGTCCATCATCCTCGTCTGGGAACAGCGAATTGAGTTACTGGGGCGCTGCCCCACCCGAGCCGTAGGCGAGAGCACGACCCTCGGGAGTAAACCCCGCGCCTCCCGGCCTTAATACTTTGCTAATTCGGAGGTAAGTGCGTTCTTGAGTTGGGTCTAGCAAAGTACCGGCCTCCGGCGGTCCGCTGATGCGGACTTGTTATTGCTCGATTGTTCTCGTTTGCGGGATGAATCGCAAGATAGCGCGACAGCATGCTGATTTTGGGAGGGATAGACCCCTTGGGGTCGTAGGTTTTCGAGCCTATACCTGCAAGCCTTGCGATTCATCGCTATAATATAACAAAAATTACTTAACTTTGCAAGTTCAAAGAGTATTATGGATAAGACTACGACGAAATGCCTGATTATCGGCAGCGGGCCGGCGGGATATACCGCGGCGATCTATGCCGCGCGTGCCGCGCTGGATCCCATTCTGTATGAGGGGCTACAGCCCGGTGGCCAGCTGACTACCACCACGGTCATCGAAAACTTTCCCGGCTATCCCGAAGGTGTCGATGCCAACCAGCTGATGGCCGACATGCGGACACAGGCCGTGAACCTGGGCGCCGATGTCCGTTCCGGCATGGTGACGGCCGTCGACCTGTCGAAACGCCCCTTCGCCGTGACCGTCGACGGTGAGACGACCCTTCTGGCCGAAACCCTGATCATCGCCACCGGCGCCACCGCCAAATACCTGGGCCTTCCGAGCGAAGAAAAATTCCGGGGCTTCGGCGTCAGCGCCTGCGCTACCTGCGACGGTTTCTTCTACCGTGGCAAAGTAGTTGCAGTGGTTGGCGGCGGCGATACCGCCTGTGAGGAAGCCACCTACCTGGCCCATCTCTGCAAGAAAGTCTACATGATCGTGCGCCGCAATGTCCTGCGCGCCTCCAAGGCCATGCAGGAACGCGTCATGCAGACCGACAACATCGAGATCCTCTGGGAATGCCAGACACAGGAAGTGCTGGGCGATGCCGGCGGCGTGACCGGCGTCCGCCTGGTCCGCAAGAGCGGGGAAGTGTTCGAGAAGGACATCGACGGTTTCTTCCTGGCCATCGGCCACCATCCCCAGTCCGACCTGTTCAAGGAATGGATCGAGACTGATGAGAACGGCTATATCGTGACGGACGGTAAGACCTCCCGTACCAGTGTGGAAGGCGTCTTCGCAGCAGGCGACGTACAGGATCCGCAGTATCGCCAGGCCATCGCAGCAGCCGGAAGCGGTTGTCGCGCGGCCCTGGATGCCGAACGATACATTTTGTCAAGACAATGAGACACATGCGTAACCGTATCATCCTGGCGGTGCTTTCCGCCATCCTCCTTCTGCCTTCGTGCCGGTCCCAGTACGAAGCCATCCTGTATGGCAGCGACAATGATGCCAAATACAAGCTGGCGTTCGATCTGTTCGAGGCCAAGAAATACGGCAAGGCCGCAGAAGCCTTCGAGAGCCTCAGCATGATAACGAAAGGCACGCCGCAGGAAGACACCGTGCAATTCTATTGGGGACTGAGCAACTACCGCTTTGGCGACTATGTGACGGCCGAAAGCAACCTCAGCCAGTTCGTCGCCACTTTCCCGCTGAGCCCTTTCAATGAAGAAGCCAAGTTCCTCCGCCTCGACTGCCTCTACCGCAGTACCTACCGCTACGAACTGGACCCGCTGCCCACGCACCGGGCCCTCGCCGAAATGACCGTCTTCCAGGTCGAGAACCCGGATTCCCAATATCGCGACCAGGTGGCCGCGATGATGGATGACTTGAACAACCGCCTGGAACTCAAGGCCTACAAGGCAGCCTACCTCTATTACCACATGGAGGATTACCTGGCCGCCCATTATGCCCTCAAGAACGTACTCAAGGAAAATGCAGACAACCGCTATCGCGAGGAAATCCTCTATTATACGGCCATGTCTGCCTATAAATATGCCTATAACAGCGTGCCCGACAAGCAGCGGGAACGCTATCTCGTCTTCGTGGACGACTATTTCAACCTTGTGAGCGAATTCCCCGAATCCCATTATTCGAAGGAAGTGGAGTCGCTCTACCAGAAAGTGCAGAAAATATTGAAAACCGATAACGAAAATGGATAACCAGAAAATCGCCCAGGTACCTACCAACACCGTCACCCGGAATCTGGCGGACTTCGCCGCTCCGACCGGAAATGTCTATGAGAGTGTGATGATCATCGCCAAGCGCTCCAACCAGATCGCAGCCGATATCAAGCAGGAACTCAATCACAAGCTGGAAGAGTTCACCAACTACGCCGACACCCTCGAAGAGACTTTTGAGAACCGCGAGCAAATCGAGATTTCCAAATACTACGAACGTCTTCCCAAGCCGGTACTCATCGCTACGAAAGAGTTCCAGGACGGAAAAATCTACTATCGCAAGGCGGAGAAGGCGGAATAACCCGTTCCCATGCTCAAGCGCCTGCTCATCGAGAACTATGCCCTGATCGATCACCTGGACATTTTGTTTCCGGGTGGTCTTGTCATTATTACGGGGGAGACCGGTGCCGGCAAGTCCATCTTGCTGGGGGCCCTCTCGCTCGTGCTGGGCGGCCGCAGCGACGTCTCCGTCCTGTCGGATCCTTCACGCAACTGCGTGGTGGAGGCAGTTTTCGAAGAAGAGGGGAAGGAACGGATCTTCCGTCGCGTCATCACGCCGCAGGGACGCTCTCGTGGCTTCATGGACGATGAGCCTGCCAGCGTGGAGATGCTCCGCGCCGAAGCAGGTCGCCTGGTCGACGTGCATGCCCAGCATCAGCAGCTGCTGCTGTCGGAGCGTGACTTCCAGCGTACCGTCCTTGACTGTTATGCTGGCGCCCGGGAAGCTTATTCACTGCATCAACAGCATTACCAGGAATGGCTCGAGGCCCGCAACGCCTTGCAGGAACTCGAGGCCCGTGTCGCTGTTTCCGACCAGGAACGCGATTACCTGACTTTTCAATACAAGCAGCTGGAGACGGCGGCTTTGCGGGAAGGAGAATTGGAGGAGTTGGATGCCGAACAGCGCCGGCTGGCCCATAGCGAAGCCGTGCAGGAGCAGTTGTCCCGTGTAGAACAGCTCTTTGAAGGGACGGACGGCTCGCTTGAGTCGCGGCTCAAGGAAGCGGCGGCCGCCCTTGCCCGCATCACGCCCTTTTTCCCCGAATTCGAGGCCTTCGGCGACCGGATCGAGTCGGCGCGGATCGAGTTGAAAGACATCCGTGACGAAGTCTCTGTCCGGGGAGAAAAAGTCCAGTATGATCCCCGGCGGCTGGAAGAAGTGGAAAGCCGCCTGGCCGTGATCCATGGGCTGTTGCGCAAATTCAACGTCGCTACGGAAGCGGAATTGATCGTCCTGCGCGACCAGCTGTCAGACAAACTGGGCGCCGGTCTCGACGACCGGCAGGCCTGTGAACGCTTGCGTAAACGGGTGGAAGAGACGGCTGCTGCATGCGGAGAGTCTGCCGCTGCCCTGCATGCCCTGCGGGAAAAAGCAGTACCGGGACTCTCTGCCCTGTTGCAACGGCAAGTCAGGGCACTGGAACTGCCGCGTGCCCGTTTTGCCGTCCAACTGGAGACCCGTCCCCAGTGGGGTCCGGACGGAAGCGATGAAATCTGCTTCCTGTTCGATGCCAACGAGCGTGGAATGCAAGCGCTCTCCAAGTGCGCCAGTGGTGGGGAACTTTCACGGATTATGCTGTGTATCAAGGCGCTGCTCGCGGAATACCAGGGCATGCCTACCTTGATTTTCGATGAAATTGACAATGGCGTTTCCGGCAGCGTCGCCGAAAAGATGGGCCGCCTGATCGCGGACATGGGCCGGCGCATGCAGGTGATGGCCATCACCCATCTTCCGCAAGTGGCCAGCCAGGGGGATGCCCATCTGCTGGTTTACAAGGAAGACGGCCCCCAGGGCCTGCGTACGGCCATCCGCTCCCTGGCGGGCGAGGACCGGCTCCGGGAAATCGCCCGGATGCTGAGCGGCGCCGACATTACACCTGAGGCACTGGCCAACGCCCGTGTCCTGCTTGAAAGAAACAAATCAAACAACTACTGATATGCGTCTGATCATTCAAGAATCGTATGGAAAAATGTCGCAGTGGGCTGCGGCATACATCGTCAAACGGATCAATGAGTTCCAACCCACACCGGAGCGTCCCTTCGTCCTGGGTCTCCCGACCGGTTCGACGCCGATCGGCACCTATAAGGAGCTGATCCATCTCTACCAGATCGGCAAGGTATCCTTCAAGAACGTGGTGACCTTCAACATGGACGAGTACATCGGCATCCCGCAGGACCATCCGGAGAGCTACCACACCTTCATGTGGAGCAACTTCTTCTCGCACATCGACATTCCCGCCGAAAACGTGAACATTCTCGACGGCAACGCCGACGACCCCGAACTGGAGTGCGCCACCTATGAGGCCAAGATTGCTTCCTATGGCGGCATCAACCTGTTCATGGGCGGCATCGGCCCCGACGGCCACATCGCCTTCAACGAACCGGGCTCCTCGCTCAACTCGCGCACCCGCGTCAAGTCGCTGACCACCGACACCATCATCGCCAACTCCCGTTTCTTCAACAACGACATCAACCAGGTGCCCAAGCGAGCCCTGACCGTCGGTGTCGGCACCATCATGGACGCCGAAGAGGTGATGATCCTGGCCAACGGCCACAACAAGGCCCGCGCCCTGGCACATGCCGTAGAGGGATCCGTCAATCACATGTGGACCATCTCCGTGCTGCAGATGCACCCGAAGGGCATCATCGTCTGTGACGACGCCGCCACCGTGGAACTCAAGGTCGGCACGGTCAACTACTTCAAGGACATCGAGAAATACAATCTCGACCCTACTTCGATATTACGATAGCGAAATCCTCCTTGTCGTACAGGAGATTGCGGGTGGCGTGATTGCGCCATCCGCTTTTTTCATCTTCGCGTACGAAATGGAAATTGCAGTGGAGGAGCTGCATGGGGTGCAGGTCGGCGTGGTCGATGAAAGCCGATCCCTGCTGCATCAGCGAGACGATGAAATAACTGAGCACGTCGTGGCCCTGGAATGCGAAATCATCGGGCTCGGCATAATAGAGCGCCCGGTATTTCAGTACGAAATCCTGATCGTCAGGGTTGCTGTAGTCGATGAAATAGGGGACAGAGGTACGTACCCCCAGGTTGAAAAGCGCATCCGGATCGGAGGTCTCATAGTTGCGCACGCGGTTGGTGCACCAGACCTGCATCGGGACGTTTTTCTTGGCCAGGGCGTTGAGCGCGCTGATCACCTCGGCGGAGAACATGCGGTTTTCCGAGCCGATGATCACGCGGGCGGGTTGGAGGCGGGAAGCGCTGCTCACCAGGTCGGACAACTCGTTCAGCGAAACTTTGCGGTAGGAGATGCCCTCGCCGTGCAGCAGGTCTTCGAAACGGGCAATCAGCGCTTTTTCGTTGGTGGAAGAGCTGGTGACCAAGTAAACCGGACCCTGGTTCCGGCCGTGGACACTGGCGATCAGGTTGTTGAGCTGCGTGTTGGCGGAAGCGGGAGCCTGAAAGAAAAACGGATGCGTGTCAGCAAGTGAATCAGCCTTGTGGTCCAGCGGTGAGACGAGTATCACGCCCTTCTGGTCGGAAAAGGACAGGAAGGGGTCGAGGGTGGTGGCTTCGACGGGGCCGATCACCACGTCGCTTTCCTGGAACCTGGAATCTGCCAGGATGCTTTGTGCGCCTTGCGCAAGGTCATAGACGTTGAGAATGAGATGGGCACCCCTCTCTTTCTGCTCCTGCACGGCCATCAAGGCGCCGCTGTAAAAGTTGAGGAAAGAAGCGGCCGGGGTCGTGCTGGCATGGAAGGGGAGTACCAGTGCGATGTGGATGGGATCTGCGGCAGAGAACCAGCGTTGCTTGCGGACGGGCGTCACAGGGTCTTCCGCTCCGTCTTCAGTTCCACTGACGAGGCCGGGGTCGTCCGTATCGTCGGGTTCGTTAGGATCGTCGTCCGGGTCCGCGGTGGCGGAGCGTTCCCGATAGACGGGGATCAGCAGGGTACGTCCGCGGATGCTGTCTGTATCCTTGAGACCGTTGTAGGCGAGGATCTCGGCTGCGGTGACCTTGTATTTGCGCGCGATGGAAGTAAGCGATTCGTACCAGCGGACCTGGTGCTCGATGACGCGCTCGATTTCCAGTTCGGTGTCTTCCTCGAAGGTCTCTTCCGGCTCGACCCGCTGTGTCTCCTTTCCGGCTTTGTCGTCAGCCTTGGCGGCTTCGGACGGCGTGTCCGCCTCGTTGACGGGGATGAAGAGGATGGAGCCCGCCTTCAGTCCGTCCTTGCAATCAGGATTGGCTGCGACGAGCTCCTCTTCCTTTACGCCATAGGCTTTGCCGATCGAATAGAGGGTCTGCTTGGGAAGCACCTTGTGTACATAATAGACTTTTCCTGCGATGTTCGCTTTCTCCTTGGAGATCACGACGTCGGGGACATCGTATCCCTGTGCGGACAGGGAGGTGGCTGCGAGCAGCAGGAACAGGTACAAGGCAAGGCGCTTCATGGGCGGTCGGCGATGCTATTCGCTCTTTTTGTTGGTGTTGCGGGTCTTGATGTATTCGGCGTTCAGGCCTTCCACGACTTCCTGGGTGATGTCAAGGGCAGGGGCGCCGACCATGACGACGTTCGAAGCATCGGTGGTGGTCAGGATGGCCGCGAAGTTGTGGTCCTTGTTGTATTCTTCCAGATAGGTCTTGATGGCGAACATCACCTGGTTGAGGAGCACCTGGCTTTCCTCGGCCAGTTCCTGCTGCTTCTGGGCGGCTTCGTTCTGGAGGTTGGCCTGGCGCTGCTGCAGCGAGTTGTTCTGCTGCTCGGCGGCGGAACGGGTGAGCAGGCCTTTGTTGATCTGGTTCTCAAAGTTCTTGATGTCGCTCTCGAGCTTGCGGGCTTTCTTGTTGAGATCGCTGTCGACGGTCTGTGCCTTGGCTTCGAAGGCGGACTGCAGGTCGCTGTACATGTCGTACTGCATCATCAGGGTGTCGAGGCGGAGGTAGACGATGTCACCGGCCACGGCCTGGATGCTTTCCGAGCTTTCAACGGTCTTGTGGGTGTTTTTGGGCGTGGTGAGCGTGAGAATCAGGGCGGCCACTGCTGCGATGCAGGCAATGATGCTCAGGATGAGGGGAGTTTGTTTCATTGTATCAGTTAAATATTGAATATTCGTGCTAACGTGCAAGCTGCAAAGATAAGCATTTTATTTCAACTCTCCCAAATAAGCTTGAATGGTCTTTTCGAGGCCGAGATAAAGGGCGTCGCTGATCAGGGCATGGCCGATCGAGACTTCGAGCAGTCCGGGGATGTGCTGGTTGAAGTAGCGGAGGTTCTCGGTATTGAGGTCGTGCCCGGCATTGAGCCCGAGTCCGAGCCGTACGGCTTCGCAGGCGGCGGCATAATACGGGGCGATGGCTTGCTCGCGATGGGCGGCGTAGCCGGAAGCATAGGCCTCCGTGTAGAGTTCCACCCGGTCGCAGCCCGTTTCCGAAGCATACTGTATCATCTCGATCACGGGGTCGACGAAGATGGAGACCCGGATGCCGTCGCGCTTGAAAATGCCGCAGATTTCCTTGAGATACTGCAGGTTGCGTTTGGTGTCCCAGCCGGCGTTGGAGGTCAGGGTGTTTTCGGCGTCGGGCACGAGCGTCACCTGGGCAGGGTGTACTTCCAGCACGAGGTCGCGGAAGCTGTCGATGGGCTTGCCTTCAATGTTGAATTCAGTGGTAAGTATGGGTTTGAGGGCCCGGACGTCCGCGTAGCGGATGTGGCGTTCGTCGGGCCGGGGATGAACGGTGATGCCCTGGGCGCCGAAGCGCTCGCAGTCGACGGCTGCCTTGAGCACGTCGGGTACGTTGCCGCCGCGTGCGTTCCGCAACGTGGCGATCTTGTTGATGTTTACACTTAATTTGGTCATGACACACAAAATTAATAATTTTGGCTCCAAATATGAAAATTGCTTTATATAAGCGCGACCGGAACGACGGGATTGAAGCGGTCAGGCGGGTGCTCCGCGAAAAAGGTGCCAGTGTAGTCTGTTACGGAGAAGATTTTTTTTCCTGCGAAGACCTGCCGGCAGATACCGACTTGTTCCTGTCGCTGGGCGGAGACGGGACCTTCCTCCAGTCCCTCACTTTCGTGCGTGACCGCGGAATCCCCGTGGCCGGCATCAATTTCGGGCACCTGGGCTTCCTGACCACGGCGCGGGCGGACGAACCCGGCTGGGTCGACGCCCTGCTTTCCGGCCGGTACACGGTGGAGGAGCGCAGCCTGTTGCGTGTGACTTGTGCGGAACTTCCCGACGGTTTCTATCCCTTTGCGCTCAATGAGGTGTCGCTGCAGCGCCGGGGGACGGGGATGCTGCAGATCAAAGTCTGCATCGAAGGCCGCGAACTGCCGACCTACTGGGCCGACGGGCTGGTCATCGCCACGCCGACGGGCAGCACGGCCTACAACCTGAGCGTGGGCGGTCCCGTGGTGATGCCTTCCTCTTCCGTGATGGTCGTCGCGCCGGTGGCCCCGCACAATCTCAACGTGCGTCCGCTGGTGGTCCCGATGGATGCCGCCATTGAGCTGAGTTTCCGCTCACGCGGTCCGGGTGCCCTGCTGACGCTCGACAACCGTCCCTGCGAAATTCCCTCCGAAACCACAGTGAGCATCGTCCGCGGCCGTTACGGGCTGCGCTATGTCTCCCTTTCCGACGATAATTTCATCCATGCGTTGCAGACCAAGCTCTTCTGGGGCGAGGACCGCCGCAATGCCAACCGATAAATCCAGTATATACCATGGAAATTCCGCAGCATATCAGCATTATCATGGACGGTAACGGCCGCTGGGCACGCCAGCAGGGCAAGCGCCGCCTCTTCGGCCACAACGCCGGCGTGGAAGCCGTCCGCGACGTGACGACCTATTGCGCCGAGATCGGCGTCAAGTATCTGAGCCTGTTCGCTTTCTCGGAGGAGAACTGGGACCGTCCCGCCGATGAGGTGAAAGGCCTCATGGAACTCTTGCTCAAGACGATGATCGCCGAGCGCGATACCTTGCTCAAGAATCATATCCGGCTCCAGGTCATCGGGAATACGGTGCGCCTGTCCCCGTCCCTGATGGATGCCATCCATGATTTGGAGCGGGAATCCGCGGTCGGGGGAGACCGCATGGCGATGATCGTGATGCTCAGTTACAGCGGGAAATGGGATATCCTCCAGGCTGTGCGCCGGTATACCGCCGACTGCCTGGCGGCCGGCAAGGAACTTCCCATCGACGAGGCAGGATTCAGCGGATACCTGGCCACGGCCGGCATTCCCGATCCCGACCTGCTGGTCCGGACAAGCGGGGAACAGCGCATCAGCAACTACATGCTCTGGCAGACTGCCTATACAGAGTTCTATTATACGCCAGTGCTTTGGCCTGATTTTCGCAGAAGCGACCTCGAGCAAGCGATTTCCGACTTCAACAAACGGCAAAGAAGATACGGTAAGGTTGAATAAGTCGAAAATTTGTATAACTTTGTAAGTCTATTCTGCAAGAATTTGATGAAAAGGATATTTTTAGCGCTGATCGGAGCCATCCTGTCGTTGACCGTGCTGCCGGCTGTGGCGCAGGATGCAGGATCAGTTCCTGTGGAGGTGGATTACAACAACCCCAAGACCTATGTCGTCGGGGGCATCCGTGTATCAGGTACGAAATATCTGGGAGAAAGCCAGCTTCTGTCCGTGCTGGGCATCCGTCCCGGCGATACCGTGACGGTGCCGGGCGATGACGTATCGGCCGCTGTCAAGCGTATCTGGCTGCAGGGCGCCGCTTCCAACATCGGATTCTATGTCGATTCCCTCAGTGCCGGCCGTGATACGGCCTGGTTCCGGCTCGATATCCAGGAGCGTCCCCGCGTGGTCTCCTGGAACTACCGCGGTGTCAAGAACAGCGAACGCGACGATCTCAAGGAAAGGCTCAACCTGCGTCGCGCGACTCCGCTATCCGAATATGTAAAGGCTTCCTCCATCAGGTCCATCAAGGAATATTTCAAGGAGAAAGGATTTGCAGACGTGGACGTCAAAGTTGAGGTGGCCAACGATTCCATCATCCGCAACGCCGTTCGCGTGACCTTTGACATCAACAAGGGAAAGAAACTGAAAGTCAAGTCGATCACCTATGAGGGCAACGACGAGATCAAGAAGTTCAAGCTCGACCGCGCGATGAAGAAGACCAAGGATGCCAAGTGGTACAACCTCTTCTCGTCCAAGAAGTTCCAGGAAAGCGAGTATGCCGGCGACAAGGAAAAACTGCTGGAGGTCTTCAACGAGGCCGGTTACCGCGACGCCAAGATCGTGAGCGATTCGCTCTACCGATTCCCTGAGGACGGCAGGCTGGGCATCCATTTCAAGATCGACAAAGGCCAGAAATACTATTTCCGCAACATCACCTGGACCGGAAACTCCGAATACACCGAAGACATGCTCAACGACGTGCTCCGCATCAAGAAGGGAGACGTCTACGACGTGGTGACCATGGACAAGCGCCTTTATTCCGGTGAGAAGGAAGGCGATATTTCCATCCGCAAGCTCTACAGTGACAACGGTTTCCTCTTCTTCAACGTCACGCCGGTGGAACTGTCCATCGAAGGCGACTCGGTCGACGTGGAGATGCGCATCGTCGAAGGGAAGCCCGCTACCTTCAACAACATCATCATCAACGGCAACACCATCACCAACGAGAAAGTGGTGCGCCGCGCCGTCTTCACGCGTCCCGGCTATCTATACCGCCAGACCGATTTCGAGCGCTCCGTGCGTGAGATTTCTTCGATGGGCCATTTCGATCCGGAGTATGCCGTCGACCCCGCCAAGGGTTATACCCTGATTCCGAACTCCGTCAACAATACCGTCGATATTTCCTACAACGTGCAGGAGAAAGCCAACAGCCAGCTGGAGCTTTCCGGCGGCTGGGGCAACCGCATGTTCGTCGGAACCGTGGGTGTGAGTTTCAACAACTTCTCCACCTCCAACTTCTTCCGGAAGGAAGCCTGGCGTCCCGTTCCGCTCGGCGATGCACAGACGCTGTCCCTCCGTTTCCAGACCAACGGTTCCTATTACACGGCCTTCACGGCCAACTTCGTGGAACCCTGGCTCACGGGCAAGAAGCCGACATCCCTCAACATCTCGGCTTATTTCACCCGCCAGACCAACTCGTATTCCACCTATTATTATCAGGTGCTCAACGACGACCAGTTCATGGAGATCTTCGGCGCCGCCATCGGCCTGGGCACCCGGCTGAAGTGGCCGGACAACTACTTCGTCCTCCACAACGCGCTCAACTGGCAGTCCTACAACCTGCAGGACTGGAACTATTATTTCATCTACTCCACGGGTCGTTCGCACAACATCAGCTGGCAGACCACGCTTTCGCGTAATTCCACCGACCAGTCGATCTATCCGCGCCAGGGCGTCGACCTCAGCTTCTCGATCCAGCTGACGCCGCCGTGGTCGATGATGAAAAAGAACTGGCGCAGCATCGATTACAATTCGATGTCGGTCCAGGACCACTACCGCTGGATCGAGTACCACAAATGGACCTTCAAAGGATCGATCTATACCCGCCTGGTGGGCGACCTCGTGCTGATGACCCGCGCCCAGTTCGGCTATCTGGGTTACTACAACAAACGATGGGGCTACTCGCCTTTCGAGGGCTTCATCCTGGGTGGTGACGGCATGTCGGGCTACAACACCTACGGCAATGAGGTGATCGGCTTGCGCGGCTATGAGAACTATTCCCTGACGCCGTATGTCAACGGCGCGTATGCCGGCAACGTGTACGACAAGTTCACGGTCGAACTCCGCTACCCGGTCATCATGCAGCCGAGTTCCACCATCTTCGCACTGCTTTTCCTGGAAGGCGGCAACAGCTGGTCGGACATCCGCGATTTCAATCCGTTCCAGATCAAGCGCTCGGCCGGTGTCGGCCTCCGCGTCTTCCTGCCGGTGGTCGGTCTGTTAGGTATCGACTGGGGCTGGGGCTTCGACACGGAACCTGGCAAGGACAAGAGTCATTTCCATTTCCTGATCGGACAACAATTCTAATACTGACGAATCATGAAGAGAATCCTTATCGCCCTCGCCGTGCTGCTGGCTGGTTTCCAGTTTGCAGGCGCGCAGAAGGTGGCTTATGTGAATACCGAAACCATCCTGGCTGCCATCCCGGAATATGAAGCTGCGCAGCTGCAGCTCAATGCACTCAGCGACAAATACAAAGCCGTCGTCGAGACGGAACTCGGCAAGGTGGAGAACCTGTACCAGAACTATCAGTCCAACCGCCATTCCATGTCGGCTTCGCAGCGACAGAATGCCGAGAACGAAATCATCTCCAAGGAGCGCGTAGCCCAGGAGAAACAGAAGATTTACTTCGGTGAAGACGGCATCATGGCCAAGAAAGCCGAAGAACTGCTCGATCCCATCCGTAAGGATGTGGAAAAGGCCATCGCAGACGTCGCCCGCAGCGAAGGCTATGACCTGGTGATCGACGTGGCCGCCCTGCAGGGTGTGGTCTATAAGAATGAAATTCTCGATCTGAGCCGAAAGGTGATTGACCGTTACAATGAAAATCGCTAACTTTGATAATCCAAAATTGAAAGAAATGAAAAAAATCGTACTTCTTGCTTTTTGTGTACTCTCGTTCGCTGCGCTGTCGCAGGCGCAGAACCTCAAGTTCGGTCACATCAACACCAATGAACTCATCAGCCTGATGAGCGAGCGGGACTCCGCAGTGGTCAAACTCCAGGCTTACCAGAACGAACTGATCGAGACGCTCGAGGGAATGGAAACCGAGTACAACAACAAGGTGAATGAGTATCAGCGGAAGAGCAATGAATGGGCTCCTGTGGTGCTCGAGTCCAAGCAGCGTGAACTGCAGGAATTGGGACAGCGCATGCAGCAGTTCCAGCAGAACGCGCAGCAGGAGATGGCGCAGATGCAGCAGGTGCTGATGCAACCGGTCATCGAGAAGGCCCAGAACGCCCTTACGAAGATTTCCAAGGCCAACAACCTGGTGTACGTCTTCGATCTGTCGTCCGGTGCGCTCATCTATTTCGATGACGCCGTGAGCCTCGACCTGCTCCCGCTGGCCAAGAAGGAATTGGGTATTCCCGCCGAAAAGGTGGCTCCCACGCAGTTGGGCAACGAGAACTGACAAACCACTAATCCTTAAATACCTAACTTTAACCTATGCAACATAAAGTAATTGACACCAAAGATGTTGTAATTAGGTTTTGTGGAGATTCGGGCGATGGAATGCAGCTGACGGGAACCCTGTTCGCTGATGCCTCGGCCTTGTACGGCAACGAGATATCCACCTTCCCCGATTATCCGGCAGAAATTCGTGCTCCGCACGGCACAGTCTCCGGCGTTTCCGGCTTCCAGGTCCATATCGGATCGGACGAAGTCAACACGCCCGGAGATTTTTGTGATGTGCTGGTGGCCATGAACCCTGCCGCCCTTCGTGCCAACGCGAAATGGGCCAAGCCTACTGCAACCATCATCATCGACACGGACACGTTCGATGAAGCCCTTATCCAGCGGGCTGGTTACGCTACGCAGGACCCGATCACGGAGCTCCGGATCGAGGACCGGAATATCATTTATTCACCTATCACGACCCTGACCAAGGAGAGCCTCAAGGACAGCGGTATGGACCAGAAAGCCATCGTGCGTTGCAAGAACATGTTCACGCTCGGCATGTGCTTCTATATGTTCAACCGTCCCCTCGAGTACACCTACGCCTATCTTGAAAAGAAATTCAAGAAGAAACCGGCGCTCATCGAGCCCAACAAGAAGGTGCTCTTCGACGGCTTCAACTATGCCGCTAACATCCAGGCCATCGCCAACACCTATACGGTGAAGCCGGCCAAGCAGGAGAAAGGCGTATATCGCAACATCAGCGGTAACCAGGCAACGGCCTGGGGCCTGATCGCCGCATCTGAAAAGAGCGGACGGCCGCTCTTCTGCGGTTCCTACCCGATTACCCCGGCTACGGCCATCCTCGAGGAGCTTGCCATTCACAAGAACCTCGGTGTGAAGACCCTGCAGGCTGAAGACGAAATCGCCGGCATCTGCACTGCCATCGGCGCGGCCTATGCAGGCAATTTCGCCGTGACCACCACGTCCGGTCCGGGCCTTTCCCTCAAGAGTGAGGCACTCGGCCTGGCCATGATCACCGAGCTTCCGCTCGTGCTGGTCGACGTGCAGCGCAGCGGCCCGTCCACTGGTATCCCGACCAAGACCGAGCAGACCGACCTGGCCCAGGCCCTTTACGGCCGCAACGGTGAATGCCCGATCGCGGTGATCGCCGCCCACTCGCCGAGCCACTGCTTCGATGCCGCCTTCTATGCCGGCAAGTATGCCATGGAGCACATGATGCCGGTCATCCTCCTGACCGAAGGTTTCCTGGGCAACGGCAGCGAGCCGTGGAAGATTCCTTCCATGAAGGACTATCCGGCCATCAAGCCGCCGATCATCGACCAGTGTGAAGGTCCCTTCAAGCCGTTCGAGCGTGATCCCAAGTCCTTTGCCCGCAAATGGGCGTTCCCCGGTAAAGCCGGTCTGGAACACCGAGTAGGCGGTCTGGAGAAAAACACCGCCGGTGTCATCTCCTCCGACCCTGAGAACCACGCCAAGATGGTCGCCGAGCGTGCCGAGAAGGTCGCCCGCCTGGCCGACTATCTGCCCGAGCAGAAGGTCATCGGTCCTGAGAAGGCAGACGTCCTGCTCGTGGGCTGGGGCGGCACTTTCGGCCATCTCTACACCGCGCTGCACGAACTGCAGGATGAAGGCAAGAGCGTGGCCCTCTGCCACTTCGATTTCATCAACCCGCTGCCGAAGAACACCGCCGACATCTTCGCCCGCTACAAGAAGATTATCGTGTGCGAGCTCAACAGCGGCCAGTTCGCCGACTATCTGCGCGCCAAGCTGCCGCAGTTCAGTTATCTGCAGTACAACAAAGTCCAGGGTCAGCCTTTCATCGTAAAGGAAATCGTGGATGCAGTCAACGAAATTCTTTAACGGGAGGGAAGCATCATGAGATATACAGCACAAGATTTCAAGAGCAACCAGGAAGTCCGCTGGTGCCCGGGTTGCGGTGACCACGCCGTCCTGGCAGCCATCCATCGTGCCCTTCCGCAGGTATGCGAGCAGCGCGGCTACAGCAAGGAGCGTCTGGTGTTCATTTCGGGTATCGGCTGCTCTTCGCGCCTTCCGTACTACATGGATACCTTCGGTTTCCATAGCATCCATGGCCGTGCAACGGCCATTTCTACCGGTGTGAAAGTCGCCAACCCGGAACTTTCCGTCTGGCAGGCCTGTGGTGACGGTGATGCCCTCGCCATTGGTGGCAACCATTTTATCCATGCCATCCGCCGCAACATCGACATCAACATCATCCTGTTCAACAACCAGATCTACGGTCTGACGAAAGGACAGTACTCGCCGACCTCCAAACTGGGCCAGATTACCAAGACCTCGCCCTACGGAACCGTCGAGAATCCTTTCACGCCCGGCTCGCTCGTGCTCGGCGCCCGCGGCACCTTCTTCGCCCGCAGCCTCGACAGCGAACTGGCGCTGAACCAGGAGATCTTCGTGGCCGCCGCCGCTCACGACGGCTGCTCCGTCTGCGAGATGCTCACCAACTGCGTGATCTTCAACGACGGTGCCCACAGCACCATTTCCGACCGCGAGTACCGCGCCGACCGTACCATCATCCTGCGTCACGGTGAGCCGATGGTCTTTGGCAAGAACAAGGACAAGGGCCTCATACTGGATCATGGCAAGCTCAAGGTGGTCCAGATAGGGGAGAACGGCATCACCGTCGACAAGCTCCTTGTCCACGACGCACACGCCGAGGATACTGCCATCCAGAATCAGCTCATCAACATGAAGTATCCGGATTTCCCGGTGGCTCTGGGCGTGATCCGTCAGGTCAGCGAACCGACCTACGACGACCGCGTCCGCGACCAGCTCACGCAGGTCAAACAGGCTTCGCCCATCACCTGCATGGACGAGTTGCTTCATAGCGGCGCCACCTGGACGGTGGAATAAACAACGACACAAACCAATCAACCCAATAGTTTAACAATTTTTCCAATAATTTTACAACAACTATGAAAGTAGCTGAAATTATGGCGAACCTCGAGCGGAAGCATCCCGGTGAGAGCGAATATCTCCAGGCTGTCCGCGAGGTCCTCGACTCCATCGAGGAAGTGTACAACCAGCATCCTGAGTTCGAAAAGGCACAGATCGTCGAGCGTATGGTCGAACCCGACCGTATCTTTACGTTCCGCGTGACCTGGGTTGACGATGCCGGCAAGGTGCAGACCAACCTCGGTTATCGCATCCAGTTCAACAGCGCGATCGGCCCGTACAAGGGCGGTCTCCGCTTCCACAAGGCTGTCACTCCTTCGATGCTGAAGTTCCTCGGCTTCGAGCAGACTTTCAAGAATGCCCTCACGACCCTTCCGATGGGTGGCGCCAAGGGTGGTTCCGATTTCGACCCGGTCGGCAAGAGCAACGACGAGATCATGCGTTTCTGCCAGGCCTTCATGACCGAGCTGTGGCAGTGCATCGGCCCGGACCAGGATGTCCCCGCTGGTGACGTCGGTGTCGGCGGCCGTGAAATCGGTTTCCTGTACGGCATGTACAAGAAGCTCGCACGTGAGTACAACACGGGCGTGCTGACGGGCAAGGGTGCTACCTGGGGCGGTTCGATTCTCCGTCCGGAAGCTACCGGCTTCGGTGCTCTCTACTTCACCCAGAACCTGCTGCACAAGGCTGGCAAGGACATCAAAGGCTGCACCGTGGCTCTCTCCGGCATCGGTAACGTGGCTTGGGGCGCAGCTACCAAGGCACGTGAACTCGGTGCGAAGGTGGTCGCTATCTCCGGTCCGGACGGTGTCTGCGAGATTCCTGACGGCATCACCCCTGAGATGATCGACTACATGCTCGAAATGCGTGCTTCCAACCGCAACAAAGTTGAGGATATGGCGACCAAGTTCCCGGGCAAGGCCAAATTCACGGCCGGCAAGAAGGCGTGGAGCGTGAAATGCGACATCGCCCTCCCTTGCGCTTTCCAGAACGAGCTTTCCGAAGACGACGCGAAGGAACTGAAGGCCAACGGCACCTGGTGCTGCTGCGAGGTCTCCAACATGGGCTGCCAGCCGGGCGCCATCCACTTCTTCCAGCACAACGGCATTCTCTTCGCTCCGGGCAAGGCTGTCAACGCCGGTGGCGTGGCTACCTCGGGCCTCGAGATGACGCAGAACGCTTCGCACATCAGCTGGAGCGGCAAGGAAGTCGACGAGAAGCTGCACTTCATCATGGACTCGATCCACGAGGCTTGCGTGAAGTACGGTACCCAGCCTGACGGCACGATCGACTACGTGAAGGGCGCCAACATCGCCGGCTTCATGAAGGTCGCCACCGCCATGCTCGAGCAGGGAATTATCTAATTAATTGGGGCTCTGCCCCAAACCCCGCGCCTCCCGGCCTTAGTACTTTGCTAAGGCTGGGAGTTGTGCGTATATGAGCGGGTTTAGCAAAGTACCGGCCTCCGGCGGTCCGCTGATGCGGACTTTTAGAGACTAGCGAGTCGTAATAAGATAGATATATCCTTTGAGGATGAATTGAATTCTGTAGAGCCTTTCCTTTGGGAAGGCTCTGCTTTTTTGCCCAGCAGGCGCTGTGCCTGGCGGGCGACGGCGGGGGCCGGGTTGACCACCGTGACGGAAGGACCGGCAAGGCGTTCGATGACGGGCTGGAGGAAGGGATAGTGGGTGCAGCCCAGCACGATGTGGTCAGCATCGGCCGCGAGCATCGGATCGATGCAACGGTGTACCAGTGCTTCAACATCGGGACCGTCGAGAATACCTTTTTCCACCGTTTCGACCAGGCCTTCACCCACGCGCTCGATCACCTTCACGTCGCCTGAAAAACGTGCCAGCGTACTGAGGTACAACTTGCCTTTAAAGGTGCCGGCCGTGGCCAGTACGCCAACCACGCCGCTGCGGCTGCGAAGAATGGCGGGTTTGATGGCGGGCTCCATCCCGACAAAAGGAATCGTATAGTGTTCGCGCAGATAGGAAATGGCAGCAGCCGTGGCCGTATTGCAGGCGACTACTATGAGCTCGCAGCCCTTTTCGAGAAAGAAATCGGTGACTGCACAGGCCCGTTCCACGATGAATGCTGGATCCTTCGGTCCGTAAGGGCAGTAGGCGGCATCTGAAAAATAGACATAGTCCTCGTCGGGCATCAGTTTCACCAACTCCCGCCAGACGGAAAGGCCGCCCACGCCTGAATCATAGACTCCGATCATAATGGATTCAAAGTTATAAAAAAAACAGGGTGATTGGAATCCCCAGTCACCCTGTCTTTCATAAAAGTTGGTCAGGCTTAGTATTTCATTTCCGGAGGAAGCACGAAATACTCGATGCCGCTGCCGAAGCTGCCGGCACTCACGCGATAACCGGAGACTTCCAGATACAGGACGCCGTCAGTGATGTAGCTGTCGCCCGAATAGATATACACGTTGCCATAGCTGCTGTGTACATAGCCGGTGAAGAAGCTGGCGGGCCATTCCGGCTTGCCGTTCCTGATCGTGAAAGTGAAGTCGGTGCCTTTGACCCAGCAGCTGGGCAGGATGAAGTAGTCGGGAGCCTCGACCGTCGTATAGACGTCCTGGGGCCACTCTTCCTCATACCAGTCGGAATAGTAAGTACCCGTACCCACTTTGACGCGGGTGAGCTTGCGATTGGCCTTGACGGTCATCTCGCTGTAGCCGGAAGGAGAAACCTGGTCTTCGCTCACGCTGAGGACGACGCTGTAGGTCTCGCCACCGAAGGCATTGATATCGGGATACGTGAAATCCAGGGTGGCTACGCCTTCCCCGTCCGCGAAATCAAAGGAGGACTTGGACGGTGTGAATACGCCGCCCGTCTTGTCCGTGATCGTCACAGGAATGCTGGCGGAACCTTTCGTGTTGCCACGGTACAGCTGGACGGTAATCTTGTTGCCGTCTTCCTTGACCATTTCAAAAAGGGCGACATCCGAAGGGAACGAAACGCAGGCGTTGTCGGGCGTGTAGATGACACCTTCCCTCTGGCAGGCATTCGTCAGGAGAAGGGCCGCGATCGCGAATGAAAGGAATATGATCTTTTTCATTGTCATTTCGTTTTAGTGATTAAAGGTTTCTGCCCTGCTTCGGGTTCTGGTCGGTAGAAGCGTCCATGTTCTCGTTGCCGTCGAATTCAGCCTGCGGAATCCAGAGGATGAAGTTGGCGGAACCCGGTTTGCTGGTGAAAGCCGTGCAGGTAGACGGATGGTTCGTGCCTTCCCACGCGCGGTTGTAGCACAGGCCGCGGCGCTGGAGGTCGAACAGACGCGGGCATTCGCTCCAGAGCTCGACCCGGCGCTGGAAGAAGATTTCGTCCATCAGGGTGGTGATAGGGCCGACCGTATTCTCGCTGAGCACCTTGCTGTCCTCTTTCTTGGCCAGGCGGGCAGCATATTCCGAGTCGCGGAGGTTACCCACGGCAGAGACGTATTCGCGGGCTTTGGCGTAGTTGCCCTGCTCGCAAGCTGCCTCGGCGGCAATCAGGTACATTTCTTCGGTACGCATCAGGATGTGGTCGCCCGTGGAAGCGGTGGCGTCGATGTAGACCAGTTTCTTCTGGCACCAGGAGCGCTGGGAACCTTTTGCGGAACCCGGCGTACCCCATTCGGAATCCGGCAGCGGAGCGGTCCACCAGTTCTTGCGGACATCGGTGTCGGGAATTTCATCATACAGCCAGTTGCCGATCAGGTGACGGGCTTTGGAATACGTAGAGAGGCAGTCGGCATCCATGTGGTTATAGATGTCATAGTTGCCCATGGCCTGGTCGGTCTGGATGGCGAGGCCCCAGAGAACGTTGCCCTTGTTCACGTCGTTGACGACCTTGATGTCGTCCCATTTGCCGAGCTGCTGGCCTTGCATGGCACGTTCTGCGGCAGCGAGGGCCGTGGCGTAGTCATGCTGAACCAGCGCGTTACGGGCCTTGATGCCGTAAGCGGCAGCGAGGCTGATGTGGCTCTTGTGGAGCTGGCCCAGACTGGATGCGCTCAGGTGTTCGATGGCCCTGTCGATGTCGGCGTTGGCCTGGTCGTACACGTCCTTGACGGTGCCGCGGCCCTTGCCCTCGGAGCCGGCCACGGTGGGCTCGGTATAGATCGGAACGCCCGGAAGGTTGGTTCCAAAGATGGCACCGTTCTGCTGGTAGGTCTGAACGAGGAACATGTAGCAGAAGGAACGGATGGCGTAGGCCTGGCCGAGTACGTAATGCTTGTAGTCAGGGTCACCTTCCATGTCCTCATTGGCGAGGATATAGTTGGCATTGGAAATCAGCGTGTAGAAGAAGTTCCACATCTGATACTGGTGGCCGGCGTTGCCCGTCCAGTCACCGAAGGTGTCGAAGGCATAGTCATAGTAGAACCAGCCGGAACCCATGGCGTCCATCGGGTGATCCTCACCCTTGATGTCCTGCACCAGGATGTAGGCCGGCAGACCGCCGTTTTCAGCGCCCCAGGAGGAACCCCAGCCGCCGACGTAGAGGAGACGGATGAGACCGTTCACGGCCGTCATCGCATTCTCGGCATCCGAAAAGATCGCCGTTCCGGAGACCCGGTCGGTCGGATCCGTATCGAGGAATTGCTTGTTGCAGCCGGCGAATACCAGCAGCGTCAGTACGGAAATGATTGCAAATATCTTTTTCATAACTGTCTCTCTCAATTAAAAGGTAAGGTCCAGTCCGACGGAAACGGTACGGGTCGGGGTGTAGGAGTAACCCGTGCCGCCGGTGAAGTTGTACTGCGGGTCCATGCCCTTGAGGGCGGAGAACAACTTGATGTTGTCGGCCGAGATGGAAACGCGGAGCGAATGCATGTGCATGGCCTTGAGGGCTTTGGCGGGGAGCGTGTAACCTACGGTGATGTTCTTGATCGCGAAGTAGGAAGCGTCGAAGAGTTCGTCGTCGGTCAGGGCGACGTTGTAGCTGCCCTTGAGCGCGATCTTCGGAATCGAGGTGACGTCACCGGGCTGTTTCCAGGCTTTGAGACGGTCGACGTGGCCGGCCTCGCCGATGTAGGTGCTGTAGAGCAGGCCGCGGTAGACACCGTCGTTGATCTTGCCGCCGATGGAGTAGGTGGTCATGAGCGAGATGTCGAAGTTGCCCAGCTGGACGTTGTTCGACCAGGAACCGTAGAGAGCAGGGATACGGCTGCCGCAGACGCGCTTGCAGGTGGAAGCTTTCTGGTAGCTGTCGGTGATGTATTTCTCACCCGGATTTCCGTTCTCATCTTCATCCCAGACCCAGTAGAGCTTGGCACCCGTGGCCGGGTCGATACCCGCGGATTCGGGGAGGTAGAAGGAGTTGAGGGTCTCGCCTTCCTTGATGATATAGTTGCCGCTCACGATCTCCGGCTTGTCGGCCAGGTGGAGCACTTTGTTCTTGACGGTCGAACCCATCCAGGTCATCGACCATCGTGCTTTCTGACGGGCGATGATGTCGGCCGTGATGCTGGCTTCGAAACCGCTGTTCTGCATGTTGCCGATGTTCTTGTCATAGCCGCTGAAGCCCAGCGAGACAGCCATCGGGTAGCTCATGAGCATGTCCTTGGTGTAACGGTTGTAGTATTCCAGGGAGAGGGACAGGCGGTTGAAGAGACGTGCCTCGATACCGACGTTGAGGTTCTCGTTCTTTTCCCACTTGAGTTCCTTGCTTTCCAGCGAGGAGACGATGGCACCCGGGTTGGCACCGTTCGGATAGCTGAGGCTGTAGAAGGCCTGCCATGCATAGAGGCTGCCGAGGTTATCGTTACCTTGCACACCATAGGATGCCTTGAGGGTCAGGTTGTTGATCCAGCTGATGCCGCGCATGAAATTCTCCTGGGAGATACGCCAGGAAGCACCCACCGACCAGAAGTTACCCCAGCGCACATCCTTGTGGAAGCGGGAGGAACCGTCGCGGCGGTAGGAAGCCGACACATAGTATTTGTCTGCGTAATCGAAGTTCGCGCGGGTGAGATACGACTCGATACGGTAATTGTCGGTATAAGAGTTCGCATCCTGGAGCGTGGTAGCCGGTGCCAGTTCATACAGGTTGCCGAACGGATAGCCGCTCTTGTAACCCATCAGGTACTGGTAGTTGTAAGAGTAGGCTTCGTGGCCGGCAAGCAGGTCGACATGGAAGTCGCCGAAGTAGCGGTCCCAGGTCAGCAGCTGGTTGAAGGTATAACTAAAGGTACGTCCGTCGGCGATTTCAGCCAGACCGTTCATCGATTTGGCATTGCCGAAATACGGGTTGTAATAGGTCTTGGCTTTGGAAGCCACCAGGTCGAAACCGAAGTTCACGGCCAGCTTGAGGCCCTGGAGGGCGCCTTCCTTGAGGCCGCCGAATTCCACGAAGGTACGGCCGCTCAAGTTGTCGGAAGCGTTGAGATATTTGTCTTCCTTGAGGTTGGCCAGCGGGTTCCAGCCGGCAGATGCACCGGCGGCGCGGTTTTCACCCCAGTCATACTGCTTCTCACCGTTGGCGTCGAGCACGTAATTGCCGGAAGCGTCGCGGATGTACATCGGATAGATCGGAGCCATCAGCTGGCAGGTGTAGAACACGTTGCTGTAAGCCGAGCTGGACGACTGGCTGCTGCCGAGGGAGGTCGTGTTGGTGGTGTTGTGGGCAAAGCCGACGTTCAAACCGGTACGGAACCAGTTCACGATCTGGCTTTCCACGTTCGCGCGGCCCGAGAAGCGTTCGAAGTCCGTATATTTTACGAGACCTTCTTCATCGAGGTAACCAACGGAGAACATGTACTTGTTGCTCTTGTTGCCGCCCGTAACCGTCATCTGATATTCCTGGCGGAGCGGAGCCGCTGCCGTGCAGAGATCCAACCAGTCGTCGTTCCATTTGAGGCCGACGCCGTCGACGATCTTGCCCGTCTCATGGTTGAACAGCTGGGAAGCCGGGACGGTGAAGGGGTTGTACTCTTCATTGATACCGAACACGTTGTTGACGCCGCCGGAAATGTCGGCGAGGGCCATCTGGCCGGCCACCAGCGGCTGGTAACCATCTGCCAGATAGGTGTCTTTCACCATGCCGTAAAGATCTTCCGTCCACTGGTAGGTATTCAGGGTTTCGTAGCGGGGAATGGCGCGGGAAGCAATACCCCAGTTGCCCTTGAAGCTGACGCGGGCAGCGCCTTCGGCGCCATGCTTGGTCGTGATGATCACCACACCGTTCGCACCACGTGCACCGTAGAGTGCGCCGGCAGATGCGTCCTTGATGATGGTCATGGACTCGATGTCGTTGGGGTTCAGTGCGTTGATGCTACCATCGTAGGGTACGCCGTCCACCACGTAGAGCGGGTTGGAGGAAGCGTTCAGGGAGCCGAAGCCACGGATACGGACTGCCGCGCCGGCACCCGGCTGGCCGGAACCGGACGTCGTCTGGACACCGGCGGCCATACCGTCGAGGGCCTTGGTCACATTGGCGATGGTCCTTTTCTCGATCTGTTCGGACTTGATGGTCTGGGCGGATCCCGTGAAGGACTCTTTCTTCGCCGTACCGTAGGCGACTACGAGCACGTCTTCCAGGAATTCGGCATCCGGTGCGAGGATGATGTCGATGACCGTACGGCCTTCAACCGCCACCTCCTGCGTCTGGTAGCCGATGGAGCTGAAAATGAGCGACGAACGCGAAGGAACCGTCAGGAAATATGCGCCGTCCGCATCCGTGGAGGTACCAGTCATGGTTCCTTTCAGCTGCACGGAGGCGAAGGGCACTCCTTCTCCGGTATTCGCATCGACGACTTTGCCTTTTACCTGCACGTTCTGGGCGAAGGACGCCACAGAAACCGCAAGCAGAAGACATGTCAAAACGAATTTGATTTTCTTCATAGGAATGGTTTTTAGGATATGAAATAAAAAAAACTAGAATAATATTCACCAGGAATAAGCTTTCGCTTATAATCTATCACTTGTGAGAGTCTGTTTTTTCATAGTTTTCGTTGCAAATATCGCAAAAATATAGATATCAGCCAAATTTCCGGCGTGATAAATTTGATTTCTGCGTCAGATTTGCCCGATGGGGCATGACTAAATTCATATATTTATAGGATAAAAAGAAAAAACTCTGTCAGCAAACAGCGCGGTGACCGCATGACATGAAATATCAAAAGGAAATCGTTGAACATTATGAAAAAAAATATAACTTTACGCGTTGATACATACCTGATCGCGAGTAGAAAAATTTGGATTTGTTAACCGGAATGGGACTTTTTAAAACGAAATTCAATCATAGAATGATTTTTTATCCTAAAAAGTAATCAAATTCCTAAATAACTATTCATTAACCTAATTCTTTAATCGTATGAAAAGGACGAAACTATTCATTACATGCCTTTTGCTTGCGATGACGACTGCGCTTTTTGCGCAGAACGTTCAGGTGAGAGGTACTGTCAGTGATTCGTTTGGCGATCCTGTTACGGGTGCATTCGTCGTTGTGACGGGAACCACCAACGGTACTTCAACCGGTGCTGAAGGTGAGTTCGTACTCAACAATGTACCACGCAACGCGACGCTGACCATCACTTTCGTCGGAATGAAGACCGCCATCGTGCCGGTTGGCAGTGGCGTGATCAATGTCAAGCTGGAAGACGATGTCGAGCAGCTGGAGCAGGTGGTCGTGACGGCCCAGGGCCTCACCCGCAAGCAGAAAGCCATCGGTTATTCCGCACAGACCCTGAAGGCTGAAGAGCTGACCCTCACGCACAGCAGCGCCCTCGGCAACTCGCTGGCCGGCAAGGTCGCCGGCGCCCAGTTCTGGGGTTCCGCCGGTTCCACTTTCTCTGAAGGCCGCATTATCCTCCGTGGTCCGACGTCCTACAGCAACCAGGAAGGTAACGAGCCGATCTACGTGGTAGACGGTACCATCACTTCCGCTGCCGCCGTCAACATGGAAGACGTGGAGAACATCAACATCCTGAAAGGCCCCTCGGCCACCGCTCTGTACGGTTCCCGCGGTGCCAACGGTGCCGTGATCATCACCACCAAGAAAGCGCAGGAAGGTCAGTCCCAGATCGAGTTCTCGCAGACGACTGCCGCCGAGGTCTATTATGAACACTTCAAGTTCCAGAGACTGTTTGGTGGCGGTAGCTACTCCCAGCACGCAACGGGTCTGTACAACTCGGGCGTCGATGATCCGAACGATGCCAAATCGATTCTGGATTCCGACGGAAACGGCGCGTATATCTACGACTACGGTGAAGACGTGAACTGGGGCCCCCGTTACGATGGCACGACGCCTGTCCGTACCGCCCTCTCCTGGGATCCGACCTCTTCTCACTACGGTGAGACACAGCCCTGGTCGTATCGCCTGAACCTGCGTGACCTGACCCGCGTGGCCTGGAACAACACGACCAACGTGGCGTTCACCAAGTCGGTCAAGGGCATGAGCACCCGTATTTCCTTCACCAATGTCGACCGCCCGGGTATTTTCTACAACTCGAAGGCTGTCCGCCGTTCGTTCAGCATGTCGACGCAGCTGCAGCCTACTTCCTGGCTGAAAGCCGACATCAGCTACCGCTACCGCTATCGCCAGAACAAGAACGCCGAGCAGGAAGGTTATTCCTCCAACGGTAACTACATCTGCGACTTCACGCAGTGGGGCCACACCAACGTCGACATCAAGGAATACAAAGACTATCTGCGTCCCGACGGCAGCTGGCGTAGCTGGAACATCGTTTCCCCGACCAACATCGCCGCCAACTTCCACGACAACCCCTACGCCGTGATGGACAACTACAACTACACCAACACGACGCAGTACCACATGATCTCTGGTGACGTTTACGCTTCGCTGCCGCTCAACTTCCGTCTGGGCGTCCGCATCAACGATGCGATGACCAACCAGAAATATGAGGAAAAAGACGGTTCCGGTTCCATCAACTTCGACCCGTATTTCCGCACCTATCAGAACCAGTCGAACGACATGACGGCCCAGGCCTACCTGACCTGGAGCGGCCAGTTCGTTGAAAACCGTCTCTCCATCGAGGCAGCAGCCTTCGCAGAAGCCCGCCGTTACGATTACTGGTATCTGAACAGCGCCACCAGCGGTGGTCTCTCCGTGGACGGCTACTTCAACCTCGCTGCTTCGGGAAGCACCTATTCGACCAACAACAGCGAGACCCACTATCGGACCCGTTCGTTCTTCGGGAATGCCACCATCGGCTGGGATGACCTGGTCTACCTCGACGGTTCCATCCGTTACGACATCGACTCCCGTCTTCCGGCCCACAACAACGGCTATCTCTATGGCGGTGGCTCGCTCTCCTTCATGCTGAGCAAGCTCATCAACGCTCCCTGGCTGAACTTCTGGAAGATCCGTGGTTCCGTGGCCCAGGTGGGTTCCACCATTTCTGCCTACAGCGTGCTGCCTACCTATACCGTCAACACGAAGCTGCATGGCCAGACGACGCTTTACGAGCCGACCACGCAGGTGAACATGAACATTCTCCCGACCATCTCCACTTCCTATGAGGTGGGTACCGAATTCAAGCTGTTCGGCAACCGTCTGGCCGGTGATGTCAACTTCTATATGAAGAATACCAAGAACGATATCATCAACGCCAACGTGCTGCCGCAGTCCGGTTACGCTTATCGCAAGATGAACGCCGGCCTGGTGCGCAACAAAGGTATCGAGGTCATGCTGAGCGGCAGCCCCGTCCGCACGAAGAATGTGGAGTGGTTTGTCAGCGCCAACATCGCCAAGAACGTCAACACGCTCGTGGAACTGACCGAAGACCAGCATGAATTCACCATGTATGACAACCGCTTCTACTATAGCTGGCGTCTGCGCTCCATCGAAGGAATGCCGGTCGGTGTCATTGAGACGGCTGCCCGCTGGGCCCGCAACGAGAATGGCCAGCTGATTCTGCAGAAACTCAATCCGGCTGCCGGAAAAGAAGTCAACAATGTCGGTGAGGTCCGTCCTACCTGGGAGACCAACGTCAACAAGCTGGTCGGCAACGTCCAGCCTGACCTGACGGGTGGTTTCAATACCAGCCTCCGCGTCAAAGACTTCACGCTCAGCGCCTCGCTCGACTATGTCATCGGCGGCCAGATGGTCTCCTGGACCAACATGTGGGGCGCCGGTTCCGGTCTGCTCGACGTGACGGCTGCTGTGAATGACAGAGGCGTGAACGTCCGTGAACCTGTCCAGAAGGGCGGTGGCGTGCACATCTCCGGTGTCGACAAGGACGGCAATGCACTGGATGGCTATATCGACGCAGCCTATTACTTCCAGTATAAGTATCAGTACGATAACGATGGCTGGCTGTACGACCGTACGTATGTGAAACTGCGCGAGGTTTCCCTCCGCTATGACGTGCCCCGGTCCTTCATGAGCAAGATCAAAGGTGTCTCCCGGGCAAGTATCGCTTTCGTCGCTACCAACCCCTGGCTGATCTACTCTGCGTGCCCGAACATCGATCCTTCCGAATTGGGCGGTGCTTCTTACAACTTCCTTGAAGGCGGCCAGGCCGTGTCTACCCGCAGCTTCGGTCTCAGCCTCAATGTCACTTTCTAAAGTATAGGAGGAAGATATCATGAAAAAGATTTATACGATTCTCGTTTCCGCTCTTGCCGCCGTCCTGCTTGTGACGGGTTGCCAGGCCCTTCATGACTTCGGTGACATCAACAAGAGCCCGAACTCTCCTTCGACGGCCTTTACCAGCTACCTCTTTACCAATGCCTGCCGCTATATTCCGCAGTTCGTCCTGGGTAATGCCACCAACGGTTATGACCCCTGGCAGCAGGAATGGGCCGGCTATCTGTCCGAGTCGAAGAACAACCAGTATGGTCCGCTGAGCACGACCTCGTCGTTCGGCAGCACCAGCTTCTATCTCTATGCCCTCAAGAACCTCAAATATGTCATCGACATGAACGAGGATCCGGAGCAGAAAGACATGACCAACGTAGCCTCTTTCGGCACGGCGGCCAACCAGATCGCAGCTGCCAAGACGCTGATGTCCTTCTACTACATGACCATTTCTGACATCAACGGCCCGGTCATTATCTCCGAGGCTCTCAAGGGCAACTCCGAAGACAACTGGACGCCGAAATACGATACCCAGGAAGAAGCCTACGCCATCCTTGACAACACCTTGAAGGAAGCCTACCGGCAGTTCGATGAGAGCGGTTCGCTCGACGGCTCCGCCGACGTGCTCTTCGGTGGCAACATCGCCAAGTGGAAGAAGTTCAACGCTTCGCTCCGTATGCTGCTGGCCATCAAGATGGCCGACGTGGATCCGACCAACGGTAAGGCTCGTTTCGCTGCCGCCTATGCTGACGGCGGTATGACCGACGTGTCCGACGGTTTCTATTACAGCTACGATGACCTGAACTGGAACATGCTCTACTACTGGTGCAACCCGAACTACTCTGGCGCCGGTTTCAACGCTGTCCCGAACTACTTCATCGTCGAACAGATGAAGGAATTCAAGGACAACCGTATGTTCAAGTACTTCGACATCGAAGGTTATCGTGGTTCCCGCGATCCCGAGATCTTCCCGCGCGACCAGTACACCTCTTTCTATGGCATTCCGTTCGGCCTGGAGAGCAACTCCGACGTGACCAAATGGATCGACTGCTGCTGCTCTGTCGCCAGCCCGATGCTGGCCATGGACGCTACGATTCCCGTGATTCCGACGGCCCGCGTGCTGCTCGTCGAAGCGGAAGCTGCCTGGCGCGGCTGGATCTCCGCCGATGCGAAGACCCTCTACGAAGCAGGTATCAAGTCTTCGTTCGACCAGTGGGGTGCTACGGGTGCCGACGCGTATGTCAAGAGCGGTGCTGTCGCCTACAAGGGCGGTGATGCCGGTCTTGAGCAGATTGCTCTCCAGCGCTGGATTGCCGGTTATCTGGCTGACGGCGTGGAAGCCTGGTCTGACTGGCGTCGTCTCGACATTCCGCACATGCCGGTAGGTCCGGGTGCTTCGAATGTGGGCAATACGCACTATCCGTATCGTCTGGCCTTCTCGTCCAGCAACGACCCGGCCTACAACAAGGCGAACTACGAGATTGCCATCGCCACTCTCAAGCCGAGCGGCAAGGACGATATCCACAACCGCGTGTGGTGGGATGTCGCCGACAACTGGGAAGGTGTGCTGACGAAAGAGCAGTGCACCCCGTCGGTCGAGATTCCGGCCAAGTGGGAACCTGTCCAGAAGGGTATATACAGTGTCCTTGGCGGCGGCGCTGCCAATGACAGCCCTGTCGGTGCCGATGTGTTCGGCTACAGTGATTTTGAGACCACCTTGTATGCGGATGTCAACCACCCGGGTGCCTATAAGCTCTCGCCTTTCGGCGATACCGAGCTCATGCTGAACTGGGACACGGCCACGTCCACCTTCTATGTGCCCAACCAGATCGTGGGTTCGCACGATGGCGTAGCCGTCAACGTGGCTGACCGTGATACCGACCAGGATTCTGACGGCCCGTACCGTGGTGAATGGGATGAAGGCATCCTGTACATCTATGTGATCTACCGTCTCGGCGGTGCCCGCGGCACGCCGGAGAATCAGGGTATCCTGAACTATGGTTACGATATGTTCACCCCGAACGAGAACTAGTAAGCACAGTTCAGTGTAAACAAAAAGGGTTGGCCGTTTGGTCAACCCTTTTTTGTTTCAGATCCTTCGCTACGCTCAGGATGACAGTTATTCGGTATACCAATCCTTGTACATCATGTAGCCCTGGGCGTTCTTGTGGGCAGCGGCAGTGACAGATTCAGAGCCGTCTTTCACTTTCTTGGCGGGGACACCGGCGTAGACGCCGGGTTCCAGTTTCTCGTTGCTTAGGACGACCGCACCGGCGGCGATGATACTGCCGTCGGCAATCTCGGCATTGTCCATCAGGATAGCGCCCATGCCCACCAGGACGTCGTTGCCTACCTTGGCGCCGTGTACTACGGCGTTATGCCCTACCGACACATCGTCGCCGATGATGGTGACGGAACGCTGGTAGAGCGTGTGGACGCTGGCATTGTCCTGGATGTTCACGCGGTTGCCGATCTTGATGGTGTTGACATCACCCCGCAGGACTACTCCATACCAAATGCTGCAATCATCGCCGATGGTTACGTCGCCGATGATTACAGCATTTTCAGCAATGAAGCAATTCTTTCCGATCTTCGGGGTGAAACCTCTCAGTGGACGGATGATTGCCATGACAGTACTATTGTTTCTTGCGCGAAGCCGTCAGTTTCTGGTAGTCGTCGAGCGAAGCCACGATCAGGTTGTCGAACTCGCGCTGGCCGGTACCAGCCGGAATCAGGTGTCCGCAGATCACATTTTCCTTCAGGCCTTCGAGGGTGTCGACCTTGCCGCGGATGGCGGCGTCGGAGAGCACCTTGGTGGTTTCCTGGAAGGAAGCGGCCGACATGAAGCTGTTGGTACGCAAGGCGGCGCGGGTGATACCCTGGAGCACCTGGTTGGAGGTGGCGGGGACGGCGTCGCGGGCTTCTACGGTCTTCTTGTCTGCACGCTTGAGCGCGGAGTTCTCGTCACGGAGCTGGCGCACCGTCACGATCTGGCCCGGGTGGAGGTTCTCGGAATCTCCGGCGTCGGTCACGACCTTCTTGTCGAAGATCATGTCGTTCTCTTCCAGGAATTCAAGCTTGTCCACGAGCTGTTCGGGGAGGAAGCGGGTGTCGCCCGGATCCACGATTTCGACCTTGCGCATCATCTGGCGGACGATTACTTCGAAATGTTTGTCGTTGATCTTCACACCCTGCATGCGGTAGACTTCCTGGATCTCGTTGACGATGTATTCCTGCACCTTGATCGGACCCAGGATATTCAGGATGTCGCTCGGGGAGATGGCGCCGTCAGAAAGCGGCATGCCGGCCCGCACGTAGTCGTTCTCCTGGACGAGGATCTGCTTGGACAGAGGCACGAGATAGTGTTTGTCGTCTTTCTCGTTGCCACTCTTGGCGCGGATGATGATCTCACGGTTACCGCGGCGGGTCTTGCCCATCACCACTTCACCGTTGATTTCAGAAACGATGGCCGGGTTCGACGGGTTGCGGGCCTCGAAGAGCTCGGTGACGCGCGGCAGACCGCCGGTGATATCGCCGGATTTGCCGATGGCGCGCGGGATCTTCACGATGATGTCGCCGATCTTGACTTCCTCACCGTCGCCGACCATGACATGGGCGCCCACAGGCAGGTTGTACTGCTTGAGTTCGTTGCCTTCGGCATCGAGGATGCGGACGGTCGGGTTCTTCGATTTGTCACGCGACTCGATGATGACCTTCTCGCTGTGCTGCGAGAATTCGTCGGCCTCGTTGCGGAACGTCGAACCTTCTTCCATGTTCTCGTATTTCACCTTACCGGAAGTCTCGGTGATGGTCAGGGCGTTGTAGGCATCCCATGTGCAGATGCGGTCGCCCGGAACGACGTTTTCACCGTCCTTCTTGAAGAGTTCGGAACCGTAGGGGATATTGTACTGGCCCAGGGTGATTTCAGTCACCGGGTGTACGATGCGCATTTCGGTGGCGCGGCTCACGACGATCGTGTGCTCGCCATTGTCGTCCTGTTTGATGATGGTGCGGAGCTCGTCGAATTCGAGACGGCCTTCGTACTTGGAAACAATCTCGCTTTCAGAAGCCACGTTCGAAGCGGTACCACCGACGTGGAAGGTACGCAGGGTCAGCTGGGTACCCGGCTCGCCGATGGACTGGGCGGCGATCACGCCGACCACCTCGCCTTTCTCGACCATGCGGCCGGTAGCCAGGTTGCGGCCGTAGCATTTCGCACACACACCCTTCTTCGATTCGCAGGTCAGTACCGAACGGATTTCCACCTGCTCGATCGGGAGGCTCTCGATGAGTTCGGCGATATCTTCAGTAATCTGGTCGCCGGCGCTGAGGATCTTCTCGCCGGTGAGTGGATTGTAGATGTCGTGGACCGAGGTACGGCCGAGGATGCGTTCGCCGAGGCTCTCGACCACCGTATCCTTGTTCTTGATGGCGGTGGCCACGAGGCCGCGGAGCGTGCCGCAGTCTTCCTCGTTGATGATCACGTCGTGCGACACGTCCACCAGACGGCGTGTCAGGTAACCGGCGTCTGCCGTCTTCAGGGCGGTATCGGCCAGACCCTTACGGGCACCGTGGGTGGAGATGAAGTACTCGAGCACGCTCAGGCCTTCCTTGAAGTTGGCGAGAATCGGGTTCTCGATGATGTCGGCGCCGGTGGAACCGGACTTCTGCGGCTTGGCCATCAGGCCACGCATGCCGCAGAGCTGACGGATCTGCTCTTTCGAACCACGGGCACCGGAATCCAGCATCATGTACACCGGATTGAAGCCCTGTTTGTCCGCCTTGATGCGCTGCTCCACGATGTTGGTGAGTTGCGTGTTGACAGTGGTCCAGATATCGATGACGTGGTTGTAACGTTCGTTGTTGGTGATCAGACCCATGTCATAGCTTGCCTGCCAGGTGGCAATCTGCTGGTAACCGTCCTCCACGAGTTCGGCTTTTTCATCCGGGATGATCACGTCACCCAGGTTGAACGACAGGCCGCCCTCGAATGCCATACGGTAGCCGAGGTTCTTGATGTCGTCGAGGAACTGGGCGGTGCGTGCGATGCTGGTGGCCTTCAGCACCACGCCGATGATGTCGCGGAGCGACTTCTTCTTCAGCAGGGTGTTGATGTACGGCACCTCAGCGGGCACGAGCTGGTTGAAGAGGATACGGCCGACGGTCGTCTCCTGCATCTTGTATCCTTTCGAAGGATCCATCTTGTCGACCGGGATGCGTACCTGGCACTTGGTCTGCCATTCTACGCGGCCTTCGTTCTTGGCGATGATGGCTTCTTCGGGTCCGTAGAACTTCATGCCCTCGCCCTTGGCGCCGGAGCGCTCCTTGGTGATGTAGTACAGGCCGAGGACCATGTCCTGCGAAGGCACCGTGATCGGCGCACCGTTCGCGGGATGGAGAATGTTGTGGGAACCCAGCATCAGCAGCTGGGCTTCCAGGATGGCGGCATTGCCGAGCGGCAAGTGGACAGCCATCTGGTCGCCGTCGAAGTCGGCGTTGAATGCCGTACAGGCGAGCGGGTGCAGCTGGATGGCCTTGCCTTCGATCATACGCGGCTGGAAGGCCTGGATACCGAGGCGGTGCAACGTCGGTGCACGGTTGAGGAGCACCGGGTGGCCTTTCATCACGTTCTCGAGGATATCCCAGATCACGGGATCCTTGCGGTCCACGATCTTCTTGGCGCTCTTGACCGTCTTGACGATGCCGCGCTCGATGAGTTTGCGGATCACGAACGGTTTGTAGAGCTCGGCTGCCATGTATTTCGGCAGGCCGCACTCGTGCATCGAAAGCTCCGGACCCACGACGATGACGGAACGGGCGGAGTAGTCCACGCGTTTGCCGAGGAGGTTCTGACGGAACCGGCCCTGCTTGCCTTTGAGGCTGTCGGACAGGGATTTCAGCGTACGGTTGGCCTCGCTCTTGACGGCGTTGGACTTGCGGGAGTTGTCGAACAGCGAGTCGACGGCTTCCTGCAGCATGCGCTTCTCGTTGCGGAGGATCACCTCGGGCGCCTTGATCTCGATGAGGCGTTTCAGGCGGTTGTTGCGGATGATCACGCGGCGGTACAGGTCGTTCACGTCACTGGTGGCGAAACGGCCGCCATCGAGGGGAACGAGCGGGCGGAGATCCGGCGGAATCACCGGGATCACCTTCATCACCATCCATTCCGGATGGTTGATCTCCTTCGACTCACGGAAGGCCTCGATGACGCTCAGGCGCTTGAGGGCCTCGGCCTTGCGCTGCTGCGAAGTCTCGGCTTCGCTCTTGTGGCGGAGTTCATAGGAGAGGGTATCAAGGTCGACGTTCTGCAACATCTTGTAGATCGCCTCGGCGCCCATGCCGGCAATGAACTTCTGCGGATCATCGTCCGGAAGATCCTGGTTGCCCTTGGGCAGCCGGTCGACTACGTCGAGGTACTCTTCTTCGGAGAGCAGGTCGAGGTCGTTCACCGCGTGTTCCTTGAGCGTCTTGGCTGCACCGGCCTGCATCACCACGTAGCGTTCGTAGTAGATGATCGATTCCAGTTTCTTGGAAGGAATGCCGAGCAGGTAGCCGATCTTGTTGGGGGTGGACCGGAAGTACCAGATATGCGCCACCGGAACGGTCAGGCTGATGTGGCCCATCCGTTCGCGGCGCACCTTCTTCTCCGTCACTTCCACGCCGCAGCGGTCGCAGACGATGCCGCGGTAGCGGATGCGCTTGTACTTTCCGCAGTGGCACTCGTAGTCTTTCGTCGGACCGAAGATGCGCTCGCAGAACAGGCCGTCGCGCTCCGGTTTGTAGGTGCGGTAGTTGACGGTTTCCGGCTTGAGCACCTCGCCCGACGACTGCTCGAGAATCTCTTCCGGAGAAGCCAGGCCGATGGTGATCTGGTTGAAGTTGTTTTTCACCTTTATCTCTTTCTTTAAAGACATAGCCTTGAATTTTACTTGTCAAACACTCTTTGAATTAGTCCATCTTCACGCTCAGGCCCAGACCGCGGAGTTCGTGGAGCAGCACGTTGAGCGATTCGGGAATACCCGGAATCGGCATCGGGTCGCCCTTGACGATGGCCTCGTAAGCCCGGCTGCGGCCGGTGACGTCGTCCGACTTGATGGTCAGGATCTCCTGCAGGATGTTGGAGGCGCCGAAGGCTTCAAGCGCCCAGACCTCCATCTCGCCGAAGCGCTGGCCACCGAACTGGGCCTTACCGCCGAGCGGCTGCTGGGTGATCAGGGAGTACGGACCGATGGAACGGGCGTGCATCTTGTCGTCGACCATGTGGCCCAGCTTGATCATGTAGATCACGCCGACCGTAGCCTGCTGGTCGAAGAGTTCACCGGTGCCGCCGTCGCGAAGCTGGGTACGGCCGTAACGCGGCAGGCCGGCTTCGTCGGTGTACTTGCAGATGTCTTCCAGGCTGGCACCGTCGAAGATCGGAGTGCTGAACTTCAGGCCGAGTTCGCGGCCCGCCCAGCCGAGGACGGTCTCGTAGATCTGGCCGAGGTTCATGCGGGAAGGCACGCCGAGCGGGTTGAGCACGATGTCGACCGGGGTACCGTCTTCGAGGAACGGCATGTCCTCGTCGCGGACCACCTTGGCCACGATACCTTTGTTACCGTGACGGCCGGCCATCTTGTCACCCACCTGGATCTTGCGTTTCTTGGCGACATACACCTTGGCCAGCTTCATGATGCCGGACGGGAGCTCGTCGCCGATGGTGAGGTTGTAGTTGATGCGCTTGTACTGCGCGTCATACTCCTTGTATTTGATCAAGTAGTTGTTGATGAGTTCTTTAATCAGCTCGTTGCTCTTCTTGTCGGAAGTCCACTTGGTCGGATTGACGTTGTTGTAGTCGATCTGGTCGAGGACCTCGCGGGTGAAGGCTTCGCCCTTCGGCAGAAGTTCGGCACCATAGAGGTCGCCGATGCCGGCGCTCTTCTTGCCCGCGACGAGCTTCATCAGCTTGTCGAGGAAGATGCCCTTGAGCTCGGCGCACTTGCGGTCGAACTCGTCTTTGGCTTCCTGCAGCTGGCGTTTGGCGTTCTCCTTGCCTTTCTTGGTGTTCTCTTTCACCACGTGCGAGAAGAGGCGTTTGCCGATGATGGTACCGGAAAGGGAAGGGGATGCCTTCAGGGAGGCGTCCTTCACGTCGCCGGCCTTGTCACCGAAGATGGCACGCAGGAGTTTCTCTTCCGGCGAAGGATCGCTCTCGCCTTTCGGCGTGATCTTGCCGATGAGGATGTCACCCGGTTCGACGTGGGCGCCGATGCGGATGATACCGTTCTTGTCGAGATCCTTGGTGGCTTCTTCGCTGACATTCGGGATGTCGGCGGTCAGCTCTTCCATGCCGCGCTTGGTGTCGCGGACTTCCATGATGTATTCGTCCACATGGATGGAAGTGAAGATGTCTTCCCGGATGATGCGCTCGGAGAGCACGATGGCATCCTCGAAGTTGTAACCCTTCCACGGCATGAAGGCCACTTTCAGGTTGCGGCCCAGGGCGAGTTCGCCGTTCTGGGTGGCATAGCCTTCGGTCATGATCTGGCCGGGGGTCACGCGGTCGCCCTTGCGGACGATCGGCTTGAGGAGGATCGAGGTGCTCTGGTTGGTCTTCCGGTAGAGCGGGAGATGATAGACGGTGACTTCGGGATCGAAGCTGACGAAGCGTTCGTTCTCGGTCTTGTCGTATTTCACATGGATTTCGCGGGCGTCCACGAACACCACTTCACCGTTGCCTTCGGCAGCGATCTGGGTGCGGGAGTCGCGGGCCACGGGTCCTTCCAGGCCGGTACCGACGATCGGGGCCTCAGGCCGGATGATCGGAACTGCCTGGCGCATCATGTTCGATCCCATGAGGGCGCGGTTGGCGTCGTCGTGCTCCAGGAACGGGATGAGCGATGCGGCGATGGAGGCCACCTGGTTGGGCGCGACGTCCATCAGGTCGATGCTTTCCTTGCTCTTCACAGGGAAGTCGGCCTCCAGACGGCACTTGATGCGCTCGTCAAGGATGTTGCCTTCGTCGTCGAGATGGACCGAGGACTGGGCCACGATCTTGTTCTCTTCTTCTTCGGCGCTGAGGTAGACCACGCCCTGGTCGCTCAGGTCGACACGGCCTTCCTCGACTTTGCGGTACGGCGTCTCGATGAAGCCCAGGTCGTTGATCTTGGCATACACGCACAGGGACGAGATCAGGCCGATGTTCGGACCTTCAGGAGTCTCGATCGGGCACAGGCGTCCGTAGTGGGTGTAGTGCACGTCGCGCACCTCGAAACCGGCGCGGTCGCGGGAAAGGCCGCCCGGGCCCAGTGCGGAGAGACGGCGTTTGTGCGTCATCTCGGCCAGCGGGTTGGTCTGGTCCATGAACTGGGAGAGCTGGCTGGTCGCGAAGAAGCTGTTGATCACGCTCGAGAGGGACTTGGCGTTGATCAGGTCCACCGGGGTGAAGACCTCGTTGTCGCGCACGTTCATGCGTTCGCGGATCGTACGGGCCATGCGGGCCAGTCCGACACTGAACTGGTTGGCGAGCTGTTCGCCCACGGTGCGGATACGGCGGTTGCTCAGGTGGTCGATATCGTCGACGGTCGCTTTCGAGTTGATGAGCTGGATCAGATAGCGGATGATCTCGATGATGTCCTCCTTGGTCAGGATGCGGACATTCGGATCCGTGGTAAGGTTGAGCTTCCGGTTGAGCCGGTAGCGGCCCACCTGTCCGAGGTCGTAGCGCTTGTCCGAGAAGAACAGCTTGTCGATGACGTCGCGCGCCGTTGCCTCATCCGGCGGTTCCGAATTGCGGAGCTGCCGATATGTGTAGAAGATCGCCTCTTTCTCAGAGTTGGTCTGGTCTTTCTGGAGGGTATTGTAGATGATGGCATAGTCGGCTGTGTAGGCATCCTCCTTGTGGAGCAGGATGGATTCCACGCCCGAGTCGAGGATGTCGTCGATGTGCCTTTCTTCGAGGACGGTCTCGCGGTCCACGATCACCATGTTGCGCTCGATGTAGACCACTTCACCCGTATCTTCATCCACGAAGTCTTCGTTCCAGGTTTTCAGGACACGCGCTGCCAGGCGGCGTCCGATATATTTCTTGAGGTTCGTCTTGTTGACCTTCACTTCCTCCGCCAGGTCGAAGATGTCGAGAATGGCCTTGTCGCTCTCGAAGCCGATGGCGCGGAGCAGGGTCGTGACGGGGAGTTTCTTCTTGCGGTCGATGTACGCATACATCACGTTGTTGATGTCGGTTGCGAACTCGATCCAGGACCCCTTGAACGGAATGATGCGCGCAGAATAGAGCTTGGTGCCGTTGGCATGCATGCTCTGGCCGAAGAAGACGCCAGGGGAGCGGTGCAGCTGGGAAACGACGATGCGCTCGGAACCATTGATGATGAAGGTTCCGCGAGGGGTCATGTACGGGATGGCGCCCAGATAGACGTCAGAGATCACCGTATCGAAATCTTCGTGCTCCTCATCGGTGCAATACAGCTTGAGCTTGGCTTTCAGGGGCACGTTGTAGGTGAGGCCCATATCGAGGCATTCGTCCATCGTGTAGCGCGGCGGATCGATGAAATAGTCGATGAACTCCAGAACGAAATTGTTGCGGGTGTCGGTGATCGGGAAAACCTCCTGGAACACTTTGTAAAGCCCTTCGTTCTTGCGGTTCTCGGCCGTTGTCTCGAGCTGGAAGAAATCGCGGAAAGATTTCAACTGCACTTCCAGGAAATCGGGATAGTCCAGGAGTGCCTTCGAAGTCGCGAATGTAATCCTCTGATTATTAGGTTTTTGTGACATTTTTTAAGGCAGGTTGAAAATAAACTTGAAATAACGACAGAAAGGGTTTAGGGCCCGCAGGCCCTAAACCCAAGTTTCTTACCCAAGGGGGGAAGAAGTGGGCATTGTGCTATTTAAGTTCAACTTCGCCGCCTGCTTCTTCGAGAGCTGCCTTGACTTGTTCTGCTTCAGACTTGGAGACCTTCTCCTTGATGACTGCGTTCGGAGCCTTGTCGACAAGTTCCTTCGCCTCTTTCAGACCGAGACCGGTGAGTTCCTTGACGGCTTTCACCATCTGGAGTTTGGCCTGGCCGGGCGAAATGAGGATCACGTCGAATGCGCTCTGTTCTGCCTCGGCGGCGGCACCGGCGCCGGCGCCTTCAGCGGCTACGACCACTGCAGCTGCAGCAGGTTCGATACCATATTCATCTTTGAGGATCTGTGCAAGTTCCTGGACTTCTTTTACGGTAAGGTTAACAAGTTCTTCCGCAAGAGCTTTGATGTCTGCCATAATTATTGATTTTTAATTGTTTTTATTTGCTTTGTTATTGTTCTGCTACGGCCTCTTTCTTGGAATCCTCGAGTGCGGAGATGACCCGACGGATAGGTGACTGGAGGAGACCGATGATGTCACCGATAAGTTCGTCATGCGACTTCACGTTCACGAGGACGTTGAGCTGGTCGGCGCCCACGTATGCGCAATCCTGGAGGAAAGCGCTCTTGAGAGCGGGTTTTCCGAATTTGGCTCCGTACTCCTTGATCACCTTTGCCGGTGCGCTCGGAGTGGTGGTGAACATGATGGCCGTATTGCCCTCAAGGGTAGGGTAGAGAGCCTCGATTTCCTTGTTGTCCAAGGTCATCAAAGCTTTGTGGAGGAGCGTATTCTTGACGACTTCGAGTTTGATATTCTTTTCGAAGCAGGCACGACGCAGTTCAGAGGTATTCTCGGCATTCAGGCCGGCGATGTCAGCCAGGTAGAAATTCGGGTTCTCTGCCAACTGCGCTGCTACCTTCTCGATAATCTGGGCTTTCAATTCTTTTCTCATGATTTTCCTTCCTTAATTATTCAGCGGTAGCACTGATGGCCTTGGTGTCGATGCAAATACCGGGGCTCATGGTCGCGGACATGAAAATGCTCTTGACATAGGTGCCCTTCAACGCTTGGGGTTTCAACTTCTGGATGGTGTTGAGCAATTCAACGGCATTCTCGGCCAGCTGCTGTGCAGTGAAAGATACCTTGCCGATGGCAGTGTGAACAATACCCTGCTTGTCAACCTTAAAGTCGATTTTACCGGCCTTCACCTCCTTGACGGCCTGTGCGACATCCATCGTCACAGTTCCGGTCTTCGGGTTCGGCATCAGGCCGCGGGGACCGAGGATACGGCCGATCGGACCGATCTTGGCCATCACCGTAGGAGTACAGATGATGACGTCGACGTCTGTCCAGCCGCCCTTGATTTTTTCAATATAGTCGTCCAGGCCGACATAGTCGGCACCGGCTTCCTTCGCTTCCGATTCCTTGTCCGGTGTGCAGAGGACCAACACGCGGGTCACCTTACCGGTACCGTGAGGGAGGGTCACCACGCCGCGGACCATCTGGTTCGCCTTGCGCGGGTCGACACCCAGGCGGACGGACAGCTCGACCGATCCGTCGAACTTGGTGTAGGAAACTTCTTTCACCAATTCACAGGCCTCGGTCAGCTTGTACTGACGGTGGGAATCTACTTTAGCTTCCGCTACTTTCTGGTTTTTTGTCAGCTTTCTCATTGCGTGTG
>JAEEGH010001567.1_pt1 | contig 65150 bp, 52 predicted proteins | sample 9134181 | NCBI WGS metagenome assembly JAEEGH01 (sample SAMN16246544, study PRJNA631951) | gut metagenome | biome: gut microbiome; feature: rumen; material: DP-attached | host: Bos | place: Iran: Karaj | collected 2018-10
GTGCCTGCCGGCGGCCCCGCACGGCCCGCCGGCCCCGCCCCGGCCCCGCAGATCATCCATATCGAGAATGACGGCTTCGACCTCTACGGCGCGATGACCCTGCCCCGGGATTTCGATCCGTCCAAGAAGTATCCCGTCATCATGCTGGTCTACGGCGGCCCCGGCACGCCCTATGTCCGCGACAGCGGGGGCGGCGGGGACCGCTGGTGCTTCGACAATGGCGTGATCCACATCGCGGTGGATCCGCGCTCTTCGGGCGAGAATGGCCGCCGCGGCATGGATCAGGCCTTCCGCCGGATGACGGTCATCGAGCTGCAGGATTACGTGGCCTGGGCGAAATGGCTCCAGGCCCTCCCGTACGTGGATGGCTCCCGGATCGGCGTGAACGGCTTCTCCTTCGGCGGCACGACCACTGCGATGCTGGTGCTCCGCTTCCCGCAGTACTTCCGCTGCGGCATCGCCGGAGGCGGTGTGTACAACTGGTACCTGTATGATTCGCATTACACCGAGCGTTTCATGGATACGCCGCAGGCCAATCCCGACGGATATGCCGAGGCCTCTGTGCTGACCTGGGTCCCGAAGGTATTCGAAGGTGACGGCCCCAAGCCGCTGCCGGGTGCGCTGTGCCTGACCCACGGCACGGGTGACGATAATGTCCACTTCCAGAATACCCTGCAACTGGTCGACGCCCTCGAACAGGCCGGCTACCAGTTCGAACTCCGCATCTATCCCGACGGCATGCACGGCTACCGCGGCAAGCAGCACGACCACGATGCTGCTGCGGAGGCGATTTTCTGGAAGAAGTGGCTGCTTGACTAGGCTTCCCGGCTGCAGACCAGCAGTACGGCGCTGCCGTCGCTGAGCCTGCAGGCGAAGATATGGGCGTCTCCTCCCGGGGAGATGCCCATTTTTTTGCGCAACGCCTCGCTGCCGACCGGCAGGTTGCGGGCGGTGATCTCTGCGCGGGGGCAGCTCTGTCTGAGGCTTTTGAAGGAGGCCGTCCCGAAGGGGAGGATCTCCCGGATGCGCCAGGCCTTGAACCACGGAGTCCGGGTCCCCGTATAGAGATGGGTCGACGGCGCGAGTTTGCGCAGGCCCCAGCGCTCGCAGCTCAGGCGGAACGCTCCGGCTTTGAGCAGGGCCGCGCAGGGCTCGAGCAGCAGCTCGCCCGGATGCAGTCCGGGGGCGTATACGGCCTCCGCCTTCCGTTCTTCATCCGGGTGGAAGCGGAGGATTTCGCAGGGGCCTTGCCGCAGCGAAGCGAGGACGATTTCCGGGTCTGCGGGGGACGCTTCTCCGGTCCCGGAGAGCAGGCAGAGCAATTCTTTGACCTCGCCGTCCAGTTCCACGATGTGAATCTGCCGCAGGGGTGCCCCGAGGCGCTCTTGGAGCATGGTCAGGTCGGCCATGGGGGAGAGTTTGAGCAGGACCAGCGGGGCCTTGCGGAGCATCCGGGGAAGCAGGGTGAGGATGTCGGGGGAGCAGTCTTCAAGCAGGAAGACTTTGCGGCCGGCGGCGTCGCGGCGGGCGGGGTCGGCGTAGATCAGATCGGCCTCGGGGAGCTCCGTTTCCGCCGTGACGGTCTCGCAGCGGACTTCGATGTTGCCGGCGCCGAGCCGTGCGAAATTCCGCCCGGCCGCCTCCGCCAGCGCCGCATCCCGCTCATAATACACCACCTGCTCCGCCACCTGGCTGAACGCCCACGAGTCGACGCCCAGACCTCCGGTAATATCGAGGATACGGCGTGACGCGGAACCGACGATGCTGATTTTATAGCGGGCGGTGGCGGTGGAGGAGCATTGCTCGAGGGAGAGGGCGGAAGGGATTTCCGCGCCGGCGGCCGCCCATTCGGGCAGTTTCCCGGCCACTTTCCGCGCCCGATCCCCGTCCAGACCTTGCAAAATATCCGCAAAACTCCGTTTCATCAGGACAAAAGTAACACTTTCTCCGTTTTTTTCTTATATTTGAAGGAATTGACCGTGATTTTCACAACAAACAATAGCCAATTATGAAAGAATACGAACTGAAAGCCCAGCAATGGCTTGAGGGAGATTTCGATCCGGAGACCAAAGTCAAGATCATCCAACTCCGCAACAACGATCCCGCCGGATTCGAAGACGCCTTCTACAAGAACCTCGAATTCGGTACCGGCGGCCTGCGCGGCATCATGGGCGTGGGCACCAACCGGATGAACCGCTACACGGTAGGCATGGCCACCCAAGGCCTGGCGAACTACATTCTTTCTCATTACGATGGGGACGACCCCAAGGTCTGCATCTCGTATGATTCCCGCAACAACAGCAAGGAGTTCGCCCGCATCACGGCCGACGTCCTGTCCGCCAACGGCATCCACGTCTATATCTTCGACAACATCCGCCCGACGCCCGAGATGAGCTACGCCGTCCGCCTGAAAGGCGCCGTGGCCGGCGTGATGATCACCGCCTCGCACAACCCCAAGGAATACAATGGCTACAAGGTCAGCTGGTCCGACGGCGGGCAGGTGACCTCTCCGGTGGACAAGGAGATCGTGGCCGAAGTGGCCAAGATCACGGATCCCTCGATGGTCAAGTTCGAGGCCGGCCTGCGCTGCGGCGGCATCGAGGCGATGGGTACCGACGTGGACGAATGCTATCTGCGCGACCTGCTTTCACTCAGCCTCAGCCCCGACCTCTGCCAGAAGCACGGCGACCTGAAGATCGTCTACACCCCGCTTCACGGTTGCGGCGTGCGCCTGATTCCCGAACTGCTCCGGCGCAAGGGATTCAAGAATATTATCAACGTCCCCGACCAGGATGTCTCCGACGGCGACTTCCCGACAGTCGTCTCCCCGAACCCCGAAGAGCCGGCCGCCCTCAAGATGGCCATCGACCGCGCCGATGAGACGGGAGCCGACCTGGTGATGGGCTCCGACCCCGACGCCGACCGCCTGGGCATCGCCGTGCGCGACAACGACGGCAAGATGATCCTGTTCAACGGCAATCAGACCGCCGCGATGCTGACCTACTATATCCTCAACCGCTGGAATGATCTCCACAAGCTCGGGGAGGGCAAATACGTGGTCAAGACCATCGTGACCACCGAGCTCATCACCGACATCTGCAGGAGTTTCAACGTCCCGGTGTACAATGTCCTGACCGGTTTCAAATATATCGCCGAAGTGGTCAAGCGCAACGAGGCCGAGGGCGGCGAATTCATCTGCGGCGGCGAGGAGAGCTATGGCTTCAACGTCGGCGAATTCGTCCGCGACAAGGATGCGCAGGTAAGCGCGATGATGGTCGCCGAATGTGCCGCCTGGGCCGCCGAGCAGGGCTTGTCGCTCTACCAGCTGATGCAGCGCATCTACCGCGAATACGGCTACCGGAAGGAAGGTCTCGTGTCCGTGGTCCGCAAGGGCATCGCCGGCGCCCGGGAGATCCAGCAGATGATGGTGGACCTGCGCACCAATCCGCCCGCAGAACTGGCCGGTTCTCCGGTCACCCGGGTCGTGGACTATCTCCAGCCCGAACTGACCGGCCAGCCGTCCTCCAACGTCCTGCAGTACTTTGACGAGGCGGGTGACGTCGTGTCCGTGCGTCCGTCCGGCACCGAGCCCAAGATCAAGTTCTACTTCGGCGCCAAGGGCCGGGATGCAGACGAGAAGATTGCTGCCCTGCGCAAACAGTTTTGTCAATAAACCTTTTTAAAAATAACACTATGGCATCTATCAGCGATCTCATCATGCAGCAGGTGAAATCTGTTGCAGGCGGTGTCCAGATTCCTTCGGACATTCAGAATCAGGTCCTCGGCGGCCTGTCTTCCTCCATCCTCGGCTCCCTCACCCAGACTGCCACCAAGCCGGGCGGCGTGGATCTCATCAAGAATCTGCTCACCGGCAAGACCCAGGCTGCGGCCAGCCCGGTCACGGCCCTTGCCGGCAATATTTTCAACAACGACGTCTTGAAAAAACTCGGCATCGGCACAGCCCTCGGTTCCGTTCTGACCGGCCTCATCCCGAAGGTGATGGGCGGCCTGTCCAACATTATCCGGGACCGCGACGGCGACGGGGATGTCGACCTCAACGACATCATCCTGACCCTCACCGGCGGCGGACAGCGTCAGCAGAGCGCCGGCGCCGGCATCCTGGGCGCAGCCACCGCTATCCTGGGCGGCCTGTTCAAGAAATAGGGATTATCGCGAAGCGAAATCTTTGCACCAGTGCGCGAGCGGACAGCTCGCGCATTTTGGTTTCTGGGCGGTGCAGGTGTAGCGGCCGTGCAGGATCAGCCAGTGGTGGGCGATGGGCCGGAGTTCCTCCGGGATGTGCTTCTCCAGATCGAGTTCGACGGCGCGGGGTGTCGTCCCGCGGGAAAGGCCCAGCCGCCGGGAGACGCGGAAGACGTGTGTGTCCACGGCGATGACGGGCTCCCGCCAGGTGATGGACGCGACGACGTTGGCCGTCTTGCGGCCCACGCCCGGCAGGCTCATCAGGGCATCGATGTCCGAGGGGACCTGCCCGCCGAACTCCGAGACGATTTTCCCGGCCGCCCCGATCAGGTGGCGGGCTTTGCTGTTGGGGTAGGAGATGGACCGGATCAGGGCCAGGACATCTTCGAAGGACGCCTGGGCAAGATCCTGCGGGGCGGGGTAGGCCGCGAAAAGGGCGGGAGTGGTGAGATTGACCCGTTTGTCGGTGCACTGGGCGGAGAGCATCGTCGCCACGAGCAGCTGCCAGGGGGAGTCGAAATGCAGTTCGGACTCCGCCACGGGGACGTTGTCCCGGAAATAACCCAGGATCCCCTCGTATCGCTGCTTCAGGGTCATGGCGTGATTTCGCGGCAGGTCTCGTCGCGGGTCTCGAAGATGCGGCCCGGATAGCGGGTGCAGATGCTGCGATTGTGCGTGACCATCACGATGGCCGTACCCTTCTCCCGGTTGATCTGCTGCAGCAGCTGGAGGATTCCCTCGGCCGTCTCTTCGTCGAGGTTGCCGGTGGGCTCGTCGGCGAGGATCACCTCGGGACTGTTGAGGATGGCGCGCGCGATGGCGATGCGCTGCTGCTCCCCGCCGGAGAGCTGGTGGGGCATCTTGTGGGCCTTGGTGTGCATCCCCACGGCGTCCAGCACCTCGTTGATGCGGTTCGCGATGGCGCTCTGGTCCTTCCAGCCCGTGGCCTTGAGCACGAAGGAGAGATTGTCCTCCACATTGCGGTCCATCAGCAGCTGGAAGTCCTGGAACACCACGCCGATCCGCCGCCGCAGCATCGGCACATCTTTTGCGCGCAATGCTTTCAGATCATAGCCGCAGACCTGCCCGGAGCCTTTTCCCAGCGGATTTTCGGCCGTGATCGTGCGGAAAATGGAGGTCTTGCCGCTGCCGACTTTGCCGACGATATAGACCACCTGGCCGGGGAAAACCTGCAGATCGAGGCTATAGACGACAATGCTTTCGCCGTTCAGGATGTCGGCGCCGGAGAAGGAGATGAGCGGGGTGCTGTTTTCTTCCATATTCGGGTGAAAATTTATTGGATGCACACTGCAAATATAGCGCAAAAATGAGTAAATTTGTCAAATTGGAAACAGAATAATTATGAGCGTAAAAACACTGGTGACCGCCCTGCTTTCGGTCACGATCTTTGCAACGGGCCTGCTGGCGCAGCCGGCCGGACGCTCCCGCTCCTTCCGGGAGGCGCTCCGCCTCTACGACAGCGGGATGTACGACCAGGCACGGGACCTCTTCTCGGAAATGTCGGGGGATCCGTTGTGTGACGGTTATGCGGTGCTGTGCGCCCTCAAGCTGCGTTCGGCAGATTACTCCGAACAGCTTTCGGCTTACCGCCTGAAGTATCCGTCCTCCAGCCTGAGCAGCGCCTTGCATTTCGAGAACGGCCGCATCCAGTTCGATGACGGGAAATACCAGCAGGCCGCCACGGAGTTCTCCTTCGTCTCCTCGGATAATCTCTCGGAGAAGGACCTCGCCGAATATGTCTTCAAGTGCGGCTATTCCGCCTTTGCGCTGGGCCGTTATGCCGAAGCCTCGCAGTTCTTCACCCTGCAGGAGTCCCTCCCGCAGTCGGAGTTCACCGCCCCCGCCCGCTATTTCACGGGGGTGATGCTCTACGAGAACAAGCAGTTCGCCGAGGCGGAGGCTAATTTCTGGAAGGCATCGGCCGATCCCCGTTTCCAGGAACTGACCGATTTCTATATCGTGGATTGCGAGTTCAACCAGAAGAACTACGATTTCGTCATCCGGGAGGGCGTGCGGATCTACGACGGAGTCCCCGCCGAACGCCGGGACCGCCTGGCCCGCATCATCTCCGAGTCCTACCTGGTCAAGGGGGACAAGGAAAAGGCCCGCGAGTACTATGAGGACCTCTCCCGCGAAGAGATGAACCGCAAGGATTATTTCTACGCCGCTTCGGTGCTCTATTCGGTGGATGATTACGCCGGGGCCATCGAGAACTTCAACAAGATGACCGACCGCTCCGACTCCCTGGGGCAGGTGGCCAATTACCACCTGGCCAACGCCTACCTCCGGACCCACGACCAGGTCTCCGCGATGGGGGCCTTCTACGACGCCTCGCGGGTGGACTTCGATCCGGCCATCACCGAGGATGCCGCCTTCAATTACGCCAAACTGGCCTTCGACCTCAACAAGGACACCTCCGGCTTCGCCCGCTACATCGACCGCTGGTCCACCAAGGCGCGCGGCGACCAGATATACGGCTATATGGCCCTGGCGGCCCTCGTGGACCGCGACTATGCCGCCGCCGTGGAGGCCTACGACAATATCGAGGAGCTGACGCCCGATATGCGCAGCAATTACACCAAGGCCAACTTCCTGCGCGGCGAGCAGCTCTTCTCCAGCGGATCCTACCGCGACGCGGTCCCGTATTTCCGCGCCACGGCCTACTATGTGCCCCGGACGGACCGCTTCAACCAACTCGCCCGCTACTGGATGGCCGAGTCCAACTACCGCGCCGGCAATTTCGTCGAAGCCGAACGGACGTTCACCGAACTGTACAACGCTTCCGCCCTGTATGGCACCGATGAAGGCAGGCTGCTGCCCTACAGCATCGGCTACAGCTATTTCAAGGAGGGGGACTACACCTCCGCCGCACGCTGGTTCGACACCTACCTCGAATCGGGCGGGGAGCTGTACCGCGAGGATGCGATGAACCGCCGCGCGGATTGCGATTTCGGCCGCCGGGACTACCGCTCCGCCATCACTTCTTACCAGAAGGTGCTCACGGAGTTCTACGCCGCCGATGACATCTACCCCTATTTCCAGCAGGCCCTGGCCTACGGCCTGACGGGCGACAGGCGGCGCAAGGTCTCCACCTTGCTGCACGTCGAGGATGCCTCTCCGGAGGCGCCGCTCTATGACGAGGCGACCTACGAGCTCGGCCGCGCCCAGATGGACCTGGGTAACAACAACGACGCCATCCGCACCTTTACCCGCCTGCGTGAGAACACCAAGGACAATACCTATGTGGCCCGCTCGCTGATCGGCCTGGGCATGGTCAACCGCAATCTCTCCCGCTACGACGAGGCGCTGGACAATTACAAGAAAGTCGTCTCCCTGATGCCGCAGAGCGAATATGCCGAGGAGGCGATGCTCGCGATCGAGTCCATCTACCAGACCCGCCGCCAGCCGGAGAAGTTCCTCGAGTATGTGGAGCAGAACTCCCTGGCCCAGGGCCGCAGCGACTCCGACCGGGAGAAGATGTATTTCAATACCGCCGAGCAGCTCTACCTGGCCGGCAACTACACGCAGGCCATTCCGACCCTCCGCAAGTACCTGGAGGATTATCCCGGGGCCGCCGACCGCCAGCAGGCCGAGTTCTACCTGGCCGAATCCTACAATGCCATCGGCGAGAAAGAGAAAGCAGTCGAATACTACGAAAAGGCGGCTTCCACGGATTCCGAATACTCCTTCGCGGAACTGTCCGCACTCCGCTATGCCGACCTATCCTACGGTCTGGAGCGTTATCAGGATGCCTACCAGGGCTACCGGAATCTGCTCGGCTCCGCCAAGATGGATGTCAACAAGCAGACCGCCCGTCTGGGTATGATGCGCTCCGCCTACCGCTGCAAGGATTACGAGGCGGCCATCGCCGCCGCGGATGCGCTCGCGGATGAGAAAACCCTGTCCGACGAGGTGAAGCAGGAAACGCTCTTCACCAAGGCCAAGGCGAGCCTCGCCACTTCCCGCCGGGAGGATGCGATGAAGCTGTTCAAGCAGCTCAGCGCCGATCCCTCCACGGCGACGGGCGCCGAATCCAAGTATATGGTGATCCAGGACCTGTACGACACGGGCAAGTTCGACCAGGTGGACGACGAAGTCTATGGCTTCGCACAGAAAGCGGGCGGCCAGTCCTACTGGCTGGCGCGCGCCTACATCGTCTTGGGCGACGCCTTCGCCGAACGCGGGCAGTATGCCCAGGCCAAGGCCACCTTTGAGAGTGTCCGCGACGGCTATGAGCCGGAGAACGGCGCGGACGACGTGGCCGGCAATGTCAAGATGAGACTCGAGCGTCTCGCCACCTTAATGCAAGAGTAAGCGTATGAGAAAGATCTTTTTGACCGCAGCGGCCGCCCTGGCGCTCCTCGCCCCGCTTTCCGCCCAGAATATCAACCAGTCGGTCCAGGTGACCAACGACTACGTGACCCGTTTCGCGGACTTCCAGAAACAGGGAGCCACGATGCAGATCCCCGACACGCTGTACCGCTTCGACTACAATTTCGATTATTCGGTCTTCGATACCCCCTACAAGGGATCATACGAATTCTCTCCGTACCAGATCCTCGTCACGCCCGAGAAGCGGACCTACGACGGTTCCGACTTCTACCTGCGGGCCGGCGCCGGCTATACCATTCACCCGCAGCTGGAGCTTGCCTGGCAGGCACTCCGCCGCGAAGACCTCACGCTGGGCGTCTTCGCCGACGCGGGCGGTTATCTCGGGCCCTACCGCCGCGACAAGTCCGGCGACCCTTTCGCCGGACACGACCTGTGGGGCCGCGCCGGACTGGGCGGGCAGTACCTGATGCCGGCCGTCCGCCTGTCCTGGCAATTGGGTTACGAGGGCATCTATGCCGGCGAGGATATTCAGACGCCGTTCTTCAAGTCCGGTCTGAATGCGGCTTCGGTGAGTACCCGCGTCCAGTCGCGGGAGCGCCCCGGCGACTACCTGTTCTATGATGTGTCCCTGCGCTACCGCTATGCCGATGAGCGTTACGAGCCGGTCCTGAACCGCCCCGCCCTGGGTGAACATGCCCTGGGCCTGGGCGTGAGCGGCGGTCCGGTGCTCGACTCCAAATACCGCATCCTGCTCGACGCCTTCTTCGAGATGGACATGATCAAGGAGGCCGCCTCCAGCCCGCGTAAATTCACCGCCAACCTGGTGGCCTTGCGTCCGCACGTCGATTTTCTGCTCGGACCGGTCCACCTGGATGCCGGCGCCCGCCTGGACTATGGCGAGTGCGGAGACGGGGGGAAGTTCACCGTTTCGCCGGCTGTGACGGCCAGCCTGGACCTGCTCGACCAGGATCTGACCCTGTTCGCCGCGGTCAGCGGCGGGCAGTCCCTGCAGGGCCGCTATGACACCAAGCAGGTCAATCATTTCTCCTACCATCCGGGTGAGGGCGCCTTCCTGTCTCGGGAGAAAATCCGGGCCCGCATCGGCCTGGACGGCCATTGGCGTTCCCGCCTGCAGTACGGCCTCGAGGCGGGCTACGCCTCCTATGCCAGTTTGCCGCTGTCGTACTTCAGCGCCGTGTCCCTGGTCGATTTCCAGACCATCTATGCCAAGGGCAAGTTCGCCTGGTCCGATGAGCGGGTGCAGGTGGACGGCGCTCTGGGCTATGCCTACCTGATGGCCCCCGAGCAGTTTGCCCTGGCCCCGCCCGCCTTCACGGCGGATGTGCGGGGCAGCTACAATTGGCAGCGCCGCGTCTATGTGGGCGCCTTCGTGGAGGCGGCCACGAGCCGCCGGGGGCTGGCCGCCGGTATGGATCCGGTGCCGGGTTATGCGGATTTCGGCCTGACCGGCGAGTACCGCCTGAACCGTCGCTTGGGCTTCTGGGCCGAGGGCGGCAACCTCCTCGGGATGGACATCGAGCGCCTGCCGGGCTACATCGAACGGGGACCCCGTTTTACCGTGGGGCTCAGCGTGAAACTGTAAGGAAATACCGATATTTTTTGTAAATTTGCAAGATTTATTGATTTAACGACAGATAATGGTAGAGAAGGAAGATATGAAACTCGCGGAAGAACAGTATTCCGCAAACAGTATCCAGGTGCTCGAAGGTCTCGAGGCGGTGCGCAAGCGCCCCTCGATGTATATCGGTGATATCGCCGAACGCGGCCTGCACCACCTGGTATATGAAGTGGTGGACAACTGTATCGACGAGGCGATGGCCGGTTTTTGCGACTCGATCGACGTCCATATCCTGGAGGGCAACTCCATCCGCGTGCGTGACAACGGCCGCGGCATTCCGACCGGCCTGCACGAGAAGGAGAACCGCTCGGCACTTGAAGTCGTGCTCACCGTGCTGCACGCCGGCGGCAAGTTCGACAAGAACAGCTACAAGGTGTCCGGCGGTCTGCACGGCGTGGGCGTGTCCTGCGTCAACGCCCTGTCCGATTCGCTAGTCGCCGAGGTGCACCGCGAGGGCAAGGTGTTCGAGCAGCATTATGCGAAAGGCAAGCCCCTCGGGCCTGTCGAGGTGGTGGGCGAGGCTTCGGACACCGGTACCATCATCACCTTCCATCCGGATCCGACGATCTTCACCCAGACCACGGTCTATAAGTATGACACCCTGGCCGGCCGGCTCCGCGAACTGGCCTACCTGAACAAGGGCATCTACATCAGCCTGACCGACGAACGCGAACTCGTCGACGAGTTCGTGGTGGATGCGGCAGGGGAGTCCAAGGCCACCGGCCGCAAGGTTTTCCGTTCCGAGACCTTCTATTCGGAGAAGGGCCTGAGCGAGTTCATCGAATACCTCGATGCCGGCGCCCAGACGATCATCCCGCAGCCTGTCTGCGTCAACTCCGACAAGATCATCCCCATCGATATCGCGCTGCAGTACAACAACGGCTACTCCGAGAAGATCTACTCCTACGTCAACAATATCCATACGATCGAGGGCGGCACGCACCTGCAGGGCTTCAAGATGGGCCTGAGCCGCTCCCTGAAGCAGTATGCCGAGAAGAACAAGCTCCTGGAGAAGTTCAAGGGCGACCTCGCCCCGGAGGACTTCCGCGAGGGCCTCACGGCCGTGATCTCCGTCAAGGTGGCGGAGCCGCAGTTCGAAGGCCAGACCAAGACCAAACTCGGCAATCCCGAGGCGACCTCCGCCGTGTCCCAGGCCACCGCCGCCGCGATGGATACCTACCTGGAGGAGAACCCGCGCTTCGCCAAGACCATCATCGAGAAGATCGTGCTGGCCGCGACGGCCCGTGCCGCCGCCCGCAAGGCGCGAGAGATGGTCCAGCGCAAGAGCCCGCTCGGCGGCGCCGGCATGCCCGGCAAACTGGCCGACTGCTCCGAGCGCAATCCGGAGAAGTGCGAACTCTTCCTGGTGGAGGGCGACTCCGCAGGCGGCACCGCCAAGCAGGGCCGCGACCGCAAGACCCAGGCCATCCTTCCGCTCCGGGGCAAGATCCTCAATGTCGAGAAAGCCTCCGGCGACCGCGCCTTCGACTCCGAGGAGATCCGCAATATCTACACTGCCCTCGGCGTGACCGTTGCCCAGGAGGACGAGACCGGCGAGAAGCACATGGACCTCAGCAAGCTCCGCTACCACAAGGTGATCATCATGACCGATGCCGACGTGGACGGCTCCCACATCGCCTGCCTGATCCTGACCTTCTTCTTCCGCTATATGTTCGACCTGATCAAGAACGGCTATGTCTACCTGGCCACCCCGCCGCTCTACCTCGTCAAGAAAGGTAAGGAGGAAGTCTATTGCTGGACCGAAGAGCAGCGCGAAGAGGCTGCCCTCCGCCTGGGCAAGGGTTCCGACAAGGGCTACACCGTCCAGCGCTACAAAGGTCTGGGCGAAATGTCCGACGTCCAGCTCTGGGACACCACGATGGATCCTTCGCGCCGGCGTCTCCGCAAGATCACCATCGACAATGCAGCCGCTGCGGAGCGGACTTTCTCGATGCTGATGGGCGACGATGTCCCGCCCCGGCGCCAGTTTATTGAAGAAAATGCGCATTACGCCAACATCGATGCTTAAACCTCAACCGATATGTTAGACATTTTTGACAGGATCGAACGCGACAGCGGCGGCCCGATCGGGCAGTATTTCGAACAGGGCTTCGGCTACTATATGTATCCCCGCCTCGAAGGCGAACTGGGCCCGCATATGATTTTCAACGGCACGCCCGTGCTCAACTGGAGCCTCAACAACTACCTCGGCCTGGCCAACCACCCCGCCGTGCGCAAGGCGGACGCCGAGGCGGCCGCCCAATGGGGCCTGGCGTACCCGATGGGCGCCCGGATGATGAGCGGCCACACCCGTTATCACGAGCAGCTCGAACAGACTTTCGCCCGCTTCGAGCAGAAGGAGGACGCTTTCCTCTACAATTTCGGCTACCAGGGTATCGTGTCCACGATCGACGCGCTTACCGCGCGCCATGACGTGATCGTGTATGACGCCGAGTGCCACGCCTGCCTGCTGGACGGCATTCGCCTGCATATCGGCGAGAAATACAAATACCGCCACAACAACATCGCCGACTGCGAGAAAGTGCTCGCCCGCGCCTGCAAGGTGGCGGAGGAGAACGGCGGCGGCGTGCTGCTGATCACCGAAGGCGTGTTCGGAATGACGGGCGCCCTGGGCATCATCGACCAGATCGCCGCCCTCAAGAAGAAATATGCCTTCCGCATCCTGATCGACGACGCCCACGGCTTCGGCCTGCTGGGTGCGCACGGCCGCGGTACCTCCGAGCAGCTTGGCTGCATGGACGAGATCGACCTGTATATCGGTGCCTTTGCCAAGTCGATGGCGAGCATCGGCGGCTTCGTCGCCGGTCCGCACAAGATCATCAACTACCTGCGGATGAACATGCGCTCCCAAATGTACGCCAAGTCCTTGCCGATGCCCCTGGTGATCGGCAATATGAAGCGTATGGAGATCATCGATTCCCCGGAGGGGGATGCGCTCCGCGCCAAGTGCTGGCAGATCACCCGCGCCATCCAGGACGGCTTCCGGAAGGAGGGTTTCAACATCGGAGAGGCCCAGGCCTGCGTGACGCCGGTCCATATTTTCGGCGGCGTGGCCCAGGCGACCAAGATGGCGAAGGACCTGCGCGAGAACTACAGGATCTTCTGCTCGATGGTCATCTACCCGGTGATTCCGAAGGGCATGATCATCTTCCGCATCGTCTCCACGGCCGCCCATACGATGGAGGATGTGGAATATACCCTGAAGGCCTTCAAGGAGATCAAAGCCAAACTGGACGCCGGCCTGTACGACGGCGATGACATCGCGGAGATGACGATCAAGTAGGCATGCCGTCCCAGAGATGAAGAAAGAACTCTTCCGCATCTTGCTCCCCTTCGGGGTCGCGTTCCTGTTGCTGGTGCTGCTGATGCCCCGGAACGCCAAGTTCGCCTATGATTATCGCAAAGGCCGCGCTTGGAAATACGAGACCCTGTATGCGCAGTTCGACTTCCCGATCTACAAGACCGAGGAGCAGATCCGCGAAGAGCGTGGCAACGCCTCCTCCGAGGTCATTCCTTACTTCAAATTCTCCGACGAGATTGTCTCCCGCAACCTGCGGGCCGCGGAACGCTCCGAGCTCGGAACGCTCCGTCCCGCCGTCGTCTCCTCGCTGCGCGCCATCTACCAGAAGGGCGTGCTTTCGGACGAAGGCAGCCGGCGGCATTCGCCCGTCGAGTCGGATGTCATTTATGTCCAACGCGATAAGCGCGCAGTCAAGTATCCGACGGCCGAAGTCTACCGGCTCACGGAGGCACGTGCGCAATTGCTTGCCGACGTCTCGGAAGTATCCCGGGTCAATGTCGACTCCCTGTTCCGCGCCGCCGGCATCTATGACCTGCTGGTCCCGAACCTGCTCTACGACGAGCAGACCACGGAGTTGGTCCACGCCGAATCCGCGACGTCCATTTCTCCGACATCGGGCTATGTCAATGCCGGACAGCTGATCGTGCAGGAAGGGGAGATCGTGACCGGGGAGATCGTCCAGATGCTGGATTCCTACAAACGGGAGTTCGAGGCCAATGTGGGCTATCTCGGCCCGCCGGCCCTCCTGCTGCTGGGCAATGTCCTGATCGCCCTGGCGATCCTCGCGCTGCTCTACCTGTCGATCTACTTCAACAACCCCAGGATTTTCGAAGATTCCCGTTTCCCGTATCTGGTGGTGGTCTTCCTGCTCGGGGCGCTGGCCTCGCTGATCCTGGTCCGCCTGAATGAGCGTTTGCTGCTCTTGTTCCCCTTCACGCTGGTCGCCCTGCTGCTGCAGGCTTTCATGCGCAACCGCGTGGTGGTGCCCGTATACGTGGTCTCGCTGCTGCCCCTGCTGATCTTCAGCCACGACGGCGCGGTCCTGTTCGTGATGTATTTCACGGCGGGAATGGTGGCCATCCTGGCCTTCCGCTATTTTAACCGGGGTTGGAAGCAGTTCATCACGGCCCTGATCACCTTCGGCGTGCTCGCCCTCGTGTATCTGGGATTCCGCGCCGCCGACATGGTGGCCGGCAATGTGTGGCGCGCCTTGCTGCGCCTCTTCATCGGATCGATGGCCACGGTGGCTTGCTATCCGCTGATCTACCTCTTCGAGCACCTCTTCAATCTGGTATCCAACTCCCGCCTGATCGAGCTCTGCGATGTCTCCAACCCGTTGATCCGGGAGCTGGAGCAGAAGGCCCCGGGGACCTTCCAGCACTCCCTGCAGGTGATGAATATGTCCGATGCCGTGGCGCGCGCCATCGGCGCCAACGCTGTCCTGGTGCGGGCGGGCGCCCTCTATCACGACATCGGCAAGATGAACAACCCGCTCTGCTTCATCGAGAACGAGTCGCTTGTCACCCGGGACGGCGCTCCCCAGTACCACGACGGCCTGACCCCCGAGCAGAGTGCCCGGGACATCATCCGCCACATGGCCGAAGGCGTGGAGATCGCCCAGAAGCACCATCTTCCGGATGTGATCGTGGACTTCATCCGCAGCCACCACGGCACCACGACTACGGGCTACTTCTACAACCAGTTCCTCCGCGCAGGCGGTGATCCTGCCCTTTCCGGCGAGTTCCGCTATCCGGGCGTCAAGCCTGTGTCCAAGGAGCAGATCATCCTGATGCTCTGCGACAGCGTCGAGGCCGCCTCCCGCACCCTCACCGAGTTCACCCCCGAGGCCTATTCGGCCTTCGTGGAGCGCATCGTGGCCGGCAAGATGGAGGAGGGACAGTTCGACCAGGCCGACATCTCCATCAGCGAACTGGGCGTCCTCAAGGAGACCCTCAAACAATACCTCGCGCAAATCCACCACGAGCGCATCGTCTATCCCAAGCAAAAATCAAAGTAAAAACAGATATGAAAGTTACTGAAAACAAAATTGACAACCTGAACCTCGAATTGACCCTGGCCATCGCTGCGGAGGATTATGCGGAAATTGAGAGAAAGAAACTCGCCGAGCGCCGCCGTACCGCGGAGTTCAAGGGCTTCCGCAAGGGAATGGTCCCCGCCTCGCTGATCAAGCGGGTGTACGGTGAGCAGGCGCTCATCGAGTCCGTCAACCAGGTGATCGGGACGGCCCTCGACAAGCATATCACGGACAACAATCTCCGCATCCTGGGCGAGCCGCTTCCCTCGGAGAAGCAGCCCGAGAACGTCTGGGAAGACGGCAATGATTTCACCTTCGTCTTCGACCTCGGACTGAGTCCGGTGGTCTCCGTGGAGGTAGAGAAAGGCGATACCGTCCCGACTTATACCGTCACCGTCACGGCCAAGGACAAGGCTCCGATGATCGAAAACCTCAAGAAATACTACGAGGAGAAGAAAGAGGAGAAGACCGATGAAGAGCTGGACAAGGAGGTCAGCGAGCGCCTGCACGCCCAGTATAAGAACGAGGCCGAGTGGCGCCTGACCAAGGATATCCGCAACTATTTCATCCAGAAGGCGGATGTGCAACTCCCCGAGGCTTTCCTCAAGCGCTGGCTGATCCAGGCCAATGAAGGCAAGGTCTCCGCCGAGGATGTCGAGAAGGATTTCCCGGCCTTCGCCGAGGACTTCAAGTGGCAGCTCGTGCGCGGCACCCTGATGCAGAAATGGGGCTTCCAGGTGGAGGACAAGGACCTGCAGGAGCAGGCCGAGGCTTTCGCCCGCTACCAGTATGCGATGTACGGGATCGGCAACGTCCCGGACGAGATGGTCAAGGAAATGGCCGTCAATATGCTGCACGACCAGAAGCAGGTCGAGCGCCTCTACGAACAGGTCGAGGACCGCAAGGTCCTGGATAAGATCAAGGAAACGATCACCCTCAAACCCACCAAGATCGGTACGGCGAAATTCCGCGAGTTGTAATGGGTAAGAACCGTGCTCTTTTCCACGATCTGTGGAAGTCCCTGCGGGAGAAACTCAGGGAGTCGCTGATTTCGGTGATGCCGGTCAGCGTCCTGGTTTTCGTGCTCTCCCTCACCCCGTGGGTGGACATCTCCAAGAAAGAACTGGCGGTTTTCGCCGGCGCGGCGCTTTTGCTGATCGTGGGAATCAGTCTTTTCAACCTGGGTGCCGATATGTCGATGACCCCGATGGGCCAGTATGTCGGCGAGGGACTGACCAAGTCCCGCAAACTGGGCATCCTGCTGTCCATCAGTTTCATCATGGGCCTGCTGATTACGGTCGCCGAGCCGGACCTCGCGGTCCTCGCGGGGCAGGTGAGCGCTGTGATGAACGGCACCCTGCTCATCGTGACCGTGGGGGTGGGTGTGGGCCTGTTCCTGCTGCTGGCCGTGATCAAGATCGTATTCCACGCGGACCTGACCAGCATCCTGCTGTTCTTCTACCTCTTCCTGTTCTGCCTGGCCGCCATTCTGCTGGACAGCGGGAAAGGCTCGTTCCTGCCGCTGTCGTTCGACTCCGGCGGCGTGACCACGGGCCCGATCACCGTGCCGTTCATCATGGCGCTCGGCGTGGGCATCGCCCTGACGGTGGGTGGACGCAATGCCAGTGAGAACAGTTTCGGCCTCATCGCCTTGTGTTCGGTAGGCCCCATCGTCGCCGTGCTGCTGCTTTCACTGGCGGCCCGGGGCGACATGCAATTCGCCGTTCCCGACTATTCGATGGACAAACTCCTGGAAGAGGGGCCCGGACACCTGTTCCTCGGCTCAATGCTGAACGTGGGCAAGTCCCTGGTCCTCGTGGTGGTTTTCTTCTTCATCCTCCAGGCGGCCATCCTCAAACTCCCCGTCTCCAAACTCATCCAGATCATCGTGGGTATCCTGCATACCTTCATCGGTCTGGTCCTGTTCCTGACGGCCGTGGAGATGGCCTTCATGCCCATCGGCTTCAAGATCGGCTCCCAGATGGCTGCGTTCAATCCCGTCCTGCTGATCGGCCTGGCCTTCATCCTCGGCATGGTCGTGGTGCTGGCCGAGCCTGCCGTCCACGTGCTCAACAACCAGGTGGAGGAGATTACGAGCGGGGAAGTATCCAAGACCCAGATGATGATGGCCCTGTCCATCGGCGTGGGCGTGTCCATCGGACTGTCCGTGCTGCGGGTGTATTTCGGCTTCTCCCTGCTGTATTACCTCGTGCCCGGCTATCTCATCTCCCTCGGCCTGTCCTTCTTCGTGCCCAAGCTCTACACCGCCATTGCTTTCGACTCCGGCGGCGTGGCCAGCGGTCCGCTCACCTCGAGTTTCATCCTGCCCCTGGTCATAGGTGCCTGCTGCACCCTCCAGGGCGAATCCGCCGTGCTGGACTTTGCGTTCGGCGTCGTCGCGATGGTGGCGATGACCCCGCTGATCACCATCCAGGCCCTGGGCTTCAAGTCCGTGGTGAGCGTGCGCAGCCGCGACATCGCCGCGATGCGCCGCATCCTCGCGGCGGCGGACGACCAGATTATTTACTTCGAATAAGCGATACGATGGATACTACGAGAAATATCGCCCCGATGAAGCTGGAGCTGCTCCTGGCCGTCGTCCACAACGACAAGGCCGCCTATTACTCCAGCCTGATCCAGTCGCACCAGGCCAATATTCAACTCACGCTCCCGGCCAAGGGGACGACCCATCTGATCCTGGATTATCTGGGCCTTACGGAGCGCCCCAAATCATTGATCGTCAGCGTTGTACGGGCAGACCAGGCGGACCGGCTGATCGGCCTGCTGGACGACCTCTTCAAGAAAGGCAAGGACTACAAGGGCATTGCCTTCACCGTGCCGCTCACGAGCGTGATCGGCACCCTGGTATATGGTTTTTTGAGCAATGACAAACGAGCCGTCAAGGAGGAAGCATAAATGGAAGAAAACAAATACGAACTGGTGCTCTGCATCGTGAATGCAGGCTTTTCTCAGAATGTGATGCAGGCTGCCCGCGCGGCCGGCGCCCAGGGCGGGACCATCATCCGCGCCCGCGGTTCCGCCAACCCGGAGGCCGAGGAATTTTTCAACATCAGCATCCAGTCGGACAAGGAGATGGTCATGATCCTGGTCCCCAAGACCATCAAGGACGAGGTGATCCGCGCCGTCTACAAAGATGCGGGCCTGGGCAAGGATGCCCAGGGTATCATCTTCTCGCTTCCGGTCAATCGCTTTACGACTTTCAAACCCAAGGAGACCGGCAAGGAGAAAGGCGAGTAGCCCCTAACGGCGAGCCATCGCCTCTTCCTCGGTCAGCTCCCGCTGTCCCTTCACATATTCGGTAGCGAGCTCGTGGAACCACGCGATCAGCTGGGCATTCTCCGGCTGTTCGGCGAGGTTGACCAGTTCGTGCGGATCGTTGACTTCGTCGATCAGCATCCGGCCCGCTCCCACGCCATAGTATTCAGCATAACGCCAGCGCTCGGTGCGGATGCCCACGCCGGTGATGCCTTTGCCGTGGTTGTTCCAGACGGTGAAGGCGGGTTTGTCGAACTCGGCCTCGGGATCGTTGAGCAGCGAGGCGAAGCTCGTTCCTTCCAGGTCCGGTTTGGCCGGCAGGCCGCAGAGTTCGATCAGGGTGGGGTAGATATCCAGGTTTTCCGTGATGCGATAGCTGATCTTGCCGTTGGCCTTGGCGCGCGGGTCCACGACCACGAGCGGCACGTTGGTGCCCTCCTCCCAGAGGGAGCCGGCCTTGGACCATTTGCCTTTCTCACCCATCTGCATCCCATGGTCCACGCAGAAGACGATGATGGTATTGTCGCGCAGGCCTTCCTCGTCCAGGGCCGCCAGCAGGCGTCCCACGTTCCAGTCTACGTAACTGATGCACGCCCAGTAGGCGCGCAGGGCCTCCTTGGCCTCTTCGGGGCTGCAGCGGCGGTTGATGAACACGTCGGCGTTGATCTCCCGGATGGAGCCGGCCGGGAATCCGCGCGGGACCATTGGCCAGGAGCAGAAGTCCTCGGCCAGGGGGACCTCCACGTCCTTGTAGAGATCGAAGAAACGCTGCGGGCAGAGGAAGGGGGAGTGCGGCTTGGAATAACCGCAGGCGATGAAGAACGGTTCGCCCTTCTTTTTGGCGGCGTCCCGGATGAAGCCGATGGCCTTGTCGGTATTCTCCTCTTCGCTGATGTAGCGCGTCTCGTCCGGGCCCCAGCGGTCGGAATCCCGGCCGTGGCCGACGAGGAACTCATCTCCCGGACCCATCTCGCGTATGCCCTGGACCTTGATCTGCTTGGCGCCGCCGCCGCGGGCCTCGACCCACTGGCGGTGCTCCTCCGGGGAGACATAGGAGGGCTGGAAGTCGCCTACGCCCGTGTTGCGCCGCCGCTCCCATCCGCCGAAGTCCCAGGCCTCGGTATCCTCGATGCCGGCGTGGAAGATCTTGCCGGCGACGTAGGTCGTGTAGCCGTTCTCCTTGAAGTACATCGGGAGGCTGTGCCACTCCGGATGGTCGGCCTGCCACCAGGGTGAATTGTCGTAGATGCGGGTGGAGACGGGCCGGTGGCCGGACAGCAGCGAGGTGCGGGACGGACCGGAGAGGGGATACTGGCAGTAGTTGTGCTGGAAGAGCACACCCTGCGAGGCGAGGCGGTCCAGATTGGGCGTATGCATCTGGGGTGTGCCATAGACCTTCCAGTCGGTACGCATATCATCCGACATGATGAACAGGATGTTCATCTTCTGCTGGGCCTTGGCTTTCTTGGGCACCTTGGGCTCCGCGCCTTGGACGGCCGCCGCTCCGGCGAGCAGTCCGAGGGAGATGGGAATGAGAGATTTCATGTGGCTTTGCATTGGTTTAAGACCAAAAGTAGTTAAAATTGCCGAAATAATGAGTATATTTACATCACTAATGACCTTTTTACCCTAACTGTTATGAGAAAAATAACCATTCTGCTCTGTTGTGCACTGCTTGGCGCTGCAGTGGCAAATGCCCAGGACCGGGATGTGGTCGCGGGCATTCCCGTCAACTATGATGAATCCAAGGTCGGTGACTACAAGCTCGGACTGCCGGATCCGTTGACCTTCAACAACGGCAAACCGGTCAAGAACGTCCGCCAGTGGAAGAAGCGCCGCGCCGAGATCATCAAGCTCTTCGAAGAGAATGAATACGGCAAGTGGCCCGCCAAGAAGCCCGCGCTGCGCTATGATGTGGAGCAGGACCTCGGTTTTGACGGGACTGCCGTCCGCAAGCAGATCACCCTGTATTTCTCGCCCGACGACAAGGGCCCGCGCGTGGACGTGCTGGTCTATCTGCCCAAGGATGCCGCCGGCCCCTCCCCGCTGCTGCTGAACCTCAGTTTCTTCCCCAACAGCTCCGCGGTCAGCGATCCGGGCGTTAAACCCGGGCGCCGCTGGAATACCCAGACCCGCCAGCTGGAAGATATCCGTCCCATGCCCGCGATGGGCGGCATGATGGGTGGCGGCGGTATGCGCTTCGGCCAGGATGAGACCATCAAGAAATTCCTCGCGGAGGGATTCGGCTTCGCCACGCTCTGCTATACCGACATCACCCCGGACTTCGAGGACAATGACGAACTGGGCCTGCGCGGCCTCTACCACACCCCCGGCACCCCGCGCGCCGACAATGACTGGGGCAGCATCAGCGCCTGGGCACTGGGTGTCAGCCGCCTGATGGACTACTTCGAGAAGGATCCGGACATCGATGCTACGCGCATCGCCCTGACCGGTGCTTCCCGCCTCGGCAAGACCACCATCTGGACCGGTGCCATCGAGCCGCGCATCAAGGTCGTGATGCCGTCCTGCTCCGGCGAGGGCGGTGCCGCCATCAGCCGCCGCGAATACGGTGAGACGGTCGCCCACCTGACCGAGAAGACCCGTTTCCCGTATCAGTTCTGCCCGAAATATGCCTACTGGGCCGACAAGGTCCACGAGATGCCGGTCGATGCCCATATGCTCGTGGCGCTGATCGCTCCGCGTCCGCTGCTGCTCCAGACCGGTTCGACCGACAACTGGTCCGACCCGATGGGCGAGTGGCTCGCCCTGGTCGAGGGCCGCAAGGTCTATCAGCTCTTCGGCAAGGATGTCCCCCTGGGCGATGAACTGCCCGCCGCCAACCAGCCGATCTACACCACCCTCGGCTATGCGATGCACGATGGCGGCCACGGCGTCCTTCCGCAGGACTGGACCTACTACCTCGAATTCATGAAGCGTCATCTTTAGAATCGGATTTCCATGAGAAAGCTAAGCTTGCTTGCGGCGGCGCTGCTCCTGGCAGCGAATGCCTTTGCCGCGACCAAAATCGTGAACCTGCGCACCGAGGCGATGGACACCCCGCTGGGCCTCGACCAGGCGCAGCCGTATTTCAGCTGGCAGATGTCCTCCGACCAGACCGGCGCCCTACAGCGCGCATACCGCGTGCTGGTGGCGCAGGGGGAGGAGAACCTCAAGGCCGGCAACTATGTCTATGACTCCGGGATGGTCCGTACGGACGAGTCCCTGAACATCCCCTATGAGGGGACCGCGCTGCGCGGCTGCACCCGCTACTATTGGAAGGTCCAGGTCTGGGACCAGGAGAACAAACTGGTGGAATCCGAACCCAGCTGGTTCGAAACCGGCCTGATGAACGTCGGCTGGAGCCGCGCCCAGTGGATCGGCTCGATGGAGGTTGGCGCCTCCAAGTACCGCACCTTCTTCGACATCGACTACGACGTGCAGATCCTCCCCGGGAGCAACCACGCCGTCTTCGCCTACAGCGTCAAGGACGAGAAGAACTGGATCAAGGCCGACTTCAGCATCAAAGACGGCCCCCAGTTCATCATCGACTACGCCGTGGAAGGTGAAGTCCGCCACCTGTCCACCATCGACCTCTCCGAGATCGTCGCCAAGGGGACCGAGCGCGACCCGCACCACGTCCACCTGGTGGTCACCACCCCGGGCTACCACCTCAAGTCCAACCTGATCGCCTATATGGACGGGAAGGTGATGCGTCCGACGGAGGGCGTGCCCGGCGGTCCGCGCCGCGAGAACGTCAGCACCGGCATCCCCACCCAGATGGTCATCACGCCCTATCCCAGCGGCGAATACATCACCGACTGGGCCCGCCTGCACTCCATCGGCTTCTTCCAGCCGCGCGGCGAGAAGGCGGTCTTCTCCAACATCGTGATCACCGAGGAGAACTGGGGAACGACCCTCTACACAGACCCGACCGTCCGCCACGAAGTCACCGGCAACGGCCGCCTGCAGGTCTGGGAGCCGTACGGCCTCGTCTCGGCTCCGATGCTCCGCAAGAACGTCGAACTCACGAAACCCGTCAAGGATGCCCGCCTCTATGTCACGGCCCGCGGTATCTATGAGTTCTACATCAACGGCAAGCGTGTGTCCAACGACTACTTCAGCCCCGGCTGGACAGACTACCGCTACCGCATCATGTACAACGCCTACGACATCACCGATATGCTGAAGGAGGGTTCCAACGGCTTCGGGGCGATGCTCGGCGCCGGCTGGTTCAGCGACTTGAACATCTTCACCTCCGCCTACGTGGATCCCTACGGCATCCGCCAGTCGCTGCTCGCCAAGATCCTCGTCACCTTCGAGGACGGCACCCAGCAGATCATCGTGACCGACGGCAGCTGGAAGAAATATGACCAGGGCCCCGTGACCCGCAACGGCTTCCAGTTCGGCGAGGACTACGACGCCCGCAAGGAAGTGGACGGCTGGAAAGACGGCGGTTTCGACGATTCCGCCTGGGAGAGTGCCGACCTCTTCGAGCAGCCCGGTCCCGGCGTGCAGATCCAGGCTTACGTGGGTCTGCCGATCCAGAACAACATCACCCTCGACGCCATCAGCGTGACGGAGCCCGTCAAGGGCACCTTCGTCTATGACTTCGGCCAGAATGTCATCGGCGTGCCGCGCCTGGAGGGTATGAAGGGCAAGGCCGGCCAGGTGGTGAACCTGCGCTACGGCGAAATGATCTATCCCGAGCGCATCCCGACCGAGCCGGTCGCTCCCTACACGATCGAGATGTACAAGGAGAAGAAGGGCCAGGTCTATGTCGAGAACTACCGCGGCGCCATCTCCATCGACAACTACACGATGCGCGGCAGCAAGGACGGCGAGACCTATCAGCCGCTTTTCACCGACCACGGTTTCCGCTATGTCTCCGTGACCGGCCTGGACAAGCCGCTTCCGATTTCTTCCGTCAAGGCCGTGGTGCTCGAGTCCATCGGCAACACGACTGCCGACTACGAGAGCTCCGACCCGAATGTCAACCGCCTCTTCCAGAACATCCAGTGGGGTCAGCGGGACAACTTCCAGTCCGTGCCGACCGACTGCCCGCAGCGTGACGAGCGCCAGGGCTGGACGGGCGACGCCCAGGTCTTCGCCCGCGCCGCGACCTATTTCAGCCCCTGGGTGGACAAGTTCTACGCACGCTGGTTCCATTCCATGCGCGACAACCAGAACTACGACGGCAGCTACTTCAACTACTACCCGGTCACGGGCCGTCCGCCCTATGGCTTCACCAATGACCAGCCCGGCTGGATGGGCTGGATGGAAGCCGGAATCCTGGTGCCTTACCAGGTCTGGGAGCAGTATGGCGATATCCGCGTCCTGCAGGAGCACTGGGATTCGATGGTCCGCTATATGGACTACCTGGAGCGCCAGGCCAATCCGGACGGCACGCAGGTCGCCTCCGGTATCGGCGACCATCTCGCCATCGAGCGCACGGACATCGGCCTTACCAATACGGCTTACTATGCCTACGATGCCTATATGATGTCCCGGATGGCCGAAGCCCTGGGCAAGACCCGCGAGGCCCGGAAATACGCTGCCCTGCACGACAAGGTCAAGGCTGCTTTCACGGCCAAGTATTTCAACGAAGACGGTGTCTCGGTGGCCCCGTATGTGGCCTTCCGCTTCCCGGGCATGCCCGCGAACCCCAACGCCCCCAAGGACGGCACGCTGATGCCCGTGGGCACGCAGACCTCCTATGCCCTTCCGCTGCGTTTCGGCCTGCTGGACGGCGAGCTCCGCGATAAAGCCGTTGCCCATCTGGTGGAAGATATCGAGAAACACGGCAATACCCTCACCACGGGCTTCATCGGCACGCCGTACCTCAACCTCGCCCTTTCGGAGAACGGACGCTCCGACGTGGCCTACACCCTCTTCGAGCAGACCAAGTATCCTTCCTGGCTCTACCCGGTGCTGCAGGGCGCGACCACGATGTGGGAGCGGTGGAACTCCTACACCATCGAGAACGGCTTCGGTCCCGTGGATATGAACTCCTTCAACCACTACGCCTATGGCGCCATCGCCGAGTGGATGTATTCCCACCAGCTGGGCATCCAGCGCGATGAGGAGCATCCGGCCTACAAGCACATCCTCCTGCAGCCCAAGGTCGGCGGCCAGGAGACCTTCGCCAAGGGCGGCTTCGAGACGGCCTACGGCCGCGTCGAGAGCGGCTGGGAGAAGACAGCGGGCGGCTACATCTACCGCGTGACCATCCCGGCCAACACCACGGCTTCGCTGACCCTGGAGGCCTCCGGCGCTGACAAGGTCAAGGTCGTCAAGGGTGCCGAGGGTGCCGGTCCGTTCCGTGCGCTCAAGGGCCGCGTGCTCTGCGAACTGCAGTCCGGCTCCTACGAATTCGTGGTCAGTAACTAGTTGATTGAACGCGAAATGTCTTTGAAAAAACTTTTATCGGCTGCCTGCATTCTGGCAGCCGGTTTTTGTGCACGGGCACAGTTCTACTCGGACTGGAGCTGGTTCTCCGTCCCCGACCACGCCGACTGGACCTACCAGGTCGGTGAGGACGCCTCCGTGGAGGTCTTCCTCTCCAAATACGGTATCCCGTATGACGGGACGCTCACGTACACTGTTTCGGATGACGTGATGCAGCCCGACACCCAGGGGACGGCCGAGTTGCACGGCGGGCGGGCGCGCATCCCTGTCGGGACGCGCAGCACGCCCGGCTTCCGCAACGTCCAGATCCGCCTGGGCGAAGGTCCCGGCGCCGCTCAGACCCGGGTCAAGCTCGGTTTTTCACCCGAGAAGATCGTCCCGGTGGTAGAGTTGCCGGAGGATTTCAATGCCTTCTGGAAGCGCGAGATCGCCGCGATGGAGGCGCGTCCGCTGCGGGTGCGGGAGATCCCGCAGCCCGCGCGCGACACGCCCGCGGAGCGCTGCACGCTGGTGAATATCAGCGTGGATGATGAGCACAGCATCTACGGCTATCTGTATGTTCCGAAGGATGTCGCACCCGGCTCCTGCCCGATCGTGATCTTCCCGCCGGGTGCGGGGGTCAATACCATCATCGTCCCGGGCTGGCATCGCTACTACACGGAGCGCAAGTTCATCCGCTTCGTGATCGAGATACACGGCCTGGACCCTCGCTCCGACACCCAGGTGTTCCGCGAGGCGGGCCGCCGGCTGGAGACGGGCAACGGCGCCGGCTACCTCGGCAACGGCATCGAGTCCCGCGACGATTATTATATGAAGAACGTCTATCTGGCGATGGTCCGGATGATCGACTACCTGACCCTGCTCCCTGAGTGGGACGGCAAGAACGTCGTCGTGAAGGGCGGCAGCCAGGGCGGCGCCCTGAGCCTCGTGGCCGCCGGGCTGGATCCGCGCGTAACCATCTGCATTGCGGACCATCCGGCGCTGGCCGACATGGCCGCCTACGCGACCCCGGGCCGCACCGGCGGCTATCCGCACTTTAACCACCAGCCGGGCATCCTGACTCCGGCGGCCGTGAAGACGCTGGCCTATTACGATGTGATCAATTTCGCGCGGCAGATCAAGGTCCCCACGCAGATGTCCTTCGGTTACAACGACGACACCTGCCCGCCCTCCACCTCCTTCGGGGTGTGGAACAGCCTGGACTGCCCGAAGTCGTTGCTGCTGACTCCGATTAACGAACACTGGGCCTCGGAGACCACCGAGGCCGCCCACTGCACCTGGCTCGACGGCTACCTGAAATAGCCCCTACTGCCAGTATTCGTAAAATTTGGCGATGGATTCCATTCCGGAGAAGAACTGCTTGAGCAGGTAACTCTCGTTGGGGGAATGGATGGTGTCGCGCTCCAGCCCGAAACCCATCAGGAGCGGGTCGATCCCCAGAATCTTCTGCACTTCAGCGAGGATGGCGATCGACCCGCCTCCGCGTGCGGGGACGGGTTCTTTGCCATAGACTTCGCCGATGGCGCGCGAAGCGGCTTGATACGCGCTGGAACTCAGCGGGATGAGGAAGCCGTCGCCGCCCTCGCATTCCTTCACCTCCACCCGGACGCATTTCGGGGCGATCTTCTTCAGATGGCGCGAGACAAGGCGCGTGATCTGCGCGCTGCGCTGGTCGGGGACCAGACGCATCGAGATCTTGGCGTGCGCCTCGGAGGGGAGCACGGTTTTGGCGCCGGCGCCGGTGTAGCCGCCCCAGATGCCGCAGACGTCCAGGCAGGGGCGGATGCCCACGCGCTCGAGCGGGGTGTAGCCCTTCTCGCCGCGCAGCGCCCGCACCCCGAGGAACTCCTTGTACTCCTTGAGGTCGAAGGGTGCCTTGGCGAGCATCCGCCGGTCGGCGGGGGAGAGTTCCACGACGGAGTCGTAGAAGCCCGGCACGGCCACGCGGCCGTCTTCGCCGATCAGGGAGGCAATCATCTCGCAGAGCACCTGGATGGGGTTGGCCACCGTGCCGCCGAAATGCCCGGAGTGCAGGTCCTTGTCAGGGCCGGTCACCTTGATCTCCAGATAGCTCAGGCCCCGCATTCCGCAGTTGATGGACGGGATGTCCTCGCCGAGCATCGTGGTGTCGCTGACCAGGCATAGGTCGGCCTTGAGCAACTTCTTGTGGGCCTTGATCCAGGCGGGCAGCGAGGGGCTGCTGATCTCTTCTTCGCCCTCGAAGAGGAACTTGACATTGTGGCGCAGCTTGCCGCTGCGGACCAGGTATTCGAAAGCCTTGACGTGCATGAAGAGCTGGCCCTTGTCGTCGTTGGCCCCGCGGCTCCGGATGGCGCCGTCGGAGACCTGCGGGTCGAAGGGATCGTGGGTCCACTTGTCCAGCGGCTCGACGGGCTGGACGTCGTAGTGGCCATAGACCAGTACGGTCTTCGCCTGCGGGTCGATGATCTTCTGGCCGAAGACGACGGGATGGCCGGCGGTGTCGCACACGCCCGCCTCGTCGGCGCCGGCTTCCAGCAGCAGGTCCGCCAGGGTTTCGGCGCACAGGTACATATCCTGCTTGTGCTCGGGTTTGGCGCTGATGGAGGGGATGCGCAGCAGGGTGAAGAGCTCCTCGAGGAAGCGGTCGCGGTTCTGCTCGATGTATGCTTTCATGGCTTTAGTTTCTCCGGAGGGTCTTGGAGGTGAGGTTGAGGCGGTATTTGAAGGTCCGGTTGCCGTGGTAGTAGGACATCGCCAGGGTGTTGGCGTCGTCGAAGTCGATGCTGTTGAGCAGGCGGTCGCGGTAGTGGTCCTTGGCCTCGGGCTCGACCCAGGCCAGGACATAGTTGTCGTCCGCCTTCTGGTACACGACGATGACGGTGTAGCCGCGGTGGTCGAACATGGCGGCCGTGTAGCGGGACGAATTCTTCCTGCCCTTGGCCTTGGCATACTCTTCCACCAGCGAACTCTCCTGCTGGATGATGTTGAATTTGAGGCGGGTGGCGCTGGTCAGCGCATCCGGATTCTGGGCCAGCCACCATTCGATGGCCGCGTCCGTGAGATAGATGTTCTCCGGGATGGATTCCAGCCAGGGATTGTCCTGTATATCCTTGAGCAGCAGGCGCATCCAGGGACGGTCCATCCCGCTGAGCATCGCCTCGTCGGATCGGCCGAGGATGTGGTACGGCGGGATGTGACCGCTGCCCCGCACGGCCTTGCCCCGGAAGGAGACGCAGCCGAACTCGTCGGTCTGCGGGGCATAGGCGGCGGAGACGTAGGTCTGTTCGGTGCTGTCCACATCGCTCATCAGGTAATGGAAGAAGAGGTAGCGCGTGCCCCGGATGTCGATGACGGAATGCTCGTCGGCAAACTCCCGTACGTCCATCCCTTCTGCGTCCGCGGCGGGCGCGTCATAGACGCTTTCCTGCGTCCAGCCGTCGCGTCCGAGCACGAAGGTGACGATGCGCACCTGATCGAGCGCGAGCCCCTCGCCGTCCAGGCAGACCGCGTAGATGCGGTCCACGGCCTCGCGGCGGTCGGCGATGGCGAGCCGTCCGCCGCCGGTGGGCAGGAGCTCTGCGACGATCGCCCCGGCCTGCGCCTCGTCATAGGGGCTGATGTTGAGCAGGGTGTCCTTGCGGGCGAGGATATCCTGCGCGTACACCGAAGAGGGGTAGCGCTTGAGGAATTTGTCGAAGGCCTCCAGCGAGGGATTCGACAGGGTCCTTTCATACAGCCGGGTCTCGGCCCGTTTCTGGGCGGACAGCGGGGCTGCCGCAAGCAACAGGACGAAACCGACGGTCAGCAGTCTTCTCATCATAAGAACTGTTCGAAGTATGCGGTGATCTTCTCGTAGAGGTGCAGGCGGGCGGCCCCGCGCATATTATGTTCGTCCTGCGGGTAGGGGAACCAGTCCACGGGGATGTTGTTCTTGATGCACTCCTGGACGAAACTGAGCGAGTGCTGGGGCACGACGGTGCCGTCCAGCACGCCCTGGCAGATCAGCACGTGGCCCGTCAGGTCCTTGGCGCGGGGGATCAGGGAACTGATCGCGAAGCCTTCCGGGTTGGTGTCCGGGTTGTCCATATAGCGCTCGCCGTACATCACTTCGTACCACTGCCAGTCGATCACAGGCCCGCCGGCCACGGCCACCTTGAAGAAGTTGGGGTTGTGGGTGGTGAGCGAGAGGGTCATGAATCCGCCGTAGCTCCAGCCGTGCACGCCGATGCGCGCGCGGTCGATCCAGGGCGCGCGGTCCAGCAGGGCGCGGATGCCCGCCATCTGGTCCGCCACTTCGGCCTGGCCGCACTGGCGGTTGATGGCCTTCTCATAGGCGGCGCCGTGGTAAGGCGTGCCGCGGTTGTCCTGGACATAGACCACATAGCCGCGCTGGGCCATCAGCAGCTCCCACATCCGGATGCTGCCGAGCCAGCTGTTGTTGACCAGCTGGGTGTGCGGACCGCCATAGACATAGACGACCATGGGATACTTCTTCGACGGATCGAAGTCCTTCGGATAATAGAGCCGGTAGTAGTTCTCGAACTGTCCGTCGGCGGAGGGGGTGCTGCCGAGCTCCATCCGGACCTGGGCATAGCCTTCCAGCGGGTTCTCGGCGGTATTGAGCGTCTCCAGGAGCTTGCCGTCGGTGCTGCGGACCTGGGTCACGCCGGGGACGTTGAAGCTGCTGTAGCGGTCGATGAACTTGCTGAAGTCCGGCGAGAGGGTGACGTTGTGCCAGCCCTCGTCGGGGGTGAGGCGCTGCGGGGCGCCGAGCTTGCGGCGGTCGATCCGCACGCGGAAGAGGTGCCGCTCGATGGGGGAGATCTCCGAGGAGAGGTAATAGACGTAGTGCCCGTCGTTGGCCAGGTAGGAGACCTCGGCGTCCACGGGCGTGATGCGCTCGACACGGCCGAGGGTGTCGCAGCGGTAGAGGTTGTGGTAGCCGTCGCGGTTGTCGGTCCGGTAGAGGAACTGGTAGCTGTCCTTGATGAACCAGAGCGGGTCCTCGGGCTCCACCCAGGCGTCGTTCTGCTCGGTGAGGATCGTGCGCACGAAGCGGCCGTCGTCGGCGCGGTACATATTGAGATGCATCTCGTGCTGGGCGCGGTTGAGCACCTGGATGAAGATGTACTTGCTGTCCGGGGACCAGGTGATGTTGGTCAGGTAGCGCTCATCGTCGAAATCGCTTACCTGCATCGTGGAGAGGATCTTGCCTTCCCGGTCGATGACGTGGAGGGTGATGTGCTCCGAGGCCATTCCGGCCATCGGGTAGCGGATCATCTTGGCGCCGCCGGTGCGGGAGTTGATATCATAGAGCGGATAGAGGGTCACCGCGGACTCGTCCTTGCGGTAGATGGCGGCCCGTTCTCCGTCCGGGGCGGGGAAGATGCCGGAATTGATGCCGAATTCATTGCGGCTCACGGACTGGCCATAGACGATGCCGGGCCCTTCCGGCTCGGGCAGTTTCCAGGCGGGACGCTGCGGTCCGCCCGGACGCATGGGCCCGCCGGGCCGCTGCATCTCGGTGGTAATCTCGCTTTCGGGTGTCCAGAATACCCGGTATTGGGACGGCGAGAGGGGACGCTGGGTCTGGCCGACGGACTCGGCCACGGTGAGCAGGCGGCCGTCAGGCTCGGCTGCCGGGCGCGTCGCAAGTATCCCCGCGACGAGCAGGATCAGGGCTTGTATCATATGGATTCTCCTCCTATCATAATGGGAATCTCCGAGTTCGTGGACGGCTCGCGTACGGACACGATCTTATCCACGATGTAGCGCTGCATGCCGCGCCAGGGGAGGGACCCGTTGTATTCTTTGTAATGCAGTTCGACGCTCTTGCCGCTGCAGAGCATCAGCGAGTCGGCCACGGCCTTGTTGACCACGGAGAAATTGAACTCGTTGGACTGCAGGTTGCCGCCGATTTTGCCGCCGCCGCCGGAACTCTTGAATCCGGTCTGGATCAGACGGCCTTCATACGTTTTCCAAACCCATCCTTTATAGACGATCTGGTTGAGTTCGCCCGCCTTGACGCCTTCGCCGAACACGAAGTAGAATTTGAAATACACGGTCACGGCCCCGGCTACCAGCAGGATGGCCACGAGCCAGGTGATGATTTTGCCTTTGGTTGACATATGCTATATTTGTCTAAAGATTCTAATCTACAAATATAACAATAATCGCGGAAAATCATTTTCCCCGCACCCCGCAAGACGGATACGCAAGAAGGCCAGTCGATTCGACTGGCCTTCTGTTGGTAGTGGGTAGGAGAATCGAACTCCTATTGCGAGATTGAGAATCTCGAGTACTAACCGTTATACGAACCCACCGTTTGGGATTGCAAAGATACGCATATTTTTGGAATCCCCAAATTTTTCTGCACGGGCCCCGGAAATTATTTCATCCGGTAGGGCGCATCCTCGTAAAGGAGGAAACGCTTGGCCTTGCGTATCCATTTCTGCTCCTCGGCCTTGACGTGCTCCTGCACCACATCGAAGGTCAGACGTCCGCGCAGATACTCCTCGATCACGGGATCCGCCACCTTGACGAAGAGCGAAGGGAACAGTTCGAATTGCGAATAACGTTCCGACAGGAAATGCATCAACTGCAGGGTGTGCAGCAGCGAATGGTACTGCGCCCCGGGCTGGAGCATGATCTGGTAGCCGTAGCAGCGCTCATCCTTGTAGCGCCCCGCGGCCGGGGTGAACGAACAGGGCCGCATCATCACGCCCGGGGGCGTGGGCAGGAAGCGGACGTCGCCGCTCTTGATAAACGGGGCCCCGAAATACTCATAGGGGCGTGCCGTGCCGATGGCCGGGGTGATAGAGGTATTGTTCCACAGGCCTCCGCCCGGATACATCTCGCAGGTGAACAGCCCCGGGATGTCGGAGGCCGGTGCGATGGTCCAGGGCAGCAGGTCCTTGCCCACGTCGGAAACGTGCGCGGAGATGACGTGCAGGGGGAATTTCGCCCCGATCTCGTTGCAGTACAGCAGGCAGAGTTCCCCGAGGGTAAGACCGTGGCGGTGCGCTACCTTGGGCGTCCAGATGTCGGACTCCACGGCGGGCATCGTGCCCTCGACCACCCGGCCGGCCGGGTTGATGTGGTCCACGATATAGACCGACGGACTCTCCGCGCTGCGGGCGCACATCGACAGCAGGCGCATCACGTCGCGCGTATAATTGAAATAGCGCGTGCCCACGTCCTGGATCTCCACCACCACGGCGTCCAGCCCGTCCAGTTCGTCCGCATTGAAATCGATGTGGTTGGTCTCCGGGGTCAGCTCGCTGTCGCGGGGGGAAAAGATGCGTTCCAAGTTGCCGCGTTCGCGGAAAATGTCATAGAGGTAGCGTCCCCGCGATGGGTCCCAGCAGTTCTGCGTGCAGAAGCAGGCGACCCGGCCCTCGCGCAGGCTCCGGTCGAGTTGCTCCTCGATGGGGGTGGTGCGGAACGAGAACATAGCCTAGTCGCCGATGATGTCGTGTGCGAGCGCGATGACCTCCTCACCCAGGTGCTCCGCCTCTTCGGGGGTCTGCGCCTCGGCGTAGATGCGGATGATGGGCTCGGTGTTGGACTTGCGCAGGTGCACCCACTGCTTCCTGGCTTCGAAATCGATCTTGACCCCGTCGATGGTGTTGACGCGCTCGTCCTTGAAATGCTCTTTCATCGCCTCGAGGATGCGGTCGATCAGGGCCTTGTCGCTGAGGTCGATGCGGTTCTTGGCGATGAAATAGGGAGGCAGCGTGGCCTTGTAGGCGCTGACGCTCAGGCCCTTGTGGGCGAGATGGCTCAGGAACAGGGCCACGCCCACCATCGCGTCGCGGCCGCAGTGGCTCGCCGGGTAGATCACCCCGCCGTTGCCCTCGCCGCCGATCAGCGCATCCACCTCGTGCATCTTGGTGGTCACGTTGACCTCGCCCACGGCCGCGGCGTAATAGGTGCCGCCGTGGGCGTCCGTGACATCGCGCAGGGCGCGGCTCGAGGAGAGGTTAGAGACGGTGTTGCGCGGCATCACGCCGGCCTGCTCGGCCCGCTCCAGCAAGTAGTCGGCCACGGCCACGAGGGTGTATTCCTCCACGAAGGGCTCTCCGTCCTCGCAGATGAAAGCCAGGCGGTCCACGTCGGGATCGACGCTGATACCCAGATCGGCCCGCTCGCGCACGACGGTCTCGCTGAGTTCCTTGAGGTTTTTGGGGAGCGGTTCGGGGTTGTGGGCGAAGTCGCCCGTAGGTTCTCCGTTCAGCGTAATGCATTCGACGCCAAGGCGTTCCAGCAGGCGCGGCATGATGATGCCGCCCACGGAATTGATGGCGTCGAGCACCACCTTGAAGCCGGCCTTGCGGACGGCCTCCGCATCCACGGCCTCCAGGGCGAGGACCGCGTCGATGTGCTCGTCGGTGAAGTCGTGCTCCTCGATGCCGCCCAGTTCATCCACGGGCGCGAAATCGAACTGCCCGCTCTCGGCCAGGTCCAGGATGGCCTGTCCCTCGGCGGCGGAAAGGAATTCCCCGTGCTCGTTGAGGAGCTTGAGGGCGTTCCACTGCCGGGGATTGTGGCTGGCGGTCAGGATGATGCCGCCGTCCGCACCGGCGAAGACCACGGCGAGTTCGGTGGTAGGCGTGGAAGCGAATCCGCACTTGACCACGTCCACGCCGCAGCCCACGAGGGTGCCGCAGACCAGCTGCTCGACCATCCCGCCGCTGATGCGGGCGTCGCGGCCGACGACGACTTTGTACTTGCCTCCGCCGTTCGGCTGCTTGCGCTGCTTCAGGCAGGCGCAGTAGGCATAGGTGAATTTGACGATGTCAACAGGGGTGAGGGCATCGCCGGGGGCGCCCCCGATCGTGCCGCGTATTCCGGAAATGGATTTTATCAGTGTCATAGTTTGCAAAATTACGAAATTAATTCTTATCTTTGCGCCCGATTCAAAAAACACTAGTGTAATGAAAAAAGGAATCCATCCCGAAACCTACCGTCTTGTAGCTTTCAAGGATATGTCAAACGAGGACGTGTTCATCACCCGCTCCTGCGCTACCAGCAAGGAGAACATCACCATTGACGGTGTCGAGTACCCCCTCGTAAAGCTTGAGATTTCCAACACGTCTCACCCTTTCTACACCGGCAAGATGAAAATCGTCGATACCGCCGGCCGCGTTGATATGTTCTATCAGAGATACAAGAATCGCAAGAAGTAATTTCCTGCGACTGCATAAGGTTGAAGAAATCCCGTGTACCAGGTACGCGGGATTCTTTTTTTCGTATCTTTGGGAAAACCAATTGACCATCATCATGCGAAAATTCCTTTTCATCCTTCTGCTCGCTGCGGCCGGCGCCCTGTCGGCGGGAGCAGCCGTGCACAATGTCCGTGACTACGGCGCCAAGGGCGACGGCGTCACGATTGATTCTCCGGCTATCAATGCCGCCATCCAGGCGGCCGCACGCGAGGGCGGCGGTGTCGTCTATCTCCCCGCCGGCCGCTACGCCAGCTATTCCGTCCGGCTCGCCAGCCACGTCCAGCTCGAGCTGGAGAAGGGCGCCGTGCTGCTCGCCGCCACCCCGACCGCCACGCAGGGCTACGACCTCGCTGAAGACTTCGAATGGGGCCGCGAATACCAAGACTACGGCCACAGCCACTGGAAGAACTCCCTGATCTGGGGCATCGAGCTCGAAGACATCACCATCAGCGGCCAGGGCCTGATCGACGGTTCCGGCCTCATTCCCGACTACGGCGACCTCCCGGGCTTCCGCGTGGGCCCGCTCAAGGGCAACAAGGCCATTTCTCTGAAGAACTGTAAGAACGTCGTCCTCAAGGAGTTCACGATGTACAACTGCGGCCACTTCGCCCTGCTCGCCACGGGCGTGGACAATCTGATCATCCGCGACCTGGTGGTGGATACCCAGCGCGACGGCCTGGACATCGACTGCTGCCGCAACGTGCTGATCACCGGCTGCCGGCTCAACTGCCCCTGGGACGACGCCATCGTACTCAAGGCCTCCTACGGCCTCGGCCATTTCAAGGATACGGAGGACGTGACCATCTCCGACTGCATCATCTCCGGCTACAAGGAGGGTACGATGCTCGCGAACACCAATCTCCCGCCCACCGCCAAGCCCGGCTACTCCGTCTCGCCCGAGACGCGCACCCCGGCTCCCTTCCCGTACTACGGTACCGGCCGCATCAAGTTCGGCACTGAGTCCAGCGGCGGTTTCCGCGGGATCGCCGTGACCAACTGCGTGTTCCACGACTGCGGCGGCATCCTGCTGGAGACGGTGGACGGCGGCTTCCTCGAGGACGTGGTCTTCAGCAACATCACGATGCGCGGCACCAATTCGCCGCTCTTCATGCGGCTGGGCGCGCGGATGCGAAGCCCCGAGAACACCCCCGTGGGCGTGCTGCGCCGCGTGCGGGTCAGCGATGTCAACGTCAGCAATGCCGATCCGCGCTATCCGATCCTGCTCTCCGGCATTCCCGGCTACCGGATCGAGGACGTCACCGTGCGCAATTTCCACATCCGTTTCCAGGGCGGCCTGACTCCGGCCGATGCCCGGGCGGCCGGGGAAGTCCCCGAACGGGAGAATGCCTATCCCGAGCACAATATGTTCGGTGTGATGCCCGCCAAGGGCATCTATCTGCGCCACGTCAACGGGATCGAGCTGGACGGCATCCACCTCAGCTACGACAAGCCCGACACCCGCCCGGTGCTCGTCACGGACGATGTCCAGGGGTTGAAACTCAATAATATCACCGTTGAAGGAAAGGACGTGACGGCGGAGCTGCAGAAGTAGTCAATCCACCGGATCCACATCCAGATAGCAGCCGTCCGGCAGGTGCGAGACCAGCTCCGCCTTCCGGGCGGCGAGCTGTTTGTTGCGCGGCAGGAAATGGCGTTCCACCACCTCGCCGCTGCCCTGGCGGCGGACTTCCACCAGCCGCACCTGAGGCGGGAAATGGAATTGCCGGCGCTCCTCGAGCAGTTCGTCCAGGCTCCTGCCGGAGGCGAAACGTTCCGCTACGGCGGTCTGGATGAACACCCGCGGGGCGAACTGGCGGAGGGTGCCGACGAGCTGGAGGGCGCGCTCGTCACTGCGGAAATCATCTCGCGAGAGAAGCGCGTCGGCCTGCAGGACGGCGAGCAGCGCGGCGCCGTCCGCGCCTTCGCGCTTGAGTGCGCCGAGGGTTTTGATATGAATTTCCCGCCCGGGGAAGAGCCGCTCCGTCTCCTGCTGGAGCAGATCCGGCTTCTCCCAGCCGCGCAGCAGCACGACGGGACCCGCCGTGGCCTGTACGGCGGCGATCAGTTTGCGGGAGAAGACCCCGACCATGCCGTTTTTGCGGCGCTCGGCGGAGATGTCGATGATTTCCGCCGGCGGGGCCGTATCGGGGGCCGCCTGGACGGAATAGCGGTCGAAGCGGATGTTGAAGAAGGTCTCCAGCGAGGGTACGGCCGCGCACAGCAGGACGCGGGCGCCGTGGATGCCCGCCAGGGCGATGGCGGCATCCCGTCCGTGATAGCGGGGGGCGGGCTCGGTCTGTTTGTAGGAAGGATCCTGCTCTTCGTCCACGATGACGAGCGCGAGGTCCCGGAAAGGCAGGAAGAGGGCGGAACGGGTGCCGAGGACCACGGCCGGGCCCGGACGGCGGAGGGTTTCGGCGACCTGGCGGCGCCCGACGGGCGTCCGGCCGGAGTGGAAGACCTGCAGGCAGGCCCCGAATTCGGGCTGCAGGAAGGCCTCCAGCTGGTTGCAGAAGGCGATTTCGGGGCTGAGGACGAGCACCTGCCGCCCCTGGGAGACGGCCTCGCGGATCGTGGGCAGGCAGGCTTCGCGCCGCCCTTCGCCGAGCAGCACCAGCGGTGCTCCGGGAGCGGGTTTGGGTGCCGGGGCTGCCGCCGGGCGGCAGAGGGCCTCGATCTCGGCGCGCAGCGCGTCCCGCTCGGCGGTCAGGCGCTGCATCACCCGTTCGTTGTGGCGGCCGGCGAGCTCCTGCTCCTTTTTCTCCAGCCGGGCGTGCAACCGCGCGAGGATGTCGGCGGCCGTCTGCTCGCTGCGGACCTTGAGCAGGGGATAGGCGGCCTTGTAGACTTCGCCCAGGGTGCAGAGATAATAGTTCGCGAGGAATTCCCAGAATCGCAATTCTTCGGGGGTGACGCGCGGCAGTTCCTCCTGGACCGCCAGGATGCCCTGGATGCGCTCCGGGGCCAGGCCGGGGCGTTCAATCTGCCGCCAGACCACCCCGTCGTAGCGGCGGCGGCCGAGTTCCACGAGCACGCGCGTCCCCGGCTCGAGGGACATCTGGCAGGAATAGGTGGGAACCCACCGGAGTTTGACCGGCAGAAGGACCTGGATATATGTCGTCGCTGCCGTCATCCGTGCCCGGGGCTTAGTCGGTGTCGGAGGCCGGAACGTTGGCCGTTCGGGCAAACTCCATCAGGGCGGGGGAGATGTGGCAATAGCCGTCCGGATGCTTGTCGAGATAGTCCTGGTGGTAATCCTCTGCGCGGTAGAAATTCTTCAGCGGCTTGACCTCGACGGCGAGGGGAGCCTTGATCTCGCCCGCCACGCGATCGTAGATCTTGCGGATGGAAGGCAGGTCGGCGGGGTCGTTGTAGTAGATGCCCGTACGGTAGCGCGTCCCGACGTCTCCACCCTGCTTGTTGAGGCTGGTGGGATCGATGGCCATGAAATAGATCTGGACCAGCCGCTCGAGACCCAGCACGTCGGGGTCATAGACCACGTGCACGGCCTCGGCATAGCCGGTGGAGTCGGTATAGACCTCCCGGTAGGTGGGGTGGGAGATGTTGCCGTTGGCGTAGCCCGCTTCGGTCTTGACGACGCCGCGGATGCGCTTGAGATAGTGCTCGGCGCCCCAGAAGCAGCCGGCTGCGAGGTAGAGATCTTTCGTCATGGTATCTTATTTTGCATCGGCCTTGGCCTGGAATTTTTCGCTGTCGATGATGAAACGCTCGTGCCGGCCTTCGCCGATCAGGCCCCGCTCATCGTAGGCGGCGACCCGGAAAACGAGTCTGCGGCGGTCGATTTCCACGAGTTCCGTCTCCGCCCACACCCGCATGCCCAGCGGCGTGGCCGAACAATGCGAGACATCCACGTGTACGCCTACGGTGCCCTGCCCCGGCGTGAGGTACGGTTCGACCGAATAGACGGCCGCCTTCTCGATCAGGGCGATCATCATCGCCGTGGCGAATACCCGCACCAGTCCGCTGCCGACATTGCTCGCCAGCAGCGCCTCAGTGACCACTGTTTCCTCGCGGCCCCGGATGCCTATGTGCAACTCGTTCGCTTCCATAACACAAATGTAAGACCTCTGCGACAAAAATCCAAGAATCCCGGCGTTCTATTCGTTCGGGTGAATCTTCTGGTAGAAGCTCAGGCCTTTCATCAGGGTGTTGAAGTTGGCCCGGGAGATGTATGCCGCGCGCAGATAGTCTTCCCGCTGGATGCTGAACTCCAGTTTGCGGGTCAGCAGGGGCTTGTAGTACGAGACTTTCACCTGCTCCAGATTCTCATTCGGGTAGAGCATCGTCAGACAGCCGTTGACGAAGAGGCTCGTCCCCGGCGTGCCATTGAACAGGTCCTGCAGCTCCTCCATCTTGGAGATCGCCTCTGCGAGGGTGTCTCCGAGCGGGATGTACAGATGGCTGAGCGGGTCGAGCTGGATCTGGAAAATCTGGTCTCCGAATCCCATCGTACCGACGTTGAACCAGTAATGGTTCTGGCCGTCCTGCGGGATGTTGACGACCTCGAATTCGACATCGTTCTCCTCGATCTGGACCAGTTCGAGCATCTGGGGGATTCTGGTCTCCTGGGCAAACAAGGCAAAGGTGCAGTAGACCAGGACGATGATGCAAAGTATCTTTTTCATATGATTGTAATGAATTGATTTTCTATCCGATGACCCATTTGCTACCCGGGATCCGGGTCGCCTTTCAGCCAGAAAGCCCAACCCGTGAAGTTGCCGTCCCTGCAGCAGTAGATGCGGTAATCTTCGTTCTTCCCCCGTCGGCATCGGTGCAGAGCACCTGCTCATTAAGCGGCATCCCGCAGCTCTGGCAGAATTTCATCGGGTTTTCCATATCGGTCATTCTTTTCTGCAAATATACCAATTAATTCGATGGAGCCAATCTGTCCGGGCGGATCCGGAAGCAAACGAATCGATTAAATGTCAGTGATGAAGCCGTCTTCACTCCAGAATCAGTGTATGTTTGTGCAGTCATCCCAAAAATTCAAGAAGTTCCCTGAAAGCTCTCGAGCGGAACAGGACGGCATTTTCAAAACGGCGGTGCTCCTTTTCTCCAGACTCCAATGGGGGCCGGGACAAGAACGAAGAAGACATCCTCCGGGCCCGACGCTGTTGCCGCATGGCCCGCGAGATGGTTACGACACCCGGGAGGTGTGGACGGAAGCCGCCGTCAACTCAAATGGGAAGACGGCGGGAAAGTGTTTAGTATTACCAAGTTAGAGGTGGCTATTTCGTCTTGAACTTGTTCAACAGATCCTTCAAGGCTTCGGCGCCTTTGTCGCTGCTGCTGCTCGCCTCCTTGGAGCCGGAGTTGCCCATGTTCCCGAGTTTCTCGTAGACTTTTTTCATCTTATCTTCCATCTCCTTGTAAGCGTCCAGACCAGAGGAGAAGTCCTGGACGATGAATGTGTAGTCTTTCGGGAGTTCGAAGACCTCCGGATAAGGAACGCCCAGGTGGATATTGCGGATGAAAGTCTCGATGCCGTCAGCATCCTCGCAGAGCGTGATTCCCGTCTCGGGATCGGTATAGGTGGTCCGATAGTGTTCATCTTCATTCGTGCCGTATGGTCCTTCGAATTTCTCCTTCGTCACCACGGTTTTCATATAGCACCAGCGGTCCGAGTTGCTGACCATATCCTCCTCGGTCACGTCATCCTTCCGGTCCGTGACATCTACGCTTCCCACGGCCTTCATCGCTTCGGCAGGTAGTTTCGTGATGGTCTTGGCCTTGTCGTTGATGCGGTAAAGGGCCAGACTGTCGGGAATGGTGAGCGTCTTGATGATCTCCTCCTCGCCGGTCGCAGGGTTGATGCCGGAGGCTACGCTGTACTGGCGCTTGCTGGTTGCGTCATAGAAGATCTTGGTGGGATATCCTTCAGGTCCGATTCGGTAGGCGCAGTAAGAGACAGTAGGACGCGGTTTCTGCAGAGGTGGCTGGTCGCCCTCATCGTTCTTCGGCAGGCCGACGGGAACCTCATACGGGTCTGTGGGCACGTCGAAATAAGTATAGGGATTGGGAACCTGGGCGACAGCGGCAAGTCCCATGGAAAGCAACGCTGTCAGTAAAAGGATTCTCTTTTTCATATCAGTGATCTTCTCTTATTACTTGACTGGACGGACAGGCGTACGCCATCCCTTGCCGAGGGCGGAAGTGGCTGCATCGTCTTCAGGTTGGAGGACAATCAGCTTGGCAGCCTTGCTGTTGCCTTTCTCGTTGGAGTTGCCGCCATAGGATACCATCGCGAGCATGGCAACGCACATGGGGATAACACTGAGTTTTTTCATGATTGAATATTGATTTGTTCTACTTCGTTACAGGATTTTCTGACCGATGGCTTTGACGAGGAGTTCGCCTGTTGTCGCTGCGTTGAATTTGGATTTCAGCCGCTGCCTGTACCACTTGATCGCAGGAAGACTCAGGCTTAGCTCATCTGCTATTTCCTGGCTTTTCTTTCCAGCCGCAAGCAGTTTCAAGACTCGCTCCTCCTTGGAGGAGAGGACGATTTCGTTATTGATTAAATCCTCCATTAAACTGGACTATTATTCCAATTGCAAAGTTCGATAATCGATACCAAATCAGACTTATACAAAAGTATAAAAATAGCGGTCGCCTCTCGGTTTCTTGGGCTTTTTTGCCCTTTCAAGCGGTAAGATTGCTAACTTTGCATAGTATGAAACGACTGCTGCTCATCCTCCTTGTACTTGCTTTCTGCGCGGGTTCTGTCCGTGCCCAGTACAACGATCACCGTGACCGGAAACTGGATTCCCTTGAAAATGTCGTGGCCGGGTGGACACCTGAGCGTCTTGCTTCGGCCCCATTCCAGACCAAGGCCGATGTCTGCATCGCCCTGTCCGAGATGATGTACGGTTATGAACGTATCAATCCGGACCGGTCCATGTATGCCGCGCGTCGGGCCTACGCTCTCGGGAACGAACTCAAGTCGCTTTACCAGCCCTATCTGGCTGCCAAGTTCATCGGCCAGCTCTACTACAACCAGGAACAGTACGACAGCACCATCGTCTATTACCGGACTGCGCTGGGCTACCTGGAACGGATGGCTGCCGGAGAGGCCGGACCTGACAGACCGGAAGGATATCCCCAGGAGAAGATCGACGATGCGGCATCCAGCCTATACGGCAACATCGGCAACCTATATTACGAGATTGACTCCCTGTCCCAGGCCATGGACTATTATGCCAAGGCCGGAGAGATCTTCGACAAATATGGCTGGAAAGTCAGTAGCGCCATCCTCGAACACAATATGGGCGACATCTGGGCTGAAGCCGGTGAGGACGCCAAGGCCATTGACTGCTACGAAACCTCCATCCGTTATGCTACAGAGGCCGGTGACTCCCTTTGGGTCGCCTCGCCCAAGATGGGCCTTGGGGCTTTGTATCTGCGCCAGGGAAAGGTCACAAAGGCCTTGAAATGCCTTCAAGATGCCGATGAGTATTATTCGAAGCACCAGGATCAAGAATACTATGACCGCATCGCAACCCTGGATGTAATGGGGCAGGCACTGAAAGCCCAGAAACGGCAGCGATCGCTGATTACCGTGGCGCTGGGTATACTTGCCTTGACTCTCTTGGCCCTTCTTATCCTGTCACGCAGGGCGCAGCGCCTGAAGAAGGAGAATGCGGCGGCAGACGAGGTCATCGGTGAGGCCATCACGGAACTTGAATTGAATGACTCCCTGTCGCAGCTGAAACAAGAAGAGAAGACGATTCTGAGCGAAAGGGAGGCCGAGGTCCTTCCGATGATTGCCGCCGGAATGACCAGCAAGGAGATAGCCCAGCGACTGTGCCTGACGGAGCAGACCATCAAATGGCGCCGCCAGCGACTGCTTATGAAGTTCGATGCCAAGAATACGGCTGAAATGATTTCCAAAGCCCGCGAACAGGGCCTTATCTGATGGAAGAGAAGCCCGTGGATGATATCAAGGCTACCTCGATGACAAAATTCACCGGATTGTTATAGGTTTCCGAGAATATTGCATTTTTCTTGGATTTATCTTCTGTCTTCCGTCTTCCATCCTTTGCCCGTAACCTCCGGAACGAACTCAAATTCGATAAGAAAGTCTATTTTTGGGACACGGGTATCCGCAACGCCATCATCGGAAACTTTGCGCCCATCGAACTGCGGGATCATCGGGTGGCAGAGCGAATGAAAAAGCTCGAATATGACCGTTCGTTTGCGAGCAAATACTTTTGGAGAACCACGGCCAAGAAAGAGATTGATTTAATCGAGGAGGAAGATGGAAAGATTACCGCTTACGAATTCAAGTGGAATCCGGAGGACATTTTTGGGGCCATTCTATACGAAAAATCCCCCTCAGACTAATCTGAGAGGGATTTTTGTGGAGCATAGGAGAATCGAACTCCTGACCTTTTGAATGCCATTCAAACGCTCTACCAACTGAGCTAATACCCCGTTTGGAATTGTGAGTGCAAAGGTACTGCTTTTTTTTAAACCTGCAAGAACTTTCGCCAAAAAATCGAATCACCCCTGTTCATATCTTTTGGACGGGCTTGACGGGCTCCACGTGCACGGTGATGTGGGTGTCTGGGCCGAAACGCTCTTTGATCCGCTGCTCGATGTCGTGGGCCCGTGCGTGGGCCCGGACGAGGGAGAGGTCGCCGTCCATTCGGATGTGCAGCTCGATGGCGTAGTGACTGCCGATGCGGCGGGTGCGGAGGTTGTGCGGGTCGCTGACATCCGGGAAGGAGTTCACGAGACTGAGGATCTCCTGCTCCACTTCTTCGGGCAGCGAGGCCTCCATCAGTTCGTCGATGCTCTGCTTGAGCAGCCGCAGCGCCACGCGGATGATGAAGAAGGCCACGACCAGCGAGGCCAGCGGATCGAGCACGGTCCAGCGCCGTCCGAGCAGGACGGCTCCGCCGATGCCCACCAGCGCACCGACGGACGAGAGGGCGTCGCTCCGGTGGTGCCAGGCATTGGCCTTGAGGGCGGGGGAGTCCAGTTTACGCCCCTGTCGGATGGTGTATTGGAAGGTCAATTCTTTCAGCAGGATGGACAGCAGGGCGGCCCAGAGGGCCACCGTCCCGGGCTTGGGCAGGTCGGCTCCGTGCATCCAGTCCAGCAGGGCCTTGCCGGCGGAAAAGATGATGCCGCCGGCGACGACGAGCAGGGCCACGCCGATGATGGAGGTGGCCAGGGTCTCGAATTTCCCGTGGCCGAACGCGTGGTCCCGGTCGGCGGGCTTGCTGCTGATGCGGACGAAGAGCAGCACGATGGCGTCGGTCAACAAGTCCGAAAGCGAGTGGACGGCATCCGCCAGCATCGCGGCACTGTGACCGAGGAGGCCGGCGGCGAATTTGACGCCGGTCAGCAGAACGTTGACGGCGCTGCCCGCCAGGGTCACTTTGAAGATTTCTTTCTCCCGGGTTTTCATAGCAGGACAAAGTTATGCCATCCGGCGCACAAAACCAAGGCGGGCATTCCAAAAATGAGCGTATCTTTGCATCGTGAAATGCGAATTGGTCATATTCGATCTGGACGGGACGCTCATCGACACGATTGCGGACCTGGGCGCCGCCGTCAATGAGGCGCTGGGCGCGAAGGGCCTGCCCCTGCGGCGCCCGGAGGAATTCCGCGGGATGGTGGGCCACGGTGTACGCAATCTCGTGCGGCGGGCGATGCCGGAGGCATTACAGGGGGACGAGGCACTTCTGGACGGGCTGCTCTCGGATTTCATCCGCTATTATCTCGACCACATCGATGATCGCTCGCACCCGTATCCGGGTATCCCGGAATTGCTTGCGATACTCTCCGGGGCAGGCATCCGCTTCGCCGTGGCTTCCAACAAATTCCAGTCGGGTACGGAAAAACTCATCCGCCGGCTGTTCCCGGGGCTGTCTTTCGCCGCAGTCTGTGGCGGTCTGCCCGCCCGGCCGCTCAAGCCCGACGCCGCCATCATCCGGGATATCTGGAACCAGACCGGCGCCTGTCCGGAGACGACGGTGCTGGTGGGCGACTCCCGCACGGATATCGCCACGGCCCGCGCCGCGGGGATCCCGTGCGTCGCCGTGACCTGGGGGTTCAGGCCGGAGGGGGACCTGCTCGCCGCGGACCGCATCGCGCACAGTCCGGCCGAGCTCCAGGAAATCCTCCTGGCGAAATAATCATTTTTGGGGATTGCACAGACGCGGGCAAAACTGTATCTTTGCACCCATGAAACGTATTTTTATGCTCGTATTCGCTGCGATTGTTTGCCTGAATGTCGCAGCTGCTGACAAGAATCCGAAAACTGTCGTCATCAATACCGAGAAATCCGGCAAGGAAGTGCTGGGTTATGCCGGCACCACGCCCGTCGAAATCACCTTCGTGGACGGCAAGATTACCAAGGTCGCGGCCCTGCCGAACCAGGAGACCCCCGCCTTCTTCCAGCGGGTGCAGGAGAGTCCGATTTTCACGGCGCTGATCGGCAAGACCGTCAAAGAAGCCTCCGAAGTCCAGCTGGACGCCGTCAGCGGCGCCACCTATTCTTCGAAGGCCGTGATCGAGAATATCCGTCTGGGTCTGAAAGAGGCCGCCAAGAAGGTCAAGTAGCCGCCGGCTTCCGTTTCACGAACAGGAAAGCCATCAGCGGCAGCGCGATGATCGCCATCGTCGCGCTGACCGGCAGGTAGATTCCGAAATTCACATATTCCACCACCAGGTAGGTGATCAACAACAGCGCGATGCCCATCCCGCCGGAGAGCAGGTAGTGCTTGCGTATGTCCGTACTCTTGCAGATGATGCGGCTGAGGTTGGGCACGCCCAGGGAGATGAACCCGATTGTGCCGCAGATACTTACGGCCGAGGTCACCAGGAACATGATCATCACAAGCAGCACGGCCTTGCGCCAGGCGGGCAGTTCGATCTCGCCCCGGAAATGCCTCGTCAGGTCGCGGTGCGAGAGGATCGCGGCCGCGAGCCCGAGTCCGAACAGGACCAGTGAGAAGATGATGTCGCCCGTGGTCACGCCCTCGAGGTGGAAATTGGCGGCGCCCCAGAGATAGTACTGCTTGAGCAGGTCCCCGGTCGGGGCGTTGGTCACCACGATGGTGCCCAGCGAGCCGATGAAGGTGCCGAAGATGATGCCGAAGGTGATGAGGTTCTGGGTCGAGACTTTCAGGGTCACGAAGAAGCACACCAGGGTGCAGACCAGGGTACAGACGAAGGATCCGACGGTGAGTGAGCACCAGCCCGACATCGTGGCCGCCGCGGCGCCCAGGCACGCGGCGCTGCCCAGCCCGAGGGAATAGACATCCCCGAGCTGGTTGCGCCACAGGTATTGCATCTGGATGCCTCCGACGGGCAGGGCGATGCCGGAAAGGAATACGTAGAGAAGACTCAGGAGCATTTTCTAGAATTTGAATTCAAAGCCGCCCAGCACGCTGCGGCCGGGCATCGGATAATCGCGGACCAGCTCGTAGCGGCAGTCCAGCAGGTCTTTGACCGAGACGAAGAAGCTCAGGACACTGCTCCCGCAGAGGGTAAATCCTTTACGCAGGGAGAGGTCGAGGGAATTCCAGTCGGGCATCGCCCCGCTGGCATCGGCCCGTCCGCCGCGCCAGTTCCACAGCGCGTCGAAGCGCCAGCCGGCGGCGGCGATATCGGCTCCCAGCACCACGGTATGGCGGGCTACATAAGGGATCTGCTGCCCGAAGGTATAGCTGTCGGGGGTCTTGTCGAGAGCGGACTGCCAGGCATAGCGGGCGGAGAGTCCGCCCTGCAGGCGGCTGCCTTCATAGCGCAGCGCGGCGCTGAGATCGGCTCCCTTGGCCTCCACCTTACCCACGTTGTAGGGCAGCCAGACATAGGGGTCGGATGCGGATGGGGCGGAGATGATCTTGTCCTTGAGCGAATTGTAGAAGAAATCCGCCTTGCCGCTCAGGACCCAGGCTCCGCCCAGGCCGGCGTGTCCCTCCAGGCCCACGTCGGCGAGCCAGGCGTCCTCCGGCTTGAGTGCGGGGTTGCCGTAGCCCGGGTAGTAGAGCTCGTTGAAGGTCGGGGCGCGGAAAGCCCGGCGACCGAAGGCCACGAGATCGAGTCCCTCGAACAGGGTCAGGCGCAGGTCGGCGGAAGGGGAGAGGCTGTGCAGGGCTGCGGCGCCCCGGTCGAAGGTACCGTCGTACTCCAGGGCCAGGTCGGCCTTGAAGCGGCCGAAACGGAAAGCCGAGCCCAGGGCGGCGACGGCCGCCGTACGGGCGGCTTCATAATCCGTGGCCTTGAGCAGGCCCCGCTCCAGGTCGGCCGCCAGGGACAGGCCCCACCAGTCCGTCAGCTGGAATGTGTGCGAGGAGTTGAATTGGAGGTCGGTGAAGTCGTAGTTGCTGTCGCCCCAGGCGCTCTTGTAGAAGATGTTGTCCCAGCCGCCTTTGGCGCTGAGATTCAGTGTGTAGCGGTCGGAGAAGGCCTTGCGCAGGGTCCCCTGCACAACGGCGTTCTTGTCGGTCTGGCGGTCCGCCGAAGGCCAGCTCAGCGAGCCCGGCGTGCCGCGGTCGGAGGCGTTGATGTAGGATTTGAGCATCCATTCGCCGCGATCAAGCGTGCCGAAGACGTCGTAGCCGGCGCGGATCTGCTTGATGTCATTGCCTTCGCGGCGGTCGCTGCCTGTCCCGTAAGGGAAGTCGCCCCGGCTGAGCAGGCCGGCGGCGTGGGCGCTGACCGCCACGCGCTCCGAGGCTTTGACGTCCAGGCGGACGGAGGGCATCCAGGTACCGAATGAGCCGTACTGCAGGCCCACCCGTCCGGCGAAGGGGCTTTCGCCGAAGACCGGGCGTTGGGTGCGGAATGAGAGACTGTTCTGGGCATAGTCAGCAACGGCGTTGCCCAGGGTCTCGAGCGGGAGCATGCCGAGGTCGTTCTGGCCGCTCTGGAAATTGGAGACCCGCACGCCGTCGAGGTAGATGGCGGTGTGGGCGGTTCCCAGGCCGCGCAGGCTCACACCCTTGAGACCGGAGTAGCCGCCGTAGTCGCTCAGGGCCAGGCCCGGCAGGCGCAGGAGGGCTTCTGAGACTGTGTTGAAACGATTGATAGACACCGTGTCCGTGCGGGACACGACCACACCCTTGTCGGCCACGATGGTCACGGCTTGCAGGGTGTCCGGCGTTTCTGCCACCAGCAGACCCGCCACAACAAGAAGGGTAGATAAGAACATTGTTATACGTCGCTAGGGCGGCCTGACCCCGGGCCTCCGGTATCAACTTCGCCTGTGGCAGGTATTCGGACTCCTATTGCTAGTTACCGTTGCGGGCACAGCTCCGGGCTCTCACCGGATTCCCCTTTCTGGTTGCATTGCAACGCGCCACAAACTAAACGCAAAGATAGCGCATCAGCGCCATCTTTGCAAACAAAAACTGCCAGGCGGAGAGCCGTCCCCTCAGGAAAGCTTTTCCCGACAGGGTTCATTTCAGCTTTCCGGAGGGGAGCGGTCCCCGCCTGGTATCCCAAGTGGGTCCGTAGATTAATTGTCGGCGGGCAGCTGCTGACGCCGCATCAAGGTTCGGGACGGTATTCGAGCAGGTCACCGGGCTGGCAGTCCAGCGCCTCGCAAAGGGCTTCGAGGGTAGAGAAGCGGATGGCCTTGGCCTTGCCGGTCTTGAGGATCGAGAGATTTGCAGCTGTGATCCCCACGCGTTGGGCGAGTTCCCCGGAAGACATCTTCCTCCGGGCAAGCATCACATCTACATTGATGACGATCATACCCTTACTCATCCGATTTTTCCGCAGGCGCGGAAACCGTTTCACCCTTGAGATAGCCCGGCAGACTCATGCCGGCCATCTTGAGAAGGTCCTCCAGCGGCGGGACGGATCCCATCAGGCCGGAGAGGAAATTGGCCGTGGCAGTCTTGCCGTTCTCGCCTTTGCCGCCATCCCAGACGGTCACCTTGTCGATATTGATGCCCTTGATGGCCTCGACCTGCGTCTTGACGAGTTCGGGCAGTTTGTCGGTGATGAGCATCGTGATGGCCTGCTGGGAATCTCCGCCGGCGGCCGATACGAGCTGACCGAAACCGGCAGCCTGCTTGGACAGGATCTCGAGCGTACCGCGGGCCTGAGCGTCCATCTTGGCGAAGATGGCGTCCGCCTCGCCCTGCGCCTTGCGGCGGAGTTGCTCGGCCACGGCCTCGGCTTCGATGATGGCCCTCTCCTTCTCGATCTGGGCGGCCACGACCACATTGGCCTGCTGGGTCGCCTTCTCGAGTTCGGCGCGGGCGAGCTCGGCGTCGCGCTCGCTCTTGTACGCCTCCTCGAGGGCCTTGGCAGCCTGCACCTTCTCGGCCGCGACGGCCAGGCGCTCGGCCTCGGCCTGCTTCTCGCGGCGCTGGGCGTCGGACTGGGCGATGGCGATCTTGGAACTGTTCTCGCCCTCGACGGCCTTGGCATTGGCCAGGGCGGTGTTGATACGGGTGTCGCGGCTGGTCTCGGCGATCCGGATGTCCTTGTCCCGGTCGGCTTCGGCCTTACCGATCTCACCGTAGCGGTTCTGCTCGGCCACGCTCTTCTTGGCATCGTTGATGGCCTTGGCGGCGGCTTCCTTTCCGAGGGCCTCGATGTAGCCGGACTCGTCGCGGATATCGGTCACGTTGACGTTGATGAGCTTGAGGCCGATCTTGCGGAGTTCCGCCTCCACGTTGGTGGACACGGCAGCGAGGAATTTGTCACGGTCGGCGTTGATCTCCTCGATGTCCATCGTGGCGATGACCAGACGCAGCTGGCCGAAGAGGATATCGGTGGCGATGTTGCGGATCTCGTCCGGGGTGAGCCCGAGCAGGCGCTCGGCGGCGTTGGTCATCACTTCCGGCTCGGTGGAGATACCGACGGTGAAGCGGCAGGGCACGTCCACGCGGATGTTCTGCTTGGACAGGGCGTTGGTGAGGTTGCACTCGATGGAGATCGGGGTGAGGTCCAGGAACTTGAAGCTCTGGAAGACGGGCCAGATGAAGGCGGCGCCGCCGTGGATACACTTGGCCGAGGCATCCCGGCCGGTCTTACCGTAGATGACGAGCACCTTGTCGGAAGGGCAGCGTTTGTAGCGGGCAAGGATGGCCGTGAACATCACGAAGGCCACCAGAACGATGATAAGAATCAGATAGAGTTCCATATTCTTTATTGATTATTAGATGTTTAAATGATGATCGAGTTGATTTCTTCGACGAGCAGGGTGCTGGCGCTGACCACATCCACCACGCGGATGCGGGTGCCGGTCTTGAGGGTCGGGCCGTCGGTCAGGGCGGCGTACTCGCGCACGGAATTGTTGATGGTGATCTGCACCTTGCCTTCGCCCGCGCGCTCGCCCGGGATGGTCAGATAGACCGTGCCCTGGCAGTCCACGGCGGATTTGTAGACATTGATGGTGCCGGACTCCTGCATCCCGGTCAGCCACTTGAAGATCAGCATCACCGCCGCCACGAGGAAGAGGCCTACGAGGATGGAGACGACCAGGCGCAGGGGCAGGGAAGGGATGCTGTCCTGCAGCAGGATGGCCGCCCAGCCGAAGCCGAGCAGGAAGTTGATCAGGTTGCGGAAAGTCAGCAGGTTCATCCCGCCGCCCGCGTGGTTGACGTCGTGTACTGCGGAGGGATCGTGGCCGGTGTCCAGGTCCATGGAGGCGTCGCCGACATCGCCCGGGACGTCGACGTCCACATCGGTGTTGATATCGAAGCCGCCATCGCCGGCGACTCCCAGGAAGGTCATCACGGTCTGGATGACGAAGACCAGCGATGCCGAGAGGGTCACGGCCCAGAGGACTTTCATCGCCGGTTCAAGAGCGTTCCACCATTCTGTCATAATGTAAATCGGTTTTGTTTCTGCAAAGATAAAAAGTATTTATTGAAAAACAATATATTTTTATTGAATTTTCTCAAAAATATTTCGTCGAAAGGAAAATACTAGATTGTATTGAATGGATCGGTATACATCTCAGTACTCACCTTAGCATACGCCTTATGGCAGGCTGCCCCGGAAACCTTCGCTACGCTCATCCCTCCCACTGTCTTTTGTCCTGACGGCCAAAAGCCAGCGGGCCCCTCCCGTTTACGAGGCCACGGGTGGCCACGGGTTTCCGGGGCAGCCTGCTATAAGGCGCTGGAGGGTGTTGGCCTGCAGCCTATAGTGTCTTACACTATTTTTAAATGTAAAATGGGTTAAAAATCAGGTGAGCCAGCCTCGTTTTCGGGAGACGAGCAGGATGATCAGGCCCGCCAGGGCGCAGCCGATGGCGAACCAGCCTCCGGCCCCTTGCGTAAAACAAACCGGCGCGAAGGTGACGAGCGCAATCTCCACGGGCGCGATATATAGGTAGGCATAGGCATAATCGTCCAGACAGCCGCTGCGCGAATCGGGATCCGTAATGCGGAGCAGGGCGATGCCCATCGCCATCGTGCCGGTGAACCAGCCCCAGGTGAACACGGATTTCTCGAACCAGGCACTCTGATGGAAGCGCCGGCCGAGCAGGAACACGTAGAGGAAGGTGCAGACGAGCCCGACGACCAGCAGGATGCTCAGCGGGACGATGTAGCGCCAGACGACCTCGAGCTTGATGGAAGCTACGCCGAAGGCGACCAGATAGTCGGTGAAGGCCCCGCTCAGGTGGCCGATGATGGGCTTGGACAGGTAGGTGTCGGCCCCGGACTTGCGGAGCAGGCCGCGGATCAGGATGCCGGCGAGGAATGCGCAGCTGAATACCGGCAGCATCAGGGCGGGCCAGAGGGCCGCGACCCCCTGGCTGATGCCGTAGCCGGCGAGCGCGATCAGGGCCACGACGCCGAAGTTGAAGGTCATCGAGTCCAGCGAGATAGCGGAGAAGGCCGCCTTGCCCATGCTGACCCGGCGCTCGTCGGGCAGGATGCCGGAGCGAAGTTCGGGCGGCAGGTCGGAGAAGCGGGACAGATAGGCCGTCCAGCCGCGCTCGGACCCGGTGCGGGTCACCCACAGGCCGATGACCACGGAAGCGATGATGCCTACGGTGGCGGCGGTCATCGCCAGCGTCTGGATGTCCTCGGCGCCGTATTTGGCAAAGGCCTCGCCGATGGCCGCCGCCGTGCCGTGGCCGCCGCAGAAGCCGGCAGGCATCGACAGCCCGCAGGAAGGGTCCACCGGCCAGAGCCGGGAAAGCACGAACCAGCCCAGCAGGCCGCCCAGGGCCCATTGCAGCAGCATTCCGGCCTGGGAATAGGCCCACATCCGCCCGATGCGCCCCTGCCCGCGCCCTCCCTTGCCGGAGGTCAGGGGCAGGGTGCTGAACACCAAGGCGATCAGGATGCTGGCATAGCTGCCCATCCGGTCGGACAGGGGCAGCCAGCCCAGCACCCCGGGCCCCAGCAGCAAGGCGGCGAAGCCGGCCAGCAGGCTGGGCGGGAGGAAAAGCCGCTGGACCAGTTTGATGCGCGCCCGCGCCAACTTTCCGAGCAGCAGCAAGCCGGAAATCAGGCCTACATCGACCAGCAGGGTCCAGGGTGTGAAACTCATTGCAGCCGTCCGATGAAATAACGGAAGAAGGCCAGCCAGTTCGAATCCTTCTGGACCAGTTGCTCGGGGTGGAACTGGACGGCGAGCACCTGGTCGGTTTCATAGCCTTCCACGACCCCGTCCGGGGCGTTGGCCATGATGCGTATGCCCGGGGCCTGCGCCTTCACGGCCTGATGGTGGAAGGAATTGACGTTCAGGGTATCCTTCCCGAAGATTTTGTATAGGGTTCCGTCGGGGGTGAGGGTGATCGGATGGCGGGTCCCGCCGTGCGAAACTTCGGTGCCGATCTGTGTCGGGAGGTCCTGGTAGAGACTGCCGCCCAGGGTGATGTTCATCAGCTGTTCCCCGCGGCAGATGGCGAGGATGGGTTTGCCGGAGGCCACGGCGGCACGGGCGAGCAACAGGTCGCTGCAATCCCGCACGGAGTCAATCTGGACGGTCTCGTTGAGAATGGTCTCGCCATAGATTGCCGGATCGAAGTCCGGTCCGCCGGTGAAGACCACGCCGGCCACGCGGGAGATCAGGTCTGCCGCCACCGCCTCGTCGGAGACGGTCGGGAAGATGACCGGGAGGCCGCCGGCACGGGTGATGGCATCGATGTAGGCTTGGGAAAGGCTGTTGTAGCTGGTGCCGCTGCGACCGCAGGATACGCCCACCAGAGGGCGCTGCGGCGCTGCGCTCCGCGGACCGCAGGCAGCGGCCGCGCAGAGAAGCAAAACAAGGAGGATCAGTCGGTTACGCATATCTTAATTGGTTTTTCATTATTTCACGGGGACGATGGTGAAGCCGAAATGACGGCCTGCGGTGGCGTCGATGATGTACTTCGGGTTGATGGCTGCGCCCCAGGAGTTGTCTCCGCCCACGCCCATCATCAACTCGTCGAGGCAGAGCTCCACGTAGTTGCGGGGGACGATGTCGTTGATGTGGGTCTGCTTGCGGCCGCCCGTCACGTCGACATCCTGATTGTTGTAGTAGTTGATCTGGACGGGATGGGTGCTCTCCGCGGAGTCGAAGTCCTCCACGGAATTGCGCAGGGCGTTGAATTCCAGGATATTATCTGCATAGATGGTCAGCCCCTTGCCGCGGTCGTCCGTCAGCTGGATGCGCCGTACGTCGGTGCGGTGGCCCGTCTCCTGCGGACGCACATACGCGAAGCCCATCTGTTCGGCGGTGGTCCGGTAAAGACCCAGGGCGGAACCGGCCTTGCGGTCCCAGTAGTTGTCCTCCGGGCCGCGGCCGAGGTATTCCACATTGTGGAAGGCGGCCGGCAGGCGCAGGCGGAGTCCGAAGCGCGGCAGGCTCGGGAGCGAGGACTCCCAGCGCATCCGTGCCATCCGGGCCATCGCTTCGCGGAAAGCCGCCATCTGGGCACGCTGCTGGGCGCGCTGCTCCTCGGTCATATTCGGGTCGTAAACCGAACCGGGACCGTCGAGAACGACCGGCTCTTCGTATTCGGGCAGCGGCTGGGGGGCGAGATCCACGTCGACCTTGAGCGAACCATCGGGGCGGAGCTGGTAGGAGACGATGCAGCCGGGCTCGTAGCTGACGGTCAGCGTGGCGCCGCCATCTTCGCCCACAATGGTCCCCACGTTGGTGACGACGGGATTCTGGGAGTGCTGCTTCCAGTTCTCGGAACGGGTGGGGAGCTTGTTGCCGTAGTCATTGTCGGTGGGGCCTCTCCAGAAGTTGGGACGGAAGCCGAAGCCGTCCTGGATGTATTCGGTCCCGCGGACTTTGTAGCTTGAGACCACGCCGCTCTGCTTGTCGAAACTCAGGCTGGCCCGGCTGGAGGACAGGGTGACGACCCCCGCCTTCTCTTGGACTTTGAATTTAGCCTTGCCCTTGACGGCAGGCGCGGCGGGAGCTGGCTGCGAGAGGACGAACTGCTCCGTAGCGATCACGTGGCCGGCAGGTACGCCCGGGGCCGCCCGGCGGGTCTTCGCATAGACCTCGACCGTATAGAGGGCACCCGCCTGGGGATTCGCCGGGAGATCGATCTGCACGCGGCCCTTCGCCCCGGGAGCGATGTCCGGGGAAGGCAGGGTACCGCCGCCTACGCTGCGGCCGTCGACGCTCAGCTCGTAGGAGTAGTCGAACTCATTCAGATTGGTGAAGAAGAAGCGGTTGGTCAGCACGAGGGCCGAACCGTCGCGGTCGAAACGGATATTCTGGTAGATCTTCTTGACCTCCTGCATCGCGGGATGCGGGGTGCGGTCGGGATTGACCAGGCCGTTGCAGCAGAAATTGCCGTCGGAAGGGGTCTTGTCGCCGAAGTCGCCGCCATAGGCCCAGAAACCGCCGTCGCGGTCCACCCAGACGCCCTGGTCCACCCAGTCCCAAATGAAGCCGCCCTGCAGCTGCTTGGCATTGTAGTAGACCTCCCAGAGGTCCACGAGGTCGCCGGTGCTGTTGCCCATCGCGTGCGCGTACTCGCAATTGATGTAGGGACGGTCGAGCTGCCGCGCGTCGGTGGACAGGAGGCTCTGCTCGGTGGGATACATCGGCCAGGTGATGTCGCTGTAGAAATTGTTGCCGGCATCGCCATAGACGACCGGACGCATCTTCTCCTTGGCCTTGAGGGCCTTGTAGGACTCCTCGAAATTGACTCCGCCGCCGGCTTCGTTGCCCAGCGAGAAGAAGACCACGCAGGCGTAGTTCTTGGTGCGCTCGTACATACCGAGCTCCCGCTCGAGCTGGGTGGGGAAATAGCTCGCGTCGCGGGCTGCGCCGCGCCAGCCGTGGCTCTCGACATTGGCCTCGCTGCACACGTAGAAGCCATATTCATCGCAGAGTTCGTAGAAGCGGCGCTGCTGCGGGTAGTGGCTGGTGCGGATGGCGTTGATGTTGTGCTGCTTCATCAACTCGAAGTCGCGCCGCATCAGCTCCTCGGACACGACGTGGCCGGTGTAGGGGGCGTGTTCGTGGATGTTGACACCCTTGATCATCACGCGCTGGCCGTTGACGAGGAAATTCGTGCCCTGCACGCAGGCGGTGCGGAAACCGACGCGCGTGCTGGTGTATTCGGTCTTGCCGTCCTCGCCGGTCAAGGCGAGCAGGGCGGTGTAGAGCACCGGCTTTTCAGCGCTCCAGGCCCGCACGTTCGGAACGACATGGTGGAAATTCACCACCGTTCCGTCGGTAAGCTGCGCGGCGGGCGCGACCATCTCGGACTTCTCCTCGCGCCAGATCTCGCGTCCTTCCGGATCGAGCAGGGTCAGCGCGAGCCGGGCCCGTCCGGCTCGGCCGCCGGGGGCGGCGAGCTTGACGCCGAAGTCCAGCACGCCGTCGCGCAGGTTCTCGCTCAGGGGGGATTCGACGAGCAGGTCGCGGACCAGCAATTGCGGGCGGGCGGTCAGGTAGACGTCGCGCTCGATGCCGCTGATGCGCCAGAAGTCCTGACACTCATAGTAGCTGCCGGTGGTCCAGCGGTGGACTTCCATCGCCAGGAGGTTCTCTCCGTCCTTGAGGTAAGGGGTCAGGTTGAACTCCGCGGGATTCTTGGAATCCTCGGAGTAGCCGACCTGCCGCCCGTTGAGATAAAGCATGAAACCGGATTTCACGCCGCCCAGCTGGATGAAGACCTGGCGGCCCCGCCAGGAGGCCGGGACGCTGAACTTCACACGGTAGAGGCCGCCCGGGACGACGTCCGGGAAAGTCGGCTCCTTGCCGCCGCTGTCGGGGGACCACTCAAAGGGAGAATTAATGTAGATGGGGGTGCCGTAGCCCTGGAACTCCCAGTTGGAGGGGACGGCGATCCGGCCCCAGGCGGAGTCGTCGAAGCCGGGCTCGGCGAATCCCTTCGGCAGTTTGCGGTAGTCGTCGGCCCAGATGAAGTTCCACTCGCCGTTCAGGGACTTGAAGAACTCCGAGGAGGCGTAGTCGTTCCGGAGGGCCGCGTCGCGGCTGCCGAACATCATATAATCGGCGTGGGGATACTCTTTGTTCACGGCCGGGGTGTTCCGGTCGGTCCAGATTCCGGGATCCAGGGTCTGGGCCGGGGCGAGGGTGGTGCCCAGCGCGAGGCACAGGCAGAAAGTCAGGCGTTTCATATCCAAGGCTTATTTCATCAGTTTGGCAATGGGGTGCTTCTTGAGCTTCTTGAGTCCCTCGGCGACGGACTTCGCGTTGCGGTGGGCGCCGAGTTCGGAGGAATGGACGGGGTCGCGCATGAACTGGGCGGCGGCCTGCTCGGGGGTCATCTTGTCCAGCTTGGCTGCGGAGATTTCGTTGAGGTCCACGAAGGCGACACCCATCTGCTCTGCGGCTTCGATGGCCCAGGCCTTGTAGCGGCTCTCGCGCTGGATCTTGCCGTTCTGGTCGCGGTAGTTGCCGGGCGTGAGGCTCAGGATGATGGGCGTGGCGCCTTTCTCCATCGCGTCGAGGCAGAATTTGCGCAGGTACCAGCCGTAGGTGTAGATGCCCTCGTTGATGCCGTCGGCCTCGCGGGTCATCACCTGCTTGTCGTCGGTGTTGCCGGGGAGTTCGCCGCGGGCCTTGCCGACGTGGATGGGACCGCCGTCGTTGTGGCCGAACTGGATCAGGACGAAGTCACCGGGCCGCAGGGCGTCGTAGACCACGTTCCAGCGGCCCTCGTTGAGGAAGGTGCGGGCGCTGCGGCCGGCTTTGGCGTGGTTGTCCACGGTGGCCTTGCGCGGGTTGACGTAGTCGGCGAAGACCTGTCCCCAGCCCACCTGGCCGCTAACCTCGGAATTGTCGATCTTGCCGGTGGAGTCCCCGATCACGAAGATGACGGGTTTGCCGTCCTCGCGGGCGGCGCTCTCATAATGCTTCTCGGGGAGCAGGAAGGAGGAAAGGCCGATGTCGGGGCGCTTGCGGAGCTCCTCGACGAAGGTCTCGGCGTTGATCACGGCGCCGAACGAACTGGGGTGGATGCCGTCGCTGAAGTAGAGGTAGTCCACCTTGCGCGGATCGAACACCTCGTCATATTTGTAGCGGATGGCGGCGTTGAAGTCGATGAAGGGGACGCCCTTCTCCTCGGCCACCGCCTTGATGTTGTCGGTGTTGCGGTCGGGGTTGATCTTGCCGTCCTGGCCGCGGCCGCTGCGGGCGGTCAGCGAGAGGAGGATCGGGTGGGCGCCCTTGGCGCGGATCTCATCGATGTAGATGCGCAGGTACTCTCCATAAGTATAGACCCGCTCGCGGGTGCCGTTGCCGGGCAGGATCACCTCGGTGTATTCTTTGCCGAGGCCCGGGAGGATGCCGCGGTAGCGGCCGCTGTTCATCTCGCGGCCGCCGTATTGGTCATTGTGGCCGAGCTGGATGATGACCCAGTCGCCGGGCCGGACGCCGCGGAGCATCGGGAAGAGCCAGTTCTTGAACCAGCTGCGGGTGCTCTCGCCGCCGAGGGCGTGGTTCTCGACCGTAATGCGGTCGGTATCGAAATAATTCTCCAGGAAATAGCCCCAGCCCCACTGTCCGTTGTCGCCGTTGCCGGCCACCTCGGTGCGCATCGTGGAGTCTCCCACCAGGAAGAGGATGGGGTTGTTCCCTTTGCGGTGCGTTCCGGCGACGGGGCGCTCGCTGCGGGAGGTGTTGAGGCTGTCGATGGCGGCGTCCACCCGGAGACTGTCGGACTCGAGGGGATAGTAGCGCTGGCGCATCGGGGCAGCCTGCTGGGGAGCGGGTGCGCCCGGCATCATCGGCATGGCGGGCTGCACGGCGGCCTTGGTGTATTGGTTGGCGATGACGGTGCGGCCGGTCAGGGGCGGACGCTTGCGATAGAGCGCGTCCGGATCGAGGATGCCGGTCTGGGCGGAGCAGATGCCGCTCAGCAGGAGCGTCGCAGCTGTCAGGAAAATGGAGAGTCGTTTCATTGTGTGGTTATGTGTTTATTCACGGATGTCGATGTCGAAGCCCTCGTCGAGGAGCGGCTGCACCAGGCTGCGCATCTGCGCTGCGGAGTATTTCTCCAACCCCTGCGCCGGGGTGGGGCGGTCGATGGTATAGACCATGATCTTGCGGGGCCTGAGTTCGCGGACGATCTGCATCCAGCCGTCGAGGACCTCGGGGGAGGCGGAATCGAAATCCGGACTGCGCAGGAACATCGTCTGCAGCACGAAGTCGCCGTGAAAGCCGCGCAGGGCCTCCAGGACGCGCTCCAGGCGGAATCCGGGGGCCGGATGATCGATACGTTCGATCAGCGCGTCGGTCGGGGCGTCGATTTTGAGGATGGGGTTGTCCACGCGTTTGAGCGCCGCGGCGATGGCCGGCACGTGCACGCGGGTCGCGTTGGAGAGCACCGAGACTTTCGCGGAAGGGAAATAGGCATCCCGCAGTTTGAGGGTGTCGTCGATGATGCGCGGGAATTCGGGGTTGAGGGTGGGCTCCCCGTCACCCGAGAAGGTGATGGAATCGATCCGGATGCCGTCCAGCAGACACGCGGCCAGTTTGTCCTCCAGCGCGGAGCGGACTTCGGCTGCCGTGGGCAGGACCTGGTCTTCGAGGCCGTCCTTATTCCAGCCGCACTCGCAGTAGATGCAGTCGAAAGTGCAGAATTTGCCCCGGCGCGGCAGCAGGTTGATGCCGAGCGAGGATCCCAGCCGGCGGCTGTGGATGGGGCCGAAAACGGTTTCTTCGCGTATCATCCCCCAAATTTAACATATTTTTTCGTGGAGTGAGAAAAAACGAGTAACTTCGTACCACAATTCCGACAAATGATATGAAAGCCATTCTCAGCACCGATTTCCATTTCCCCGGACAGGTCGCGAAGTACACCGGCAAGGTCCGTGATGTCTACTCGATCGGCCCCGATTATCTTGTAATGGTCGCCACCGACCGCATCTCCGCCTTCGATGTGGTCCTCCCCAAGGGCATTCCCTACAAGGGCCAGGTCCTCAATCAGATCGCCTCGAAGTTCCTGGATGCGACCGCTGACATCCTCCCGAACTGGAAGATCGCCGAGGTCGATCCGATGGCCACCATCGGCTGGCGCTGCGAGCCTTTCAAGGTGGAAATGGTTATCCGCGGCTACCTCACCGGCCACGCCTGGCGCGAGTACAAGGCCGGCCGCCGCACGCTCTGCGGCGTCGCCCTGCCGGAGGGGATGGTGGAGAACCAGCGTTTCCCCGAGCCCATCATCACCCCGACCACCAAGGCGGCCGAGGGGCACGACGAGGACATCAGCAAGGAGGAAATCATCGCCCAGGGCATCGTTTCCCGCGAGGACTACGAGCTGCTGGAGGCCTACACCCGGGCGCTGTTCGCCCGCGGGACCGAGATCGCAGCCGGCAAGGGCCTGATCCTGGTGGATACCAAATACGAGTTCGGCAAGCGTGACGGCAAGATCATCCTGATGGACGAGATCCATACTCCGGATTCTTCGCGCTATTTCTATGCGGAAGGCTATGAGGAGCGGCTGGCGCGGGGCGAGCGGCAGAAGCAGCTCTCCAAGGAGTTCGTGCGCGAGTGGCTGATGGCCGGGGGCTTCCAGGGCCAGGCCGGGCAGCAGGTGCCGGAGATGACCGATGCGGTCGTCGCTGGGATCACCGACCGTTATGTCGAGCTTTACGAGCACATCACCGGCGAGGCGTTCGTTCCCGCTCCGGGAGAAGATGCCGCCGCACGTATTGAACAGAATATCAACACATTCCTTAATAAATAACCGGCGGCCGGATATGATCGAGCGATATTCCAGAAAAGTGATGAGGGACGTTTGGACAGAAGAGAATAAGTTCAACGCCTACCTCGAAGTTGAAATCCTCTCCTGCGAGGCCTGGAGCGAACTCGGCGTCATCCCGAAAGAAGATGTCGACAAGATCCGCGCGAACGCCCGGTTCGACGTGAAACGCATCCAGGAGATCGAAGAGCAGACCCGCCACGACGTAGTGGCCTTCACCCGCGCCGTCAGCGAAAGCCTCGGAGAAGAGCGCAAGTGGGTCCACTACGGCCTGACCTCCACCGACGTGGTCGACACGGCCAACGGCTTCCTGCTCAAGCAAGCCGACGCCATCCTGCTCCAGGACCTCGAGGCTTTCCTCGCCGTGCTCAAGAAACGCGCCCTGGAGTTCAAGGACACCCCCTGCATCGGCCGCACGCACGGCATCCACGCCGACATCACCAGCTTCGGGCTTAAATGGGCCCTCTGGTATGAGGAGATGAAGCGCAACATCGAGCGCTTCAAACTTGCCTGCGCAGGAGTCGAGGCCGGCAAGATGAGCGGGGCCGTGGGCAATTTCGCCAACATCCCACCCTTCATCCAGGATTATGTCTGCGGGAAACTCGGCATCCATTCCGCCGACATTTCCACGCAGGTGCTGCAGCGCGACCGCCACGCCTGGTATATCGCCACCCTCGCCGTCATCGCCTCCACCCTGGAGCAGATGGCTTTCGAGGTGCGCAATCTCCAGCGGACCGAGGTTCGCGAAGCCGAAGAGGCTTTCCGCAAGGGGCAGAAGGGCTCGAGCGCGATGCCGCACAAGCGCAATCCGATCAGCAGCGAGAACATCTGCGGCTGCGCCCGCGTGATGCGCGGCTATATGTCCGCTTCCTGCGAGAATGTGGCCCTGTGGCACGAGCGGGACATTTCCCACTCTTCCACGGAGCGCATCATCCTGCCGGACGCCACGGAACTGCTGGACTATATGCTCAATCGTTTCAAGGGCATCCTGGAGAACCTGACGGTCTATCCGGAGAATATGCTGAAGAACATCTGGCGGACCAATGGCGTGATTTTCGCGCAGCGGGTGATGAACGCGCTGATCGGCAAGGGGCTTTCCCGCGAGGAGGCTTACGATACCGTGCAGCCCATCGCGATGAAGGCCTGGTCCGAAGGGCTCAACTATCAGGAGCTCCTGCTCGCCGATGCGAAAGTGATGGGTCTGCTGACGAAGGAAGAACTCGAAGCCTGCTTCACCCTCGACTACTACTTCAAGAACGTCGATTACATCTTTAAACGGGTCGGGATCCTCTAGCCTTTCCGTCCGGAGCGGAAGCTGTCCCCCGAAAGCGAAAAAGAATCCTGTCGGAAAACGCTTTCGGGGGGACAGTTCCGTCTCCGTCCGGCCTGCTACGACAGATATGGCCGGACAGGCACCCTGCCCTCCCCAAAGCTTTTACCGAACGGTGTATTCCCAGCTTTGCGGAGGGCAGCGGTGCTGGACGGACCTAGATAGGTGCTGTCCGGCTGGTTGAAACGGTCTGGCGGGCAAGCGTTATCCCCCTGCAAGCTTTTACCGAACGGTGTGTTTTCAGCTTGCAGGGGGATAACGCTTGTCGACGGCTATCGCTTGTCGAAGGATAACTACCGGAGGATGATTTCGTTGCGGTCGGGACCGACGGAGATGATTTTGACGGGGCAGCCGGTTTCCGCCTCGATGAAGGCGATGTAGTCCTTGAGCTCCTGCGGGAAATCCTCATAATTCCGCACACTGCAGATATCACAATCCCACCCCGGGAACTCCTTGTACACCGGCGTCACCTCCTCTCCACTCTCGAACGGGAAATAATCCACGCACTTCCCGCCGATCTCGTAGGCCGTCGCCACCTTGATCGTCTTGAAACTATTGAGCACATCGACCTTCATCATGATGAGCTCGTTCACTCCGTTCATCATCACGGCATATTTCAGCGCGACGAGATCCAGCCAGCCGCAGCGGCGCGGGCGGCCCGTGGTGGCCCCGAACTCGTGGCCGATCCGGCGCAGATTCTCGCCCGTATCATCGAACAGTTCGGTCGGGAAGGGACCGCTGCCCACCCGGGTGCAATAGGCCTTGAAGATGCCCATCACCTTGCCCACCCGGTTCGGCGCCACGCCGAGCCCGGTGCACACCCCGGCCGCCATCGTATTGGAGGAAGTCACGAAGGGATAGGTACCGAAATCGATGTCCAGCATCGAGCCCTGGGCGCCCTCCGCGAGCACCGGGACGTCCTGTGCGAGATATTGGTTGACCACCAGTTCGCTCTCGATGAAACGGAAGCGCCGCAGCTCGTCCACGGCCTGCATCCACTGCTTCTCGTAGGCGGTGATATCGTATTCGAAGTCATACTGCGACAGCAGACCGAAATGCTTCTGCTTCAGGGCGTTGTATCGGTCCTGGAATTCGGGGGAGAGCAGGTCTCCGACCCGCAGGCCGTTGCGCCCGGTTTTGTCCATATAGGTCGGGCCGATGCCCTTGAGGGTGGAGCCGATCTTGCTCTTGCCCTTGGCGGCTTCGCTCGCCGCGTCGAGCATCCGGTGCGTCGGGAGGATGAGATGGGCCCGCTTGGAGATGAGCAGTTTGTCGGTGATGCTGCCGGCCTTCTTTTCGATGGAGCGGATTTCGTCCATCAGGATCACCGGGTCGATCACCACACCATTGCCGATCACGTTGATCGAATCCGGGCGGAAGATGCCGGAAGGGACGGTATGGAGCACGAACCCGTCGCCGTCGAACACCAGGGAATGCCCCGCATTGGGCCCGCCCTGGAAACGCGCGATTACTTTATAATTGGGAGTCAGGACATCAACGACCTTGCCTTTGCCTTCGTCACCCCACTGGAGTCCGAGCACGACATCGATTTTCTTCATTTCAACAATAATTATTACAAAACAACTTTTAAAGGTAGCAAAAAACTTCGAGATGCCCAATAAAATGTGTATTTTTGTGCATATGCGATTGACCCGAATTATCCTCACCGGCCTGACTCTCTTTCTGAGTCTGACGGCCCTCGGTGCGGAGCGCCTGCACCAAAATTTCGATTTCGACTGGAAATTCAGCCTGTCCGCCCCCGACGGAGCGGCGGCCCCGGGCTACAATGATTCCCGCTGGGCGGCTGTCCAATTGCCCCATGACTGGAGCATGGAACTCCCGTACCTCTCGCCGCAGGAGGGAGGCAAACCCTCCATGGGCTTCATGCAGGGCGGCATCGGCTGGTATCGCAAGACTTTTGCCGTGCCGGCCGCCTGGAAAGGCCGCCGCGTGAGCCTCGAATTCGATGGTGTGTATCACCGCGCCACCGTGTACGTGAACGGCCGCGAGGTAGGCTTCCATCCTTATGGTTATACCGCATTTGCGTATGATATAACGGATTATCTTTTCCCGGGGGCGGAAAATGTGGTGGCCGTCAAGGTGGACCACAGCGATTGCCCGACCTCCCGCTGGTACTCCGGCAGCGGCATCTACCGCCACGTCTGGCTCAATGTCACGGATCCCGTGCACGTGGCCCTGTGGGGCACCTCGGTGACCACGCCCTCCGTCAGTGCGGAGCGGGCTTTCGTACGGGTGGAAACCACTCTGCAGAACGATGGCACGAAGACCGCCACGGTCTCCTTGGTCAGCGAGTTGCGCAATCCGTCCGGACGTACGGTCGCCAGGGCAGTGGCGCAGGCCGACCTGCCTGCCGATGCCCCGAGGACACTGGAACAGTCTTTCGTGCTGGACGCCCCCGTCCTATGGGACCTCGACTCGCCGCAGCTCTATACCCTGGTCACCACAGTCCGCCGGGGCCCCTTGGTGGTGGACCGTTATGAGACGCCTTTCGGGATCCGGGATGTCCGCTTCGATCCCGACAAGGGCTTTTTCCTGAACGGACGCAGTGTCAAGATGAAGGGCGGGGACATCCACCAGGATGCCGGTTCGCTGGGTGCCGCGATGCCCGACCGCGTCCACGAGCGGCGCATCGCCTTGATGAAGGAAACGGGTTTCAACGCCATCCGCTGCAGCCACAACCCGCCTGCGCGGGAGTTCCTGGATGCCTGCGACCGGCTCGGAATGCTGGTGATCGACGAGGCCTTTGACAAATGGAAGAGCGGCTATTACCGGCAGTGGTTCGACGAGTGGTGGGAGGCTGATCTCGCCGCGATGGTGCTGCGGGACCGCAACCACCCCTCGGTGGTGCTTTGGAGCGTGGGCAACGAGACCTCCGAGCAGGGGGACCTGACGGGGGAGGGAACGAAGCGTCTGCAGGCCCTGCGGGCGGAATGCGAGCGCCTGGACCCGAGCCGCAAGGTGGCCGTGACCACGATGCCGGACTACGACCGCAAGTTCGACAAGAACGGCTTCAATTCAGCCGTGGAAGTGGTGGGCTACAACTACCAGGAACCCTTCTACGACAGCGACCACGCACAATATCCCGGCCGCATCATCTACGGCTCCGAGGTGTTCCCGTATTATTCCGCGGGGCGGGAGCGGATGCGCGAATATATCGAGCGCAACCCCTGGTATGACTATGCCGCCCGGGATTATGTCTTCGGCTATTTCATGTGGGCGGCAGTCGACTACTGGGGCGAGTCTTCGGGCTGGCCCAGCAAAGGCTGGCCGACGGGCATCTATGATGTCTGTATGCACGAGAAGCCGCAGGCGGCCTTTTTCCGGGCAGTCTGGAAAGACGAGCCCGTCGTGAAGATCGCCGTCGAGGATGCCTCGGCGCCGCTGGATCGCGGCAAGGATATGTGGACCTGGCCGCTGCTCGTATCGCACTGGAATTTCCCGCGCCACGACAATACGCAGATGATGACGGTGCATGTCATGACGAATTGCGAGACGGTGGAGCTCTTCTCGAACGGGGCCCCGGTCGCAAAGCGGCGCACGGCGGATTTCCCGAACAATACCGTGATCTGGCGCATTCCCTATAATCCCGGCACGCTCAGTGTCAAGGGCTATAACGGCGGGGTCGAGGTGGCTTCGGATGAACTGCGGACTGCGGGCGAGCCGGTGGGGCTGCGCATTCGCGCCGACCGGACGGATCTCGCCGCGAACGGCCAGGATCTGTCCTATCTGGAAATTGAAATGGTGGATGCGCAGGGGGTGGTGGTCCCGGATGCCGACCGGCCGGTACACATCCGCGTGTTGGGCGCCGGGCGCTTCTTGTGCATGGACAATGGCGACACCGCCGATGGCGGATCGCAGTTGCGGGCGGACAAGCCGACCCTGATGGGCCGCGCCCAAGTCGTCGTGCAGGCCGCCCGCAGCGGCGGATCCTTGCGGGTCATCGCCTCAGCGGACGGCCTGCCTGACGCGGAAATCCTGCTGATTGTCCGCTAGACGGCTTTCTCGATATACTCGACCACCTCGCGGACGGTCTTGAACGGCTCCTGGGTCTGGAACTGGAAGCCGAATTCGTGCTCGATGGCCAGCGACAGGAGCAGCATCGACAGGGAGTCGATGCCCAGGTCGGTGGTCAGGGATGCATCCATCGAGATCCGGGCGGGATCCATCTTGGGTTTGACGGTCTTCAGGATCTCTTCCAATTTTGCATAAATGGCTTCAG